>OBIY01000722.1_pt1 | contig 11957 bp, 9 predicted proteins | sample 1519841 | NCBI WGS metagenome assembly OBIY01 (sample SAMN03019774, study PRJEB22545) | beach sand metagenome | biome: beach; feature: sea beach; material: beach sand | place: USA: Municipal Pensacola Beach, FL | collected 2010-07-30 | depth 30-40 cm m
AGTTGGAGTTGGAGTTGGAGTTGGAGTTGGAGTTGGAGTTGGAGTTGGAGTTGGACAGGTGTGGTCGATGGTTGATGGTTAATCAGCCCCAAACAGCAAAGGTTTAAGAAACCTGCCGGTGTGGGATGTCTTCTTTTTAGCCAGTTGTTCTGGAGTGCCGCAGGCGATGATCTGGCCTCCGCCACGGCCGCCTTCCGGTCCCAGGTCGATGAGCCAGTCGGCGGTTTTAATGACGTCGAGGTTGTGCTCGATGACCACGATGGTGTTGCCGTGGTCACGCAGTTTGGTCAGCACTGCGAGTAGCTGTTCGACATCCTGAAAATGGAGTCCGGTGGTGGGTTCGTCGAGTATATAGAGCGTGTTGCCGGTGTCGCGCTTGGATAGCTCCCGCGCCAGTTTTACCCGCTGTGCCTCGCCACCGGAGAGGGTGGTGGCGCTCTGGCCGAGGGTGATGTAACCGAGGCCAACGTCCATCAATGTTTGCAGGCGCCGCCTGACTGCCGGAACCGGGTCGAAGAAGGCCAAAGCGTCTTCGATGGTCATCTGCAGTACTTCGTGAATGTTGAGTCCTTTGTAGCGAATCTCCAGGGTTTCGCGGTTGTAGCGCTGGCCGTTACATACATCGCAGGAGACGTAGATGTCGGCGAGGAAGTGCATCTCCACCCGAATTAACCCGTCGCCCTGGCACGCCTCGCAGCGCCCACCCTTGACATTAAAGCTGAAGCGGCCAGGGTTGTAGCCGCGCGAGCGGGCCTCCTGGGTGGCGGCAAACAGTTCGCGTATCGGGGTGAACAGGCCGGCGTAGGTTGCCGGGTTGGAGCGGGGGGTTCTGCCGATGGGGCTCTGGTCGATGTTGACCACCTTGTCGATCTGTTCCAACCCTTCAACGGTTTGACAGGGTGCATGGTCAAGCACAGTGCGATTGACCCGATTGGCCGCCAGCTTGTAGAGGGTCTCATTAACCAGGGTCGATTTTCCGGAGCCGGAAACACCGGTGACGCAGGTCATCAGCCCAAGGGGAAAATCGACATCGACATCGCGCAGATTGTTGCCGGACGCGCCTTCAACACGAATTGTCCGTTCACCATCGAATGGCGTGCGGGTGGCCGGAATTGCAATGCTGCGACTGCCGGAGAGAAACTGCCCGGTGGTTGAGCCGTCCTGCTGCTGCACCTGTTGCGGTGTGCCCTGAGCGACAATTTCGCCGCCGTGCACTCCGGCACCGGGGCCGATGTCGAGGATAAAGTCAGCGGTGCGCATTGCCTCTTCGTCGTGTTCAATCACGATCACAGTGTTGCCGAGATCTCGCAGGCGGCAGAGGCTGTCGAGCAGGCGCTGGTTGTCGCGCTGATGCAGGCCGATTGACGGTTCATCGAGTACATACATGACGCCGACCAGCCCGGCGCCGATCTGGCTGGCGAGCCGAATCCGCTGTCCTTCACCGCCGGAGAGGGTTTCTGCCGAGCGGTCGAGGCTCAGGTAGTTGAGGCCGACGTCGACCAGAAAGCCAAGGCGGCTGATGATTTCGGTCAGAATCGGGGCGGCAATCTCGCCGCGTGCGCCGCCCAGTTCCAGCTGGTTGAAAAAGGCAGCGGACTCGTCTATCGGTAGGGCCGAAAGCGCCGGCAGGGTGCTGTCGCCAAGAAATACGTTGCGCGCCGCCGGGCCAAGTCGGCTGCCGTCACAGGCCTCGCAGCGGCGGCTGTTGATGTAGCGGGCGAGGCTGTCGCGCACGCCGCTGGAGTCGGTCTCCCGGTAACGGCGCTGAAAATTATTAACCACCCCTTCAAAGGGGTGGGTGCGTTTGATCATCCGCCCCTGAGGGTTCTGGTAGTTGAAAATGACCTCTTCATCGCCGCTGCCGTAAAGCACCATTTGCTGCTGCTGGTCGGTGAGTTCATTCCAGGGGGTGTCGATATCAAACGCGAAGTGGCTGCCGAGCGACTCCAGTAGCTGCATGTAGTAACCGTTGCGCCGGTCCCAGCCGGGAATCGCGCCACCGGCAAGGCTTAGCTCCTCGTCGCTGATGATTAGTGCCGGGTCAAAGAACTGGCTGACGCCGAGGCCGTCGCACCCCGAGCAGGCGCCGGCGGGGTTGTTGAAGGAGAACATCTTCGGTTCGAGATCGTCGATGCTGTAGCCGCATTCGGGGCAGGCGTAGTTGGCGGAGAAGATCAGCTCTTCGCGGTCATCATCCATAAACGCCAGCCGTGCCTGACCATCGCTAAGCGCCAGCGCGGTGGCGAATGAATCGGCCAGTCGCTGCTGCACATCATCACGAATTTTGAGGCGGTCGATGACCACCTCGATATCGTGTTTTTTGTTGCCGTCCAGCTCGTCGACAGCATCGATTTCCATCAGTTCACCATCGACACGGCAGCGGATGTAACCCTGCGCCTGCAGTTCCTGTAGCAGCTGTTTGTGTTCCCCCTTGCGGGCGCGGACGACCGGCGACAGCAGCATCACCCGGGTTTCGGCCGGCAGCAGCAGGGCCTGGTCGACCATCTGGCTTACAGTTTGTGCCGCCAGGGTAATGCCGTGGTCGGGGCAGCGCGGTTCGCCGGCTCTGGCGAACAGCAGGCGCAGATAATCATGAATTTCGGTAATGGTGCCGACGGTTGAGCGGGGGTTGCGCGAAGTGGTTTTCTGCTCAATGGAGATTGCGGGTGACAGCCCCTCGATGTGGTCGACTTCTGGTTTCTCCATCACCGAGAGGAATTGCCTTGCATAGGCGGATAGTGATTCCACATAGCGGCGCTGACCTTCGGCATAGAGGGTGTCGAAGGCGAGGGAGGATTTGCCAGAGCCGGATGGGCCGGTAATCACGCTGAGCCGGTTGCGCGGCAACGTCACGTTAATATTTTTCAGGTTGTGGGTGCGCGCGCCGGTGATGGAGATATCGCGCAGCTCTCCAAACGCTGCGGTGCGCTGGTGGCCGTTGCCCTCTATTGGCTTTTTTGTAGCCTCTGGGCTGTCCGGGGTGGGTGCCTCACGGCTTTCGGTGGATTGGCGATTGTCAGAGTTTTTTTCAGGTTGATCCATGGTCCATCGGGCAGCTTTTGAGGCGGGTTAAAAACCCACCACTATAGAACGCCGGAGCCATATCGTGCAGGGTCAAACTGAGAAATTTTTTGCTGGTCACGACGCTATGCGCCGCGTGGCGTGATATTCAGCGATTCAGGTACCCGGCTGCGTCGCCAATCTGAGCAGGGTTGCCGGTGATGAGGCGGTGACAGCGCTTCCTTCGCCTGTCGCTCTGCTGGATAATAGCGGGTTCACAGCACTCTGCTGTCATTTCCATAAAACCACAACCAAGCAGCCTAACTTGAATTCTATAGAGCGTCGTGCGACCACGGCCCTGTCCGCCATTTATGCCCTGCGGATGGTCGGGTTATTTATGTTGTTGCCGGTGCTTTCCCTGCATCTTGACGGGTTTGCCGGTTCGCCGGCGCTGATTGGTCTTGCCATCGGCATCTACGGTTTCAGTCAGGCGCTGCTGCAAATTCCTTTCGGCCTGCTTTCCGACCGGATTGGTCGTAAACCGGTCATTCTGTTTGGTCTGCTGCTGTTTGCCTGCGGTAGCGTGGTGGCGGCGACCGCAGATAGTACGATGGAAATTATTGTCGGCCGCGCGCTGCAGGGCAGTGGTGCCATTGCCTCTTCGATTATGGCGCTGCTGGCTGACCTGACCCGCGAGGAAGAGCGCACCAAGGCGATGGCGGTAATTGGCATGACCATTGGCGCCTCCTACATGGCGTCGCTGGTGGTGGGTCCGGTGCTGGCCGGTGTGGTGGGGGTTTCCGGCCTGTTCTGGCTGACTGCATTCGCCGCTCTGGTGATGATGGTTATCCTGCTCTGGTGGGTGCCAAAGGCGCCACGCAGTCACCATCGCGATGTGCAACCGGTGCCAGCGCAGTTTGTAGAGATTGCTGCAGATCGACAGTTGCTGCGGCTCGACCTGAGTATCTTTATGCTGCATGCGGTGATGACCGCCAATTTTGTGGTGTTGCCACTGATGCTGCGGGACCAGACCGGCCTGGCGGTGGAGAGCCACTGGCTGCTCTACCTGGGGGTGGTCAGCGCTTCGATTTTTCTGATGGTGCCGATGATTATCGTTGCCGAACGCCACCGCAGGATGAAGCAGATTTTCCTGATCTCGATTGCGCTGCTGGCGGTGGCCCAGTGTGGCCTCTGGCTGGGTGCGGGGCAGCTCTGGATGGTGGCGCTGTCGCTGTTTCTGTTCTTTGTTGGTTTTAATGTTCTCGAAGCGAGCCTGCCGTCACTGATCTCCAAGGCCGCTCCGGTAACCAGCAAGGGCACTGCGTTGGGGGTCTATTCCACTGCCCAGTTCCTCGGTGCCTTTGCCGGTGGTGCGCTTGGCGGGCTGCTGTTAGCCAAAGGCGGGATGGCACTGCTGTTTGGAGTTTCTATGGTGTCGATTCTGGTCTGGTGGCTGATCGCGGCGACGATGACGCCGCCGCCCCATCTGCTGACACGCATGGTTAATCTGGGTAATATCGACGAGCAGCAGGTTGGTGAATTAACCGCCCGTTTTTTGCAGCTGGAGGGGGTTGCCGAGGCGGTGTTGGTGCCAGCTGATGGTATTGCCTACCTGAAGGTGGATAGCCGCCAGTTTAGTGCTGATGCACTGCTGGCGATGGCTGCACAGCTACGCAGGTAACCTCTCTGGATGTTGGCCTGCCTTGCAGGTGTCGTGTCTGAGAGGGGCAGTAACAGGCAGGGGCAGTATCTGGCTGGTGTGACGAGCGGTGGCAGCGCCGCAATTTAACCTCCTTTAAATTTATGTGAGACGAGAAGATGGCGCGAGGAATCAACAAGGTTATTTTGGTGGGAAATCTGGGTAAAGACCCGGAGATTCGGTACAGCGCCAGCGGTTCGGCGATTGCCAACATCACCCTTGCCACCACCGACAGCTGGAAGGACCGACAGAGCGGTGAACGACAGGAACGTACCGAGTGGCACCGGGTGGTATTTTTTAACCGCCTGGCCGAGATTGCCGGTGAGTATCTGAAAAAGGGCAGCCAGGTTTATGTTGAGGGGCGCCTGCAGACCCGCAAGTGGCAGGATCAGAGTGGGCAGGATCGCTACACCACGGAAATCGTAGCCAGTGAGATGCAGATGCTCGGTGGTCGCGGTGGCGCGTCAGCCGATGGTGGTTATGGCCAGTCTGGCGGCTATGACCAATCGGGTGGTCCTTCTGGCGGGTATGATCAGTCGCCGGCTCCCGCTGCGCAAAGCGCACCGGCCCCGGCACAACCGGCGCAGAATCAGGGCGGGTCGGGTAATTTCGACGATTTCGACGACGATATCCCGTTCTAGTCAGTCGTTTTTCAGCCAGCGGGGGTTTGCGGGATTAGCGCCCGCCTGGCGCGTTACTGTTTGTCGCCCGGCCAGCTGACAACCAGCAGATAGAGACCGGCCATGCCCATACCCAGTGTCACCACCGGGAGTCTTGGCAGGCCGGTAACACTCATCGGGGTGTAGCCGGACAGCGCGTACACCAGGGTAGCCGAAATCAGTAGTGCACTGCCGACAATGGCGCCAATCAGTCGTTTTTCCTGTCTCACCTGGTGCTGTTTTTTCCGTTCATCCTGTTGTTGATCCTGCGCCGGGTGGTCGGCAAATTGTTGTAGCGCTTCATGCAGCAGGAACGGAATTTCCGGCAGAGTTTCGGCCAGTTTCGGTAACTGGTCTCGCGAGGTGCGCAGTAACCCGCGCCACCCGAGCTGCTCGTTCATCCACCGTTCAAGAAAAGGTTTGGCGGTTTTCCAGAGATCGAGGTCGGGGTAGAGGGTGCGTCCCAGTCCTTCGATATTGAGCAGGGTTTTCTGTAGCAGCACCAGTTGTGGTTGGACCTGCATGTCGAAGCGCCGGGCGACCTGAAACAGGCGCAGCAGGACAAAGCCGAAAGAGATCTCCGATAGTGGTTTGTCAAAGATCGGCTCACAAACCGCACGAATGGCCGATTCAAACTGTGGCAGCCGGGTGCCGGCCGGGATCCAGCCGGCACGCAGGTGGGCTTTGGCGACGGCGTGGTAGTCGCGATTAAAAAAGGCGAGAAAGTTTTCCGCCAGGTAGCGTTTGTCTTCATCTTCCAGGCTGCCGACGATGCCGAAATCGACCGCCACGTAGCGACCATCCGCTTTAACCATGATGTTGCCCGGGTGCATGTCGGCGTGAAAGAAATTGTCCTCAAACACCTGTTTGAAGAAAATCTCAACGCCACGGGCGGCCAGCTTTTCCAGGTCAACGCCGGCAGCCCGCAGGGCATCGACATCATCCACCGGCATGCCGCTGACCCGCTCCATGACCATGATGTTGTTGCGTGTCTGTTCCCAGTAAACCTCGGGAATCTGCAGAATTGAACCATCTTCAAAATTTCTGCGGATCTGGTTGGCGTTGGCCGCTTCGCGGACCATATCCAGTTCATCAAGAATGGTGACCCGGTAATCGGCAACCACTTCAACGGCGCGTAGACGGCGGGCATCGGCGAGAAAGTGCTCCAGCAGCTGCGCCAACAGGGTCATCAGGGTCAGGTCGCGGCGAATGGTCTTTTCGATATTCGGACGGACGATCTTGACGATGACTTCCGGTCCTTCATTGAGCCGGGCGACGTGGACCTGGGCGATGGAGGCCGAGGCCAGCGGTTCGCGATCAAACTCGGCAAACAGCTGGTCAATCGGTTGTTCAAAGCTCTCCTCGACGACACGCACTGCCTGGTCCCCCGGAAATGGCGGAACCCGGTCCTGCAGCCGCGCCAGTTCGTTGGCAACATCGGGTGGTAACAGGTCGCGTCGGGTGGAGAGAATCTGGCCGAATTTGACGAAAATCGGTCCCAGCTCCTCGAGGGCCAGGCGCAGCCGTTCGCCATTACTCAGCCGGCTGCGGTTGAACCAGCGCCACGGCAGTAACCGGAACAGGCGAAGTGACGGTGGCACCCGGGAGGCGTCAAACAGCAGCTCATCGAGGCGGTAGCGGTTGATGACGCGGGCAATTTTGAGAATGCGAAAACTGTGCGCAAAGGGGGTCATTGCGAGCGGGACCCGAGGTTTGCGATGCGCCGGCCGAGGGCTTCGATGCGACGTTGCAGGGCGGTGGTGTCATCGACCAGCTGTTGCCACTCTTCCAGAGAGACCAGCGTGCCCTTTTCATACTGCAGGTAGTTGGTCAGGTCACCGCAAAGTTGCTGGCCCGCATCACTCAGCCAGCTGGCTGTTCGAGTGACCAGCCGGCCCGTGTGGTAGGCGGCCTGCGGCGGTAGAAATGCAGCCAGCAGGGTTTCCGTATCGAACGGCTCTGCGGTAAGGGATTCAGTCAGTTTGCTCACCAGTTTGAGGTCGCCACTCACCATAGCTGGGGGCGCGTTACCGGGGTCGCGATCCAGTAGTAGGGCGATCAGCGCCCCGGGCGAACCGCTGATGGTCGCTTCCGTTGAGCAGTTGTCATCAGGCAGCAGGTAAACCTGTTCGCGTCCCAACTGCAGAACCAGGCTCAGTGGCCCGACGAGAAGGCCGGGGTCCGGCTCGCGAGCATCCTCTCCCGCTGGTTGATCAGTCGTAAGATGAAGTCGCAACCGAACTCGCTTGCCCTCCATATCCGGGGGAAACGGTTCCACCAGGAGTTCGTTGAGCAATTTATCCAGCAGTATCTCTGTACCTGCAAGCAGCGGGGAGGGCAGTACCATGGCGGGCGGGTCAGATTTTGTAGCCGCGGTGAACGGCAACAATCCCCGCTGCCAGATTGTAGTAATGGCAGCGACTGAGGCCGGCCTGTTCCATCATCTCCCGCAGGGTCTCCTGGTCAGGGTGCACGCGGATTGATTCTGCCAGGTAACGATAGCTTTCTGCGTCGCCGGCGATCGCTTTGCCCAGTCGCGGCAGCACTTTGAAGCTGTAGGTATCATAAGGTTTCTGCAGTGCTGGCAGTGGGCGTGAGAATTCCAGGATCAGCAGGCGGCCACCCGGTTTGAGCACGCGGGTCATCTCTTTGAGTGCCGCTGCTTTATCGGTGACGTTACGCAGCCCAAACCCGATGATTACGCAGTCGAAGGTGTTGTCCCGTACCGGCAGACGTTCAGCGTTCGCCTGCAGTAGTTCAATGCCCTCGACCAGGCCGTTATCCAGCAGTCGGTCGCGACCGACATCGAGCATGGCGCCGTTGATGTCGGACATCACCACCATGCCAGTCGGGCCTGCCCGCCTGGCGAGCAGTCGGGTCAGGTCGCCGGTGCCGGCGGCCAGATCTAGCACGAATTCACCACTGCGCACGCCACTGAGTCCGGTCGCAAACCGTTTCCAGATCCGGTGCAGGCCAAATGACATCAAGTCGTTCATAATGTCGTAGTTACTGGCGACAGAGTCGAAAACTTCGCGGACTCGCCCGGTTTTTTCTGCTACCGGCAGCTCTTCAAAACCGAAATGTGTGGTTTGCCGCTGATCGTCAGCCATGAGAGGTTCCGCCCTGAACAGTTTTTATAGGTGTTGCTGTTGCCGACTGTAGCCAATGCTACGGTTCAGGGTTCAGTGTATCTGTTCTGGTGGTTGCAGTGCAGGGTTATGGCGCTGCCCTGACCGGGTCGGCAAACGCTGACCGGGCAGGTTGCCCCCCGGCGCTACAGAATATAGCGGCTCAGGTCTTCGTCCACGGCTAAATCGTGTAGCTGTTGGTCAACATACTCGGCATCTATTTCGATGGTTGTGTCCGGCTGATCGGGTGCATCAAAAGAGATGTTCTCCAGCAGGCGCTCGATTAGCGTATGAAGCCGGCGGGCACCGATATTTTCTGTGGTTTCGTTCACATCGAAGGCGGTTTGCGCGAGCCGTTTGATGCCCTCAGCGGTAAAACTGAGCTGGCAACCTTCGGTAGCCAGCATGGCCTTTGCCTGTTCGGTCAATGAAGCGTCCGGTTCAACCAGAATGCGCTCAAAATCTTCTACCCGCAACGCCTGCAACTCGACCCTGATCGGCAGTCGTCCCTGCAGTTCCGGTATCAGGTCGGAAGGCTTGGCCAGGTGAAAGGCACCGGAGGCGATAAACAGGATATGGTCGGTTTTGACCGTGCCGTATTTGGTTGACACACTGCAGCCCTCCACCAGCGGCAGCAGGTCGCGTTGCACCCCTTCGCGGGAAACTTCGCCGCCGCCGCTGCCTCGGCTGTCGCTACGTTGGGTCACCTTGTCGATCTCGTCGAGGAAGATGATGCCGTTCTGCTCGGTGTTTTCCACCGCGCGTCGTTTGATCTCATCCTCATCAATGAGTTGTGATGCCTCTTCGTCGCAGAGTAGTTTCAACGCTTCTTCAACGCGCACGCGGCGTGTCTGTGAGCGGTTGCTGGAGAGGTTCTGGAACATTCCCTGCAGCTGCTGGGTCATCTCTTCCATGCCCGGCGGGGCCATGATCTCCACGCCGACGGATGGCGCGCTGAGCTCGATCTCGATGATTTTGTCGTTAAGATCTCCCTCGCGCAGTTTTTTGCGGAATTTCTGCCGGGTCTCCTGGTCGCGGTCGTCAGATTCGCTGGCTTCCTCGCTGGGCAGCCGCCGTGGCGGAGGCAGCAGAATGTCGAGAATACGCTCTTCGGCGAGATCTTCGGCTCGACGCCGAACCTTCTTGACCGCTTCTTCGCGGGTCAGTTTTACCGCGACATCGGCAAGGTCGCGGATAATCGAATCAACATCCCGCCCAACATAGCCCACTTCGGTGAATTTGGTTGCCTCAATCTTGATAAAGGGTGCGTTGCAGAGTTTTGCCAGACGGCGGGCAATCTCGGTCTTGCCGACTCCGGTAGGGCCAATCATGAGGATGTTCTTGGGTGTCACTTCGCTGCGCAGCTCATCATCTAGCTGCATGCGTCGCCAGCGATTTCGCAGGGCGATGGCGACTGCCCGTTTGGCATCGTCCTGGCCGACGATGTGTTTGTTCAGCTCATGGACAATCTCGCGCGGGGTCATCGCCGCGATCGCGTCGACCAGCTTCGGTGTGGATTCGTTGGCGTTCATCAAGGGTGATCTTCCGCTGTAGATAGCACTTCTATGGTGCGGTTGTGATTGGTATAGATGCAGATGTCCGCCGCAATTTGCAGGCCCCGTTCGACAATCTGTTGGGCATCCAGTGATGGGTGGTCGAGCAGGGCGGTCGCCGCTGCCTGTGCAAAGGGGCCGCCCGAGCCAATGGCGATAAGCCCGTTCTCTGGCTCGATCACATCGCCGTTACCGGAGATCACCAGCGAGGCGGTGGCGTCGGCAACCGCGAGCAGTGCTTCCAGACGGCGTAACATCTTGTCAGTGCGCCAGTCCTTGGCCAGCTCAACGGCTGCGCGAGTCAGGTTACCGGAGTGTTTTTCGAGTTTGGCATCAAACAGTTCGAACAGGGTGAAAGCATCGGCAGTACCGCCGGCGAAGCCGGCCAGTACTCTATTGTGATAGAGCCGGCGCACTTTGCGTGCGTTGCCTTTGACCACGGTGTTGCCCAGGGTGACCTGGCCGTCACCGCCGATGACCACCTGGTCTCCCCGTCGAACGGAGAGGATGGTTGTGCCCCGGTACTGTTCCAAAAGATTTCTGCTCCTGCTCGCACCATCCGTCTTCTGCGATCTGGCTAAAGCCGTTCATCGGCCGCGGGTGGTGGGTGTGTTTGAGTCTGTGGCGGTTAAATATGGAGGTTTTGGCGCTGATTTCAAGAGCTGAAGTGCCGATGGCCTGACCGGGGGTGCCTTGTGTCTAGGTTTGGAGGCTGTTGCTGGGGAGTTCTTAAAGAGCGACAGCTGGATTTCATGGGTCTGTTTACCCACATCAAGGCTAGAATTTAGATGATCGGTGGTGTTAAAAAGGGCGTGAAATGGTTTCATGCTGAAAAATAGGTTCTATAACCGCTATTTTTTCTTTTTTGCTCTTGGGTGGGATTTGTCGTAGATATTGGCCAGGTGTTGATAGTCGAGGTGGGTGTATATCTGGGTTGTTGACAGGTTTTCATGGCCCAATAGTTCCTGTACCCCTCTCAGGTCTCCACTCGACTCAAGCAGGTGGCTGGCGAAAGAGTGGCGCAACATATGTGGGTGGAGTGGCTGTCTCAGACCTTTAATCGCCGACCACTTTTTTAACCGCAGCTGAATTGAGCGGGTGCTAATACGGTTACCGCGCTGGCTGACAAACAGTGCCGGTTCCTGCGTGCTGGCCAGTTCACTGCGAATTTTGAGCCATCGTTGCAGAGCCAGCAACGCCTGACGCCCCACCGGTAAACGTCTCTGGCGGTTGCCCTTGCCGGTGACGGTAACCGCAGCGTTTTCCATCTCCAGCTGGTTCAGGTCGAGCTGCTGCAGTTCACTCAGGCGCAGACCGGAAGAGTAAAACAGTTCCATCATCGCCAGGTCGCGGATCTCCAGGATGCTGTTTGCTTCTCCATCAAGAAGCTGGCTGGTTTGATCTACATCGAGAGTGGTAGGCAATTTCCGTGGCGCCTTCGGGGGGCTGATTTTATTGGCCGGGTTGTGGTCGCAAAACCCTTCTCGCAACAGATAGCGGTAGAGTCCCCGAAGTGCGGAGAGAGCGCGTGAAATCGATCGGCTGCTTTTGCCCTGCCTGCGCAGCCAGCCGACGAAGCGGCGTACGTCCTGATGAGTAAGCTGTTGCCAGGTCGTCAGTTGGTGTTCATCGCAGTAATTGGCAGCCTGTCGCAGGTCGCGGGCGTAGTTGCTGGCGGTGTGGGGTGAGTAATTTTTGACGTTGCGCAGGTAGTGGCAAAAGCGGTTCAGCTGGTCTGTCGACCGCGGGTCCATGGGTTATTGCGCCCGATAGTCCGCGACAATGGTGTCACCGTCGGACATGGGGTTATTCCGGGGTTAACGGGTTCAGGTAGCGTCCCAGCAGCGCTGACAACAATGCTGCCACCTGAGTGAGCAGGCGAGTCCCCAGGTCGGGGCGCGGTAGAGCTACCAGACGA
>OBIY01000724.1_pt1 | contig 11935 bp, 11 predicted proteins | sample 1519841 | NCBI WGS metagenome assembly OBIY01 (sample SAMN03019774, study PRJEB22545) | beach sand metagenome | biome: beach; feature: sea beach; material: beach sand | place: USA: Municipal Pensacola Beach, FL | collected 2010-07-30 | depth 30-40 cm m
GCAGAAAACCAATGCCGGTGCTCATCGCAAACGGCCCCATCGGCAGGCCGAATTCATAGAGCACATCGTCCACCCGTTTTGGCGTTGCCCCTTCAAGGATAAGCTTGTCGGCCTGAACGCGCCGCCCGAACAACATCCGGTTTCCGATAAAGCCGTGGCACACACCGGCAAGCACCGGGATTTTGTCGATCTTCTTGCCAAGCGCCATGCAGGTCGCAATGACTTCCTTCGCGGTCTTGTCGCCGCGCACCACCTCGACCAGTTTCATGACATTGGCCGGGCTGAAGAAATGCGTACCGATCACCGATTCCGGCCGCTTTGTCACGGCAGCGATTTCGTTGATATCGAGCGCGGACGTATTGGTCGCAAGAATGGCGCCCTGCTTGCAGATTGTGTCGAGCTTGGTGAAGATCTCCCTCTTGAGATCCATATTCTCGAATACCGCCTCGATCACCATATCGACATCGCCAAGATCCGCCATATCGAGGCTTGGGGTAATCAGGCCCATGCGGCGTTCCACCTCATCCTGGGTGAGCTTACCCTTCTTGGCGCTGTTTTCATAATTGCGCCGCACCACCGCAAGCCCGCGATCGAGTGCTTCCTGAGCGGTCTCGATGATCGTTACCGGAATTCCGACATTCACAAAGTTCATCGTGATGCCACCGCCCATGGTGCCGGCACCGATGACACCCACTTTCCTGACCGGAATTTGCGGTGTGTCCTTGGGCACATCAGGGATTTTCGCGGCCTGACGTTCCGCAAAGAACATATAACGCTGGGCTGCGGATTGCGGACCCTTGAGCAGCTCGCGGAACAGCTCACCCTCGCGCTTGAGCCCTTCCTCAAAGGGCAACTCCACTGCGGCTTCGATGCATTGAATATTATATTCGGGCGCCAGAAAGCCACGGTTCTTGCGCGCATGCGCCTTGCGGAAATTATCAATGATTTCAGGCTTGCCGCGAGCGGGCGTAACCTTGCTGTCATCGTCGCGAACCCGGACAAGCGGCCTGTTTTCGGCCACAAGTTTTTTGGCGAACGCAATCGCGCCTTCGGTCAAATCACCCTTGATGATCTCACTGATCAGCCCGACCTCAAGTGCCTTCTCCGCCCCCATCGGCTCACCGATCCCGACCATCTCAACCGCCATTTCGGGGCCCACGATACGCGGCAGACGCTGTGTGCCGCCGGCGCCAGGCAGCAGGCCAAGCTTGACCTCAGGCAGACCGAACAGGGCTGTCGGCACACCCACCCGGTAATGACAGCAAAGCGCGGTTTCAAGACCGCCGCCAAGGGCAGTGCCGTGAATTGCCGCGACAACGGGCTTGGGGCTTGATTCCATCATGTCCTGCACATCGGTCAGGCTTGCCCCTTGCGGGCCGCCTGAACCAAGCTCGGTGATATCGGCACCGGCGATGAAGGTGCGCCCGGCACATACCAGCACCACCGCAGCGGCATTGTCATCGGCGATTGCCTGCTGCATTCCCTTGTAAAGCCCGTCACGCACCGGCGCGCTCAACGCATTGACCGGCGGGCTGTCAAGCGTCAGCACCGCGATCCCGTCGCGAATTTCCAAATCGGTAACGTCGTTGATTGCGGCCATGATACTGGTCCCTCCCGCTGCAGAATTCTTTGCCGGCCAAAGGCAGGCCCGGTCCGGCTTTCAATTGATCTTGATTTAAATGGCAAAGGCCCGCGCGTCCAGTTTCCAGTTTTGACAACCGGAAATGCCGAACGCACGGGCCCCTTGTCTATTGGCCTTCGACGCGATGCGAAGACCTGAAGATTACATTCCCAGCACTTCTTGCGCCTGGCTCAAGACTTCGACGCATTTGTCGTTTTCGCCCTGCTCTTCAAGCTTGGTTCCCTCTTCGAGTAAAGCTTCGACTTTTGCTTGCGCTTCCTCAGGAAGTTCCGTGCTCGCCAGTGCCGCTTCGACTTCTTCAATCATCGTCGGGCAGGAATCAGCGAATACGGGGCTGGCAAACGCAAACAATCCGGCGGCGAGGACCGCAAGTGAAACCCTTCTCATTCTCTTGTTCTCCAATGTAATGAAAACCGCCACGGGTGGCTGACTATTCTGCCGGTGCCGGGCGGGCGCGCTGATTATAAAGCATTTTTCGCAAACGCAACTGCTCTTCTTTCGATAGTTGCGAAAAATCTACGCTGAGATCGCTACCTGCGGCCATGCCCCGCTGCACGGCAGGGCGCGCGCCCATTTCCTCGAACCAGCGCTTGAAATATTTGAACTCCGCGATGTCCTGGCCCTGGTTTTTCCAGTTCACGCACCAGGGGTAGCAAATCATATCGGCAATGGAATAGTGATCCCCCGCGATATAGGGCCGATCATAAAGCCGGTTGTTCAACACACCGTAAAGCCGGTTCGCTTCATCGGTGAAACGGCGGATGGCATAGGACTGATCGCCCTCTTCCTCCCCCAGTCTGCGAAAATGCCCGCACTCTCCGAGTTTGGGCCCCTGATTGGCCATCTGCCAGATTACCCACTGGGTGACCTCATATTTGCCGCGCAGATCCTGCGGCCAGAATTTGCCGGCCTTCTCCGCCAGATACATCATGATCGCCCCGGACTCGAATACCGAGATCGGCGCACCGCCGCCTGGCGGGTCATGGTCAACCATCGCAGGCATACGATTATTGGGACAGATATCGAGGAATTCATCCTTGAACTGATCGCCAAACGCAATATTGCAGGGGATGATGCGGTATTCGAGCCCTGCTTCTTCGAGCAGGATCGTCACTTTCTTCCCGTTCGGCGTCGGCCAGTAATGCAGATCGATCATAAATAGCTGCTCCTTACACAATCGGTTGGCTGCGCGGCACCGGCAGGGGTTTCAGCGCGGCAGGGTACCGGCCTCGATTGTCGTGCCGCTGACGATTGCGGCCTTGTCCGATGCGAGCCACAGGATCGCCTCGGCCACCTCGGCCGGTTTATTAACGCGGCCCGCCACACTCATCCCCGCCCCCATCGCCATCACTTCCCTGGGGAAGTCTTCGGTCATGCCGGATTCGGTAAATCCTGGCACCACTGTATTGGCACGGATACCCTGGCCCGCGTGATCAATGGCCAGGCACTTGGTGAAGGCAAAGACCGCCCCCTTCGATGCGCCATAGGCGACAAGACCGCCCCGGCCATAGCCTGAGCCCGAGGCGACATTGACAATCACACCCTGACGCCGTTCGAGCATTTGCGGCAGCACCGCCTTGGTCGTCACGAACATGCCGCGAATATTGACATTGAAGGCAAGATCCCAGTCTTCCTCGGTCGCGGTTTCCATGGTGCCGGTGGGACGCGCGGCAGCATTGTTCACCAGCACATCGATCCGGCCTTCCTTCTTGAGGATCCGCTCGACAAGCGCACGCACCCCGTCGCCATCGGTGATATCAAGTGTCGTGGCATCGACCGGCGTATCGGCAGCGGCGGCAAGCGCGCTGACGCCTTCTGTCGCCTTCGGGTCAACCCCGAAGGTGTAGACACGATCGCCCTGCGCCGCAAACCCCAGCGTTGCGGCACGGCCGATGCCATAAGTGCCGCCGGTAATCAGAACAACCCGGCCATCGCTCATCCGGCCTGCCCTTCCTGCACCACGCCAAGCACATCCGCCCAGAAGATAAGTTCTTCCTCACCGACGCGCGAAGGGTCTTCCGGCACATCGGTATAGCGCAGCAGGATCCACATTCCGTCGCGCGGGTTATCGACGACTTCCGCCGTCTCACCGCCCACAAGTCGGACGGTGGCCCCCTCCTCGATCGCGACAAGATCCAGCGTCAGAACCCCTTCAAGCCGCTTTGAGCCGCCGGCATTCTTATCCTTGCCTTCCGACATCACAGCACTCCCCTAGAAAAATATCGTCAGATTCTTGGCAAGCAGCGTGCTTTGATCGAGCAGGATTTCCCGCCGCGCCACTTTCCACGCGCCATCCTGCTGCCGCAATCGATCCGTGCGCTGACCGACGAAAATGTCCGTCTCCTCCTCCACCCGGTTGCGATAGACGAGAAAACGGCTTTTGACATCAAGCTCGCGCGCGCCGCCCGCCGTATCTTCGGCCTCGCGCACCTGCACATTGGTGACAAGGTGACGAACGCGCGATAACGGCTCTTCCGCCCAGTGGATGCCGGTGGCGATCTGCGCCACGCGCTGCGTCAGCGTATGTTTGCCTTCGTCAAACCAGGCGGCATCGAGCCCCTGACGGGTATTCTCATGTTCGGAATGCTGGCCATATTTCACGTTCCGGCGCAGCGGCATGAAATAGACGATATCCTCGGCCAACAGATCGAGCCATTCCTCAAAGCGCCGGTCATCGAGAAGCTCCGCCTCAAGATAATAGAAAGCTTCGATCTCACGCTGCAGCAAGAGTGCCTCAAGCCGCGCATCAATGGTTTGTGCCGCCCCGCTCATGCCTTCCGCCTCGCCATCAGGGCCGCGAAATTGCCGCTATCGCCCGGATTCAGATCAGCCCAGCCATCGGCATCCATAAATTCGGCCCAGCGTCCATAGAATATCCGCTGGTTCTGCTCGGTCACTGGCCCCGTGAACACGGCATCCTTCAGATCCGGTGCGGGCTCTTCATAGCCAAGCCCCATCTGATAGTTATAGGGATAGCGCCCGGCTTCCGCCCCCGCACTTGCAGCGGTGGCATAATTCCAGTTTTCCATATCGTCCTGCTCGGTCAGGCCGGCGGGCCCGGCATAGCGCAGATAATATTGCCGCAGCACATTCTTGACTTCGGCGGGGGCATCCGCATCGACGAGATACCATTTCCACATTTCCATTTCACGCGGCCCATTGGGATGCCAGGTGAACAGCGCACGCGGCTGCATCCCGTGGAACGAGCAATTGGGGAAAATGGTCCCGACGGGGGCCAGCCCGCGCGCCTTGTCACCCAGATTTTCGACCCGCCGTTGATATACCTCCTTGTAATATTCCTCGACCTCCGGGGTCAGGGTGAAGGAGGGGGTGTAATCAGGTTCCGCATAAAAGGGCAGGGTGCCGATCAACCCATGGCCGTGATTGGGGAAGCCAATGCTGCCGAAGGGCGGCGGCGGTTTGCGGTTGGCCTTATCCCCTGTTGGCGCATCCCGCCGACCTTGCCCGCTTGGCCCGATCGACACCATATCCACCGAGCGGTGACTTGTAATGTGATAGAGGTCGCCGATGAAATTCTCCGCCCCGAACTTCCAATTTGACGGCACCTTCCATTTCTGAATTCCGCCGATCACTTCCGAGCCGCCAGGCCGGCCATCGCGATGATCAAGCACCGCATCAAGATAGAATTTCATATCGCCGAGATAAGTCTCGAAATCCGGCGCAGCGGGATCCCAGCTTGCCCAAATCGACCCCTTGTAATTGGTCATCTGCGCAACCGAGACGAGCCCCCATTTCGACTTATCAAGATCGTCACGATACACCGCCTTATATTGCGGCACGCCGACAAGCCCGCCGGGCTTTGTCGTCAGATTGCCGTCGACCGAAAAACTCCACGCATGATAGGGGCAGGTAAACACGCGGGCGTTGCCTTGATCATAACGGCAGACCTTCATACCGCGATGCGGGCAAGTATTCAGAAAGACATGGATCTGACCGGATTTGTCGCGGGTCATGATCACCGATTCTTCCCCCATCCGCGATACGAAGTAATCATATGGATTGGGGATCTGGCTTTCATGCCCGATCAGCAGCCAGGCACGACCAAACACCTGCTTGAGCTCTTGCTGATAAATTTCTTCGCTGACAAAAATATCGCGCGCAATGATACCGGATTCCCGGTCCACAAGCGCCGCCGCGTCGATACGCTGACCCACGACTTCCTCCCCTACTATTATTGCACCGGTTTCGGTGTCGTTTTTGTTTTGCCCGCATGATGCAGGCACATATTCAGGGCCCGGCTGCGCAAAGTTGCACCGCTACAGCCGGAAACTAAGTGCTAGCAAATCCCGCCTGCCTCTACTTGTCAATGGCGGCAGGCGGGATTCGGTTTATCGGCCCTGATCCACTAGCCCGCCAGCGCGAACCCGCGATAGCCATCGGCTGCGATCTCATCACATTTCTGCCGATAGGTATGTACCCCCGCAACATAGGGCATAAAGATACGCGGCTTGCCCGGAATATTGCTGCCCAGATACCAGGAGTTGCAGGTTGGCGCGGTGAACATGGTGCCTTTGGCCACCTCGTTAACATGCGCAACCCAGTCGCTTTCAGCCTGTTCCTCTGCCTCGATCACATGCAGATCATGGCCGCGCAGATAGGACAGGCAATCCGCGATCCAGTCGACATGCTGCTCGATCGATACAATCACATTGCTCAGCACCGAGGGACTGCCGGGCCCAGTAATCGTGAACATATTGGGAAAACCTGAAATCTGCAGTCCCAGATATGTGCGCGGTCCGTCTTCCCATTTCTCAACAAGCTTGCGCCCGCCGCGCCCGGTAATGTCCATCCGCTTCAGTGCGCCGGTCATCGCATCGAACCCGGTCGCATAGACAAGCATGTCAAACTCGATATGCGCGCCATTCTGGGTGCGCAGGCCGGTTTCGGTAATCTCCTCAATCGGGCCGGTTTCACGCAGATCCACAAGCCGCACGTTGGGCCGGTTGAACGCCAGATAGTAATCGGTGTCGATCACCGGCCGCTTGCAGCCAATGGGATAGTTCTTGGGCCAAAGCCGGTCGGCGACCGCAGGATCTTTCACAAGTTCGCGCAGGGTTTCGCGATAAAGCTCGCAGGCGATTTCATTGGCTTCGGGATCGGTATGCACATCCACATATTGCGACAGGACATTGAAACCGAAATCGCGGATTTCCTGCTTGCGCTGTTCGGGCGTGAGTTCGAGGATTGTCTTGCTTGGCCGCCTTTTGGGCTTGCCAGGAGCAGCACCTTCAGGTTTCTGGCGACGCGGCGAATAATAGATGATGCCGGTCTGCGAGTTGCGCTGCTGCTCGCGGATCGTTGCATAATCCGCCTTGGCCAAATCCATATAGCCGTCTTCAAGCTTCCGGTTATTCGCCGGGAAGGTATAGACAGGGCTGCGCTGAATAGCGATCACCTCGCCCGCCTGTTCGGCGATCACCGGAATGGCCTGCACCCCGGAGGAGCCTGACCCGATTACCGCCACGCGCTTGCCGGTAAAATCAACCGCTTCCTTTGGCCACATACCGGTATGATAAACCTCCCCCTTGAAGCGATCGGCGCCGGGGAATTCAGGTTTATTGGGCATGCTGAGACAACCCGTCGCCATCACGCAGAAATCGGCAGTGTAGCTTTCGCCCTGTTCGGTGGTGACCGTCCAGTGCTTGGCGTCTTCGTCAAAGCTGGCGGCACTCACCCGGCTGTTGAACACCATATCGCGGCGCAGATCGAAGCGGTCCGCAACATGGTTCACATACTCAAGGATCTCAGGCTGCGCGGCCATGATCTCGGTCCAGTTCCATTCCTGCTCCAGCTCTTTGGAGAAGGAAAAGGAATATTCGACGCTCGGCACATCGCAGCGGCAGCCGGGATAACGGTTCCAGTACCAGGTGCCGCCGACATCCGATCCCGCCTCGATCACGATGGCGCGCATGCCCTGCCCGCGCAGCTTGTGCAGCATATACATCCCCGCCATGCCGGCGCCGACGATCACCACATCGTATTTTTGCTGTTCCTGACTTGCCATCCTTCTGTCACTCCCTGCCTTACTCAATTGCATTCTGAACTTGGTTGCATTCTGAACTTGGTTGCATTCTGAACTTAGCCGCATTCAGAGATCGTGTTTCACCCGCCGGGCAGCCCGGGCGGCGAATTCCATTTGCCCCCACATTAGCCGATTGCGGCACAAAAATGCCAAAGCTAACCGCAGTTTCAACAAAAAATAGATTTGTCCCGCAGGCGCAAAACGCTAGAAATCCCGCCAGGAATGAAAAAACGACACAAGCTGGAGGCCTGATAGATGTTTGAAGCGTTTCGCGGATCAGTCGCCCAATGGGAATGCGACATGATGGGGCATATGAATGTGCGCCATTATTTTGCAAAATGCGATCAGGCGATCCGTTTCACGGCCCTCAAGCTCGGCATTACGCCACAGAAGTCGCGCGATGAGGGGATCGAGCTTGTCATCACCGATCAGCATGTGCGTTTCCTGCAGGAACAGCATGCGGGATCGGGGCTGGGTATCCGCATGGGGGTGCTCGACTTCTCAGACAAGCAGATCCGGCTTTATCAGGAAATCTACAATACGCTCAGCGGCGATATTGCAACCACATTCATCACGACCGCCGAACCGCGCCGCGTTGCCGATGACGAACTTGTTGCATGGCCTGAGATGGCACAAGCTTTTGCTGCGGCAAACCAGACCGAAATCCCAAATTATGCGCAGCCGCGCAGCCTCGATCTTGCGCCCGGAACCGACACAATGACGATGCAGACGATTGAGGAGCTGGGTCTTTACGAATCGTCTGCCGGAGCGATTTCGGGCGCCAATTGCGATGTGGCCGGCCGCATCCGCCCCGCATTTCTGATCGGCCATATCGCTGACGGGGTCGTGAATATGACCCAGAAATTCAAGACGCGCGGCTTCATCGACGATCCGGAGCGCCGGATCGGCGGCGCGGTGCTGGAATATCGGTTGATCTATCGTTACCGCCCAAGGGCGGGCAGCCTGTTCACAGTGCGCACCGGGCTTGCCGAAGTGATGGAGAAAACCAACCGCTTCGCAACCTGGATGATGGATCTTGAAACCGGCAAGCCGATCCTGTCAGCGGCTTCTGTCGGCCTATCCTTCGACCTGGATACACGCAAGGTCGTCGCACCTCCCCCCGAGGCACGCGCCGAAATGGCCGCGATGATGACGCCGGGCCTGTTTATCTGAAAATTCAGGCCCGACGTGGGACGCGCGCGGCCGGGGCCGGCGGCACCGCCGGCCCTGCCTGTCAATCCTCTTCGGCAGGCCACACTTCATTCAGCACACGGAAAGCGCTTGCCGCCACGGGCCAGCCCGCATAATGCGCCGCGTGGGTGATCATGCCCTCAAGCTGCTCACGCGGGACACCGAGATTGCGTGCGCCAGGGAAATGGATGCGCTGCTCCGCCTCGCGGTTGAGCGCAACCAGGATCGTGCAGGTGATAAGCGAGCGCAGCTCGACAGGCAGATCCTCCTGTTGCCAGACATCACCGAATAAATGCTCCATCGTGAAGCGGGAAAACGCCGTCGGCACCGACGCGCGGCTCGATCCGGGATTGCGCGGCTGTCCTTCGGTTATCTTCTTGAACAGGGCAATGCCTTTTTTGCGCTTTTCCTCATCGGACATGTGGGTCTTCCTTCCTTCGCTACTAACTTAAGATACGATTGACTTAAGATACGATATTACGCGGCACATCCTTGAACGGACGGTCCGTGTCATTATTGGCTTCGCGCGGCATGCCAAGCACACGCTCGGCGATAATATTGCGCTGAATTTCGTCCGTACCCCCCGCAATCGATGTCGCAGGAACCGAAACAAGGATTTCAGCGACAAGCCCATTGCGCGGACTGTCAGGACCAGACAGCATCGCATCAGCACCCGTGATCGCGGTATGGGCATGCGCCGCCGCGCGCGCCACATGGCTACCGATCAGCTTGCCGAGCGAGCCTTCAGGCCCCTGCTTGCGCCCCATGCGCGCCGCCGCGCGCGCCCGGTTCGACAGCCACTGCGCGCTGTTATAAAGCGTCATGACCTTGGCGATTTCCTGCCGCACGGCAGGATCGTTGTTCTTGCCTGTTTCCTTGGCCCGTTCAATCACCCAGTTGGCACGGCCCGCGCGCTGGGGATACCATTTATAGGGCTCCATAACCGTGGCGACTTCCGCACGTTCCTCGTCATAGGCGCGCCCCTCGCCGGTCGAGCCCTGCCCCCAGGAGCCAAGCCCCGTCGCCCCGCGCCGCTCATGCATCAGCGTGGTGGTTGCCACCCGCCAGCCCTCACCCGGCTTTTCAACGATGAATTCAGGTTCAATCACCGCGTCGGTGAAGAACACCTGATTGAACGAGGCATGACCGTTCATCTGCTTAAGCGGCTGCACGGTGACGCCGGGCTGCTCGATATCGATAACGAAAAAGGACAGGCCCTGATGCTTGGGCACATCCCAGTTGGTACGCGCCAGCAGGATGCCGTACTGGGCATGCTGCGCACTGGTCGTCCAGAGCTTCTGTCCATTGACGATCCATTTGCCATCCTTGAGGTCGGCACGGGTTGTCGCCGCCGCCATGTCCGAGCCGCTTCCCGGCTCGCTGAACAGCTGGCACCAGACATCCTCGCCCGTCAGGATACGGCGCAGGAATTTCTCCTTATGCAGGTCTGTACCATGCTCAAGCAGGGTCGCGGCCACAAGCATGCGCACCCCGGTGCGCGCAACGCCGATCGCACCGGCACGCTTGAATTCGCGCTCGACCGCAGCGGAAAGCACTTCATTGAGTTCCCTGCCATACCATTGCTTGGGCCAGGACGGCACACCCCAGCCTGAATCAACAAGCATATTGCGCCATTCCACCAGCCCGCGATCAGGATCCCAGTTATCGGCAATCCAGGCCCTTACTTCCTCGCGGATTTCTGCTTCTGTCGGTTCGCTCATCTCTATTTCCTCCCCCTCACACGTCCCAATGCCGCAGCATCAGTTCACGGTGGTAATGCGCATCGCCAAGAAACACTTCCGAGCTTTTGGCGCGCTTGAACCACAGATGGGTGTCATTATCCCAGGTAAAGCCGATACCGCCATGGATCTGGATCGTATCGATCGCGGTTTTCATATAGGCATCCGACACGCTCGCCTTGGCAAGCGAGGCGATGGCCGGCAGATCCTCATCCTCATCGGCTGCTGCCGCTGCCGCGTAATAGGCCGCGGCCTTGGCCAGTTCGACATCGACCAGCATATCGGCACATTTGTGCTTGATTGCCTGAAATGACCCGATGGGGCGGCCGAACTGCATCCGCATCATGGCATAATCAACCGCCGATTCGCGCAGCCGCTCGGCCCCGCCGACCATCTCACTCGCCAGCGCGATGGCCGCCTGTTGCATGGTTTTGGCAAACGCCGCGCCCGCTTCATTGCCGTCACCAAGTGGTTTTGCCTCAACCCCGTTAAACTGCAATCGTGCGAGTTTACGGGTCGCATCCATCGTCACGAGCGGTGTCTTCTCAAGTTCGTCCGCAGTTGCATCGACGACAAAGAAACCAAGCCCGTCATCCCCGGACGACGCGGGACGGCGCGCCACCACAATGATTAGATCCGCCGCCGCACCGTCGAGCACGAAGCTTTTCACCCCGTCAAGCCGGTATCCACTGCCCGACGGAGTTGCGGTCATCGTGATCGCACCGCTGTCCCAGCCGCCATTATCCTCTGTAAAGGCGAGCGTCGCGACCGTCTCGCCCGAGGCAATTGCAGGCAGCAAGGCTTCTTTATCTTCTTCGCTGCCCGCATTGAGGATAGCCTGCGTCGCAAGCACCGCTGATGCAAAATAAGGTGCGCATAACAAGGCCCGCCCCATTTCCTCCAGCACGATGCAAAGTTCGACAAAGCCAAATCCCTGCCCGCCATAAGCTTCGGGAATTGCGACCGCGGTCAGGCCAAGCTGGCTGTTGAGTTGCTGCCAACCGGCACGTTCCCAGCCGGTTTCGGTCTCCATCAATCGCCGCACTTCAGTGGTCGGCGATTTGTCGTCCAGAAAGCGCCGCAGGACGGTCCGGAATTCTTCCTGTTCATCGGTGAAACTGTATCGGGACGTTTCATCCCCTGCTTGCTTACCTGCCACAGGCCACTCCCCATTGGCTTGTTTGAATTTTCTTGATTGCGGGCGATCTTAAATAAAACCGGCAGATGTGGCGAGCGCAAACCGCCAAGCACTATCGCGCCCGCCGCGATGACCATGCCCGGAACAAAAATGATCGGATGCGGGTGGCGGGGGCTTTTTTT
>OBIY01000726.1_pt1 | contig 11879 bp, 8 predicted proteins | sample 1519841 | NCBI WGS metagenome assembly OBIY01 (sample SAMN03019774, study PRJEB22545) | beach sand metagenome | biome: beach; feature: sea beach; material: beach sand | place: USA: Municipal Pensacola Beach, FL | collected 2010-07-30 | depth 30-40 cm m
CCATAACTGGCTTGAGCCACCAGTATGCCGATATTTATTTCTCTGGGGAATCATATCGCGTTGGTATTGAGGAACTTTCAGGTTTGTGGGGTGGGGAATACTTGTTATTTTGGCGTACGCCGACCGGTTACCAGGGGGTTTTAAAGGAGGGTGCCAGCGGAGACGTTGTAAGTTGGATTGCGGAAGTGTTGGCTATTAAGCGTAATGGGGATTATCCCAGAGATTATGATAGAGAGCTTGCCCATCGAGTGGCTTTGTTTCAAAAATCTAAGGGCCTGGCGCCCGATGGTGAAACAGGGCCGCGGACGATAATAGCGCTAAACAATTTTGCTAAGCTAGGCGCCCCAACTCTGATTAACTCAGCGATTCAGTAACTATGTCGTATATTCTTGAAGCGTTGCAAAAGTCTGAAAACAGTCGACCGGATACGAATGTTCCAACGCTTGCTGATGCGGTCACTGACCAAAATGTAGTGACGGAGGATAACCGGGCTGGCAACCGATTACCCGTTACTTTCCTGATCGGCGGACTTGTCGTCGTTTTTGCGGGAGTCGCCTGGTGGTTGACCACTGGCAACGAGGTGCCGGTGCAAACGGCGGAGTTGGAACTTACGGCTAACAATACAAATAGCATTGCTGCTTCTGATATTTGGCCTGTCCAGGAAATTGAATCCTCGGAGCAGGCTCCGATTTCACCCGGTAATGTATATGAGGCCGTTGGTGAAAGTTCACCTGAAATAGCATCTACCGACCATCCAGTTGCTGTGCCCGATGTGAAGAAAGGGGCACACAATGACAGTGGCTTTCACGAGAAAATCATCTTCGATAGTTCACCAGGAAATACCGGTGAAATACTATCAGGTGGTGTGAACACACCAGTTGGTGGGAAGCCATCCTCTTCAGCGCTGGTATTTGAAACGGCACCGATCGATGATGCATCTGTGAGCGAAGGCTACCTATCTATGCAGTCCGAATATGAGCAGGCCAATTCGCGGCAGTCGACTACTCTGGTGGATAGCGTTCGTACTGATGTTGTCGACGGAGTGAGTGTAACGACTCCAGGTGCCCAAGGTGGTCGAGCACAAAATATTGTTGATCCAGAGGTGAGCGGAGAAATTGAAGATCCTGTGGGTAATGTCACGGGAGATGCTTTTGAGGAATCCAGCGGGACCAATCAACAGGTGCAGCATTTCCGGGAACTTCCCTATGACGTTCAGCGAGAGCTACCCTCTATTAGTTATTCAGTACATCTATATTCGCAACTGCGCGAGAACCGGATGGTGAAAATCGACGGGATGATGCGTCGAGAGGGGGATACGGTAAGCCCGGGGTTGGTTTTACAGGAAATTACTGCTGAAGGGGCAATTTTTACTTTCAGAGGACATGAGTTTCGTGTCCCGGTCCATGGTTGAGATGGGTAAGCTCGCTTTGCGAGTCATACCGGAAGATCAATGCAAGGTAGTGCCTCTGGTTCTCTCGTTACACCGTAGTTCTAGCTGTGACGTGCTTGCCTTCGAGTGACTGAAGTATATATTTTAAAGCTCTTTGGTAGTTTATTTGTTAGCGCTAGCAGTGCCTCTCTCATGCCAATTCCGGCGAAACTATATGGTGACGACAATAAAAAAGGCGGCTTTTCAGCCGCCTTTATGGTTGAAGCTGCCTCGTAGTTAGCAGCCTCTTTTCGGATGACACTTGCCGCCACCATTGCCGCCATCGTCTTTGTTGCCACCACCGATGGATACGTTGATGGTTGCAGAGGCGCTGCTGTAGCCATCGCTAATAGTATAGGTTAGCGTGTCGTTTCCGCGCTTTCTGCCAGCAGTGTAGGTTACAACGTTGCCTGATAAGCTGACGCTGCCTTTGTTTGCGGGGCTAACATCCAGAACAATCAGTGTATCGCCTTCGGGATCACTGTCGTTAGCGAGTACCGGAATCTGGACACTATTACCCGTGGCAACTGAAGCAGCATCGTTGACGGCGGAAGGCGGGCTATTGAATTCTTCTACGGTAACCAGAACATCCGCGGAGGCTGTATCGCCAAAGGCGTCTGCTACGGTGTAGGTAAAGGTATCCGATCCGGAAAAGTCAGCATTTGGTGTGTACACGACACTGTTGCCTGAAATAGTGGTAGAGCCATTCACTCCCTGGGTTACGCTCTCAATATGCAGGGTGTCACCCTCGGGGTCATTATCGTTGTTCAACACGGGAATCGATAGCTGGGAGCCTTCATTCGTTGTGGCAGAGTCGTTGACTGCAGTTGGTGGCTCGTTGATTGGTGTCGTGGTGCTTGCAGTCATGCTTGGCGCCGTGACGTTGTTGGAAGGATCCCTGGCGACTACCTGAAAACTGTAGGTGGTATCAGCTGACAGGTTGCTGGCGGTATACGCCGGACTGGATTGCCAGTCGCTAGTGGAGCAGTTAGCGCCCCCGGCAACGCAGGTAAATTGATATTCCACTGAACCGGAATCATCGGTAGCCGTTGTTGCGGTCATATCAATCGTGCTGCGATCGATAGCAAACGGTGACATAGCCCAGGTCATTGGATTGGGATTAGGTGCGGTCAGATCTTCTTCGCCCTCGGCGTTTGCCACTGTCCCGTTTATGAAATACTGGCCATGACTGGCGTAGTCGGAGTAAGGTGATGCATCACTTCCCACGCCAGTGATTTCCAGGTAGTAACGGCCCGCAGGCACGTTTGTAAGTATGTGTGCGGAGGTGTCACTCGCTGAGTCGCTAACAGCCACAACGTTCGTTTCACTCAGCAGCGTTAGCTGAATGTCCAGGTTTGCGCCGCGTTTATTGGTGCGATAGTAGGCATCCCACGCAGGATTGACGTTGACTTCGATGCTTCCTCCGCCGGTGACGAAGGTAAATGTATCAACATCATTACTATCTTCAATCACGCCTTTATTTTGCGGGTAAAAGTTGTCGGGATCCGTCTCGGGGTTACTGACTTCGATTAGTGTGCCGCCGCTGATTACCAGTTCGGTCGCCAAGTTGCGAGTATCACTATGGTCGTCAACGCGCAGGTCGAGGTGACCGGTGATGATCTCAATATCGTCCTGGGTCTGGGTTGCCCCCGGGTATTCACCTCTGCTCCATTGAGTAACATTGTTGTAGTACCCGTTACCCATAATGGGCGCCCACGATACATACCCGGAGCCATGCCCCGCATAGTAACTGGAGCTGCCCGAACCGTCATGGGACAGTCCCAGATTGTGTCCAGCTTCATGAGAGGCCGCTTCGGCAATGTAGCTGGCTGTGTTCAGCAGGTTGTCGTAGTAAACGAGGGCAGGGGAATAATAATCGAAGTCGGAACGTCCCCACACTCCCACGTAGGCTACACCACCGGCGCCCTGGGAAGGCATGGCCTGCCCGAGTGCATCGGTATCTTGCGTAATGAGCACGTGGCCGGTGTTGTTGTCGAAACTAGCGGGTTCTTCGGTGGTTACGTCAACGTCAAAGGCCGCGAAATCCTCTGCAATCCGGTGCCAGATTTCCTGTATTTGCGCGCGTTCGTAATCTGAAAACGTGTTTTCATCACCTTCAGTGTTAAAAGGAACCGCGTGATAGGTGTCCTCGCCCCAGTAGTTCCACGCGGTGCCAGTAATTTGGTGACCATCGAAATCCAGGTATAGAACTTTGCTTGAACCCGGATTGCTGTGTAGCGTAAAAACATCGCTCGCCGTTTCCGCAGTGGGTTCGTTGTCAGTGTCGACGGGTGAGTTGGCGAATTCGTGATTGGCATCGGGTAATTTTGTGTCCTCGTAAAAAACCGCGCCCTGATCGTCAATGTTAATGAATTCGAGATCGCTCTCATGGAATGAGAACCGATTTAACCAATTCAGCGCCTGCTCCTGGGCAGGGATGGGCAGGGATTCGATTTTTTCCTTTACTCGGCCTGGGGGAAGTTCACGCAGGCCAAAGGGCTTTCCATCGCCAAATACACGGCCCTGCGGATCGGCGGAGAATCCCGATTGAGTGATTAGCGCGAGAAGTAAGCCCGCGGCGAACTGTCTGAGTAAGGTATTTACCGGCATGTCAACACCCCTTGGTGATCTGTTCATTTAATGACTGAATCTATCGACTGCTTCAGTTGGGAGACAAATTAGCATCGCGGGCGTCATTTAGCCGCGAACTGATGCTCACTTGAAAGGTGCCGATATCCTTGGATACCTTCGTTTAGATGGTTTTGTGAACTGATATGCAGTTCTGAAGCCGGTGTGCGAAATACACAATCCCTGGTCGAGCGGGCCCAATGATTTGTCGCTACGAGGAGTTTAGTAAATGTGTGGTGGCGCGCTGAGGGGGTAATCCGCCCAACCCTTAGGGACGTCTGGCCGGTGGCGGGTTGCAGGCATGATGCCGAAAGCTTGTATTAGGATTGGTGAGCGAACCAGTTAACCCTACAGAACTCCTGACTTAAATGACATAAGAGTCTTCTTCTTAATTGCATTCTCAGTGCCGTGAATGGCATCGTTCTCATGGGGGGTTACTCACCCTGGTACACACAACCACTGGTGCAGGTTTCCCTTACCTCCACCTTATTAAGCATCGGTAAATCAGGCAGGAGTTTTACCCATATCCAGCGAGCAATATGCTCACTGGTTGGGTTTTCCAGGCCGGGGATATCATTCAGATAACGGTGATCCAGCGCTTGATAAATGGGCTCGCAGGCTTGTTTGATGTCCCCAAAATCCATCACCCAGCCGCTTCGGTCTTTGACAGGTCCGCTGACGTATACGGTGACGTGAAACGAGTGCCCATGGAGCCTTTTGCACTTGTGATTATCGGCCACATGAGGAAGCATGTGAGCCGCTTCAAAAGTGAAGGATTTGAAGATTTCCATTAGCGAAAACGGGTAGTGTGGGCGCGGGAGATAATACCGCCACGACCCAGCTAAGTACAGCTATCTCATTTGAGCATAATGAGCGAGAATCCGTTTGACAGTGATCCCGATTTAGGTAGAATGCGCGTCTCTCATTTGGGTGGTTAGCTCAGTTGGGAGAGCGACGGCCTTACAAGCCGTAGGTCACAGGTTCGACCCCTGTACCACCCACCATGCTTCGGACCGGTAGTTCAGCTGGTTAGAATGCCGGCCTGTCACGCCGGAGGTCGCGGGTTCGAGTCCCGTCCGGTCCGCCAGTTGTATATCCAAAGGTTCCTTATTAGGAGCTTTTCTTGTGTCACTTTTCCTTATTTCTGCCCCGCTCGATTAACGACGGTTCTTCGGTAAGTGTTGGCGAAAAAACTATCAATTGCGCTTTGGTGTTTGTCGTTTAAACGGGCTGGGGAAGCATCCTCCCCTTGTGTGCTGAGAATGTTTATGAACTGTTTGCACGCGCCGCTAGCGTATCTGGATTTTACTCAACTACTGTATCGTCCATTTCCATAATCATTACCCCCGCATCGTGCGTAGCAAGATATACCTTTCCCTGGTTGATCGAAATGGAATCTATCTGAGCGGGCATTAATCGAGATGCGATTTCTTTTGGCGCTGAAGAGTCAGATACGTCAATAACTCTTAACCATTTCAGATCGCCGACATAGGCATGCGGTCCATTCATCTGGACAGTTCTGGCAGCTCTTGGAGTGTCGTAATTATTTATCATTTTTGGTTCTTTTGGATTACGTATGTCCACGATGTGTAAGCCAGACTCATAACCTGTAGCCAGATAAGCACGTGATCCTACTATCCTGATACCTCTAATATCACCTTTGTCTGGAACGTAGCTTGCTACTTCCAGAGGTGCCATGAGGTTTGAAATATCGATTATCCTGAGGCCGGCCTTGCCCGCCGCAAGATAAGCATAGTTATTATTTTGTTGGATGTCGTAGGCATACCCTTCCGTCTCCACACTGCCAAGATTCCGCGGTTTTTTCACGTCACGAAAGTCAATAATGCGTAGCCCACCTTCACCGTCGGCGACGAGAGCCGTAGTGCCTGCAAGGACTATTTTTTCAGCAGTGCCAGGAGTATCGATACGTGAAATCTCACGGAGAGCTCCTGGATTTGAGACGTCGAGCACTTTTACACCTGCCCAATCATCCGCAAGGAAAGCCTTCGAATCCATCACCTTAACGTCAAGTGCTCGGTGGGTGTCATGGTTGCCAAGTTCGTTCACGGCCTGGGGGTTTGAAATGTCCAGGATTCGTAGTCCTTTATAGCCGTTTGCTACATAGGCGAGGGTGTCAACAACGTGAAGACCTCGCGTCTTTCCCGCAGCGTTCCAGTGGCTAATTACGGGGGCTTTTTCAGGCTGGTTGATATCGATTATCTCAAGGCCTTCGTCCCCATGTGATAAATATGCATGAGCTCCGGAGATCGCAACTGATTCGGAGCATGTGGCATCGTGATAGCGGCTGATTTTAAATGGCTTGGACGGGTCCGATACGTCGATAATAACCAGACCGGCATCATTGGCCACTCCCGCGAGGTAGGCTTTATCGTTCTCCACCCATACGCGTTCCCCACCATATTCCATCTTGTAAAGCCCGGTTTTAACAGGCGTTGATGGGTCGGAGATATCAAAAATAGTGAGTCCAGCATGATCGTCGATATTTTTCTCAATACTTGCCACGTATGCGTAGTTTTTTGAACTATGGACTCCAAAAGCATGGCCTTCCATGTCATGGCTGCCAATTTCTACAGGACTAACGGGGTCTGAGACATCTATTAGCCGCAATCCATGATTATTGTTTGCCACGAGCGCAATGGAATGGTGGATATACACGTCCCTGGCGAAACCAGGTGTTTTAAAAGATTGGATTACGCTGGGCTTTTCAGGCTTGGATATATCTACGATAATTAAGCCAGACCATCCTGCGGCAATGTATGCCCGATGGTTTTTGATTGTCACAGCCTTAACTTGACTGGGCAATGTTACGCGGCCAATTTCTTCAGGTTTGGCAGGTTCGGTTATATCCAGAATGTTTAAACTTCCGCTTTCGTCAGCGACATAAAGTAAATTACCATCTGCGTGTAGCCCTCTGATGATGCCGGCGTTGGGGAGCGACGTTATGGCTGCCCAGGAGTTTCCGCCGGTAACGCTTAATACACGGATTACACCCCCAGAACCATAATAAACATGACCATTCGCCACGGCAGTGGCGTAAACAGGTCCCTCAGCCCAGCGGCCCACAATTTCCAATTTCGAATTAGGCGGGTTTGTAAGATTTTCTGCTGCAATGGCGACCAATGGAGGAAAAATAACCGCCACCAAAATAGAGATATGCCCCTTGAATAAACCACGCTTTGGCAACCGTCTTAGTAATTCAAGTAAGAGGGTGGCAGGGTTTTGTAATTTAGGGCGATTATCCATAATCTGGTCTTTTCTCGTTCGATTAATCGTTGAGCGAAATGATCATTATTTTGTAAACATGCTTACTTGTAAGCGGTAGTTTTGACTACATTTTTTACCGATATATTCCGACGTTAATTATAGTTTAATATTCATCAATCGATTTGGTGTCCCGAGGGCGATAATGAAATACTCACTTTCTCGGGCAGAAAAAAGGTATTCTGCCTTTCAGGGCTATGAAAATCTAGCTACCCATCGCATTAACAGCGGCCGCCTGGATTAGTTAGCAAGGTTGCTCAATTCAGCTTGATTTATTCCACGTCATAACCCGCCTTAACCCAATCCGGCATGCCGGTGTGGCTAACGCAGGTCACGTTATCGATCCCCGCCAAAGCCAGATTTGTCAGCGCTGTTTGCGCCCTTCGGCCAGAGCGGCAGTAGATATAGGCTTTGGCGTATTTTTTTATAGTGTCTACGTGGCGAGCTTCTTCGCCAAAGGGCAGGTTGATACTGCCCGGCACGTGGCCTTCGGCGTATTCCTCGGGTGTGCGGTTATCGATGATTAATTCGTTGTCACCCAGTTGTTCCCAGGCCCTGTGCAGGTCGTCCATGGTGAAGTCTTCGTGGACATATTGGCGTGGGTTGTAGTCGCTTCCCACCGCGACGTTGGCGGGGACGGCCTCGTTGATTTTTTTCGGCATATCCAGGTTCAAATCGCTCATGATGCGGATGAACTCAATGGCTGTCTGACCGCCGCCGAGCCTCGGATTCCAGCGCTTTTCCTCGCCGATGGTGGAGCTGGTCCTGCCCTTGTAGTCATGACCCGGGTATACGATGGTTTCTTCTGGCAGGGTAAATAGTTTGCCGGTGACATTTTCATAGAGGGTTTTGGCGTCGCCCTGCTGAAAGTCTGTGCGGCCGCAGCCGTGTATCAACAGGCAGTCGCCGGTAAAGACCATGCCATCCACATAGTAGCTGGTGCAGCCGCTGGTATGGCCGGGTGTCGACAGAACCTTGATTGAAAAACGGCCCAGGGACAACTCGTCGCCATCCTTGACCGCGAGGTCGATCTCCTGAATGCCGGCAGCTTCGCCAAAGACAATTTTGGCGCCGGTATTTTGCCTCAACATCCCCGCGGAGGTGATATGGTCAGCGTGGGCATGGGTTTCAATCGCATATAAAAGCTCAACGCCCAATTCCTTGATGATTTCCAGATCCCGATCAAACTGTTCCTTGACGGCATCGATAATGGCTCCCTGGCGGGTTTCAGGATCCACCAAAAGATAGGTATATGTATAAGTATCGCGGTCAAACAATTGACGTAAAAGCAGCTGGGGTTTTGCAATTTCAATGGCCATGTTGTCTCTCACCTTTGCTGGGCTGGATTAATATTAGTATATTAATATAAAACTATATTGTCGAGGCCTGCGTCAGTTGTCAGCATTAACGGCAGTGTTTAACGTCTTTGGGTTCATAAATAGTAGCCAATTTCGAGTAACAGGTGATCGTCCGCATGCAGCTGGTGGCCGAAATGATCCGCGATAAGGCCCCTGTCAGGACTCGTGGGGGGCTGCTTAGAGAATACGGTTGCTTCCAGGGTAAAGACCAGGGAATCGCCATATTCCATCGATATCTCCAGTATGAAACTACGGGCGGAGCTGTCCATGTCCTGGATCAAAAGGGCCAGAACCAAGGCGTTCTTCAGCTTATTGTTGCGCTGCTATGAGCGCCGTTGTAAGTCTGGCTTGAAGCGAGCTTATCAGATGCCTGGAAGGTTCGGAACGGCGGCCAGCAGCGCCTGAGTATAAGGTTCCCGGGGCGCTTGCCAAAGGGTTTCCGTATCGCCGCCTTCAATCAGTTTGCCATGATGCAAAACCAGCACGCGGTCGCACAGGTAGCGCACCACAGAGAGATCGTGGGAGATAAACATCATGGTCAGATCGTGACGCTCGACCAGCTCAAGCAGGAGTTCCAGAATCTGCGCCTGAATGGTGACATCGAGCGCCGATACTGGCTCGTCGGCGATAATCAGTTCGGGTTTGGTGGCGATGGCGCGGCCAATGGCGATGCGCTGGCGCTGGCCGCCGGAAAATTCGTGGGGGTATTTGCGGATGGAAGCGCGCGCCAGGCCGACGTCATCCATCAATGAGAGCACCTTGGCCAGTACACTTTTTTTATCGCAAATGCGGTGATAGATCAGGGGTTCGGCCAGACAGTCGTAAACACTCATGCGTGGATTGAGGGAGGCGTAGGGGTCCTGAAAAATCATTTGCATGCGGCGGCGTAGGGGCTTGAGGCCCCGCTTGTTCAGGCCGGTGAGTTCCTGGCCACCATAGCGTACCGAGCCAGATGTGGGTTTGAGCAATTGCAGAATGGATCGGCCCAGAGTCGATTTGCCGGAGCCGGATTCGCCGACCACGCCGAGGATTTCCCGGTGCTGGATGGTCAGCGAGACATCGTCCACGGCTTTAACCAGCCCGTCCTTGTGTTTGCCTTCGCTATCGCCGAACCAGGTGCAGAGGTGGCTGACTTCCACCAGCGGTGGCTGTTTCGGCTCGGTTTCTACCCCGCTAGCCGGCTTGCTACCGCTGGGCACGGCGGCTAGCAGTGAACGGGTATAGGGATGCTGAGGTTTACTGAAAATATTCCGTGCCGACGCCTGCTCGACGATGTCGCCCTGGTTCATCACCACGACCTGATCGGCGATATCGGCAATAACCGCCAGGTCATGACTGATCATAATTACCGCCAGGTCCCGGCGGGTTTGCAGGTCGGCAATCAGGTTAAGCACCTGGGCCTGCACGGTCACGTCCAAAGCGGTAGTGGGTTCGTCGGCAATCAGCAGGCGGGGCTCGGTAATCAGAGCCATGGCGATCATCACCCGCTGGCGCATACCGCCGGAAAACTCGTGAGGATAGCTGGAAAAACGCCGGGCCGGGTTAGGGATACCGACTTCGTCGAGTATGGTGATGGCGCGATTTTTGGCGTCTTTTCTGGCCAGGCCCAGATGATATTCCAGCGGTTCGGTCAACTGCCTGCCAATAGTCATATACGGGTTAAGGCAGGTCATGGGGTCCTGGAATATGGTCGCAATCTCGCGACCTCGAATTTCCCGCAGCGCCTTCGCCGGCAGGGATAAAAGATCCCGGCCGTCGAACATAACCCGACCGCTTTCGATGCGCCCTGGCGGCATTGGCACCAGGCCGAGCATGCTGTAACAGCACACGGATTTACCGGAGCCGGATTCGCCAACGATAGCCAAAGTTTGCCCCGGATCGACCGAGAAGCTGACGTTGTTTACCGCCCGGGTAACGCCGTTGCGGGTATGAAACCAGACGCTGAGGTCATCCACTTCCAGTAGGGCCATGGCTGTTTTTCCCTAATCCGCCGAGGTTCGCGGATCGAGGGCATCGCGCAGGCCGTCGCCCAGAAAGTTCAGCGAAAACAGGGTGATCGAGAGCACCAGTCCCGGAAAAATAAGCAGCCAGGGGTACTCTTCCATGGTCTCCACACCGTAAGAGATCAACAGGCCCCAGGAACTTTGCGGCGGCTGGATGCCGAGGCCGAGAAAGCTGAGGAAGGCCTCGAAGAGCATGACGCTGGGGATGGTCAATGTGGTATAGACAATGACTGGCCCCAGGGTGTTGGGAATCAGATGACGGCGGATGATGGTCCACTGGGACAGGCCCAGAGCCAGGGCGGCTTCGACGAACTCCTGCTGTTTCAGGGACTGCACCTGGCCGCGCACGATACGGGCCATGGTTAGCCATTCGACGGCGCCAATGGCCAGAAACATCAGCAGGATATTGCGCCCGAAAATGACCATCAGCAGAATAATGAAAATCATAAAGGGCAGGGCATAGAGAATATCCACCAGGCGCATCATGGCGGCATCCACCCGGCCCCCGGCGTAACCGGCGATGGTGCCGTAGAGTACACCAATCAACAGTGCCACCGCCGTGGCGATAAAGCCCACGGCCAGGGAGATGCGCCCGCCATAAAGCAGGCGGGTGAGTAGATCCCTACCCAGCGTATCGGTGCCTAGCCAGTGTTCGAGCGAGGGTGGAGAAGCGCCCAGGGCCAGGTTCTGCTCCTCGTAACCGTATGGGGCGATCCAGGGCGTGAGCAGGGCTGCCAGGCACATAAACAGCAGTACAATCAGGCCGCCGATGGCCATGTGGTTCTTGCGCAAACGCTGCCAGGCATCCTGCCAAAGTGACACACCGCGCTCGGCATTTGCCAGCATTCGATCGGTGGTGGTCAACTCGGTCATGAAGCCGCGCTCCGGTGTTGCTGGCGCAGTTTGGGGTTGAGCCACACCGCGATAATGTCGGAGAGCAGGTTGAAGACAATAATCAGGGTGGCAAAAAATACCGTCGTACCCATGATCATGGTGTAGTCCCGGTTAAAGGCCGCCTGTACATAAAAGCGTCCGAGGCCGGGAATCTGGAAAATGGTCTCTACGACAAAAGAGCCGCTCAGCAAGCCGGCAAAAGCCGGTCCGGCAAAAGCCACCACCGGCATCAGGCCACCACGCAGGGCGTGGTGGCTGACCACCCGCCATTCCGGCAGCCCCTTG
>OBIY01000728.1_pt1 | contig 11872 bp, 10 predicted proteins | sample 1519841 | NCBI WGS metagenome assembly OBIY01 (sample SAMN03019774, study PRJEB22545) | beach sand metagenome | biome: beach; feature: sea beach; material: beach sand | place: USA: Municipal Pensacola Beach, FL | collected 2010-07-30 | depth 30-40 cm m
ATTGCCGCGACTGCGGCCGCCCGGCGGTCGAGTGGGCGCCGGTCTGCACCCATTGCGGTGCGTTTGACGGTTATGACTGGAACCGGCAGGAGGCACCGCCCGCAGGGCCGCTGCTTGCCCTGCAACACAAGACCGAAGCCGAAATTGAGGCAGCCGTTGCGCAACAGCACGCATGGTCCCATCCGCCACGTCGCAGCGGAAACCGCGACGACCGGAACGCCGTGGACGACATGCCGCCTGTAACCGGTATCCGCGCCGACGATCCCGGACCGCTATCCGATGACACCCCGCCCGGCAAACCCCGCATTCTGTCATAAGCTGCATTTTGCGGCATTGAAGGATAAAACACGGACTTGCCCGACCGGCCACGCTTTGCTAGGAAGCACCGGTCACGAGCACGCGCCCTTTCAGGGGCAAATGCTCGAAAGGCGCAACCGGACCGGCTGAACCCGGCGCGTGACACGGCAAATATTCCTTCGGTGAATTTCCGGGGAAAACCTCGCCAGCAGCCAGGAGAATGCCGGCACGGATAGTGAGTATAGGGCACCCGCATTGCCCAAAATTGGTTAGGCCGCTTTAGCTCAGTTGGTAGAGCACATCATTCGTAATGATGGGGTCGCGTGTTCGAGTCACGCAAGCGGCACCAGCCAACACTCTGATTTTACATCGTAAATCTAAATTTACCAGCCGCACTTGAACAGCTTGCTGTGTTGCACGACACTAGCAGAATGATAGATCTTACCAGCAATTCACTTAGTGAACTCCTGGAACTTCATGCCGAAGTGAACGAAGAGCTTCGCAAGCGTGGTATCGTGCGCAGCGCTAACAATCCTACTGGCGATTTGACCGAGTATTTATTCTGTTCGGCTTTTGGACAGTGGGGCAAAAATTCATTTGATTAGAGGGGTCGTCAGGTGAAAGTGTATCAAATTGATCATGTGCAGATTGCTATGCCAGCCGGGAAAGAGGCGCTTGCCCGAGATTTTTATTCTGGCGTTCTGGGGATTCCGGAAAAGGAAAAGCCCAAGAAACTAGCGGCGCGTGGCGGTGCTTGGTTTGAAACGGAAAACCTCAAGGTACACCTTGGTGTAGACAAGAATTTCACTCCCGCAAAGAAGGCTCATATCGCGTTTTTGACGAAGAATGTGGGTGAAATTGAAAAGCTATGCATTGAGAATGGCTATGAGGTCTATTCTGACCAGCCGTTAGAGGGTTACACGAGAATTTATGTTTTGGACCCATTTGGGAACAGGCTCGAGTTTATGGAGAAACTTGAGATTTAATATTTTCAATTCTTGGATGTCTTGCAATTTATAAGGGCTGCTAATGGGAATAGAGCTAGCCGCTGTTTCAGCTCACTCTACTCGTGGAGAAGCTTCTGCCAAACTCCTTCAACTGGTTCGTGATGCGAGTGCTGTGGTTGGTATTATGGGATTAGGCTATGTTGGTAGGCCACTCGCGAATGCTTGTGCAGCACGGGGTTTCCGAACCGTCGGATTCGACATCAAGTGCGGCAATGGCCGATAGTTCCTTCTTTGCAAGGGCATCGTAGGCCTTGCCGAGTTCTGTTAGCTTCTCCTTTGACAATTCCCGAACGTCAATAACCTGCATCGATGCCCATGCTGGCTTTTTCATTTGCATCCATGCGCCCTCAGTTATGGCTCGCCGCCCGTAATAGGACATCACTCCGAGGGTCGAGTTGAACCAAAGCAACAGAGCTTTGCGCTGATTCACTGAGAGTTTGCTGTCGTTGAAAGCCCACCAGGTGTTCCCGAGAACCTCTTTGTCGTAGCCAGTCGCAATTAAGCGATGCGTGTTTGTTCGAAGCCTTGAGACAAGAAGAGTTTTCCCCGCCTTCGACCAAACGGCGGTAGCGTCTTTGAGCTTTCTTCCCGGAAGGGCTTTTGTTCGTGCAATCAGAGTAGCGTTTGGCTCTTGAGTAATTGTCCGCACTTCGTCGGCGTCATGATTCCAGAACCCAGCGTGCGGAGACCAAGTGGCAGCGGTCTTATCCAAATCGAAAGCATCCGTTATGTCTCGAACATCATAGCCAAGTGTACCAAGCTCATCGAGGCGACAAAGCTTGATTTTTGTCCCCTTCGACGCACCAGCCAATTAATGCGCATTTTTCCGGACGCCTCAGCCGATCTCGCCGAGGGCGGGGAAGGTTTCGAGCAGGAAATAGCTGAATGACTGGAGCTGGCCGCTGAAGATCGCGAGCCCTGTCAGGATCAGCAGGCTGCCGGTCGCGATCTCGACCTTGTGCATATGCTGGCGGAAACGGCGCATAAACGCCATGAAGCCGCGTATCCCGAAGGCGGCAATCAGAAACGGGATGCCGAGGCCAAGCGAATAGGCCGCAAGCAGCGACATACCATAACCAAGCGTTTCCTCGCTTGCCGCCACTGCAAGCACCGCGCCTAAAATCGGGCCGATACAGGGTGTCCAGCCAAAGGCAAAGGCAAGCCCCACAATATAGGCACCGACAAGGCCACGCCCGCGCACATGCGGTGTGAAACGTGCCTCCCGGTCGAGCAGACGGAGCCGGAACAGTCCGGTATAATGCAGACCGAAAATAACGATCACGATCCCGGCAATCTGCGCCAGCAAATCGATATGCGCCAACAACAGCCGGTTGATGGCCGATGCGGATGCCCCAAGCAGCACGAACACCGTGGTGAACCCCGCGACAAACGCCATCGCTCCCCACATGACCCGGCGCAACAATTCAGGATTTGTGACATCGCCTTCGGTAAGCTTGTCAAGCGAGGTGCCTGCGACAAAGCAAAGATAGGCTGGCACAAGCGGCAATACGCAAGGCGACAGGAAGCTGACCAACCCGCCAAGCGCCGCCCCCATATAGGAAATATCGATGCCTGTCATAATGCCCTATCTACCTGAATGCGGATGCACTTCAAGCCCGTGCATGACAATTTTACGCGAGCCCCGCTGATCGCCCGCCCATCATGCCGGCCGGGCGAGGATGCAAACAGCGCTTATTCTTCCCGGAAAATCGCATTGGCAAGCCAGCCCGCACTCAATGCGATCAGCACCGCCGCGATCCCGTACAATAGCGGCCAATCATAGGCAAAACCGTAAATCCGCCGCTCAAGTCCCGCTTTATAGACAAAAAGTGGCGAAAATTGCGCCGCAACGATCTGCCCGCCGCGCAGCAGATAGACCTCAACCTTGTAATTGCCGACGGGCACCGTGGCCGGCAAGCTGACGGTCCAGCGGAACAACCGCTCGCCAAGAAAATTAATCGCGCTTTCTTCCTGCAGATAAAGTGCTTCGCGCTGGCGGTTGCGGATCAGCGCAGCCTGAAACGGCGCCGCCGCAAGATCGTCAAGCTGACGTTCTTTGGCCTGATGCACTGGCGTATCCTGTTTCCGCTCATCTGCGGGCGCGCGCGCAAAATCGAGATAGTCCAGTCCGAGCTGATGCCGCGACAGCAGGTTCGCATTCGCCATCTCACGCAGGGGGGATGTCGTCGCCACCGCATAAAATCCCGGCACATTGCGAAACGTCACCGATTCCTGGTTCACCCAGATGCCCGCGATACGCCCCTTCTGCCAAACCGCCACCGGTTCGACCGGCCCGCGCACCACAATCGCCACATCATATTTCTCAAAGGGCGACATGGAAGGATCGTCAATTTCGCCAACCGCGCCGAACACCAGAATATTATCGCCGGTAAAACTCGATGTGATCGAGACAAGATGCTCCGACAGGCTGGTCACAAGCCCTTGCGCCTGTACCGGCAGGCTGACAAGCGAAAGCGTAAATGCAATCAGCAGCAGCCGCGATCCGTGATATCGCCGCATCACCCCCCTGCCCCCCCGATCACAAACAGATCATCGGGCGTTACCACAAGCCCGTAAGCAAGCCGCGTGCAGACAAGCAGAACAAGCAGCGCCAGCAAGCCGCGCAACTGCTCGCCCCGCAGACGCCCGCTCATCCGCGCGCCGAACTGTGCCCCGATCACCGCACTGGCCAAAAGGATCAGCGCCAGCACCACATCGACAGTCTGGTTCGTCACAGAATGCAGGACCGTCGTCAGCGCGGTCACAAAGGTAATCTGGAACAGCGAGGTGCCGATCACCACATTGGTCGGCATGCCGAGCAGATAGATCATCGCGGGCACCATGATAAACCCACCGCCAACCCCCATGATGGCGGCCAGGAAACCAACGACCATCCCGATCGCCAGTACCGGGATGGCACTGATATACAGCCGTGATCTACGGAACCGCATCTTGAACGGCAGACCATGCATCCAGAGATGCCGATGCAGCTTTCTGCGGCCGACATCGGCTTGCGCGGACTGCCGCATGGCATTGACGCTTTCAACCAGCATCAGCGCACCGACGGTTCCCAGAAACAGAACATAGGCGAGCGAAATTGCAAGATCGATCTGCCCGAGCCCACGCAGGAAGCTGAAAACGGTCACCCCGATCGTCGAGCCCATGGCGCCGCCAGCCAGCAGCACAAGCCCCATCTTGAAATCAACAGCCCGCTTCCAGTGCGCAAGCACCCCCGAGAACGAGGCGGCAACGATCTGATTGGCCTCGGTGCCCACCGCAACCGCTGGCGGCACCCCGGCAAAGATCAGTAGCGGCGTCATCAGGAAGCCGCCCCCGACACCGAACATGCCAGACAGAAAACCGACGGCCGCTCCCATCCCCAGCAGCAGAAAAATATTCACCGAAAGTTCGGCAACCGGCAGGTAAATTTGCATATTGAGGCAGATCCAACCGCAACCGCACGCATTGCGCCCAAGGGTAAGTCAATATCGCAAGGGCTTTATGGAATGCAAGGGCCGCACTATTCTGTGCATCCCCGATCCGCCCCCGCCTGCATGAATGGAGATGGCAATGACACGCTACACCGCGCCGCTGACCGAATTTCGCTTTCTGTTCCACGAGGTGCTGGGGCTTGAGCGTTACGGCAACCTGAAAAGCTTCGCCGATACAACGCCTGAGCTGTTCGACGCGGTGCTGGGAGAGGCAGCGAAATTATGCGAGGAGGTGCTGCACCCGCTTAACATCCCAGGCGACCGGCAGGGCTGCACACTTCATGAGGATGGCAGCGTCACGACGCCCGAGGGTTTCAAGGATGCGTACCGCGCCTATGTCGAAGGGGGCTGGCCCGCACTGGCCTGCGATCCAGAGTTCGGCGGGCAAGGCATGCCCGTCACCCTGTCGCTTGCGCTGAATGAAATCGTTTCTTCGGCGAATATGGCATTCGGCATGTATCCCGGGCTGACCCATGGGGCCTATGAAGCGCTGCATCAGCACGGTACGGATGCACAGAAGCAGACCTATCTGCCCAAGCTGACCTCGGGTGAATGGACGGGCACCATGAACCTGACCGAACCGCATTGCGGAACCGATCTTGGCCTGATGCGCAGCAAGGCGGTCGAACAGGCCGATGGCAGCTATAAAATCAGTGGACAGAAGATTTTTATTTCCGCTGGCGAGCATGATCTGACGGAAAATATCATTCATCTGGTTCTGGCGCGGATCGAGGGGGCGCCGGAGGGGATCAAGGGCATTTCGCTTTTCATCGTGCCGAAATTCCTGGTCGGTGAAGACGGCACACCGGGCGCGCGCAATGCGGTAAGCTGCGGCGCGCTTGAGGAAAAAATGGGCATCCATGGCAATGCGACCTGCGTGCTGAACTATGACGATGCGACGGGCTATCTGATCGGCGAACCGCATAAGGGCATGCGCGCCATGTTCACGATGATGAATGAGGCACGGCTCGGCGTGGGGCTGCAGGGGCTCGCGCAATCCCAGATTGCTTATGAAAATGCCGCCGATTATGCGCGCGAGCGGCAACAGGGCCGTGCCCTTTCCGGCCCCGCCGCGCCCGATGCGCCGGCGGACCCCATCATCGTGCATCCCGATGTGCGGCGCATGCTGATGGATCAGCGCGCCTTCAATGAGGGCGCGCGGGCCTTTTATTTATGGGTCGGACTGCAGGCCGATATTCTGCGCGGCGATGACGATGCCGGCACGCGCCAGAAGGCGGATGATTTTCTGGCGCTGCTGACGCCGGTGGTGAAAGCCTATCTCACAGATCGCGGTTTCCGGCATTGCGTCGAGGCGCAGCAGGTCTATGGCGGCCATGGCTATATCGCCGAGCATGGCATGGAACAGTTCGTCCGCGATGCACGGATTGCCATGATTTATGAAGGCGCGAACGGGATTCAGGCGCTTGATCTTGTCGGGCGCAAGCTGCCTGCCGATGGCGGGCGGGCGATATTCGCCTTTTTCGGCGAGATCGACACGCTGATCGCAAGCCATGCCGATAAGGATGCGATGCAGGAATTCTGCACCCCCCTGAAACAGGCGCGCGACCGGCTTGAACAGGCAACCATGTGGTTTCTGGAGAACGGCGCAAAGAACCCCGATCATCTGGCAGCGGGATCGACCGACTATCTGCATCTGGTCGGCCTGACAGCGCTTGCCTGGATGTGGACCCAGATGGCCGATGCCGCGCAGCAAGCGCTTGCCAACGCGGAGGCGGCAAGCGAGGCGCCCGCCTTTTACGAAGCCAAGCTTGTGACCGCACGCTACTTCATGCAGCGTGTGCTGCCAGACAGCGCCGCCCATCTTGCCAAACTCACAAGCGGCGCGGATTCGATGATGGCCTTGCCGGCGGAAGCGTTCTAAAACAACCCCCAACAACGCGCCGCTCCGGCGCTGACATCAGATAAGCCGAACAAGGCTGATAAAGGGAAAGACAGATGCAAGCCGTAAAACGCCCCTGGATGGATGAAGAGCTCGAGATATTTCAGGACTCGGTCGGTAAATTCTTTGAAAAAGAAGCCGTACCCCACACCGAACGCTGGATCGAACAGGGCCAGATCGATCGCGATTTCTGGAACAAGGCGGGCGAAGCCGGTCTGCTGTGCATCACCATTCCACAGGAATATGGCGGGGTCGGCGGCGATTTCCGGCATGAGGCAATCCTTGTCGAGCAACAGAATTTCCACCGGGTTGCCGGCTGGGGCAACGGCGTTCACAGCGGCATTTGCGCCCCTTACATTCTTGCCTACGGCACCGAGGAGCAGAAAAAGAACTGGCTGCCCAAGCTCGCCACCGGCGAGATGGTTGCCGCCATCGCAATGACAGAGCCGGGCACCGGATCGGATCTGCAGGCGGAGCGCACCACCGCAAAGCGTGACGGCGACAGCTATGTCATCAATGGCCAGAAGACCTTTATCACCAACGGTCAGCAGGCCGATCTGATCATCGTGATCTGCAAAACCGGCGATGTATCGGGCGGCGCGAAGAGTGTATCGCTCGTCGTTGTGGAAACAGACAAGGCGGATGGTTTCCGGCGTGGCCGCAATCTCGACAAGATCGGCCAGCATGCGCAGGACACCTCGGAACTGTTTTTCGACGATGTGCGCGTGCCGGCGGAAAACCTGCTTGGCGGGGAAGAAGGGCGCGGCTTTTTCCAGCTGATGCAGCAATTGCCGCGCGAACGGCTGATCATCGCGGTGGGTGCGGTTGCCGCCATGGAATCCGCGCTTGCGGTCACCGCCGAATATGTCAAGGAACGCAAGGCCTTCGGCAACCGGTTGCTGGATTTCCAGAACACCCAGTTCGTGCTTGCCGAATGCAAGGCGGAAGCCGTGGTCGCGCGCACCTTTGTCGATGCCTATGTCGAAAAGCTGATGCGCGGGGAACTGACCGCCGACGAGGGCGCGGTGGCCAAACTCTGGACGACCGAAACCCAGTGCCGCATCGTCGATAAATGCCTGCAATTTTTCGGCGGTTATGGTTACATGACGGAGTATCCGATCGCCCGCATGTATGCGGATGCGCGGGTGCAGCGCATTTACGGCGGCACCAGCGAAATTATGAAGCTGATTATCTCACGCACGCTTTAGACGGCGGGGCAATAACAGCGTAAGGGAGCAAACCAATGACCGACTGCTATATTTACGACGCGGTGCGGACCCCGCGTGGCAAGGGCAAGGCAAGCGGCAGCCTGCATGAGGTAACCGCGCTCGAACTTGCGACGCAGGTGCTCGAAAATCTGCGTGAGCGCAACAATCTCGATACCTCCGCCATCGACGATGTGGTGCTGGGCTGCGTCGACCCGGTGAAGGAACAGGGCTCCGACATTGCCCGCCTTGCTGTACTCAATGCCGATTACGCCGAAAGCGTTGCCGGCGTGCAGGTAAACCGCTTCTGCGCCTCCGGGCTTGAGGCGGTGAATATGGCCGCGGGTCAGGTGATGTCCGGTCAGGCGGATATGACCATTGGCGGCGGTGTGGAATCGATGGGCCGTGTCGGCATGGGCGCAAGCGGCGGTTCCTGGTCGACCGATCCGTCGATCGCGCTGAAATCCTATTTCGCGCCGCAGGGGATCGGGGCTGACCTCATCGCCACGCGCGACGGGTTCAGCCGCACGGATGTGGATTCCTATGCGCTGGAAAGCCAACGCCGCGCAAAGCAGGCCTGGGATAGTGGCTATTTCAGCAAATCCGTTATTCCGGTGAAGGATATTAACGGTCTCACCATCCTTGATCATGATGAGCATATGCGTCCCGACGCGACGATGCAGTCGATGGCTGCGCTCGACCCCTCTTTCGCGATGATGGGGGAGATGGCCGGTTTCGATGCGGTCGCGATGCAGCGTTACCCGGATGTGGAAGAAATGAACCATGTACACCATGCGGGCAATAGCAGCGGCATCGTCGATGGCGCGGCCGGCGTTCTGCTTGGCACGCGCGAGGCGGGGGACGCCATGGGGCTGAAGCCGCGCGCCCGGATCAGGGCCTTCGGCTCGATCGGGACCGAACCCTGCATCATGCTGACCGGACCCGCGGTGGTAACCGAAAAGGTGCTGAAGCGTGCCGGCATGACCGTCGCCGACATCGACCTGTTCGAGCTGAACGAGGCCTTCGCCTCGGTCGTCTTGCGGATGATGGATCAGCTCAACATCGATCATTCGATCATGAATGTGAATGGCGGCGCCATTGCCATGGGCCATCCGCTCGGCGCGACAGGGGCCATGATCCTTGGCACCGTGCTCGACGAACTTGAGCGGCGCGATCTCAATACCGCGCTGATCACCCTGTGCGTCGGCGCGGGCATGGGAACGGCCACGATCATCGAACGGGTCTGAGCTTTGCCCCGGATCGACATCGACCGGATTCCGGTGGATACGGGTACGAACTACCCGGCCGAATTTCAGCATGTCACGCAAGGCCGCGCGCGTAAGGCGCTCGGCGATGCGGCGGGACTGACGCAGTTCGGGGTGCGGCTGACACGGCTTGCACCCGGGGCGGCGTCGGCCCTGCGCCACTGGCATATTTCGGAAGATGAATTCATCTACATTCTGGAAGGCACCCCGACATTGATCACCGATGCGGGGGAAGAACAGCTCAATCCGGGCGACGCGGCGGGTTTTCCCGCCGGTGATGAAGACGGCCATCAGCTTATCAACAACAGCGATGCCGAGGTCGTCTATCTCGAAATCGGCACCCGCGCCGCGCAGGATTATGTCAACTATAGCGATGTCGACATGCAGGTTCTGCGCGCGCCGGGACGCAGCTTCTTTCTCACCAAAACCGGCGTTCCGTACCGGAAATAACATGACGCGGCGCAAGGCCGCGAATTGCGGGGACTGACACATGCAACAAATGACATTTGAAATAGACGGGGACGGGATCGCCACGGTGAGCTGGGATATGCCCGGCCGGTCGATGAACGTGCTCTCATCGGACTCGCTTGCCGAGTTCAAGCAGGCAATCGAGCGCATCGCGAGCGATGATGCGGTCAAGGGCGCGGTCATTACCAGCGGCAAGGACAGCTTCCTTGCCGGTGCGGATCTGATGATGGTCGAACAGACCGCCAAGGGGCCAAAGGCAGGACAAACGCGCGAAGAGCGGGCACAGGAACTGCTCGATGGGGAGCTGATCGGCTTTAACAAGATGCTGCGTGTGCTTGAGACCTGCGGCAAGCCGGTGGCTGCCGCAATCAACGGCACGGCACTTGGCGGCGGGCTCGAGATCTGCCTTGCCTGCCATTACCGGGTTGCGGCGGATAATCCCAAGGCGCAGATCGGCCTGCCTGAAGCCAATGTCGGGCTGCTGCCCGGCGGTGGCGGCACCCAGCGGCTGCCGCGCCTGATCGGCATTCCCCAGGCTATGCCCCTGCTGTTGCAGGGAACAAGCCTGTCCCCCGACAAGGCGGCAAAGATGGGCATTATCCATAAGGTCGTGCCCGCCGGCGATCTGATTGCCGAGGCCAAGCGCTGGATCAGGGAAGACGCCGATCCGGTGCAGCCCTGGGACAAGAAGGGCTACAAGATTCCGGGCGGTGGCCCGTATGACGGGGGCCCGGCGGCCGAAATGTTCACACCCGCCATCGCCACCCTGCGCAAGACAACCTATGGCAATTATCCCGCGCAGGAAGCGATCCTGTCCTGCCTTTATGAAGGTGCCCAGGTGCCCATCGATGCGGGGCTCAGGATCGAAATCCGCTACCTCATCCAGCTTTTGATGAACCCGGCATCGGGCAATATGGTGCGGTCGCTGTTTATTTCGAGCGGCGAACTGGCGAAAGGCGCACGCCGTCCCTCAGACGAACCGGCATCCGAGGTTCGCAAGGTCGGCATACTCGGCGCGGGGATGATGGGTTCGGGGATCGCCTATGTGTCCGCCCAGGCCGGGATGGAGGTCGTGCTGCTCGATACCGATCAGGCAAATGCTGAAAAGGGCAAGGCCTATTCCGACAAATTGCTGTCGAAAGCGGTCGAAAAGGGGCGGATGGATGCGGCCGCGAAAGAAGCATTCCTTGCGCGGATCACGCCCACGACCGATTTTGCCGCGCTTGCGGGGGCCGATCTCATCATCGAGGCGGTGTTCGAGGATCGCGCGGTAAAGGCCGATGTGACCGCCAAGGCGGAAGCGGTTATCCCCGCCACATCGATTTTCGGTTCCAACACCTCGACCCTGCCGATTACCGGGCTTGCCGAACGTTCGGCACGGCCGGAAAGTTTCATCGGCATCCATTTCTTCTCGCCCGGTCGACGGATGGAACTTGTCGAAATCATCATGGGCGAAAAAACCTCGGACAAGGCGCTCGCGGTGGCGATCGACTATGTGCGCAAGATCAAGAAGACGCCGATCGTCGTCAATGACAGCCGCGGCTTTTATACCAGCCGCGTGTTCGGCACCTATGTCAGCGAAGGCATCGCCATGTTGAGCGAAGGGGTGAAGCCCGCGCTCATTGAAAATGCCGGGCGGATGAGCGGCATGCCCGTTGCCCCGCTTGCGCTTAATGACGAGGTAAGCCTCGAACTTGGCTACCATATCCGTGAGCAGACGAAAATGGATCTGGGCGCCGCCTACAAGCCGTCCCCCGCCGACGATCTGATGGAAGAGATGGTCAAGAAGCAGGGGCGGCTTGGCAAGAAAAACCGCAAGGGCTTTTACGACTATCCCGAAGGCGGCAAGAAAAAGCTGTGGCCGGGGCTTGCCGATATTATCCCGCAGGCCGCAGCGCAGCCCGATGTGGAAGAGTTGAAGAAACGCTTCCTTTATATCCAGGCGCTCGAAACCGCGCGCTGTTTTGAGGAAAATGTCCTGACCGATGTGCGCGACGCCGATGTGGGCGCGATCAAGGGTTGGGGCTTTGCTCCCTTCACCGGCGGCCCGCTATCGCTGATCGATACGGTCGGCGTGGCGGAATTCGTCGCTGAATGCGACCGGATGGCGCAGGCTTACGGGGAACGCTTCACCCCCAATCAGCTATTGCGCGACATGGCGGCGAAGGGCGACAGCTTCTATGGCCGCTTCGCCCCGCAGAAGCAGGCCGCCTAGTCGCATATTTTGCGATGAAAAAAT
>OBIY01000729.1_pt1 | contig 11865 bp, 28 predicted proteins | sample 1519841 | NCBI WGS metagenome assembly OBIY01 (sample SAMN03019774, study PRJEB22545) | beach sand metagenome | biome: beach; feature: sea beach; material: beach sand | place: USA: Municipal Pensacola Beach, FL | collected 2010-07-30 | depth 30-40 cm m
TTCTTGTAATTTTCGGTATTCAGCGATACAACCAAGGGTGAAGGCGGCGGCAATGGTGGCAAGAATTACTGTAATAATGATCATGGTGTTGCACCGTTTCGTTAATGTCTGGAACCCATTATAGGGATAACTCAGACATTCGCAAGCATTATTTTCGACCGTTCATCGGGACAGATGAGCGGTTATGCTTTCGATTGTCCCAGTATTGCCAAAGCCACACAATAATACCAGCGAGAGGTAAGGCGACAAGGAAAGGCCAGCACAAGAGAAACAGGGTGATGATAGTATCAGCCATTGTCTCGCCCCACATAATCCAAGCCTTTTGAACATTGCTCATGCATAGCTTTAGCCCATTTGTGGGAATCCATATAACCTTCGGGTACACCTGCCCATTGTGCATCTTTACTACACAATCCGTTCATAAAATACACTTTACCATTACAGACTGATACACTAACAGGCCAGCACAACGGCGCAATATTGGTGCGCTCCTTTGCAATGTAAACCACTGGCGTACCGTCCCCACGACATAAGAGATACCCGTTCCCTTTTTTCTTATATACGCCCTGAGCCGTGCCGCCTTTTCTAAAAAGGGTTTCCACCATAGTCCTAGAGTCTTTAGCGAAGTAAATCATTGTCCTATCCTCAATCAGTCAAAAATAACACTAGAGACAAGCATGGTAACGTCACGGCTACCGTCAAAGCAAGCCATTTTACCGTCAATGGTGCGCATAGTTAATACAGGCTTGCCTTTACGGTTGTAAACCGTGGCATGGCCTTTTTTGACGGCTTTACGGCTCGCCTGAATGAGTTTCTTAACCATAGCATAGTGGGTTAGAGATTTACGGTTGATCATGACTTTGTTTCCTTATGTCGTTTTGGATAATGTGGGGACAGTCTAGGTTGTCCCTTTTGTGATGTCAATTACTTTTTAAATCAGATAATGGAATTTCTCATGGTTAAATTTAAACCAATTCACACAACCGTTATTCCAGATTGTGCGATAGAATGGGCCTTGTTTTTTCCTTAAAACGTCAATATAGAAAATTTCAATCTTGTTAACGCTTCTATCATATTTACCGAAAACATAATTGCCTATTTTATCCATAAGCACAATGTCGGCCCAGTTTTTCAAATCCTTATAGGTGTAAGTTTCTTGAATATCTAAGATTCTACCCATTGTCTTGTTTCCTTGTTTCCCTTGAGTTGATAAAACCCATTCTAGGGGATCATGTGGACATTGCAACAACTTTATCTATGACATTTAGGAATAACAAAATGATGCTAATGCGCCCCTAAGTTATATAGCTTGATCATGCTTTAAATGTGTCGTTGTCCTCTTCATCGCTACCATAAGCCCACCAAAAAAGTAACATGATGGGGAACAGGGCGAGGAGGCCGACGATTAACGCTAGGCTAATTTCTGAGAATTCATCGTTACCCATAGAGAATACCCTCGCCAGTGAATTGATAACCATTTGAAGCAATAGTTTCAATGACACATTCATCGCTAGTGAGAAAATCATATTCTTTTTCTAGCATTGTATAAATTTCCCGCATGAATTCGCGGCAAGTTTCAACGATTGCATTGTCGGTATCATCTGAAGGCCACCCATCCTCTTTAGTGTCACACTCCGACCATTCTAGGCCGCTTGTGTTTTCATGGCAGTATAGACTATTAAGAACGCCTAGCTTAAAGCGCAAGGAGTAAAAATAAGGCTTATTCAATTCCTGCAATGTTTCCGCTAATTCATGCAATCCTGTAAATTCGGGATATTCTTTTTTAACTTTAGAAAGCGCCCCCTTTTCGTAACTGTATTGTCCAGTGAACCGTGCACCGTCACCTTGTGACCAAAACCCACTAAAAGCAATTTCTACGCCACTAAAACCAATAGATTCTAGTGCCACTGTTAAATCTTGAATAGTGCAATCCCACCACTCATAATCTGTATTGATGTCGCGTAGTGAATCAATTGCTTTTTGCTTGGCGTCCTCATTCAACTCGGAAAATTCATAAACTACTGTTTCGGTTTTGATTACTTGCATAATATCACCTATTAAATTTAAAAAGCGTTAGCTTGATATTGCTGGCGTTGTTGCTTGTTGCGCCGTTGCTGGCGTCGAACGGCTTTTACCGGCTTATTGCGTTTCTGTTTTTGTGTCTCTTGATGATGTTGCATTGTGTTTATCCTATATGTAAAGGTTATTCGGGATGAGATAACCCTCGATAATTTCCCTATCTATTTCTTGTAGATAAGAATCTAAATCCTCCATGTGATCATCATAAGGCATTATAAACTCATTGCCATCTTGTAGGATACTGCCAGAAAACCACAGATCATCATTGCTAATATGATGGTCTAAAATAAACAAAACACCACGGTCGATTATTTCTATATTGACAACTAACCACTCGTCATCCGGTAATCTGTACTCTATAACGGGGATACCGCCACGCCTTAGAAAATTGTCCATATCCTTTTTGCATTTTTCTCTAACTTCATTAACACTACTCATAAATCACCTATCAATTAAAAGAGAATTTAGGGAGGCGCTACGCTATCACATAGCGCCCCGTTGTGTTATGCGTGAAAGCGGGTAATGTGCAAATTCTCATAACCCTGAGCCTCACCGATCGCAAGCAACGCCTTTTCAATCTGAAGAGAGCCTACGCCCGAAACAGGCTCGCTGAAGTAAACGCCAGCACTATTTGCAGCAAACTCAAAGGCTGCGCTTTCCTTGTGATAGCCGCACCCGCTGGCCTTACCCCCACCGCTTGTATGGTTGTCATTGTGAACCCAGAAAGCACAATAAACAGGACTCATACCATCACGCCCGAGGAAATAAAAGCGAACTTCCGCAATATCAAAAATTTCAGTGCCGTTTGTTGCTTGCAAGATATAACCGCCAGTCAATCCTTTATCTTTGCGGAATTTACCTACGTTAGAATCTTCAAAGTGTACTGGGGAGAATTTTGTAACTTTCATGGTCGTATTTCCTTGTGTCGTTTTGGATAATGTGGGGACAGTCTAGGTTGTCCCTTTTGTGGTGTCAACTACTTTTTCTCAAAAGTTTCAAATTCAAAAGAATTAAGGATATCCAAACGATAATCCAAATTCATATATTGGAGCAATATTTTCTGATTAGACAAGGCCGCATCTTCATGATAGTTGCAAAATTTAGCGGCATACCACCCAAGCATGTCAATATAACCTGACAGTTTTGCTTTTCTTGTCCAATGTTCACCATTGCCCACTTGGGGGTTAATATAGTGAACACCTGAGAGGAATTCCCAAGCGCCGTCAAGATAAAGTTGTCGTTTATTCATAAACCACCTATTGACCGTTTCCGTTGTTGGTGACGCCTATTCTAAGCAAGTCAAAAACATTGTCAATGCCTTTTCAGAAAATAACTCAAAACAATTTCAGCATACTAGGGATATATGAGCGCGTATGCGAATAGCACACCCAGGACGCCATTGCAACAATTAGACAATAACGAAACGCTATAAAGATATTCCTAAAAATTATTTAATAAATTGTTGACACTAGGCAAGGAATCACCGATAATGATCACAAGTTAAGACGAAGGAGGCAAAGACAATCTGAGGGAACACGCTAGAGCGGCTGATGCGGTCGGAGACAAACACCAACCCTGCGCGTCTTTCTGGGGATGCGAATGATTCTCGTTCATGAGTTTTCATGCAATTTTTCTCGTGCAATTTTTATTGAGGGACTTCAAATGAAAAATGGTGCCGGAACTGAAAATTTTCAATGAAATCAAATAGTTAGCCGGGCATGGTCGAAAATGATTTTTACTACCGGGCCTAGAGGAAATTAAGAGCCGGAATCTGAGTTTCTCTTAAATGAAATCCTTCGACGGTTCTTGTGAAATTCCTTGCCAGTTTTGATATTTCTGCGGCATTCCTTCAAAATACCCAGTCACGTCTTCGCCCTTCTTAAACTTAAACCTGTACTCCTCCCAGTCCAACCCGTGCATATCACAGAGCATTAAGATAGCAACTTTGCGCCCACACCAAATTACTCTCCGGCTTCTACCAAGAAACCAGTTGTATTCTTCTGATAGCTTCATGTACCAAATGGCGTCATCTAAGGTGAAACCTTCTTTGATTCTGTTACGAATAACAGATGTTTTACGCAAGTCCAAAGACTCACCAAAAATCCCGTGAAGTATTTCCACCAAGGGTTCGCCTTTGTACATGAAACAAGAGTTATCATTGATAACTCTATTGTGGTTATTACGCTTTTGAGACTTCCACTTGAGGTTCTCTAAACGATTATCATGAGGGTTTCCATTCAGGTGGTCTATGGTTAAATTTCTATCAGGATCAGGATTCGGGATAAAAGCTAACGCCATAAGCCTATGAACCCTTCGCGTGTATCCTTTACCGTTTTTACGCAAAGTGACAGTCCAGTAATATGGAGCACCACCTCCGAGATTCGGAGTCAAATAATGGAACTCCCCGGACTTCTTGATCCTCCTAACCCGGCCCTCTGTGCTAACCTGATAACCGGGAAATTCCTCAATATCATCCCAGATTTCACTCATTAAAAACTTTGTTAATTCATCCATAATCTCTCCTATCTAATTTAGTAAACCGGACTTCAGCGAGGACTATACCCTTTGCTGCAACTTATGAGCATAATCCTTGACATATCTGGGTTATCAATGCCGTGTATGATGTAGTCGTTGAACGTCAGGATGTCACCTTTCTTTATAGGGACGCTTTGATGCTCCTGTGTGAATCTAACATTGACACCGCAGCGAAGAACTAATAACACGCATGATTCATCAAAACAGTCTCTATGATCTGGTACACAGGTCAAATCATGGAAGATAATATCTGTCTTGTTATCTGCTACAAAGTGTTTCCTGTTCGATTTTATTATATCTATAACCCACTGACCCGCCTTTGATTCTTTACAGATAGATTCTTGATGCCAGACAGGGGATGGCTCTCTTGTCATACCCTCAGCCAAAGTTTTCCAAGGAATTCTATTAAATGACCCTATCTTTCTAATCATACATCTCTCCCATCAAACCTAGACCCGGACTTCAACCCGGACATACTCAGCAACAAACCAAAGATAACCCTTTGAACCTCTTAGCATTATCTAATTTTCCCTACCGGACACTGGACATAGAAAAACCCAGACCATCTAAGACAGTCCGGGTTCACTTTAAGAGACCATTGCATCACTAAGTGATTACAGGATTCTGGTGTTCGTTATAAGCAATTGCACCATAAACAATATAGATTCCAAGAATCTCCGTATACCATGCATCAAAATTCTTGAAAATTACCAAACCAATCGCTGTAATAACAGAGCACGTTAGAAATACTTTCCAGTTATTGATGTGATCAAACATCCTCAGACCCTCCTAGAAGCTTCTCAATGTTCTCTCGAACCTTAGCCGCTGTCTGTGCCTCATCTACTGCCGCATCAGCCTCAGAAGTGATCCTAGCGGCCTTCTCACGCTTCTTTGAAGCCTCAAGGTAGTTACTGTCCTCAAGAACCTTCAAGTCGTTGACGGTCTTGGTGAATGTGTTAAGGATTTTGTTCAGTTTCTTCATAGGATTATCCCTCCGTTTCTTTTAGTTTAATTTCACCGACATTTTTGATATACATCTTGTCAAGCTCGCCCTGAGTTACACAAAGTGGGTTCTGAATAGTAACAGGATTCAATAAACGACAACCCGCGCACATGTCAATAAGTGCTCCTTTATAGTTATCAACCATGCAAAGGAGAAGCTCTTGACCGCCTCGTGTAAACCGTTGACCTACCCTGTAAGTGATTTCTTCGGGACGTTCCCAGACCACTTTGTGATTAATGCTGTGAAGATCATACTTGTAACCAATATCCCCAAGAGGCTGAAGAACCTTCACAACATCGCTGTAAGTGTCACTGGTTGCTTTCAAGTCTTCATCGACACCTTCATGTAACGGATACCACGTATCCCCTGAGACAACATCCCCTGTTTCAGTGCCAAGATAAACCATCGCACGTTCACCACTAGCAAGTTCAAGGATCATTCCTGTTTTCAAATCAGATTTTTTCATAATTATCTCATTAATCAGTTAATGTGTACTTATTAAATCATTCCCCGGACACGATGTCAACCTTATATCCAAGAATCTCTTCAATTTCTTCCTTGGTCATTTTCTTAACCGGAATCTCAGGCTTAACAGGGATAATCTCAAATCCTCCAACGGGTTTGATGGTGTGTTCTTTATGAAAGACTTTATCATCAAAGAATTCTTCGGTAGTCCCATAACACAAATCTCCATCATTGTTGGTGTACAGATATTGACAATACGTATAATTAACACCCGGTTCACCTGTAGCCCATTTGTAACCAAGACCAAACAAAGTTTCCTGAATCTGCTTAGAGTGCTCTTCGTCACGCACACGGAACTTCATGTCTTTGAATGGTGGAGGTGTTGCAGTGACAGTCTCAGACTCTTCCCAGACTTCTACAGTCCATCTATACCAGTCATGAATTCCCATCCAACTTGATCCATTCGGGAGTGTTTCGTCCTCCACATAGAACTCGTAATCCTCGTCGTATGCAAAGAAGACACACTCACAACCGCCAATACGCATCTTAGTGCCTTTTTCGACATTCACAACATCTTTTTCGGTAATCTTTTTCCACATAGTCATTCTCCTTCATTGCTTAGAAATGCTTGGAGTTGGTCAAATGTCTCAACAACCCCGATTGGTTTTACTGATGATACCAGTACTTTATCGTGTGTCAAGCATTTAATATCTTCTTCTTTGTATTCACAAATCAAGATTCTGTCCTGCTTGAAAGCTGAACGTTTAACTTGGTCATATTTGTGCATATACAGGGTTCCGTCATAGTAGTCAATACCGATATGACCCGAGAGAGGTTTAACCCATTCACCTAGTGTGTACTGGAAGTCTTTACGATAGTATGAACGAAGATCGTTAGTAACCCATTTATAGAGATACTTACCAACACCTTCTTTTCTCGAAACAATCCTGTAGTTCAACACACCATCTTCAATGAGTTCATTCAACAAGTGGTCACAAACTTCACCATGGACATCTGTGAAACCATCTTCCTCTGAACCATAAACCTCAATCTCTTTACCGGACACAACATATTCAATGATTTCGTAAGGATACCTCTTAGTGTCATATTCTTGGTCATTACCTTCATTGAACTGGAGATTACCAAGAACAGACAAAGCATTGTCAATACTGAACTCTGAGCACTCCAATTCCTCCAAGTGCTTATTGGTGATGAAGTTGAAACCATAGAGGCCACCCATGTGATCCTGAAAATCTTTCCAACTGCTCAGTTCAACTTTCATACAAGCAAGAAGAATCTTTACAAACTCAGACTTGGAGATGTAATAACCACGATCTTTGTACTTCTGCACACGCATAGCTGAGAGCAACGGGAACTTTGTGCCCGGATTAAAACTCAGATAACGTTGAGAGTTATGTAACATGAACTCTTCGTGTGTCACAATTTCTTGACGCTGAAAATCATAAGCAGCCATGTTGATTGTGAAGTCAAATTCTTCAAAGATTTGTTCAGCGCACTGGTAGTAGTTGTAGTAGATAAACTGATACTTGTCACCTTCAGGATTAACAAATGACAAAGATTTATCCGAGACAAATGCTAGGTGGTAAGCTGAGTCTTTCATCGTCAACACGGCCTGATACAAAGAATTTTGATCTTTGAAATACACATCAATATCGTTGACAGGTTTGTTCGTTGAGAAAGATGTCAGGCATCCTCCAGCGATGAAACCTCCGTGCGTTTCAAGAGTTTCAGCCAGACAGTCATCAACCATCAACTCAATTTTATTCTTTAAATAATTCATTGCATCCTCCAGTATTTTTCATCACTGCAATAGAACAGTATGTCACCTATCTGGACCTCAAATTCCATCAAAGGAACCCACCAAGGTGTTTTACTTTCATCATGAAAATGATCTGAGCACCGCGTCGCAGCATACTCTCCATTCAGATGGTTCTCAACAACAATCCCAGTAATGTCTTTGGCTAATTCCCAGTTGGGTTTCTCCTGAATCAGTTTGACAGGTTTGTTAGAAGTCCATTCGTATTGTGCAGGAGCGTACACAACATCGCAAGGTTTATCGTCCCAGCGCCAGTCATCGACACGTCTTAGAGTTGCCTCAATGACAGCAAATTGTGCTGGTTCAGGTTGATTACGGGCCTCGTAATAGGCAACTTCGGCGAGGCATGTCAAAGCTAGAGCTGTGAACATTCTTGGTCACTCCTTGTTATCGAGCAGGGCGGCGGCGCGGCGAGTGCTTTTCCAGTATGCAAAACAGTCACCAAGGTCTCCGTCGCCGCCACGATCAAGAACAAAGAGAGAGAAGCTGTGTGCGGCATCTGAGTTCCCCAGTTGTGCATCGACCAAGTAAAGGCCTCCTCCAGCTCCGCAATCCTCGCCTTAGCCGCTGCGAGCTTTTCCGCAATCTCTCGGCAGGCATAGTGGGTGCTTGCTGGTAATTTACCGGTTTCCATCGCTCTCACCTCCGTTATGGGTGTTCCGTTGGATACTGTGGGAGACGATGTTTTCCTCCCCTTCTTCATAATGACGCTTCGCAGCGGCTGAGTAGTACATGACTTCACCGCATTGGGTGCATCGGTATCGGTGCATGTCTACATCTACGGTAGTGGAAACCGCACCCCCTTCTTCCCAGTAACCTACTGTTTCACCCGTCCAGTCGCACTCGTATTCGACCCACTCAGGGGAGGTTTGTCGGGTATGGTTGCAGTTACCCATCACTCACCCCCTCGTCGCCAGCGGTGCGGAGGCGGGCGGCTTCTTCGCGCAGACGATCAACGCAGCCCTCGGCAAACGATGCGCAGTCAACGGCAACAGTCATTTGACCAATTCGATTAGCGGCCCATTCCAGCGCCCGCGCCTTCGCCTCGTTCTCCGGCACAGAGTAGGCTGTCTGGCTTTGCAGGGTGTCTTCATTGTCCAGCAGCACAGCAATGGCGTTCCGGGTGTCGTCATTGTCACGAATGCCGATTTGCTGGACTGTACGGCCTTCCTGTCGGATGTTCTCGCGCAGCGTTTGCAGCGCCTCCCTAATCGCATCACTCATATCAATTCTCCTCAAAGTTATATTCAACATCACCATACTTGAACATCTTGAGAGTGTCAAGGTTTACTTTACGATAACCTTGCTTCTGCATATCAAAGACATTCAAATACTGCTTTAGATGTGCTGTGGAGTCCTTACCACCACGGAGATGCTTGTTTACCCCAAGACGGGCCTGCATCCTTCTAAGCGTACCATCAGCCTTCGTGAAAGAGATGCTGAAGATTTTCCCTTCAGATGCTGTGAGTAGTGCAAGTTTTTCATCGCGTGTCATGGTTATTCCTCCTAAATCTCAATCGGTGAGAGTACATTAACAACTTCTGCGTATTCTGGCAAGAAAATACTTTGAGTTTCTCCGTGGTATACTGAGCGGTGAAAGCCTTTCATAGTGTCGGTAACTGAAAGATGAACCACTCGGAAATTTTCTTCTAGCATCTCCCATCTATCAGCGACAATGAACCACTGATTCAAAAGCTCTATAGACTTGAAACCAAATCTATAATTGGAATGTTCCTCATGATTCTTTAAATCGTTCCAGATGTGACCAAGTAAAGGGTCATCATTCGGAACAGGGTGTCTTGAAGAGCTTATACAATTATTGCAACCTCCGGCGTAATAATACCCAGTGCCTACCGAGTCCTCAACACGAAAGATATCCTGAAGCATTTTAGAATTTCTCCTTAGTTTCAAAAAGATCACCAACATCTCTACTACGATACTCTTCAGGGATTCCAAAAATCACAATCAATGCTAGTATAAGAAGGAACACAACGGAAGTCTTTTTACGTCCTTCTTGATGTAACACTAAACTCAAAGCAACGCACATAAGCACTAAAAGGAAAATAATAATCTGAATCATAGAATCTCTCCTTAGTTAATCTGTTCAGGTAGTGTCTCATAATACTGATGGTCTTTCAACCACCCAGCGATAATTTGTCGAGCCAGTCCGTGATCCTCCATGTGATACAAGAATTCCCAAGGACCACGAATGAAATGATTGCAAAAGAACTGCCCAAGACGTTCTCCACGACTCTCTTTGTAATACATGGACATTAGCTGAGACACAGCAGGGCTGTTGTAGTAATCCTTATTCATCTTCGAGCATCTCCGGTTCATATTCCTCAATGAGTTCTTTAGCGAGGTCTTTCCATTGTTGACCCCAACTACGAAGAGTTTCACACACATCTCTGAGAGATTCAAGATAATTTTCAATATCACCTTCCCAGCAATCAGCATCATTACAGTGACTTTGAGCTTCCTCAAGACTATCTGCCCGTAAGGCATGACCAATACTCTTCTCAACATCCCTAATAGTCCTAATTGCCTCATCAATGACAGGACACTGATGTTCAGGTGGTTCAAGGAAACCCAGTTTCTCTTCACTTGTCATCTTCAAATACTCCTTCAACAATTCCAAGAACATAATCAATGAGGGGCAACAACATGAACCCTCCGAGGTGGACTATTAGAACAGCTACCAAGATGTATGTCAACACATTCATTTGAAATTCCCTGTTGCATTCACTGTGGAAACCATGTTACAGTGTCTCTCGTTGGAAGTCAACACAGAAGGCTTCTTTGATTATCAATGACTTATGGAGGAACTATGTCAGAACAACCTGAAACTATCGAAATCCCAAAATACGTGTCCAAGGGTTCAATGTTGGTTCTCCGAGATGCTTTATCTTGGGATGATCCTGATCATACATACAACTACGTTAAGAATGTCTTAGGGGTTGATCCCGAAGATTATGGAATCATCCACCCTTTGTATGAAGAATATTCAAAATACAGCAGATCAGAACTTATTGACATGGTGGAGAAAGCAAGACAAGCTATAGAAGGTTATGAGAAATTTGGAGGATTCTGAGCATGAAAGACTTCGATCTGTCACTGAAAACCGAAGATGTGACCCTGAATCCTCCTCAGAAATAGCCCTAGAAGCTCCTGTGAAGCCCTCTGATGCTGTTTCGGAGGGTTACTAAGGCTACCCCTGCGGGTAGGGTAGAGATGAGGCTTAGAAACGATTACAGAGGATATCTTAGAATCTCTAGGAATCACTAAGAGAGTCTTAGTATCTTCTTAGACAAGGAATATACTAGAGATAAACCCTTTAAAGGGATTCTTAGAGTAGGTCTTAGAGTGATCTTAAGAGTCTCTAAGAGTGTCTTAGGTATTCTTAGTGATATTATGAAGCTTGAGAATCTCAAAAGTCAAATAGAAAATAGTTATGGTTGTGGTGCTATCAATAGAAATGTTTCATGAGGCTAGGGTTGACTTAGAGTGTCTTAGTGCTAAACTGAGTACATATACATTCAATGAGGAGATTAACTATGACTACTATTGACATTCGTAAAGGTGACCAAGAAACAATCACTGAGATTGTTTTCCATGATGACTGCTCTTTAACTAAGAATGTAAACACTGCGGATATTAAGTGCGGTGAAGGGGTTGGTTACGCTGCCCATTATTCTATAGAGTATAAAGAGGAAGCAGAGAACCTCATTAAAGCTCTCCAGAAAGCTTTGGAGTTGGGGTGGTTTGATGATTAAATTAGACGAGGAACAACAACGTCTGGTTCTAGAATACAGAGAGAAGTCGGGGTTGGGTTTACAAGAATCAAGGAAGGCGGTTCTCAAAGAAGTTGTCAAAAACAAGATTGAACATATCAGAGATATGGATTACCCTGTGAATGGATGGAATGATGGTAAGCAATGGACGCACA
>OBIY01000730.1_pt1 | contig 11858 bp, 10 predicted proteins | sample 1519841 | NCBI WGS metagenome assembly OBIY01 (sample SAMN03019774, study PRJEB22545) | beach sand metagenome | biome: beach; feature: sea beach; material: beach sand | place: USA: Municipal Pensacola Beach, FL | collected 2010-07-30 | depth 30-40 cm m
CCCCATATCAATCAGGTATACATTTTTTTTCGCGGACAAATGGCCCAACCGACCTATTCCCCCGGCATCGAGTCACTGGAAGTTGAACTCTTTCTTGAGGAAGACATTCCCTGGTCGGAAATCGCCTTCCCTTCGGTGAAAATGACTCTGAAGCATTTCTTCGAGGATCGCAAAACCGGCAACTTCCCGGTCAGGACCGATCTGATCAAGCGCTTCCGACGCTAGCACCGCTGCTTTAGCCTCTTACGCAGGCGCAATCCAGATCAGACTGGCGGTCCGGCCCACATCCTGCCCCCGGCGATGGGAATAAAACCACCGCGGCTGGCCATAACTGCAAAATTCACCGCCGTATATCTCCCGGACACCCAGATCTTGCAATTCAAGCCGCGCCAGCGCGTAGAGGTCCCCTTGATAATGCCCGGGTCTGGAACGGGAAGGATGAAAGACCCGGTCCAGTCGACCCGCTCGCGCCAGTGTCTTTATCCAGGGTTTTTCAAGAAAGGCGGACAAGACCTCCGAGCCCACCTCAAAATGGCGCGCGCAAATAGCCGGCCCCAAATAGACAGAAAGCATGGCTGGCTCGACCTTGAGCGCCTGTACGGTCGCACCGATAACGCCAGCCGCCAATCCCCTCCAGCCCGCGTGGGCCGCCGCCACCGCCGAGCCATCGCGTACCGCAATTAATACCGGTAGACAATCGGCGGTCATCACCGCGCAGGCAAGGTTTTCCGCGCGGGAATAGCTGGCATCGGCATCGGGTTGTGCATCATCGAAGCTCGCCTCTACCACTTTCGCGCCATGGACCTGATTCAGCCACTGCACGCTGATATCTGATCCAAGTTGGCGCGCCAACACCCTACGCTGCCGCGATGACTGCTTGAGGCCTTTACCATAAGATTGAGACAGTGGGCGGCTCACGGCATCGGCATCCTGTCCGGCCGGGCAGCGTGGCTCATGGTCATTAAGCTTTAGCTGGCGCTGAGGGCCGGTCCAGGCGCTACGCAACGTGATAACACTACGCACACCCTCCGGCAAAGGCCACTCAGGCCTGAGCAGAAAGAACTCGTTGTTATCGTCAGCGCAACCGGACACGGCGCCTAAACCCTCTCGGTAGCAACGTTTTCCGACGTATTATCGCCACCGCGCATCAGCGCCAATAGCTCGGCCATATCTGTCGGCAAAGGCGCCTGCCACTGAATCCGCAGACCCGTTTCCGGATGGTCCAGGGCCAGCCTGTAGGCATGGAGCGCCTGGCGGGGAAAACTGGATAGCGTCGCCGCCAACGCATCACTCAGACCCAAAGCTTGCGAGCGTTGCCCCCGGTACAGGGGATCTCCCACCAACGGGTGTCCGATATGCGTCATGTGGACGCGAATCTGATGGGTGCGACCAGTCTCCAGTTTAACGCTCAAATAACTGAAACCCGCGAACCGCTCCAACACCCGATAATGACTCACTGCGGGCTTACCACTGGCCGTCACCGCCATGCGCACCCGCGCCTGGGGATGACGGCCAATGGGCGCATCGATGCTGCCATCCTCTTCTACCTGCCCATATACCAGGCACAGGTAATAACGACTGACCGAACGGTCTTTCAGCTGCTGCACCAGCTTGTTGTGCGCGCTCAGGGTTTTGGCCACCACCAGCAGACCGCTGGTGTCTTTATCGAGTCGGTGCACAATGCCGGCGCGGGGAATGTTTTCCAGGTCCGGACAATGATGCAACAAACCGTTTAGCAGGGTTTGATCCGGGTTGCCGGCACCCGGGTGCACCACCAGGCCCGGTGGTTTGTTGATGACCAGAATCGCATCGTCCTCATGGACAATATCAAGGGCGAGAGCCTGAGCCCGCCACTGCCCCTGGGGAGTCTCCTCAACACATAGCTCCAACCATTCACCACCGACAACTTTATCCCTGACCTTGCCTGGTCGTTGATCCACCAGTAACAGCCCCCGACGGATCCATATCTGGAGCCGGGCCCGGGAATAGTCGGCAAACAAATGGGCGGCGGTTTGGTCCAGCCGCCAGCCGCCCAGTTCCCTGGGAACCTGTTGTCTCAGCGTGACCCGCGCGGGTGCGGTTTCCCTTGGCATTGGCTATTCAGCTTAAAGGTGTGCTGTGGTTAAATGCCCATTCTACAGGGGCAGTCCCGGCACACAAAAATCCATTCGACTTCAGGATAGTATTTTCTATGCGCGTCGCTATTTTCTCCGCAGTTTTTTTCTGCCTGCTGGCAGGTTGTTCCTGGATGCCTTTCGTCGATTCCGAAGAGGAAAAAGAAGCCGAACGCCAACGCCAGGAGGAATTGAAAACCCTGACCGAAAAGGAGTTTTACGACCGTATTCAGCGCAACCTTCGGTCAAAAAACTGGACCGATGCAATTACCAACCTGCAAAGCTTCGAGGCCCAGTTCCCTTTTGGCAATTATGCCGAGCAAGCCCAACTGGAGCTCATTTACGTTTACTTCGAGTCACTGGACTATGAGGCGGCGTCCGCCGCCGCGGATCGCTTTATACGACTGCATCCCCGCCACCCCAATGTCGATTACGCCTATTACATCAAAGGCCTTGCCGCAATCTCACAAACCAAAGGTTTGTTTACCAACTTTATCCCCACCGATGAATCCCGGCGCGACCCCGGCGAAGCCCGCCAGGCCTTTGCCATATTCACGGAGCTTCTCAATCGCTTCCCCAATAGTGCCTACGCTGCCGACGCCCGCCAGCGCATGTTGCACTTGAGAAATCTTCTGGCGCGCCATGAAATCCAGGTCGCCAATTATTATTTCAAACGCGGCGCCTATCTGGCGGCAGTGAATCGAGGCCGCTATGTGGTGGAAAATTTTCAGCAGACGCCGGCGGTCCCGGACGCCCTGGCGGTGATGGCCCAAGGCTACCATTTGCTGGGATTGAATGATCTGGCTGAAAACACGGTTCAGGTACTGGCGGCCAACTACGCCAACCACCCGGCACTCGACGAACAGGGACAATTCAAGTACTCGCCCGCTAATCTAAAAGACGATAAGCACTGGATGAGTAAAGTGACCCTGGGTTACTACAAGCCCGAAAAGCCGCCCCATTTCGATTCCCGCAAGCTCTATAACCCGATAGACCGACACGTTGCCGAACTGAGAAATGAGATGCCGGTCTCAAGCTCAGTGGACACCACCGATAAAGCACGCGCCGATACCAGCCAGGGGTCAGGAAAGCGTTCCTGGCTTAGTAGGCTGACATTTGGCCTGCTGGATTAAGCCCGCGCCTGTGTAAAGCGGCGCTTTAAAATTCAGTCTTTTATAAAGCCGTAAATACCTACCCGGCAGCATACTTTTCCTTCAATCGCCGGGGCGCCAGCCGTTGGTAATGGGGTAACGACGATCCCGGCCAAAACCCCGCTCGGTAATTCTGATGCCCACCGGGGCCTGGCGCCGTTTGTATTCATTTAAATCCACCATGCGCACTACCCGATTCACGTCCTCGGAGGCAAAGCCCCGCTTGATAATGTCCAGAGCCGCCATATCTTCCTCGATATACAGCTCAAGAATCTGGTCGAGCACCTCATAGGGCGGCAGGCTGTCTTCGTCAATTTGATCCGGGGCCAGTTCGGCCGAGGGCGGCCGGGTTATCACCGACTCCGGAATCACCTCCGATACCGTATTTCGGTAACGGGATAATTCAAACACCAAGGTTTTCGGCACGTCCTTGAGCACGTCCAGACCGCCCGCCATGTCCCCGTACAGGGTTGCGTAACCCACCGCCATCTCGCTTTTATTGCCCGTGGTTAGCACCAGGTAACCCTTTTTATTGGAGATGGCCATCAACAACACACCTCGGGATCGCGCCTGAATATTTTCCTCACTTTTGTCCTTGGTAGTATCTTTAAATTCCTCGGCAAGGGCAGCACAAAAGGCTTCATAAATGCCCTCAATACCAATAACTTTGTAACTTACCCCCAGACGACGGGCTTCGTCTTCGGCATCGTTTAGGCTCAGTTCCGAGGTATACCGGAATGGCATCATTACCGCTTCCACTCGCTCGGCGCCCAAGGCGTCCACGGCTATCGCCAATGTCAGCGCTGAATCGATGCCCCCTGACAAACCCAGTACCACGCCCCTGAATCCATTTTTGTTGACGTAATCGCGCACACCCATAACCAAGGCTTCGTAAACCGAGCACAGCAATTCAGGCAAAGGCGTTTTTGCCTGGTGCGGAATGCTTAACGCATCACCTTCCAGATTGAGCTCAACCGGGTACAGGCCTTCCTCGAACAGCGGTGCCTGCATCAGCAATTCACCCCGCGCATCGACCACCATGGAACCACCATCAAATACCAACTCGTCCTGGCCGCCCACCTGGTTGATATACACAATGGGCATGGCACCTTCCCGGGCGCGGGAGCTAACAGTATCGCGACGCAATTGCTGTTTGTTTTTGTGAAAAGGAGACGCGTTGATGTTGATCATTATTCGGGCGCCGGCGGCACGGGCTTTTTCCATCGGCCCCGTCTCCCAGATATCCTCACAGACGGTAAGCGCCGCCCTGATACCACAAATATCCACTACACAGGCAGTCTCACCTGCTTCGAAATAGCGTTTCTCGTCAAAAACCTGGTAGTTGGGCAGACAATTTTTTGCATAGCGGGCTACCAATTTGCCCTGACTGATAAGGCCCGCGACATTGTATAACTTGCCGTTCTCCCGCCAGGGGTAACCAATAATGATCGAAATATCGCTGCATTCGGTCTCCAGCTCGGCCAAGGCGCGCTCGACCCGGGTCTGGATACTGGGGCGCAGTAGAAGATCTTCGGGGGGGTATCCCGTCAGCACCAGCTCAGGAAAAACCACCAGCTGTGCTCCGTATCTATCCCGAGCCTCTCTGACTGAAGTCATAACGCGCTGACAATTGCCGGGAATATCACCTACATGGGGGTTTATCTGTGCCAGTACCACGGAAAGCTTGTTCATAAAACCTGGGGGAGCCATGAATCGGGCGCGTATTTTCAGCTAAAATTGCCTGCATGCCAAATGGACGAGCAAACACCGTCGCACCAGTCTCGACGCCCAATGAGCCCTCACGGGGCATAGTCAGGGTATATGCCTACTATCGGTTTCTGCTCTCAATCGTTCTTCTGGGCATATACCTGGCGGGCTTTGCCGACAGTATTCTCGGCACTTTTTCCACGGAGCTATTTTTCTTCACCGCCGCCGCCTATCTGGGCGCTACGACTATCAGCGTGATATGGCTGATCAGCAGGAAATTTGATTACAGCCCCTATTTACCATTTCTGTATTTGCTGCTGGATATCGTGACCCTCAACCTGCTGGTGTTTGCCAGTGGCGGCATCAATAGCGGCCTGGGCCTGCTACTGCTGGTCACTATTGCCACCGGATCGCTTATCTATACCGGCCAACTGCCTATTTTTCTCGCGGCTATCGCCAGTATCCTCATCATGGGGGACACGGTGCTTGCCGTTCTGGTTTTCGGCGCCAAGGATGCCGATTTTTTCCAGTCCGGTCTGCTGGGCGCAGTGCTATTTTTTACCGCCCTGCTGTTTCGCCTACTCAACAGGCGCTTGCAGGCTTCGCAAACCCGCGCCATTCACGAAGCGGATCAAGCCGCGCATTTACAACGGCTGAACGAACTCATCGTTAACCGAATGAGAACAGGCATTGTCCTGGTCGATACCAGCGGTCAGATAAAATTGATCAATAACGCCGCCACCGAACTTCTGGGAGGCCCCATTTCCCGCAACCGGGTGTCCATTGGACAATCATTGCGCGCGGTGCCGGAATTGTTCAAACAGTACCAACGCTGGCAGACATTCCCCTGGCAACGTTGCCCCCCTATCGCAATCGCTGCGATCAATGGCGAAATCCAGTGCAACTTCGCTCGCCTCGATGAAGCCGAGGAGCGACATACCATTATTTTTATCGAGGATACCCGCTCCGCCGCGCAAAACGCCCAACAACTAAAACTCGCATCGCTGGGACGGCTCGCGGGCAGCATCGCTCACGAAATCAGAAACCCTCTGGGCGCCATCAGTCACGCGGCGCAGATGCTAGGGGAATACAAACACGACAACGACGATGTTTTGCCACTGACAACGATTATTGAACGGCATTCGGACCGAGTTAATAATATCGTCGACAGCATCCTACAGCTGTCTCGTCAGGAAGCGCCCCGGTTTCAGAAGCTACAACTGGATATCTGGCTAAAACACTTTATTCGTGAATACCATAACACCCAGCGCGAGGGCAGCATCATTGAGTGCGACAAACAGGAATCAGGGCTCCAGGTGCTCTTTGACCCCACTCACCTGACCCAGGTCGTCACCAACCTGGTCGACAATGCCTTGCGCCATAGCGAGCAGGCTTGCGGCCAGGCCTGGGTAAAACTTCAGGTTCATCGGGACAACGAAGGGCGCTTACCCTGCCTGGATGTACATGACTCCGGTCCGGGAGTGGACAAGGCGCACCTCAACCAAATTTTTGAGCCTTTTTTTACCACCTCTCATGGAGGCACCGGGTTGGGACTCTATCTTGCCAAGGAACGTTGTGAATTTAATTATTCAACTTTAAGCTATTGTCAGGAAACAATATCATTTGACCGCCAGTCATCGAACGTCACCATTAACACCGTTGAGAGAGCTAATGGCGACTCCTCTCCAACCTGCAAGGGCTTTTTCAGAATCATGTTTGCCCATCCCGATCAGCTTTTACCGGCCAGCTCCTCATGAGCAACCCCCTGGCTCTTGTTGTCGATGACGAACCGGATATCCGCCAACTATTGGGGATGACGCTCCAGCAACTTGGGGTGGAAGTCGAGGAGGCGCCGGATCTTGCCGCTGCCTACCTGAAGCTGGAAAAAAACGCCTTTGACCTGTGTCTGACCGATATGCGACTCCCGGACGGCAACGGGCTGGATCTGATCCGGTATATTCAGCAAAACTATCCGGACATCCCGGTGGCCATGATCACGGCCTATGGCAACACCGAAATCGCGGTGGACGCCCTGAAGCTGGGCGCTTTTGATTTTGTCAGCAAACCCGTGCAATTACCCAAACTCAGGGCCATGGTCACTGCCGCGCTAAAACTGGCGACCGAACCCCGCGACGCGCCCGAGGCGCCAGGAGACTTTATAGGCAGCTCCACAGTAATGCAGGAACTACGGAATCAGATCACCCGGGTGGCTCGAAGCCAGGCGCCTATTTATATCTCCGGGGAATCAGGCAGTGGCAAAGAAGTGGTCGCGCGAAGAATCCATTACCAAGGGCCCCGAGCGGACGGGCCTTTTATTCCGGTCAACTGCGGCGCCATTCCCTCGGAACTCATGGAAAGCGAATTTTTCGGCCATAAAAAAGGCAGTTTTACCGGCGCCTATCAGGACAAACAGGGGCTTTTTCAGGCCGCCGACGGCGGGACTTTATTCCTCGACGAAGTCGCTGATCTGCCATTGTCGATGCAGGTAAAGCTCCTGCGGGGCATTCAGGAGCGAGCGGTTAGACCGGTCGGCGCGGACAGCGAAATCCCGGTTGACATCCGCATCATCAGCGCCTCCCACAAAAACCTGACGCGGGAAGTCGAGCTCAATCACTTTCGCCAGGACCTTTATTACCGCATCAACGTTATCGAATTACGTGTCCCCAGTTTGCGCGACCGGCGGGAAGATATTCCCGAGCTGGTTGACCTATTTTTACGCAAAAACAATACCGACCCGGATTCCGGAGCACCGCGGCTTGCCCCTTCGGCCCTGAGCGCGCTGTTGCGCTACCACTTTCCCGGTAATGTGCGCGAGCTTGAAAATACCCTGGAACGGGCCGCAACCCTGTGCGACGGCAATATCATCATCGAGGAAGACCTTCAGTTACAGGGTGGTATCGCAGCAACTGGCAACAGCCTCGAATCATCCATCTCTCCAACCCGGGGGATGCCGTCCAATGCGACAGACAAGGCGGATGGCCCACCCGCCTACAACGGTGGCAATCTGGACGAATATCTGGCCAGTGTCGAAAAGCATCTGCTCGAAGAAGCCCTGGCGTCCTGTCGCTGGAATAAAACCGCAGCCGCCGAGAAACTCGGGATCAGTTTTCGTCAACTCCGTTACAAACTCAAAAAACTCGGCGTTGATTAAGCCCGCTAAAAAGCCATTCCCCTAATCCCGTTTTTGTGTTGGCCACAGGCGATATGCAATACTCGCGGCCTGCACACAAATTTGGGAAACACCATGAAAATAGAGGGTTTGACCGCCATCGTCACCGGCGGCGCCTCCGGCATTGGCGCTGGCGTTAGCCAGGTGCTGAGTAACGCCGGAGCCAAAATCGCGATTCTTGATCGCAATATGGAACTCGCCGAAGCCACGGCCAGCAAAGTAGGCGGCGCCGCCTTTGCCTGCGATGTGGCCGATGAAACATCCGTACAAGCTGCCTTTGCACAAGCCCGCGAAGCGCTGGGCGCACCACGCATTCTGGTCAACTGCGCCGGCATAGACACCGCCCGTAAAATCGCTAGCCGCAAAACCGGCGCCCACGCCATCGGTCCCATGCAGCGGGTCGTGGACGTTAACCTGATCGGCACCTTGTACTGCTGCGCCCAGGCCTCCACCGCGATGTTGGATCTAGAACCCCTGGATGAGGAAGGCGAACGGGGTGTGTTGATTAATATCGCGTCTATCGCTGCTTTTAACGCACCCAATGGACAATCTGTCTACGCCGCTTCAAAAGCCGGTGTTGTGGGCGCCGCCCTGCCCATGGCTCGCGACCTGTCGCGCTACGGCATCCGGGTTATGACCATCGCGCCGGGGCTGTTTGACACCCCCCTTGCCGGCACCATGGACGAGGCCCTCACCAGCCAGTTGCTGCGTCGCGCACTGTTTCCCAAACGCAAGGGCAAACCTGAGGAGATCGGCGCGATGGTACAGCATATCTGTGAAAACCAGATGTTGAATGCCTCCACTATTCGTATTGACGCAGGCTTTTTCTGATAGAAACCCGCCCTGACAGAACCCCGCCTTGTTCACTGATAAAAAAGGCTAACAGGAAAACAATATGAAACTTGAAGGTGTAAATGCATTTTTAACCGGCGGCGCCTCCGGGCTGGGCGCGGCCAGCGCCCGGGTGCTGGCCGAAAGCGGCGCCACCGTGGCCCTGCTGGATCGCGACATGACCCTGGCCGAACCCCTGGCCCGTGAGTTAGGCGGCGTTGCGGTGCAATGCGATGTCGCCAATCATGAATCCCTCGCCGCCGCCGTGCACCAGGCCTGCGAGGCCATCGGCCCACCGCGCATTGCCATCAACTTTGCCGGCATCGACGTGGCGCGCAAAATCACCAGCCAGTCCCAGGGACCTCATCCTTTCGAATCCTTGAAACGCCAGATCGATGTCAACGTCATTGGCACCCTGGACGGTTGTGCGCTGTTCGCCGAGCGTATGCTCGACCTGGAACCCATGGACGACGGCGAGCGAGGCGTACTGATAAATATCGCTTCCGGCGCCGCCTTTAACGGGCCACCCGGACAATCCGCCTACGCGGCATCAAAGCGAGCTGTCGCCGGCGCCACCTTACCCCTGGCCCGGGATCTGGCGCCCTACGGCATCCGGGTTATGACCATCGCACCAGGGTTTTTCAAGACCCCATTGGCAGAGACCGTCGACGCCAGGCATACCGACAAACTCATTTCCATGGTGCCCTTTCCCAAACGTTGGGGCGACCCCCGCGAACTGGGCGAGCTGGTCAAGCACATTTGCCTGAACCGCATGCTCAATGGCGAGACCATTCAAATCGATGGCGCCATGAGGTAGACCATTAATCAAGGAATCAGGAATCCATGAACGGAGAAGCAGTACGTACCGCTAAATTTGAAATCGGCCACGTGGTCAAGCACCGGCTGTACCCGTTTCGCGGGGTAATTTTCGATGTCGATCCGACTTTCAATAATACAGAGGAGTGGTGGCAATCCATTCCCGAACACCTGCGTCCGAAAAAAGATCAACCCTTTTATCATCTGCTGGCCGAAAACGAAGAGACTTACTACGTTGCCTATGTCTCGGAACAAAATTTACTGCCCGATGACAGCGGCAAGCCGGTGGGGCACCCGCAGGTAAAGGAACTGTTTGGCGAATTCGAAAACACCCACTATCGGCCAAAGGCTATTAAATCCCACTAGGATAATGTCACCAGACGAATAAAAACTTACACAGACAAAGGATAACAATAATGGGACCACTCGAAGGCTTACGCATTATCGAATTACAGGGAATCGGCCCCGGCCCTTTTTGCGCCATGATGCTGGCCGATATGGGCGCGGAGGTCATCCGTATAGATCGCACCGGTGCTGCCGGCGGCCTGCCCCGAAAGGAAAAATACGACTTACTCGCCCGCGGCCGACGCTCCATCCGACTTGATCTGAAAAGTGCGGAAGGCAAGAAAATACTGCTGGACATGGTTGAAAAATCCGACGGCATTATTGAAGGCTTTCGCCCCGGTGTGATGGAACGTCTGGGTATTGGCCCGGATGTATTACTGGAAAAAAACCCCGCCATCGTCGTGGGACGCATGACTGGCTGGGGTCAGGAAGGCCCCATTGCCCATGTGGCCGGGCACGATATTAACTACATCGCCTTGTCTGGCGCCCTGTTTAATTTTGGCGTCAAGGGTGGACCTCCGGCGCCGCCCCTGAATCTGGTGGGGGACTTTGGCGGTGGCGGCCTGCTGCTGGCCTTTGGCATGGTCAGCGCCATCCTCAAAGCCAAACTCAGCGGCGCCGGTCAGGTGGTGGACGCCGCCATGCTCGACGGCGCCGCTATTCTCAGCACCGCTTTTTTCGGCCAGTTGGCTTCTGGAAGTTTCCGGGAAGGCCGCGGCGAACACCCCCTGAACGGGGCCAGTCACTACTATGATGCCTACGAATGCGCCGATGGCGAATACATCTCCATCGCCTCGGTAGAGCCCCAGTTTTACGCTGAGCTGAAACAACGGCTCAACCTGAGTGAAGAGAACTTTGGTGAACAGATGAATCCCAAACGCTGGCCTGAACAAAAGGCCGAGCTAGCGGCAATCTTTCTAGGCAAAACCCGCGATCAATGGTGCGAATTGTTGCAGCAAAGCGACATCTGCTTTGCCCCCGTGCTGCGTTTTGCCGAGGCTCCCGAACACCCCCAAAGCCTGGCCCGAGATGCTTTTGTCAAAGTGGATGACATCGTGCAGCCGGCGCCGGCGCCACGCTTTAGCGCGACACCGGGAGCGGTTTCCCGCGCACCCGCCCGGCGGGGGGAACACACCGATGACATTCTGGCGGAGTGGAATTACAGCGCCGAAGAAATCGCCGAGCTACATAAAAAGGGAATCATAAAAGGTCTGGATTAGACCCAGAACCCAGGCCCTGATCCACAAGGGCCTGGTCACAAACACGCTGAGCTTCGGCCACATCCAGGGTACCTTCGTAAATTGCCCGCCCGGTGATTGCCCCCAGAATGCCCTCGCCGGCCACATCCAGCAGCCTGCGGATGTCCGCCATATCGGTGATGCCACCAGATGCTATCACCGGAATGGACGCGGCTCTGGCCATCGCCACCGTTGCCTCCACGTTGACGCCCTGCATCATGCCATCACGGTCAATATCGGTATAAACAATGGCGTTGACTCCGTCACGGGCAAAGCGGCGAGCCAGATCAGTGGCCTTGACACTGCTCACCTCGGCCCAGCCGTCGGTTGCCACCATCCCCCCCTTGGCGTCGATGCCAACGATAATATTGTCGGGATAGCGCTGGCACATTTCCGTGACGAAATCCGGTTCCTGAACCGCCTTTGTGCCAATAATCACATAGCTTACGCCGGCTTCCAGATAGGCGGGATGACCCGGTGGCCATGG
>OBIY01000732.1_pt1 | contig 11845 bp, 8 predicted proteins | sample 1519841 | NCBI WGS metagenome assembly OBIY01 (sample SAMN03019774, study PRJEB22545) | beach sand metagenome | biome: beach; feature: sea beach; material: beach sand | place: USA: Municipal Pensacola Beach, FL | collected 2010-07-30 | depth 30-40 cm m
ATGCAAATGCCGGAGCAACGCAACGTCTGGCCAACCGCCGCCACATCCAGGCAGTGGTAGGGTAACAGGTGATGGCTGGCGTTTTGTTCGCCGTCGGTGGGTTGGGCTTTGCCCCAGTAGGAGTAATAATACTCTCTGCTCCCAAAATCCTTAGGGCAATCGACCACGGGCACCTGCTTTCTATCGTCCATGATTACATTTCCACTTAAACGCTCCGCCTTTGAGTCAGGCGTTTCTTTCATAGCCAGCTTCAGAGTCGCCAAGTTTATTCTTAAACTAATAGGCGTAATGCTTTTAAACTAGCTTAAAAAGTAAGTGGAAAATGCGATCAAGCTATCTTTTTCACGCACTAACTAAAGGGTTACTCGGGTGACTAAGTTGATTCCTGGCTATTTTTAAGGTGCTTATGACTGACACCGGTTTACTTTTTGCTCATTCCGGCAGGTGGTCAACGCGGCCCTTATCTGTTTGAAGGTCTAATTCAGGTATGGGGCTGTTGCCTGCAGTGTTGTGCAGGAAGATATCTCCTTTATCCACGTGGATGCTGATGGCAGAAAATGCTGCTATGGGTACCAGTATGTCAATACGGTTGCCAAACTCGCTAAAGATGCCTTGATGGTCGAAGGTGTAGTGAACGCTTCCTTCTGTAGTGATTGCTTCTTCCTGAATACGATTGGTGGGTAGGCCAAAGGCTTTTACCCGGCTTTGGATGTTGATTGCCGAGAGTTCCGAAGGGCTGAATTTCAATGTAATGTCACCTTGGCTTACAGTGATTTTTAGTGTTTTTTCAGTGGCGTTTGAGTGTTGTTCAATAGGTATGGAGTATGTTTTTTCGTGCTCCAGCGGAATGGAAAGTGATACGCCGATCAGTACTCCTGTCGCGGCCAGGAGCGATATGGTACGCGAAAGTTTTGGGTGTGGATTAAGCGCATCGACTGACAAGGTTCTCGCCGCTTCCATTCGTCGGCCTGTACGCAAGGCGACGTAATACAGTACCCAGGCCGTTGTGAAGGGAATGTAGGCCGACCAGATCACATCAGACAGAAAGTGCCCTCCTGCACTCATGCGCCCAATACCTGCCAAAGTGCCCAAACCTAATCCACCCGCGAGGACCCAGTAACCCAAAGGAGAGTACCGCCTTCTGAGAAGAAACCAGAACGCTAAAAACGAAAATCCAACAGAGGCGTGCCCGGCTGGAAAAGATTTGAGTTCGCCGGCCTGTTCGGCATTCCGCTTGAGCGGGGGTACGTAGACATGTTGCCCCCCCAGTTGTTCAACCTGCCGCGGGCGGGGACGCCCCCAGTTATCTTTGAACACGCCGTTCACAAGCGCACCTGGACCGAGCACAAAAACCAGGAGTAAAAATACGGCTTGGGGGCGCCGACGCAGACAAAATTCCATACCAAAAGACGCGCAAAAAATGAAGGCTATGGAAAACAGGCAGATGATGCCGGTGAGTACGGGTATGCCGTAGTAGAAGGCTTGCCAAATGAGCGTCTGCCCTAGTGGCCAGCGGTTGCTTTCCTCGGGGCGGTAGAAGAGGTTTAACGCACGAATATCCAGATCAGTTGTCCAGAAGACCAGTGTTGCCAGTGTTACCAGCAGGGTCGGTACCATGAGTTCGAGCGCGATACGCCTTTTGGGTACTTGCCCGGATTCCTGTTGGAGTTGCACGATGGTCCTTATCTCCCGTATAAAAACTCGATAAAACCGATCATCTTAGTGCGAATTGAGCCGCCTCGCCAGTGTTACCCGTGAAAAGGTCGGGTTAAGCATTTGCTTGCGCAAGGGATTTCAGTAGCCTTTAAAGCCACGCGCCAAATAAGCCTGATATGTAATCGCAAAATCCCGGTGAATGGGGATGTGGATTTCCTTGAGAAAAGCCACGCTGTCGAACCGGCTTTGTAAATCGGAGACATCTGTTTTCTGTGTGACGTAGATAAAGTCTTCACCGATGTGATCAGCCATATTGGTGACAAGATCGAACTGGTGGCGAATCTGTGACTCAGGATTCCAGGAAACACCGTCCAGACGGTGAGGCTGGCTATAAAATGCAACATGCGAAAGCACACTGCGTGAGCCAGACAAGAGCTTGGCTTTGGGGTGTGCATTAAGCAGCGTGGTCACTTCGTATGCAAAGGCTTCCCAACCCTTTACCCGCTTGTAAGGGTCCGTCTGACGCGTGAGCTCGATCCCCAGCACCTGAACAATCGTGTGGTAATGAAAAACGGCCAACCCCAAGAGTATATTGGCTGCAAACACGGCCGTGAGCCATTTGGTTCGCCCTGCCTGCAATAACCGGCTAATGACCCACAAAGTAGCCGCCACATAAGTGGGGGCAGCCCAGTTGGCATTTGCACGCCCCAGCAAGCCCTGAAGGCTGATAATCAATAGAAAGGGCAGGCTAAAAGAGAGCAGTAAGCCTGTGTGCTGCGGACCTTGTGAGGGTACAACCGGTCCACGCGGAATCAATAACCCGGCCAGTAGCGCCAAAAAAACGAAAAAGCCAACGGGCCCCATCACTGAAAACTGCCCGGCCAGAAACTCACCGAGTTCCCCCCAGTGAAGCCCGGTATTTTCCAGCCGGGAAATTTCGTAGGTGTGCTGGAGTGTGGGAAAGCGATGCTGAATATTCCAAAAAATATTGGGCAGGAAGAGGAGAAACGCGAGAACAGCGGCAAGATACAAGCGATAATTCAGCAGGTGCTGACGATACGCTGGCACAGTGCAAAGGGCAATCAAAACGCTGACTGCAAAAATTCCCATGGTGTATTTACTCAGGAGGCCCAAGCCGCCGGCAAGCCCAAGCAGCACCCAATATCGCCAGGTATTTTCGTTGACGGCCCGGACAAAGGCATACAGGGATAAGGTCCAAAAGAAAAACAGCAATACATCTGTTGAGGCAATGACAGAAGATAACGTCACACCGGGGAGTGTGATAAAGGCCAGTGTGCTGAAAAAAGCCACCCGCACATCAAACAAGTAACGCGCCAGCAAAAAGAAAGCTACGGCTGTGAACGGGTATACGAAGAGCGCCAGCGACTTAACACCGAGTTGGGAATCACCCAGCAATGCCGTTACCCCTCCGATCGACCATGCAATCATGGGCGGTTTGGAGTAATAGCCAAAATCGGGTGCCTGGGACCAAACCCAGTAGTAGGCTTCATCGACATACAGGCTTAAGGACTGGTCTGTGGCAAGCAGCACTGCCCGGTAAAGTGTCCACAACGCCAGAATAGCCAGCAGCCCCAACCCATAAGACCGGCCCATCGCATCGTGAGATAAGGGGTTATTCGTTGTCATGTTCAGCCCATGTTGTCTGTTTAGAGAATGGCAGCACCCAAGCCAGTAGAGCACCCACCGCAGAAGCCAATAGTACAAATAAATGTGTGTTCACCGCCGCCACCACCACACGCTCAGCAGAAACGCCATGGGGCAGTAAGCCAACCGCGATACCGGCCTCATATGTTCCAGCATTACCGGGAGCATTAATGGGGAGAACACTCGACAGCTCCCCCATAACAGCGCCACCCAGCGCAGCACCCAGTGAAACACCGGCAAACTCACCAATCAACCAGGCCAAAGCGTAAAGTTTGACAGACCAATTCGCCCAGCTCCACCACCAACAGCGCAAAAAGACCCAGCCACTCTCGGGCAAGGCCGCTACAACCACCCTGAACTTGCTTGCCTCGGATGTCTGCCCCACCACCCAGGTATTCAGGGGCTGCCGAAAAGAGAAGACGGCAAAGGGAATTAAGCCGGCAATGGCGCCGATAATCAGGCTGGGGCCGGCGTCCATAACGCCCGTGAACACAGCAATCAGCCCTAAAGTCAAAATGACATGCAAATCAAATAGGCGAAATAACAGCAACCCCGGTGTAGACACCAGATAATTCACACCAAAGTAGCGCTTCATCAGGAGCGGAAACGAAAGTTCACCACTGCGAAACGGCAGTAGATTATTGAGTATGTTGTGATAGAGCATCAGCCGAAGACAAAGGCCGTAGCGTCCGGTCACGGCCTGCCGAAAAAAGTCATACAAACGCACAGCCCGCAAGGCGTAACTGGCCAGCATCAAACACAACAATGTGACGGCTGTTTGCCCACTGAGCGATTGCCACGCGGCTAAAACCGTTGTCCAGCCCCAAAAATATTCAACAGCAACCAAACATGCCAAAAGGATGGCCCAGGGCATTAATTGAATAAAAAAACGTTTCATAGGGCAGCGTTCAGTTGCACTCGCACAAAGGTGCGTATTTTACATGCTTGCAAAAACTCTGGCAGACGATTTAATTTTTTTAGGCGAATGTGCTGTCAGTGCTTAAGGCTCATAGTACAATGCGCGTCACGCTAACAGGATCACGCCCCATCACCGCCATGCAACAAGTCAATACACCCAGCACCGTGAAAACAAGCAGTCCACCCAATCACACCGATCGGGTGAGCATCATTATTCCGGTCTTTAACGAAGACAGTAATGTCGATCAGTTAATCCAGCGCATCCACACAGGAATGAAAAGCAGTCCCTTCTTTTGGGAATTAATTGTGATTGATGATGGCAGTGAAGACGACACTTTCATCAAATTAGAGGCTCTGGCTGATTCCTACGGAGAGCATGTGCATGTCGTTTCCCTACAGCGCAATTTTGGGCAAACCGCCGCCATGCAAGCGGGGATTGACTATGCCCGCGGTGATATTATCGTCACACTGGATGGCGACTTGCAAAATGACCCCATGGATATTCCACGGATGGTGAACCATTTGATCGACAAAAAGCTGGATCTCCTGGTGGGCTGGCGTAAACAGAGAAAAGATGGTTTCTGGCTGCGTAAGTTGCCTTCCAAGATCGCAAACCGCCTGATCGGCTGGGTCACCGGTGTCAAACTGCACGACTACGGCTGCAGTTTGAAGGTATATCGAGCCAGTATCATTAAACAAATTCAGCTTTATGGCGAAATGCACCGTTTCATCCCGGCCTGGGTTGCCCGCATCGTACCCAGCTCCCGCATCGGTGAGATAGAGGTGAACCATAGCCCGCGGGTCTCAGGCAGCTCAAAGTATGGCATTTCGCGGACCTTTCGGGTCCTTATCGATCTGCTTGCCGTCTTTTTCTTTATGCGATACAGCGCCCGGCCTGGCCACTTTTTTGGCAGTATTGGCCTCCTGTTCGGTGCGATTGGCTCGACAATGCTGGCGTATCTTGCCGTCTTAAAGTACGGCTTTGGTGAAAGCATCGGCCAACGGCCTTTGCTGATGATTGGCATTCTCTTTGTCGTCACATCCGTCCAGCTTCTCACCACCGGCGTGATCTCCGAGCTGCTCACCCGCACTTATTACGCCTCCGGTAATGTAGAAAGCTACCGGGCTGGGAAACTCATTAACCCGCAGGCAGACAGTCCAACAGGTTGGCATCACAGCAAGTGAAAACGTTCCGGTTTTCCGAACACCCGTTTTTACTTTTTTTTCTGGTCGCATTCGCCTTTTTTTTTCAACTCGGTAGCGCCCCTCTTTTCGATCTGGATGAAGGCGCATTCAGCTCCGCTACGTGGGAAATGCTACAACGTGGGGACTTCATCACTCCCTATTCCAATGGCACCCCCCGCTTTGATAAACCCATCCTGATTTATTGGTTCCAAGCGGCAAGCGTGTCTATCTTTGGGGTCAATGAGTGGGGCTTTCGCCTGCCTTCGGCCTTAATGGGGAGTGTTTGGGTCTTTGCCACTTATCTGTTTGCCCGGCAACGACTGAGTTATTCAGCCGCCTTTAGCGCAGCTGCAATGATGGCCTGCTCATTAGGGGTGATGGCGATTTCCCGGGCGGCCACGGCAGACGCTCTGCTCAATGCCCTGATTGCGCTCACAATGCTGGATATCTATCGCTATTCAGAAAAACCTTCGCGCACTGTGCTTCACCGCGTTTTTCTTTGGATGGGGCTGGGTGTGCTCGCAAAAGGCCCCATTGCGATTTTGATTCCGCTGGTCGTCAGCTTTATTTTTTTCCTGTCGGAGATGCGCTTGCGCACATGGCTGGCGTGCCTCTTCAATCCAACAGGCTGGCTGATCTTTCTTGCCATCATCTTGCCCTGGTATACGCTGGTTCTATATGACCAGGGGTGGGCTTTTATTGAAGGTTTTTTCCTCAAACACAATGTGAGCCGCTTCTCCAGTACGATGGAGGGACATGGCGGTAATCCGCTTTTTTACCTACCAGTTGCTTTTCTCATCGTATTGCCATTCAGTGGCATTCTGATCAACCTGCTGACAAGGGGCCGCACGCTTTGGAACAACTCACTCAATCGGTTTCTAATCATCTGGTTTGGTTTTGTTTTTGTCTTTTTCTCTTTCTCAAGTACCCAGCTCCCGCATTATCTCTTATATGGATCGACCCCCCTGTTTCTTTTGATGGCGCCTAAATTTTCAGCCTTGCAAAACCGCTGGCTGGCTTATCTACCCGGCATTCTGTTTTTTCTGCTGATAGCGGCACTGCCCGAACTGCTTAAGGTGGGCCTGTCTTACGAAGATAACGCTTATCGTCATGAACTCTTAACACTTGGTATTCATAGTGTTGACTTAAATTATCGTATCCTGACAGGAGTTACTTTTGTCTTTGCCATCGGTTTACTGCTGTTACCAAAGCATCTGATCGCAAAAGGGTTGATGACCCTCGGCATTTTGCAATTGGTTGTGGTCATACAAGGTCTGCTTCCTTTAGCCGGCAGCATGCAACAGCAACCGGTTAAATCTGCGGCAGCTCAGGCAAAGTCGTTGAATGAAGAAGTCATAATGTGGGGTATCAATATGCCAAGCTTTACTGTTTACAGCGGACAAATTACACCACGCAGGTTTCCCGCGCCCGGTGAACTCGTTTTTACCCGAGCGGACAAACTCAATCAATTAGGTGCTCATTCCCCCCTATTCACTCACGGCGGTATTATTCTGACACGCAAGCAATAGCGACGGAGAGTTATCTGTGCAAAACCGTACATTGTGGTGGCCTTTGTCTATAGCGATTGTTCTTTTACTGGCCGTTTCGGCATCAGGCGCCAACCGATCGCTTTTTATCTTACTCAATCAATCCGGCACATTATTACCGGACTCATTCTGGCAATACCTGACTGTATTCGGAGATGGACTGGTTGCCCTGGTTCTCCTGCTACCCTTTGCAAAACGCTACCCTCAAGTCCTTTGGGCAGCTGCCGTAACCGGTATTCTGTGTGGACTGGCCACACACGGGCTGAAACCGCTTTTCAATATGGACAGACCCCCTGCTGTACTGGCACAGGAGGCTTTTCATCTGATTGGCCCCAAGCACAGCAGCTACTCGTTCCCTTCGGGTCACTCAATCACCGCTGCTGCACTGGCGGGTGTGTGGGCGTTTTCATTTAATCGGCCCTGGACCAATAGTGTGCTGTTGCTCCTGGCGGTGTTGATTGCCTTGAGCCGGGTCATGGTTGGGGTTCACTGGCCCATTGACATCCTCTCTGGCCTGATGATCGGCTGGTCTTGTGCCTGGGTTGGTGTGATGCTGGCCCATCATTGGCAGTGGGGCTGCCACACAGTCACAACACATATTTTGGTGATCATTCTCACCATTGCGTCCGCCTCACTCTTCTTTCACGATCACGGTTACCCAACCGCACTTCACTTGACCAAAGCTGTGGCAATCTTTTGCACGCTCAGCGGGCTGCTGTACCTGCTTTATCCTTCCCTCAAACCGATTATCAAGCTTCCTGAACTGAAGTTACAACGGCTTTAATCTGCAGGCTTACCTCTGTTTAAATCCACTTCACGCTCACTTGACTGACACTCTCAAAGCTTAACAACGCGCACTGCATCTTTTTGACTTAGATCAGCAAAAGCAACGGCTAATCGGCGTAGCCTTTTTGTCATAATTAGCAACCGCACTTCTGCATGATAATGAATATCGTTTTTGATACAGACCTGATTAATCGCTACGACAACACCGGGCCACGGTACACTTCTTACCCAACGGCGGTTGAGTTTTCAGAAGAGTTTACCGAAACACATTATCGAAATGCGGCATTGGAAACCAATGAAGACCCTATCCCCCGCCCGTTATCCCTGTATTTTCATATTCCTTTTTGCGAGTCAGTTTGTTTTTACTGCGCCTGCAACAAAGTGGTCACTAAAAATCGTTCCCGTGCTGAAAGCTATCTGGGGTATCTCAAGAAAGAAATTGAATTTCAGTCTGAATTGTTTAATCACGACCGGAAGGTTTTGCAACTGCACTGGGGCGGCGGAACCCCCACTTATTTTAATCCGTCGCAGATCACCGAGTTAATGACGCATACCCGGCAGCACTTTGGTTTACTGGAGGATGATTCAGGCGATTATTCGATTGAGATTGACCCCCGTACGGCTAAGGCCGATACCATTCCCTTCCTCCGGGGTATGGGTTTTAATCGCATCAGTTTCGGGATTCAAGATTTTGACCCCACCGTGCAAAAGGCGGTTAACCGGGTGCAGAGCACCGAGCAGGTGGAGGCCCTGTTCATACAAGCGAGACAAGCATCTGTTCGGTCAGTCAATGTTGATTTGATCTACGGGCTCCCCTTTCAAAATGTGGCCAGTTTTGAAAAAACGCTGGATCAAACGATTGCGCTGTCACCAGACCGATTGTCTATTTTCAATTACGCGCACCTGCCCAGACTTTTCCGGCCGCAGCGGAATATTGATGCTGGAAACCTGCCGTCTGCGGCCGAAAAACTGGCCATTTTCAAAATGTCGATCGATAAACTCGTTCAAGCCGGTTACATTTATATTGGCATGGATCATTTTGCCAAACCCAACGACGAGCTCGCAATTGCCCAATCGGAAGGCAAATTATTCCGTAACTTTCAAGGCTATACCCTGCTGGGTGACTGTGATTTAGTGGGGATGGGGCAAAGCGCCATCAGTCAAGTGGATGATGTCTACTGCCAACATGTTAAAACAGAAGATAAGTATGCCGCTTCAATCGAAGCAGGCCAGATAGGCATTGAACGCGGCGTGGCACTGAATTTTGACGATAAAATCCGGCGTGCCGTTATTATGCAATTAATGTGTGATTTTTCTCTGGATATTAAAAAGCTCGAGTCAGAAAGCAGCATCCTGTTTTCGCAGTATTTCAACCAGGAGTTGACCAAGCTAAAACCTATGCAAGAGGACGGCCTTGTCCAGATCACCGACAGTGAAATTACCGTTGCCCCATCAGGACGTCTGCTTGTGCGCAATATTTGCCAGATTTTTGATGCTTATCGTCAAGGCACAACGAACGTCAGTAATTTTTCGCGAACGATTTAGACCGCTCCAGATGAATGCTTAATCAGGCAGCCAAACATCGGTCAATTAATTCAATTAACTCATTTTTCTGAAAAGGTTTGCTCAGATAATCATCCATGCCCGCCGCGAGGAAGCGCTCTCTGTCTCCTTCCATCGCATTTGCTGTTAGGGCCGCAATAGGCACATAGCGATCACGCTGTTTTTCCCATTCACGAATCATGTTGGTCGCTTGGATTCCATCCACTTCGGGCATGTGAATATCCATTAAGACCAGGTCGTACATGACTTCTTTATACATCTGTAACGCTTCAGACCCATTATTAGCAATATCAACCTGGTAACCAATAATTTCCAGCATAGCCTCTGCAACTTGCTGATTAACGAGGTTATCTTCTGCAAGTAAAACACGCCCTTTAATCTCGTACGGCTCGTGCACAAGCTGAGCACACGGCTCATTTTCAAGCACCGAACCCGCCCGCTCAACGAGTGAGAGGAGACATTGTTTAAGTTCACTCCCCCTTACTGGCTTAGAAACCATGCAGGCGATACCGGCGTCTCTAATGCTTTCACCATCGGATAAATTCGTCGAACTCAACAAGATCAACTGGGTATTTTTTAGGTTGTTACTGTGTTTGATGTTTCTGGCCAATTCCATCCCATCCATCCCCGGCATGACCAAGTCAAGAATGGCTATTTTGTATGGGTCATCCGTCTTGGCAGCCTCTTCCATGCCGGCCAGCACATACCGGCTATTTTGATAACTGTCCACGCGGCAGCCCCAGGATTTCAGCTGCTCAGAGACGATATGTAAATTGGTTGCATTATCATCAACAACTAACGCCCGGGAGCCGTGTAAATTGACAAGTGTCTTGACTGCGCCGGTTGGCATGGCTTTCGGTAGGGGTAACGTGAAGTAAAAGCGGGTGCCTGCTGCTTCCCTACTTTCAACCTGAAGCCTACCGCCCATCAGTTTGACAAGTTGGTGAGATATCGATAAGCCCAGACCTGTCCCGCCAAAACGGCGTGTTGTTGTGCTGTCCGCCTGGCTGAAAGCTTCAAAGATATTTTTTAATGCCTGTTCAGAAATACCAATCCCGGTATCTCTCACTTCAAACATGACAACAACATGGTCGTCCGTTTCCGATACGACACTTGATTGTGCAAACACTTCACCGGACTCGGTGAATTTAATGGCATTACTGAGCAGATTCACCATCACTTGCCGTAACCGTGTCGGATCACCCAATAATGCTTCTGGCACCTCATTCGATACATGAACAATCAGTTCAAGGCCTTTTTCTCGCGCAATCTCAGAGAATAGGTCTCCCGCCATTTCGCTGAGTTCATGAAGATTTACATCAACCTGCTCGATCTTGAGTTTTCCCGCTTCGATCTTAGAGAAGTCGAGGATGTCGTTAATCACTCCCAAAAGCGCCTGGCCAGACGCGTGTATGGTCCTGACATAATGGGTTTGCTTATCAGACAGTGACGTTAATTCCAAGAGTTCTGCCATACCCAGAACGCCGTTCATGGGTGTTCTAATCTCATGACTCATATTGGCTAAAAATTCGGACTTCGCCTTATTCGCGGACTCTGCCAGATCCTTGGACTTTTCCAACTGGACATCCCGCTCTTGAATTTGCTCAATCATCCGGTTAAAACCATTGACTAGCTGTCCAAGCTCATCTGTACGCCGGGTTCTCATTCTCAAACTGTAATCGTTATTTTCTGAGACATAATTCATTTTATGCGTCAGATTAATGACCGGCGCGGATATGATCTTTTGCAACCAGCTGGCCAGTACATAGGCAATCACCAACGCCAGAATAAACACAGCGGCAATCACTAATAGTTGTTGTTGGACCCGGTGATACATGCCCGCCAAACTTGCTTGAACGGCCATGTAGCCCACAATGTCATCCCCTGCGAAAACAGGCATATGTAGATCGAGAAACCCGGAAGCATACTGAACAACCTGCTCAAACGAGCCTCCGGCTGACTGAGATATTTCTTTTATCCTGTCCGGGGCCAAAATAAACTTTTGAACACTGGCCATCTCTTCTGAGTGAAGACCAGGCTGAGCGTGATAGCTCACCAGCAGAGCCATATTTTTGTCATATATCTGGGCAGCAAGAATATCTTTATTACTGGCCAAGGCACTTAAAATTTCCTTGGCCGTCTCCGGATCCTGGAACACGATCGCAGCACTGGCATTCACCCCGACCGCTTTCGTCAGCACGCTTAAAGAATCGACCATCATTTCCTGGTTAGACTGCCAGTCGTTATAACCCACAATGCCCATAACGGTCAGCTGAACCAGTGTGCTGATCGTCATCACTATTCCGATAATTTTTTGTTTGATCGGTAACTTATGGAAAAACGTAACCATTATTTTCTTATTTCATTTTACGAACACGTTTAGCCAGCCGTAACAGTTTAGAGCTTACTTTTAACTGTGTTTTTTCCAGCTGCTCAATATTAATCGTAGGGCGTATTCTGCCGTCGACTTCGGTTAGCTCAATCAAACCTCCACGCACGGCAAACTAGGGTGAGAAAGTAAATTC
>OBIY01000733.1_pt1 | contig 11839 bp, 8 predicted proteins | sample 1519841 | NCBI WGS metagenome assembly OBIY01 (sample SAMN03019774, study PRJEB22545) | beach sand metagenome | biome: beach; feature: sea beach; material: beach sand | place: USA: Municipal Pensacola Beach, FL | collected 2010-07-30 | depth 30-40 cm m
CGGCCAAACCGTACGCCTTTCTCGATGATGCCCCGTTGGAAGAGCGTCGAACCCAGGCGGTGGTTTCGCGGCGCTGGCTGGACCCGGAAACCGCCGCGGATATTGGCAAACTCGACCCCGAGGCGATCGAGCGGGTGCGTGATGAAGCCTGGCCCGAGGTGCGCACGGCTGATGAGTTGCACGATGCGTTGGTGACGATTGGCTACGTCACCGAAGCGGAAATGGTGACGAACCGCCATGCGGTCAACGGCTGGTTGGGGTTGGCGGAGAAACTGGCGGTCGCCGGCCGTGCCACGCGGTTGACGCTCGCCTCGGGACGCCTATGGATCGCGCTGGAACGGCTACCGGAGTTTCGCGCGGTTTTCCCTGAATCGCCGTTGGAGCCCGCACTGCAATTGCCGCTGCACCTCACAAACGAATCCGTTGAGGCTGAACAGGCGTTGGTGGAGCTGGTGCGCAGCCGGCTGGAAGGCTTGGGCCCGGTGACTGCCGGGCGTTTGTGTGAGGAACTGGCCCTGCCGGCGGCACCGGTCGACCAAGCGCTGCTGACACTCGAGTCCGAAGGGTTCGTCATGCGCGGCCAGTTCACTGAGGCGGCGTGTCGTGACCTGTTCGAGGAGTGGTGCGAGCGACGATTACTGGCGCGCATTAACCGCTACACCGTCAAGCGTTTGCGCAAAGAGATCGAGCCGGTCAGCAGTGCCGACTTCATGCGCTTTCTGCTTGACTGGCAGGGCGTGTTGCCCGAGGAGCGGGGCGAAGGTGCCGATTACCTCAAAATCATCATCGAACAACTGGCCGGGTTTGAAGCGCCTGCTTCCGCGTGGGAAAGTGATATTCTGCCGGCTCGGCTCAACGACTACGCCCCGGATTGGCTGGATACTTTGTGCTTGTCCGGGCGTTCTCTATGGGCTCGATTAACGCCGAGCAGTGGCAAGTCTCAGCGCCGCAGCGGTCCGGTGAAAAACACCCCCATCGCACTGTTTGGGCGGCGTCAGTTTGCGTATTGGCAGCGCTTGGTGGCGGGACAAGTGGCGTCTGGCGACACGTTGTCATCGAATGCTGAGTCCGTCGCGGACCACTTGCGCGAACACGGCGCGTCTTTTGCCGATGAGCTGCAAACTGCGGCGGGAGGCCTTCGTACCCAGCTGGAACAGGCGCTGGCGGAACTGGTTGGCGCGGGCCGAGTGACATCCGACAGTTTCAGCGGCTTGCGGCTATTGTTGACGCCATCAAACCGGCGTCAACCGCTCTCGGGAGGTCGCCGGCGAGGGCGTACAGGTTCGCTGAGCTTGGAAGATACCGGGCGTTGGACGCTGCTGAACAAAGCTCAACCGGCCGAGTCAGACGCAGAATCCAAACCGGGTTGGTTTGGCTCAGCCTTTTCAGAAGACACGGTGACTGAAATAGCCACAGATTTGCTCAGCCGCTACGGTGTGGTGTTTCGCACGCTGTTGGAGAGGGAATCGCGGCTGTTACCGCCGTGGCGCGATTTGCTGCGAGTTTATCGACGGATGGAAGCGCGAGGCGAGCTGCGGGGTGGCCGTTTCGTCAATGGTTTTACCGGCGAGCAGTATGCGCTGCCAGAGGCCGTCACGTCCTTGCGAGAAGTACGCAAACAAGCGAAAAATGGTGTCGCACTGGCCGTCAGTGGGGCAGATCCGCTCAATCTCGTCGGCATTATTACACCTGGTAAAAAAGTCCCGGCACTGGCCAGCAATCGTATCCTCTACCGCGACGGTGAGCCCATCGCGACAAAACTGGGAGATGACGTGGCATTCCTCGTATCACTCAGTGAGAGCGAGCAGTGGGACGCACGTAACAAACTCCTCAAAACCAGTCTTGCGCCGCGGCTGAGGGTGTATTTAGGGCAACGGTAAGCTTTTATTAAATCGCACAGAATTGGTTGTTAAATACACGTTTATTGCTGTAGAACCAGGTGATATTTATTTCGTTCCCTCGGTCTTAATCTGTGGAATTAATTGATAAGCAGGCGTGCTGAAGCAGGGTTCCTTTTAAGGAAAAGGGTTGTCTTCATTCTTTGTTCTTTCGCGAAGCTTGCTTCTTTGTCAGGATAATCTGTTACGAATGAGCCATTTAAAACAATACTCGACATTAAGATATATTGTCGGTATAGTGCTTTGTAGCAAGAAAGAACGTCTTCTATTTAAAAATCTTCATTTCGCTGTATTCTTCGTGCTGTAGTTTTCTAAGTTCTAGTCAATTTTTTTCGATGCTAATGTCGCCGTAAGGTAAAATTTATATACAATTCAGGATTTTATGATGTCTGGTACAATTAAAGGAACCGTTAAGTGGTTCAATGAATCAAAAGGTTTCGGTTTTATAGAACAACAGGATGGGCCAGATGTATTTGCCCATTTTAGTGCGATTAAAGGTTCCGGTTTCAAAACCTTGGTAGAGGGTCAAGCTGTAGAGTTTACGGTCACCCAAGGTCAAAAAGGGCCTCAAGCCGAGAACATTGTCGGTTTGTAAACGCACCTTTAGCTTTAGTGTTAATCGAAAAGGGGGAGCTTGATAAGGGCTCTCCCTTTTTTTGTGGGCTGATTCGGGCCACCGTGTAAAATGCTCAGTATCGGTGCTTTCTTCATAAGGCACTCTTTATGAAGTTTATGGATGCGTGCGTTGATTATTTTGGACGCGTGCAGTGAATTCCGGTCGGATGTACAAAACCAGCATCACTCAAAATGGATAAATTTTCTGACAAGGCGATCATTGAGTCCTGGCGTAAAAATGCTAATGCCTGGGTGGATGCGATCAAGAATGAAAAAATTATCTCCAGAGTTGAAGTGACGAATCACGCCATATTGAGTGCCGTATTGAGTCATAAACCGTCCCATCTCCTTGATATCGGTTGTGGAGAAGGCTGGCTGATCAGGGAGCTGTCAAAGTTGAACGTAGCCTGTACAGGTATGGATGTTATTCCTGAATTTGCTGAACATATCGAAAGCTCTGGTGGGCGGTTTAAGCAACTCGCTTATGAGGCGTTTAGGCCGGGTGTATTTGATAAGAAATTTGATGTCATTGTTTGTAACTTTTCACTACTGGGAAAAGAGTCGGTTGAAAATGTGATTAAACAGTCAGTCGGTGTATTAAATACGGCGGGTACATTAATTGTCCAAACAGTGCATCCTATTGAATCCAGCCGTCCTGATGATTATACCGATGGTTGGCGAAAAGGGAGTTGGCAAGGGTTTGACAAGGCCTTTATGGATCCAGCGCCTTGGTACTTCAGAACTTTAGAAAGCTGGAAAATACTCTTTAATCAGGCAGGTTTCGATCAATTAAATGTTACCGAGCCTTGTCACCCTAAAACGGGCAAAAAGATGTCAGTACTTTTTGAGGCGAAAAGCACGTATACAAAACGCCCATCCAGTGAGGCTGTAAAAGGGTATTGACCCAATGAGTGGATGTTGCGAGGGTGGTTGTTCTGCTGACGCTCTGCGCGAAAAAGGGCAGCGCGGAACACTGAAGATTGTACTTGGGATCAATGTTGTCATGTTTGTTGTGGTAGCAGGGGCGGCATTGTATGGTCGTTCTTCAGCGTTGCTTGCCGATAGTTTCGACAATTTAGGGGATGCCTTTACTTACGCCCTGAGCTTATATGCTGTGACACAAGGCGCCAGTACCAAAGCGAAGGTGGCTCTTTTTAAAGGCATACTGATTCTTCTTGCAGCTTTAATCGTGGCCGCTCAAATTACTTATAAGCTTTTTGTGCCAAGCCTGCCCATTTTTGAAGTTATGGGTATGTTTAGTCTTTTAGGTCTTATCGCAAACACTATTTGCCTCTTCCTACTCTGGCGGCACCGCAATGAAGATGTCAATATGAGTTCGGTATGGGAATGTTCAAAAAACGATATTGCCTCGAATAGTTCCGTGCTTTTTGCAGCGGGTGCGGTCTGGTTATTTGATTCAGGGTGGCCTGATATTGTGGTCGCTATGGTTTTAGTGTTGTTCTTACTGCGTTCAGCGGTTCGAGATGATATCATCTCGAACCGCGTTACGCGAATCAAATTAATCAGTGGTTGTTAAGCCAACTTTCGCCTGTTTTCGGCGTGCGCTCCTGGTGAGAATATCAGGGGTGGATGCTTTGGCCAAGATGATGGAAAAAGAGGTATATATTAATGTCGACGGTATTGTGGTGTTTGTTTATTGCTGGCTTGTTACATGTGGTCTCCAAGGCGCCGTTAGCGGTTGCGCAAAGTCAAAGTCCAGGAGGATACGATAATCACAATCCGCGTGATCAGCAGGCGGCGTTAGAGGGGTGGGGCAAACGGGCGTTGGCGGCGCACCAGAACCAGATTGAGAGCTTCCCTTTGTTTGCTGCCGGTGCCTTGGTTTCGGTTGCTATGGGCGTTACGTCGGTGACGGTGGGTTACCTGGCCATGGCTTATGTGGTGGCTCGCTTGGTTTATTTTTTCCTCTATATTAAAGATATTTCTACCTTGCGGACGCTGGTTTGGGGAGTTGGGTTCGCCAGCTCAATGGCGTTGCTGTGCAGCCCGGCCTGGGCTTGATACCAAGCCTTATTTTATGACAATGTTTTAAGCCAGTTAGCAACGGCTTGGCCGATTTCGACGGGCGAATCTTCCTGTATAAAGTGGCTGCCTTTGACTGTGATCTCGGCTTGATTAGGCCAACGGCGGCAGTACTCACGCTGCCGGCCAACCAGAATCGAGCCGGGCTCTGCGTTAATAAACAACTTGGGTAAGGTGTTGTTTTTTGCCAACCACTCGCCGTAGCTTTCAACAAGCGCGACCATGTCGGCCGGTTCGCCTTCAATAGGAATTTGCCGTGGCCAGTTGAGGGTTGGTTGACGGTCGTCGGGTGTAGAGAAGCCAGCGCGGTAGTGCGCCATTTCTTCATCCGTGAGGTCTCGGAGCACAGAGCTGGGTAGCACGCCTTCGATGAACAGATTGCGGTTGAGAACCAGGTCTTCCCCCTTTTCAGATCGAAAGCCTTTAAAGATGCCTTGAGCGGTTTTTGGCCAATCGCGCCAGCTGAGCGGGCAGACAATGGCTTCCATATAAGCAATTCCGCGCACCCGGTCAGGGTGTTGTTGGGCCCAATAAAAGCCGAGGGCGCTCCCCCAGTCGTGAATGACCAGTGTGACCTCATCGCTTGCATTAATAGCATCTAGCAGCCCGTTGAGGTAGTGGTAGGTGATGTGAAAGCTGTATCGTTCTGGCCCTTCTTCTGGAGGGAGTTTTTCGGAATCCCCCTGGCCAATTAAGTCAGGTGCAATCACGCGGCCTGAACCGGTTAATTCGGGGATCACATTACGCCAAAGGTAAGATGAAGTAGGGTTGCCGTGCAACAGGACGATCGGTTTACCTTTCCCTTCATCAACATAAGCCAGTCGCTTGCCGTCAACCTGTTGGTATTTCTTTTCGAATGGCATTTCTGCGCGCATGGTGTTCCTCTCCGTTTTTTGACTGAGTATAAGCGAACGGATAAAAAAGCGTTATATGCCATGGTGGTTTAATCACACTGTGAAAGGCGCAGGAATAAGGAAACCCGTTTTGTGACACGAGGGTCTTACCCCCCCGGTTAGGCACTGGGAGGGCATATTGGTTGCGGTTCATTCAAACTGGGTCACGTAGGGTATCGTCTGATAGACAACGCTATCCTGCTTGAAGCCAACCAGATCAGCCCGGCCGTCGCCGTTGACGTCTCCTGCCAGCCGGGGAAAGTATTCTGTGCAAGTACCTGCCGAGCAAGTGTAATTTTCATACCAGTTTGGATCTGTGAGATTGAAGCTTTTGGCGATAACCGCCACATCACTGAAGCGGTTTTCCCCCGTAATACCTTTCATATTGATGCCAATGGCAGCACCGGCCCAGGCATAGCCGACGATATCCAGGTAGTTGTCTCCGTTGATGTCCACAAGGTAGCGTGGGTGGACATTGAATGATGAGCCGTTATCATCGGCCCAGCCTTCGTTGTTAACGAAGTCGTCCGACCAGCGTTCGCTACCGGCAAAGTTGATGTTGCCGGGTGTACTTTGGTTTTGGCGAACGTAGATGTATGAATTGCCAAAACCAACAATCTCAGGTAGGCCATCACTGGTAATGTCTTTAACAAAGCGCTTGTGACGCGGTACGCGCCAGCCACTCGAGTAATCGTACCCGCCATTGGTGAAACCTGTCCATGGACCAAAGCTGCCATTACACAATGACTGCTTGTAGTAACTGTCATCAATGCCGAAGAGCACCAGGTCGGTACAGCCGTCGCCGTCCAGGTCCGCAGCTTCAATAGGGTAGTCACGGCGGTCGGGAAAGTGACTGCTCAGGGCAGACCAGGCTTGGTTATCCACACGTTTGGTTGTGGTGAGGCTAGCGCCGTTGACGGTGTAGATGGTTAGTTTGTCATTGGCCTTGGCATGGACAAAATCGAGATAACCGTTGTTGTCGACATCTACCAGGTAAGCACTATCCCGTGTGCTGTTCCAGTTTATGCTGGATATCCAGTCGACGGGGTCGTCAAAGCCACTGCCATTGTTTAATCCATAGCGTATGGTTTGGGCGCTGGCGTCGACCCCGATAATATCCAGGTCACCGTCATTATCCAGGTCGACAAAAAAGCGAGGATCTGATTGAACGCCGCTGTAAAAGTCTGTGACCCAATGACCGGTGGACCAGGTTTGAGGGGCCCCCAATCCACTGGCCGATCCCAGCATCACTGAGGTGCTGTTGTAGCCGATGGCGATGATGTCGTCGTGACCATCTTGATTGAGGTCGACTAGCTCTCGAATGTGTTTAGCCACTCGCCAGCCGGTATCCCAGCCGAATGCTTCATCAAGCGCTGTGGAGATTTCTGTGAGCTGTACCGTCGCCGTTTGCGTCAGTGTGTTTGTTGTGGGAGTGGTGTCGTCCTCCGCCTGGAGGGTAATGGTGTAATGGCCGGCTGCCGGGTAGTCATGAACCAGTTTAGTGAGGGTTGTGGTGGAATTACCTCCGGATGCGGTGTTGTAGGTCTCGGCCGGGGAGCCATCACCCCAGTCGATGGAAGCGCTGGCAACGACCTGGGGAGAGAGTGCTGCAATGGCGCCGTCAAGTGTTACTTGGTTGTCGCTGCGCAGGTTTCCCCCATAGGCTGTGTCATCTTTATGGGTCGTCAGTTCTACTGTCGTGGTGTTAATGAGTGCTTGCCCGCCATTGTCGACGTCCGTGTTATCCGGGTTGCCGTCGCCATCGGTATCTGGGTTGAAAGGATCCAGGCCGCGGGCTTTCTCCTGTGCGTCTGAAAGGTTGTCCCCGTCGTAATCGGCATGGACAGGAGACGAGAATACTTTGGCGGGATAGCGGTCGGGGTACTGGCTGTTGATGGCCGTAACAGTCCAGCTGTCTCTAATTTCATCAAAGTCACTTAAGCCATCGTTATCCGTGTCTTGATCGTTTGGGTCTGTACCGTGGATCCGCTCTTCGCGGTAACCAATGCCGTCATTGTCGGCATCTTCCAGATAGACGATGAGGATTTCGTCACCGGCCTGAACGTTAATGCCGCCCACAGTGTAGCTCTGATCCTCCGGATCGTAAGTGGTGATGTCGAGGCTTGTACCGGTGTCGCGGCGGGTGGTGATCACCCAACGGCCGCTGCCACTGGGACCCACTTGCCGGACGGCTGTAATGCCATTCGATTCAGTATAATCAATAGCCAGATAATCGCTTAACAGGGTGTTGAGCGACTGCCCAGGGCTGGATGGGTTGGTGTTAGTGGCGACCTGGTACAGCTCGGTTTCTGCATACGGGCCATAATCAATCAGGATTTTGGCGGTGCGTGAGGCGACTTCGGCTTCTGTGTAGGCGAAGGGTTGTCCTTGAATATCAGTGACTTCGTAGATGCCGGGTTCCACTGTAATGGAGCGCGCGGCATTGAGCATCGTTCGCACGGTACCAAGGTCTAAGGTACTGTTTTCAAAGGTCAGGCTACCAGTGCTGGTATTTTCAGATAATGAGACCGGTTGAAATGCCTGGGTGCTGTCGTAATCAAGGGTTGCTAAAGGAATAAAGGGTTTGTCGCCATCACTGGCTTTGGTCGACGAGAGGCTAATATGTTGCAGGGTAAATGGAATATGGCCTTCATTCGAGATCACCACACCAATACGAATGTAGCCACCACTGGTCGTAGTTGATTCTTCAACCCCCTGGGCTCTCATCGATTCCCAGGCCGTTTGGTTTTCTGTGGTCTGTGTTTGATCGAAACTGACGGTGGATTCTGTCGACACGGTGAGGGACGTGCTGACTTCTGCGCTTGGGCCGGTTAACCCCGTGCTGACGGTGGCTTCTGTGCTTGCTTCTACTCCGACTGTGACGCTGGTGCCAAAAGTCGTGGAAGTAGATGTGGATTGAGACTGTGAGCGCGAGGTGCTGATGTCTTGCGTTTGTGCATTGGAGTCCTCAAAAATCGCTCCGATAATGGGCGTCGTTTGTATGCCAATTTTTAATTGGGGCAGGTCGGCAACCAGCGGGTTGTAGCGGTAGTTATTGACACCAGCGTTAAAACCCAGCTCTATGACTTCCCGGTAGTCCGAATAACCATCACCATCGGTGTCAGCCAGTTTGGGAGAGGTTTTATACGTTTGGGTTTCTTCAATGTCGGTGAGTCCATCGCCGTCCGAATCAAGACTATCCTGACTTTCTTCCGAGTCGGAACTGCTGCAGGCGCTCATGGCCAGTAGTGTGATAAAAAGTAAAAAAGTGTGAAAAAATCGTTTAACCCGCATGATGATGGTCTCCGAAAGCTGATGGCGGCGGATGCAGCCGCAACGCATCAGTTATGATCTTTCTTTATGAATGAAGGATTATTTTTTGAGGAAGATTTTGCACAGAGGCCGAGCTGGGCCTCCATAGGGTATTCACCCTAATTGAGGGAGATATTTTGTGTTTTGTGAAGTTTATAAGGTATCCGGGTGGATGAAGCCTGTTTTAATCGCGATGCGTAACAGGTCAGAAACGGAGTGGGCGCCGAGTTTATTCATCAGCCGGGTACGGTGATTATCTACGGTTTTTATACTGATGTTGAGCAGCAGGGCAATATCGCGGTTGGTTTTGCCCGCCAGGATTTGTGAGAGCACTTGCTTTTCCCGCTCGGTGAGGTTGCCAACCGCCTCTTGTTCTGCCAGGACGGATGAAAGCTTGTCATCGAAGTAAGAGTGGTTGTGGGTGACTTCACGGAGCGCCTTGATGAGGTGTGCGCTATCGCTGTCTTTAAATAGTAGGCCGTGGATACCGCTATCGATTAATTGTTGCAGGGGGGCTCCGGACGTGACACCGGTGTAGATGATGATTTTGGTTTGTGGACTCCAGCGCTGTGTGTCGACAACCACTTCAATACCCGTGGCATCGGGCATTGCAACATCCAGTAGCAGTACAGAGGGTTTCCATTTTTTTACGGCGACAAGCGCGTCAAAGCCGTTAGCGACATCGGCCACGATGCTAAAGTCATCCAAGGGTTCGAGCATGTTCCGCAGAGACTCGCGAATCAATGTGTGGTCATCTGCAATTAAAACGGTGTGCATAATGGTTTGAGCGGTTGTGCCATTTTGTTAGTGTACAGGAGATGGTAACGGGATGTGCTCCACTGTGTTCGTTGCTTGGAGAGCTTTCATGTCAGGCCCGTTCAGTATATTTTGGGTGAGGTGATTGGTGTAGACCGATGAAAAGGGTGTTATCCCGTCGCGGTACCAATAGGCGAGTATTCAATGAAGAGAATTCCGCTCTGCTTTGTGGTTATGGTTGCCTTGGTTGGTGCGTTCCAAGCGAATGCCGCTGTCGTGCTGTTAGAGCAAGGTGGTGTGTATGATCTGGCGCCTTTCTCCAGCTATGCCTTCAGCGAAAGAAGCCGGCCACCGAGTGATCGTGTTCAAGAAGAGGTCGTATCGCTAAATTTTGTCAAAATTCCGAACGGCGAGGTGGATTTTGGTTATCAGCGGCAGTCGATTTGGATAAAAACCGAAATTCATCATACCTTGGATGACGAGGCCACATGGGTATTGAACTTCAATACCCGTTTTATGAACAGTCTTGATGTTTATTTGGTACGCGACGGAAAAGTAAAGCATCTACTGCATAACAATGGCGCCTCTTTGTTTGAGGAGCGGCCGTTGAACACCCCCAAACTGGCGCTCACATTAGATCTGCTTCCCAAGGAAACAGTCACGCTTTACGTCCATTACTGGTCACGAGGGACGACAGCACTCCCCTTGCGCCTGGAAGCCCGTGAACACTATGCATCAACATTGAATCATCAAAGTCTGGTGCATGCGGCCTTTTACGCCATCATGGCGGCCTTTATCCTGTTTGCGGTATTACAACGGGTGTTTGTGAATGGCCGCCTGCAAATGGCTTACCTTTTTTATGTTTGCTCTGTTGTGCTCTATGTGCTCCATATGGATGGTTTGTCTTTCCAGTATCTGTGGCCAGATTTTCCACATTGGAATGCTTATGCTTCACTGCCTTTGGGTTTGCTGATCAGTGTATCGGGAGTCCAGTTCTCCAGGCTTTTTCTCAACACCCGCCAGCGCTTGCCTATTCTGGATAAACTGCTTTTTTCTATTCTCCCCGCAGCCGTTCTTGTTTTGCTCTATGGCTCATTTGTGGATGCTGTATCGAGTAAACAGGTTGCCATGGTTCTTAATCTGTTTGCTCTGCTAGTTGGGCTGTGGGCTGGGTACCGCGCGTATGCACAAGGTCTAAAGTCGGCGCGTTTTTTTATGGTAGGTTGGGGGTTGCTATGTTTTGCTTCGGTATGGACGAATATCGCACACATCGCTTCCGGCTGGTTACCGGTTGCCTCAAGTTTTGATTGGATTCGTATCGGGATTATTGCCGATGCGTTGATGTTTCAGCTGGCGCTTGCAGACCAGGCGCACGAGAAAGCAAAGGAGCGTGACCAGCTATTGGAGCGTGAAAAGCGGGTGTTATTAAGTCAGCAGATGGCCGAAAGAGCGGTTTATCAGGCGGAACAAGAGCTTTTATCAGCAATGGCGCTGGCTAAGCAGAAAGCGCAAATATTACAAGCCGCAAATCACGACCTTAAGCAACCGTTGGTGTCCATGCGCCTCGCATTAGCCCGAATGAAAAATGAAGCCATAATGGATGCTGCGGCCATCAGTCGCTTTGAGAAAAGTGTGGACTATCTTGAATTCCTTGTCAGTGAAACAGGTCGAAAGGCCCCAGTAGCGGAGGGTGTGCTTCCTGAGCACCGGTTGCCTGCAGCTTTCCCCGTGAAAAAAATAACAGAGAGCATAGATGCGATGTTTCGGGAAGAAGCGGAAGCTAAAGGTTTACAGTTCCGGTGTCAGCATGCCTCGTGGGCATTGCTGGGTGTGGCCAGCGATGTTTTGAGGATTGTCAGTAACTTAGTTTCCAATGCGATTAAATATACCGAACAAGGCAAGGTGTTGGTGGGTTGCAAACGATGCGGGGACTATTTAGCCATTGTTGTTGCTGACACCGGGCCTGGGATGAGTCTGGAAGATCAGGCCACTGTCTTTCAAGATGATGAACGTGTTGAACAGGCCCGCAGGGGCACCGCGGGGTCCGGGCTTGGCTTGCCGATAGCTCGCCAGCTGGCCGATAAAAATGGTTATCGCTTAGTGTTGAAGTCTCAAGCGGGTGGGCCAAGCTTCTTTGCGGTGCTTGTCCCGCTGGCACTTGCTTTGTAGGGTGCCGGGCATTATTTGCCAATACAAAAGCTGGAGAAGATGCGCCCTAGCAAGTCATCGCTGGTGAACTCCCCGGTAATTTCCCCTAGGTGTTGTTGGAGATCGGAAGAGCACACGTCTGAACTCCAGTCACACCAACAACACCTAGGGGAA
>OBIY01000734.1_pt1 | contig 11838 bp, 13 predicted proteins | sample 1519841 | NCBI WGS metagenome assembly OBIY01 (sample SAMN03019774, study PRJEB22545) | beach sand metagenome | biome: beach; feature: sea beach; material: beach sand | place: USA: Municipal Pensacola Beach, FL | collected 2010-07-30 | depth 30-40 cm m
TCAGGGCGTTTGAACAAGATTGTTTTTTTTTAAAAAGAATAAAAAAAAAAAAATCTCATATGTATATCCAGAATACACAGCACTATACGCAACACGGACAACGAGGATTCACGCTCGTTGAGATGATGGTGGCGGTTTCCTTATTTGCTATCGTCATGACGGTGAGTGTCGGTGCACTACTCTCAATGGTTGATGCAAACAGGAAAGCACAAGCATTACAATCTGTGATGAATAACCTCAACGTCGCGCTCGACGGGATGGTGCGAAACATCCGCATGGGAAATGGCTATCACTGCGGTAGTGCTGACGAGACAAGTAAGCCAGGGCTCAGTACACGAAGAGATTGTGTCAGTGGTGGAGAATTACTCGCGTTTGAAGCCTTTGGTAACTCAGCAAACGACACCGGCGACCAGTGGGTATATTGGTTTGAAAACGGACGTATTTATAAGTCGGAAGATGGACGTTCAACTGGTTTGCCAATTACTGCGCCCGAAATCCAAATCGATTACTTCCAAGTGTTTGTTACTGGAGCGGAGAATACACTCAATGATGGGGGAGACACGACTCAACCGAAAGTCGTCCTTACGATACAAGGAACTGCAGGAGCAGAAGGAAATGCTTTCGGTGTTATTGGGGATGATGAGAATGTGCGTACCACATTTAATATTCAGGCAGTTGCATCTCAGCGTTTACTTGACCTATGAGTACAAACAGTAGTTTACAATGGATAGTTAGAGGTTTACGGACGCACGTTGGCGACCGAATTTTTTCAAGGCTATCAACTCACCGCGCTGCGCAGCAGCGTGGCTTCACTCTTATCGAGACTATGGTAGCAATCTCAGTACTGGTGGTTGCAGTCTCAGCACCACTGACACTTGCGTCGCAAAGCTTGTTTGCTGCGCTGTACGCAAAAGACCAAACAACTGCGTTCTACCTCGCACAGGAGGCGGTTGAGCTCGTGCGAAACAAACGAGATAACAACATGCTGCGGATTCTTAGTGGACAAGAAGTCGGGTGGCTCGATGGTATTCCGCTGGATTCGAATTTTCATGTCGATATTCCGAATGACACCATTGAGGAATGTGGCTCAGATTGTTTATCTACGAAACTTCGCAATGATGGAATATTTTATAACTATGAATCTGGAAACACGAGCCGGTTTGGACGCAGTGTCCGTGTAACGGAAAATCAAGACTTACCTGATGAGGCAGTCATCAGTGTTGTTGTTGAATGGCAAACAGGCGCATTTAGAGAACGCTCAATTACGCTTGAAGAACGTATTTATAACTGGGTACCACGCAGTGGTGATGTTCGTGAGCCTGTTGGTGACGGAGGCGGTGCTCCGATTCCGCAATGTGCTGACGGTATTGATAACGATGGTGATTTGTTGATCGATATGCTCGATCCGGGATGTGCAAATCCTGATGATCCGGAAGAGCTCGACGCAGCACTTCCTGTCGGAGGAGGGACCGTTATTTGTACTGAGCTCTACAACCAAGGTTTGCTCACGCAAGACATATACGAGGCAGATGCTGCGTTTGGCGCAACACTATCACCACTTACTATGCGCGGATACCACCTATGGGCAGCACCGGTTGTTTCGCTTATGCAACGCTCTCAAACAGCGACACGTGTAGTTGCATTCATTGCTGAACCATGGACGGAAGAAATGGCATATCAGATGGGGGTCCGGTCAGAACGGAATGTTATTGGTGCGGCAATGATGTTTGTGGGAATCCCATTCTCTTGGGCTATTGGTGCCGTTGATGCAGGACTTACCACACTCGCAACCGTTGTCTTTAGCACCGTAGAGTCCGTACGCAACTTCAGCAATTAACCATGAGTATGAAACGTTTACAAAAGATTTTTTCGCAGAGACATAACGACAGTGGTGTTGATGCGCTATCAACTAGCAACTATCAACTATCACCTCGTCGCGTTGCGCAGCAGCGTGGCTTCACATTAATACTTGCGGCGCTCGTTGCGTCACTGCTTACTTCGCTCGGCCTAGCTATGTTCTCGATAGCAAAGAAAGAAGTGGTGCTCTCGTCACTCGGACGTGATTCACAACTTGCGTTTTATGCGGCAGACACCGGTGCCGAGTGCGCACTCTTTTGGGATTTCCGATACAACGCATTTGCGACGTCTAGCGTATTTGATCGAGAAGGAGTAAATCCGACTTGTGCCGGGCAACCATTGCAAGACTTTCCAACTCCATACGAGGAAGGTATTCCTGACGGTGTAACCGGACTTGGTGGCACTAATACATCAACCTTTTGGTTTGAGCCGGAAGGAAAGTGTGTGTACGTGACGGTACAAAAGCGCAATACGCATCCACATACGGTAGTTGAGGCGCTTGGATACAGCACGCCATGTAGTGAGCCCGAACATACCCGACGACTTGAACGTGCCGTCCGCTCAACATTCTAGGGACCTATAGTACAATGTGCCAATGGCAAGAAAGACCCCATCACTTGAGGTTGTAGCGCGCGCTAAGAAGCTCCGTGATGTTATTAGACATCATACCTATCTGTATCACGTACTTGATACACCTGAGATTTCTGACGAAGCGTATGACACGCTCCTGCAAGAGCTATTGCAGATAGAGCAAGAGTATCCATCACTACAAACGTCAGACAGTCCCACGCAACGGGTGGGAGCAATTGTGCGCGAAGAGTTCACTAAGGTGCGTCACAAAGTACCACAGTGGTCATTTGATAACGTCTTCTCCCCAGAAGAGCTCCACGAATGGGGTGAGCGCGTAGTGCGTCACATGGAACGACTACGCATCAAGAAATCGGTAGTTGCGTACACGATTGAGCACAAAATTGATGGGCTTAAAATCATTCTCGAGTATGAGAAAGGGGTGTTTGTACGAGGTGCGACTCGTGGTGATGGCGTCGTTGGCGAAGACATTACAGTAAACTTACGCACGGTTAACAGCATTCCGTTAGTGCTTCCTGAACCGATAGACATCATCGTTGGCGGCGAAGCGTGGCTTTCGCATACAGAACTTGAACGCATTAATGCCGAACGAGCGGCCCGAGGGGAAGCGCTCTTTGCAAACCCTCGCAATGCTGCTGCAGGGTCGCTGCGACAATTGGACTCAAAGGTTACGGCACAACGTCGACTCGACACATTCATCTACGACATTTATGCACTTTCAACTACTGGTACCCAGATACTGACACCAAAAACTCAGGGAGAGGAACTCACGCTCCTCAAAGAGCTTCACTTTAAAGTAAATCCGTTTTGGAAGACGGTTAATTCAATCAATGACATTATCGCAGAGTATGAACGCTGGCAGCGGAAGCGGCACTCGCAAGCGTACGAAATGGACGGTATCGTTGCGGCCGTTGATGACAGTACACTACAAGAACGTCTCGGATACACAGCCAAAGCCCCTCGTTACGCGATTGCGTTTAAATTTCCTGCCGAGCAAGTAACTACGGTTGTTGAAGACATTGTGCTACAAGTAGGACGCACCGGCGTACTCACTCCGGTTGCTCATCTGCGTCCAGTACGTGTCGCTGGCTCGGTAGTGAGTCGTGCGACATTGCACAACGAAGATGAGATTGCGCGGCTCGACGTACGCGTTGGAGACACGGTGGTGCTGCAGAAAGCAGGCGACGTTATTCCAGACATTGTGCGCGTGCTCACAGATTTACGCTCGGGGAAGGAAAAGAAGTTTGTATTTCCAAAGAAGGTAGTTGCCTGCGGTGGTGATGGCTCTATTGAACGAGTTCCTGGCACGGCAGCGTGGCGGTGTGTATCAAAAGATTCATTTGATCAACGTTCACGTATATTGGCACACTTTGCTTCCAAAAAAGCACTGGATATTGACGGTCTTGGCCCATCAACCGTTGAGTCATTGTTGCGCGCCGGGCTTATCAATACCTTCAATGACTTCTACACGCTCAAAAAGGGAGACCTGCTCGAACTCGAAGGATTTGGTGAGATGAGCGCCGACAACTTACTTGCCGCCATTGAAGCCTCAAAAAAGGTGCCGTTGGAACGTCTTATTACAGGACTATCGATTGGGCAAGTAGGTGAAGAAACAGCACGAGATTTGGCACGTGAATTCACTCTTGAACAGTTGCGTGGTGCAGATGTCGAGGCATTGAGTGCAATTGAAGGTATTGGCGAAGTAGTCGCGACATCCATTGTGCAGTGGTTTAACGACACAGAGAATACATCGGTGCTCGATTCGCTCTTGCAACATATTTCAGTTACTCGCACCACACATGTGGGCTCAGATACATTTAAAGGGAAGACTTTTGTCCTTACCGGAACACTGGAAAACCTCTCACGGGAGGAAGCAAAAGAACAGATTCGTGCTCGTGGTGGCAAAGTGAGTAGCACGGTGTCTGCACAGACTGATTATGTTGTTGCAGGAAGCAGTGCCGGCTCAAAACTCGAGAAAGCGCACGAACTTGGCGTTACGGTGCTAAATGAAGACGAATTTGCTAGTATGATGCAATCATGACAGACGTTGATATAGCAAAGCTTGCACAGCTCGCACGTATTGCGATAGACACAGAGGAACAGAAAGAGCTCGAACGAGACATACCGGCAATTCTTGCATTTGTCGAGCAAATTCAGGCTGCCGGTGGTGAAGTGACGAAAGAAACAGGAGACCACTACAATATTTTTCGAGAAGACGGTGAGCCGCATGCTCCCGGTGCATACACGGATGAAATGTTGGCATCTATGCCAAACGAAAAGGACGGATACCTACGGGTTCGGAAAATAATCTCTCAGGACTAACATGGAACTACAGACACTCACAATTGTCGACGCACGGAAGATGCTTGATACAGGAGAAGTGACCGCTGTGGAGCTTGCCGAAGAGTACGTTGCGGCTGCACGCGAAATGAACACACAACTCAATGCGTATCTTGAGATATTTGAGGATGTGCACGAACAGGCACAAAAGGCTGACGAAATGATTGCGGCAGGAAACATCTTTCCAATGACCGGAATCCCAATTGCCATAAAAGACAACATTCTTATCAAAGGGCGCGTGAGTAGTGGAGCGTCAAAGATTTTGGAGAACTACGTTGCAACGTACGATGCGTACGTTATTGAGAAGCTCAAAGCAGAAGGCGCGGTCTTTCTCGGTCGTACCAACATGGATGAATTCGCGATGGGTGGTTCAACTGAGAACTCGGCATTTGGTCCTACCAAAAATCCACACGATATAGCACGTATTCCCGGTGGGTCTTCTGGTGGTTCAGCTGCAGTGGTTGCAGCACATATGGCACTTGCCTCGCTCGGTACTGACACCGGAGGTTCGATTCGGCAGCCGGCTGCACTGTGTGGCGTAGTCGGATTCAAACCAACCTACGGTGCGGTCTCGCGTTTTGGCACTATGGCAATGGGTTCATCTCTCGATCAAATCGGGCCGATTACAAAAACCGTTACCGACGCCGAGCTGCTTTTCGGCACAATTCGCGGACACGATTCGCGCGATGCTACTTCACGTCCTGATGCGTATTTTTCGGAATCTCAACAAGGTAAAAGAATAGGTGTACCGCGACACTTCTTGAAAGAGGGGACTGATGAAGATGTACTTGAGGCGTTCAATGAGTCACTCAAAAAACTGGAAGCACACGGATATGAGATTGTTGATATAGAGTTGCCAAACATTCAATACGCGCTTGCAACGTATTACATTATTATGCCGGCAGAAGTTTCTACCAACCTTGCACGTTATGACGGTATTCGCTATGGGGTGCACCACGATGGGGAGACGCTCTTGGGGGACTATATGCAGACACGTGGGAAGGGCTTTGGTGCCGAAGCACGCCGTCGAATTCTACTCGGCACTTTCGTACTCTCGTCCGGATATGTTGATGCGTACTATCGCAAAGCAACTGCAGTACGAAACCAATTGAAAAAAGAATTTGAAAAGGTATTTGCTGGTGTTGATTTTATCGTGACTCCAACAAGCCCGACACCTGCGTTTAAAATTGGCGAGAAAGTAAATGATCCAGTCGCCATGTACGCAGCTGATATCTTTACGGTCCCGGTAAATATGACGGGTGTACCAGCACTTTCTGTTCCAATGGGAACCGTGGTACGAGACGGGAGTACACTACCTATTGGTATACAATTCATTGCGAAGCACGGAGCTGACACTGCACTCTTTGCTATTGGCAAAGACTTTGAGAAAATGAAGTAACTACGCACATGCCACGTTCAAACACAGTAACACCACCTCGTTTCGATGATTTTGAAGAAGGCGCAACAACCTTCACGCAGACACCGTCTTTGTTTGAAGGGAACACACTTGCCGAAACTATTCTCACGAGCGATATATGGGGGAGTATCTTTACCGTTGCATTAACGCTCTCAATTATTCTTATTGCAGGCATCATCTATTCGCGGATGCGCATATATCAGATTCGTAAGGCTGAAAAAGAATACTACATGAACCAACCACCTTCGTTGGCGGCACGAAAAACATTTGGCATACAAGGCAGTGCTTCTACTTCAGGTTCTGTGCAAGAAGCGCGTTGGCGCAGTGTTATAGAGCATGTCTCGTCGGAGAATCCAAACGACTGGCGACAGGCAATTCTTGAAGCGGACGTGATGCTCGACGATGCAATCAGTAGTCGCGGATACACGGGAGACGGACTGGGAGAAAAGATGAAACAAGTACATCGAAGTGATATCAATAGTATTGATGATGCATGGGAGGCACACAAACTACGAAACCGTGTGGCTCACGAAGGGAGTAGCTATGATTTAACGCAGCGCGAAGCGAAGCGCGGTATTAATTTGTACGAAAAAGTTTTTCGTGAGCTTGGTTATATCGGAAAATAAATTGTTTGGTCAGAGGTCCCTTTTGTGTTATGCTACTCCGCAGCGGGGTGGAGAAGAAGTATCTCGCGGGGCTCATAACCCCGAGCCGTCGGTGCAATTCCGGCCCCCGCAACAAGCTAAAAGAAAATGCCTGCATCGTATGCAGGCATTTTCTTTCATGCTTTTGCGTAGGACACGGGCAAACTGCTTTGCCCGTGTCCGGAATTGCAAGGCGGAGCCATGTCTGAGTGAAGCGAAGACAGGCGAGCCTGGGCAGGAGCCACTTAGTGTTTCTGAGTGCGTAGCCCGGAGAAATACTTAGTGAGCTGACGCCAATGGAGGTCTTCTACAACACGTTAGCAAAAGAGCGCTTGGGCGCTCTTTTCCATTGAAAGCGAGCAAATATCTTGCTATTCTTCCGAGCACGTCGGGTCGGAGTGCGACCAGAGAAATATGGCGTATATGTCGGGGTAGCTCAGTTGGTTAGAGCGTAGGACTCATAAACCTAAGGTCGGCAGTTCAATTCTGCCCCCCGACACTAGAGATAACCAAAAATGGAGCGATGAGCTCCATTTTTGCGTTGCGAGGAGGAGGTGCCGTACTAGCGCAGGCGCGAAAGAAAATTCACGACTTGTTTGCCACGAGGGGTGAGTGTGTGGAGGATGTAATATCCGTCCTCCTCCTTTTCGATGAGTTCAGCAATATGCAATTTGCGCAGATGTTCAGACACCGCTTTGTAGCCTAAATCGAGTCGTTCAGATACGGCTTCAACATCAAGCCCCGGTTGTTTGCTGAGCAAATTAAGAATTGCAATCCGGCGCTTACTTGCAAAACCTTTCGTAATTAATTCCAGTTTTTCAATATTTCGCATAGTTTGATGATAAGAATTTCAAAAGTAATGGATGAATACACGATGTATCTTTCAGTGCAATATAAAAATACCTATATAATCATTACCTTACTTATTCTATCATTCTACAGAATGATAGAATAAAAGATATACACACTTGTACACACTTTTGTGTTGCATTATCAATGCAAAAGAAAATTACACGTTATACTTTATATAGGTCGAGCACATTACAACTCCAAACCATATATATTTTTATGGCAAAAAAGAAAGTTGCAAAAAAGAAAGTAGCTAAGAAAAAGCCAGCTGCAAAGAAGAAAGCAGTTCGCAAAGTAGCTAAGAAGAAAACTGCAGCAAAGAAGACAACCAAGCGCAAGACAGCTAAGAAGGCTGCAAAGAAGACCACACGTCGAAAGCGCTAAAAGACGATGTGCTCAACAAAAAACGCCCTCATTATTGATGGGCGTTTTTTGTTTTTGGGCGCGAACGACGGGACTTGAACCCGCAACCTCCCGCGTGACAGGCGGGGGCTCTAACCAAGTTAGCGACCTCCGCCGCAGGAGCCATTCTAGCAGGATATCCCAAATTTTCCACTATTTGAGCCTTTCAATGATGTCGTGTGCTGCGACCCAGGCAGTCGTCCAGCAGAGCTGTAGTGAAAATCCACCCGATGGACGATTTACATGGAGCATATCACCGAGTATGTACAAATTGGAAAAGAGGCGTGACGCCATGGTTGTAAAGTCTACTTCCTCAAGTGCAACACCACCATCAGCGATAACGGCTCGTTCAAATCCCATGGTGCCGGTAATAGGGAAGCCGAGTGACTGCATCGTCCTCGCGAGCTTCCTTCTATTTTCTTTTAATATTGAGTGCACACTCAATTCTCCGAGTGATGGGTTGGTTAGGTAAATTACGGCGTGCGCCACACTCTTTGGCATGAGCTCTGGCAATACGTTACGCAACTTCTTATTCTTGTGTGCATCAAAGGTTTGTACAAGCAGTGCATCAAGTTCTGCCTCGTTCAAATCAGGAAACAAGTTCACTGATGCATGTACAGCACCACGCTTAAGTAATTCACGCACTTCGAAGGAGCTGTTAAGAATAAGTGGACCTGAAATACCAAAGTGCGTGAAAAGAATTCGCCCTTTCTTTTTGAGTTGCACTTTTCCGTTCTGACTAAAGCGCACTTCGACATTCGAGCATGTGGTCCCCATAAGTCGGTGAACCCACGTGCTATTGGTTTTCAGAGGAACAATGTTTGGGCTTGCGTCGGCAATAGTGTGTCCAATCGCACGGAGCATACGAAACCCATCACCAGTTGAGCCGGTCTCGGGCGCGGCTACGCCCCCTGTTGCAAGCACGATGTAACGCGCAGTGAATGTTTCACCTTGGTGTGTGGTTACACTTGCAACTCGTGGGCCGTCTGTGGTGTCTGTAGTGAGTGCACGTACTTCGGTGCCCGTAAGGACTTTCACATTGTGCGTGCGCAAATCCTTTTCGAGTACTGCAACAACATCAGCTGCACGCTCAGACTTCGGGAATACCCGTTTTCGCGCTTGTGTTACCAGTGGAAGCCCGCGTTGTTCGAAGAAGGTGAAGGTGTCCGCTGATGAAAATTTCGAAAATGGCGAAAAGAGAAACTTGCCTGCCTGCGGAAAGTGTGAGAGGAACGTCCGCACATCCGGTTCATTATTAGTGATGTTACACCGTTTGCCACCCGTTATGCTGAGCTTCTTCCCAAGTTCACGGTTTTTCTCAAGCAAGAGCACGCGAGCACCGGACGACGCAACAATGCCCGCACACATCATGCCGGAGGCACCGCCGCCTATTACGATGATGTCATATGTATCACTAGAATGCATGCAGCAAGTATCCACGTATACGTGAAATGGTCAATATTATAGTGCGCTGCAAGGTGGTACTATCTATACATATGGATATCGCAGCTTTTTTGAATAATGTAGTAGCACTTGCAATACAAGCATTCACGTTGTTTTTACAATTTCTTATTGCATTGTTCACGTTGTTTATCAATTTCCTGTCGGGGTTACTCAATCTCCTCTAGCTATATGAAATACTTCGCGTTCACTCGGCAACAGTGGATACTCTTTTGCTTCTCTCTGCTGTATGTAGCAGGGTTTACCACATATTATCTTGCAAGCGCAAACTATGAATTCCTCTGGTACGTTGCCGTGCTCGTATTTTTCTTTGTATTGCTTGTCGTAACGCTGCCGGCATCTCGCTTCTCAACCACGATTCTTTGGGGACTCTCACTCTGGGGGCTCATGCACATGGCAGGAGGTAGTATTCCGGTAGGTGATGGCGTGCTCTACGGCGTACAGTTAGTTGATATCGCGCACGACGGTGAGTTCACGCTCATTAAATACGATCAGCTCGTGCACGCATTTGGCTTTGGTGTGGCAACGATGGTTGCACACCACTTGCTCGCGCCGCGCTGGAAAGAAGGAGCTTCAAAAGCCCTTTTGTACACGCTTGCAGTTTGTATTGGTATGGGACTCGGAGCGGTGAATGAGATTGTCGAATTTCTTGCGGTACTTTCGTTTCCCGAGACAGGAGTAGGTGGCTACTTTAATACCAGCCTCGATCTTGTGTTCAACACAATCGGTGCCGTGAGTGCAGTTATCGTACTTGCATTTCAAGAGCGGAAAAAGCGCCGGTGATTTGCGCTCGTTCTCAAACATTGTAAGATACACCAGCGTGCACTTTGCACGCATGGCGTATATACGCCGGGATAGCTCAGTCGGTAGAGCGCATCCATGGTAAGGATGAGGTCACGGGTTCGAATCCCGTTCCTGGCTCACGTAGGCGATAAGCCAGAAAATGTATTAAGAAAATCGGCGACCACCGAAATATCATGCATAGGTCGTCGATTTGTAGTATTATGGTAAATATCTATGGCGAAAAGGAAAACACGAACCTTTTGCAAAACATGTGGTGCGGAGCCGGTTCGTGCAAGCTACGTTTATTGCAGTAACAGCTGTCAACAAGAGTACCAATATAATTCTTATATTGAAAACTGGAAACGAGGTAACGAACTAGGTCTGCAGTCCGGTGGGGTTGTCTCACGGTATATAAAAAGATATTTGCGTGAGAAATACAAAAATAAATGCCTCCTTTGCGGCTGGGGAAAAGTGAATAAGGTGACTGGAATAGTTCCACTCATTGCCGATCACATTGACGGAGACTGGAAAAATAACAATGAAAATAATTTGCGACTACTATGCCCTAATTGTGACTCCCTCCAGTCAACCTATGCAGCTCTTAACAAGGGGAGAGGTAGAGAAGGGAGGGTTACAAGCAAGAGGCTAAAAGAATCAAAACTATTTTTAGCAAAGCAGCGGTCGCAAAAGGGTTGATGAGTTGATATAGTATGCGCCACGCCGACCTAGCTCAATCGGTAGAGCAACGGTATCGTAAACCGTAGGTTCGGGGTTCAAGTCCCCGGGTCGGCTCACTCGTTTTCTAGTTGCTTTTTAAAGGTGCTAAATATATTGTTCTCTGCGAGACCAGCTTCACCTCCTGGTCGCCTACGCCGTCTGGTGTGCAGAGTAATTGGGTAAGATTCCTACTCAGTCAGGGAAATGACCGTACTCTCTCTGCACGCTGGGCGGTTTTTCTTTGGTATACTCACTCATTATGAACCAACAACAAGAGGTACGTATTGCAGACATAGAAGCGGCGATGAATCGTGCGGACTTTTGGAATGACCCTGTAGCGGCGCAGAAAATGATAAAAGAATTACAAGAGCTTAAAGATGCGCAGGCTGGCATTGGCAAATACGACAAAGGCGCAGCGCTCATTAGTATTCTCTCGGGTGCCGGAGGTGACGATGCCGAAGATTTTGCGGCGATGCTCTTTCATATGTATCGGAAGTTTATTGAGAATAAAGGCTGGCAGGCTACCGTTCTCGATGAGAACGTGAGCTCAGCTGGATATAAAAGCGTGACATTTGAAGTAAGTGGTAAACACGCCTATGGCACACTTAAAAATGAATCCGGTGTACACCGCTTGGTGCGCATTAGTCCATTCAACGCGCAGGGAAAGCGACAAACCAGCTTTGCACTAGTGGAAGTGCTACCAAAACTACCCGAACTTGAAGAAATCCAGATTCTTGAGAGCGAACTCGATATCTCATTTGATACGCACCGCAGTTTCAA
>OBIY01000735.1_pt1 | contig 11831 bp, 8 predicted proteins | sample 1519841 | NCBI WGS metagenome assembly OBIY01 (sample SAMN03019774, study PRJEB22545) | beach sand metagenome | biome: beach; feature: sea beach; material: beach sand | place: USA: Municipal Pensacola Beach, FL | collected 2010-07-30 | depth 30-40 cm m
TTCTACACCATGTTTAACCGACGCTGCGCCAAATCCAGCAAAGGAATGGTAGCCCCTTCAATTGGCTGTCGGCCGTCAACTGTCCCGCCGCGACCGTGGCATCAACTTTGGCGTCCAGCCGCCCGCGTGTAAGCGCATAACCCAGATAACGCTGCGTATAGGGGGAGATAACCGGCAATTCGAGGGTTCGGACCTGCAGCGCGACGTCGCCTTCCGGCGTCGTGGCGAAAGGCGCGACATTGCCGCTTGCGTTCACCGCGCCGAAATCGCGGAAATCCATCGCCAGCGTGAACGGCGTTTGCGCATCCGGTGTCGCCATATCGAGCGCGCCGAGTTGCAGCGAGAGATTTTCCGCCGCCACACTCACCATCGGGCTGACGGCATGATCCTCGAACCGCAACCGGCTTTTCCCGTCAAGGGCAAGTTCGCCGATCCGCACGGTGAATGGTTCGCTTACGGATTTTTCTTCCCGTCCCTGCGACCCATCGGATGAGGGCGCGGTTGCCTGGCTCAGCAGCGCCGCGCTGTTCAGCATGCCATCGGCTTTGCGCACAATGGTGGCGGCAAGATCCGATATCCCGACCTTGCCGATCTCAAGCCGATGCGGCGCGGGCATGCCGATTTGTTCGACACGCAACCGGCCAAGCGCCAGAAACGCCTCCTCCGCCGGCGCTGCCTGCGCAGCCGGATTGAACACGATATCCGAGACGCCGAGCGCTGCGACTGACAGCGCCTGATCCGGCTGCAACTGCAAATCCGTCACCGCGATATCGGCCATCTGGGCCTGCCCCAATGTCGGATCAGACAGCTTTACCCCCTGTCCGGCAAGATCGCCAGCCACTGACACAGGCAGTACAGCCGCCCCGTCTTGCGGCGCACTTTCGATCATGCCGCGCCAGTTCAATCTTTCCTGCTCAAAAACTGTCTTGCCCTGCGCCGCGCGCAGCCCGGTGGCACGCACCTCGCCGGCGATGGAAAATTGCGGCGCTTCCGCATCGAGGCGCGCCGCTGCATCGCCCTCCCAGCCAATTGTCGCGATCTTGAATTGCGGGGCCGGCGTCATGACGATTTCACCATCAAGCCCGGTCAGTGCGAGCGTGCCTTGCGCATTGAGACGAGGCGCCGAAGCGTCCCGGGCCTCGAATACAAGTTTCAGATCCGCATCAAGCGCCCCGTCGATCCGCGCGCTCTCCCGCGGTACGGCGAATTGCAGCAGCGGCGACAGGCGTATGCCCGCAAGTTGCAGATTGAATGTGGCGTTCGGTGCCTGACTGAAGGCATCGAAATTACCTTGCGCTGCAAATTCACCATCACTGACTTCCAAAGACAGGCGCAATTGTGCTGACTGCTCCGAGTCCCATTGCGTCAGATTCTGCAGTTCCAGATGCGCAATCCGCAAGGGCGTCTCCCTGTCGGGTTGCGCGTAAATGACTGCCGAATTTTGAATATCGAGCCGGTCGACCCCGAACCGCCATTTGCCTGGCGCTGACGCCTCCGCCGCGTCACCATCTGATTGCGTCAGCGCGAAACCCGCGATTTCGGTCGCACCGCTCACCCCCTGTTCTACAGCCTGGACCCAAATATCCTGCAATGTGGCGGCTTCAATATGGATCCGCCGATGCCGCAATGCCAGAAAATCAAGATCGACGGCAATCAGCCCGGCGCGCAAGACTTCCTGCCTGGGCGTGTCAATGCGCAGTTCGCGCACCCGCAATTGCGCGGTGAGTGGATTGAATGTCACCCGCGCCACCTGCACATCGCGCATGTCCGGTTCGGCCAGCGCGAGGCGCACTGCCTGACCCAGTACAAATGGCCATAACACAAATAAAAAAAGCGCGACGATCGCTAATGACGTGATTGTCAGCCCTGTATAATAAACAAGCGGGTATTTACTGAAGAATTTACGCAGCGCATTCATTAACGATGATCCAGTCTTTTCATTCCATGATGGTTTTGACATAATCAAACTTTAGTAAAAACCAAGCTGGGTTGAGCGGAACCATTCACTATTCGAACAATCAAAATATATGATCGGTTCCCACCACCTGCATTGCGTAACAAAAAGGGCCTGCATTGGGATGATACGGCCACAAGATGTCAGCTGGCGCAGGGTAAGCAGCGCCGATAATCTGAGCGCGCCGACGCTGCGGCGATTATACGACTATTGGCAGGGACTACCCAAGTTGGGCATTGCGCCGACGCGGCAATCGATCCGGCCCAGAGACCTGACATTCATGCTCGGCTGGATCAGTATCGCCCGTGTTATCGACCAGGGGGCGGATTATCGTTTCAGCCTTATCGGGTCGGAGTTTGCCGACGCGATCAAAAGCGACATGACAGGCTATCATATGTCAGAGTTGCTTCACAGCGCCTTCATGGAGCGGACACGGGCGATTTTCGATACGGTTATTCGCTATCGCACGCCCGTACAGAACGGTCCCACCCAATTGCAGATCGACAAGCGCGACCATAAACAGATCGAGTCCTTGTCCCTGCCGCTGACCCGTTCAGGGGACGAAGTCGATGCAATCCTGATCGGCATCGCGCTCGCGTAACCGGCGCGCAAGATATACCGCAATTATGCCGGGGCAGGCGCCGCACTGGATGCGCACCTGCCCCGAAATTATTATTCCGCAGCCTGACTTTCAGGCGAAGGTGTCCGCGCGCGTTCCACCTGCGATACATCGCGTACGGCACCGCGCGCCGCACTGGTCGTCAAGGCCGCATAGGCACGCAATGCCTGACTGACAACACGCGGACGCGGTGCGCCGGGGCGCCAGGCATCTGCGCCCTTCGCCTCCATCCGGGCACGGCGGGCGGCAAGCTCCGCATCGCTCACCGCCACATTGATGGTACGGTCGGGAATGTCGATCTCGATCGCGTCACCTTGCTCGATCAACCCGATCGCACCGCCTTCTGCCGCCTCGGGCGAGGCATGGCCGATGCACAGCCCCGAGGTGCCGCCCGAAAAACGCCCATCTGTCAGCAGCGCGCATTTCGCCCCAAGCCCCTTGGATTTCAGATAGCTTGTCGGATACAGCATTTCCTGCATCCCCGGGCCACCCTTCGGGCCTTCATAGCGTATGATCACCACATCGCCGGGCGCGACGCCACCATTGAGGATTTTGTCGACCGCCTCTTCCTGACTTTCGCAGATCACCGCCTTGCCGGTGAATTTCAGGATATTGCTATCCACGCCTGCTGTTTTGACGATGCAGCCATCAACGGCAATATTGCCGTACAACACTGCAAGTCCGCCATCGCTTGAATAGGCATTCGCCACTGAACGGATACAACCGCCCTCGCGATCAGTATCAAGACTGTCATAACGGCGTGACTGGCTGAATGCTTCGGTCGTGCGCACCCCGCCTGGCGCGGCGCGATAGAAGGTGGCGACCTCCTCGCTATTGGTGCGGGTGATATCCCACTTGTCGATCGCCGCGCCGATGGTGGCCGCATGCACGGTCCCGCAGTCGCGGTCGATCAGCCCGGCACGCTCCAGCTCGCCCAGGATACCGATCACACCGCCCGCGCGATGCACATCTTCCATGTGATATTCGCTGGTCGACGGGGCAACCTTGCAGATATGGGGCACCTTGCGCGACATGCGGTCGATATCCTTCATCGTGAAATCGACCCCGCCCTCATTGGCGATGGCAAGCAGATGCAGCACCGTATTGGTCGATCCCCCCATCGCGATATCGAGCGCCATGGCATTCTCGAACGCTTTGAATGTCGCGACATTGCGCGGCAGGACGGATGCGTCATCCTGCTCGTAATAGCGTTTGCAGATCGCAACCGCCGTGCGCGCCGCCTCAAGGAACATCGCCTTGCGGTCAGCATGGGTTGCCAGCATCGACCCGTTGCCAGGCAGCGCGAGACCCAATGCCTCAGCCAGGCAGTTCATCGAATTGGCCGTGAACATGCCCGAACAGGAACCGCAGGTCGGGCAGGCGGAACGTTCCAGCTTGTCGACGAATTCGTCGGATACATCATCATTTGCGGCATCAATCATCGGATCGATCAGATCGAGCGCCCGCGCACTGCCATCATCGAGAATGACCTTGCCTGCCTCCATCGGTCCGCCGGAAATGAAGATCGCGGGAATATTGAGCCGCATCGCAGCCATCAGCATGCCCGGGGTGATCTTGTCGCAGTTGGAGATGCAGACGATGGCGTCCGCGCAATGGGCATTCACCATATATTCCACCGCATCGGCGATCACCTCGCGCGAGGGCAGGGAATACAGCATGCCGTCATGGCCCATGGCGATCCCGTCATCCACCGCGATGGTATTGAATTCCTTGGCAACGCCGCCGGCCGCTTCCACCTCGCGCGCCACCATCTGACCAAGATCCTTGAGGTGCACATGGCCGGGCACGAACTGGGTAAAGCTGTTGGCGATGGCGATAATCGGCTTGCCGAAATCGCTGTCGGTCATGCCTGTGGCACGCCACAAGCTGCGCGCACCCGCCATGTTGCGCCCGAATGTCGAGGTTCGTGAACGATATGCCGGCATAATCGGCTCTCCCTGCAGCACTTTACTTCCGTCTCTGTCGGGTTTTACACCGAAAGCCGCCGCCGTGAAAGCCACAGGCGACTTGACCGCGCTACCCGCCTCCGCCGACACTTCTGCCGCAACTGGAAGGGAATGGACAAATCCATGGCTTTGACGATCAACCCGGCACCCGAGAATTTATTACAGCAATCCGATATCGCCGTCTGGCAGGATATCCCGACAGCGGTAATCAGCGACGACCTCAACCGCACACAGACCATGCATGCGGCGATCAAGCCCGTGGGGCCGGGCATGGATTTCGCCGGTCAGGCACTGACCGTTCAGACCATGGTGGGTGATAATGCCACACTTCACTATGCGCTGGCGCAGGCTTGGCCTGGCTGCGTATTGACCGTGGATGCGCGCGGACATGCGGAAACGGCTGTATGGGGCGGGATCCTGACGGCGGCGGCAATCGCGCGCGGGGTACGGGCCGTTATTATCGACGGCGCGGTCCGCGATGTCGCCGAACTGCGCGAGTCAGGGCTTGCGGTTTATGCCCGCGCGGCGGTGCCCAACGGGCCGCATAAAGGCTTTGGCGGAACGATCAACGGTGACATCCAGTGCGCGGGGACTGTTATCCGCCCGGGCGATCTTATCGTCGGGGATGCGGACGGGATTGTTGTCATCCCGGATGACAAGCGCGGCGCATTGCTGCCCCGATGCCAGGCACGGGTCGCGAAGGAAGAAGACTTCATGGCGCGCATCGCAAATGGCGAATCCACGCTCGATCTGATGAACTTCCCACCGCCCGAAGAAATCGGTTAGCACGGCGAAGGATCGGCAATCGGGCCAAGACGGCACTCTCGCGGAGAACAGGCCACACTTTCGAAGCCATGTATGTATCCTGCCGCGCAACCCCTTCTCGGCGCGCAAAAACTCACCCCAAAACTCACTGCAAAAACTCACTGGGCAGCGTCTAATCGCTGCGGCCCCGTGACGGGCGCAAGCCTTGCATAGAAATGCTCAAGCGGAACCGGAACCCCGTCCTCAGCAATGATCAAAGCATGCGCGCGGCTCAGCTCCCGCGGTTCGCGTGCGCCGCAGGAATGGGCGATCTGCGCCACCTCATGCAGAAGATTTTCCACATAATGCTGTACACGCACGGACTTGTCCGCGGGATCAAGCCCTTTCTGAAGCCGGGGATTATGCGTCGTGATTCCGGTCGGGCAGGTATTTTCGGCACAGCGCATCGCCTGAATGCAGCCAAGCGCAAACATGAACCCCCGCGCCGACACGATAAAATCCGCCCCCGCGCACAGCGCCCAGGCAACATCCCCCGGATTGACAAGCTTGCCCGACGCAATCACCCGTATCCGATCGCGCAACCCCGTCGCAATCAGCAAGTCAACGACAACCGGCAGGCTGTCACCAAGCGGCAAACCGACGAAATCCATCAGGCTCACCGGTGCCGCGCCCGAACCGCCCTCGCCGCCATCGACGGTAATGAAGTCGGGTGCAGACGCCGCCCCGCGTCGTTTGACTTCCTCAAGCAGGGAACCGAACCAGCCAAACTCCCCGAACACCGCCTTGATGCCGACCGGCTTGCCGCTCACAGCGCGAATATGACCGATAAGATCAAGCAACTCGCCCGGCGAGCCAATTTCCTCATGCCGGTTCGGGCTGATCGAGGCGACGCCGGGTAAAATTCCACGGATCACCGCAATTTCCGACGTCACCTTGCTTGCGGGCAGGATACCGCCCTTGCCCGCCTTTGCCCCCTGGCTGAGCTTTAATTCGAACATCCTGACCTGCGGCATGTCAGCTAGCTCGCGCAGCCTTGCGTCGCTTAACTGTCCGCTTGCATCCCGCACACCATATTTTGCGGTCCCGATCTGAAAAACAATGTCGCACCCCCCGGCCAGATGGTAGGAAGATAAGCCCCCTTCACCGGTATTGAGCCAGCAATTGGCCAATCGTGCACCACGGCTCAACGCTTCCACCGCAACCTTGGAAATTGCGCCGAAGCTCATAGCAGAAACGTTAAAAATGCTCTCCGGCGCATAGGGGTTATCCGTATCAGGACCGATCACCAGAGGCGTTGTGGGCAACGCGTCACGCTCAAGAACGGGAAAAGCGCTGTTGGCAAACAACACGGTGCCGGGCTTGTGGATATCCTGGGTGGAACCGAACGAGGCGGTATTGTCGAGATTCTTCGCCGCCCGGTAGATCCAGCTTCGCTGCTCGCGATTGAAGGGCATTTCCTCGCGGTCGGCGGCATAGAAATATTGCCGGAAGAACGTGCCCAGATGCTCGAACAGATAGCGGAAGCGCCCGATCAGGGGGTAGTTGCGGCGGACGGCGCTGCGCGTCTGAGTAATGTCGAGCGCGAACAATATCGCTGCAACAAGCAGGCCGACGCCGATGCAGAAAACAAGCAGCAATGCCGCCGCCGACAACATTTCAAGCGCGAAATCCGATGCCATCGCGGCCCCCTGAATGCGTGGTTATGTCATGTGGGTCAAACCCCGCTTACACCGCAAGCGCGGCTTCGGCCAGCTTGCGATCCTCGTCGGTCTGATATTGCGGCACTGTGTCGCGGGGTTTGCGCTGATCCTCGCCGCCCGCACCTTCCTTCTTGCGGGTATCTGCCTTCCACTGCTCATCCGCGTCCCACTGATCGGGTGCGATGAAAAAGCTTTCAGGTTCGCAAGCGCTTTCAAGGCCCGCGAGCGCGCGGCGGACAAGCCCGATCTGCCCGGCACGATCGAACGGCTTGCCCGAACTATGGCCGAGCGGAAAATCGACAAAGCTTGCCCGGGGTGGCCGCCCGGCCTTCAGAATGTCAAATGCACTGCCCATGCAGATCGTCGGAATACCCAACCCTTCAAGATGCCGCGCGATCATGCAGGCCGTCTGGTGACAGACCGGACACATGGGAACCAGCAGAACCGCATCCACCCGCTCCGCCTGAAACGCGGCGGTCAGGGCGGGGATAAGCTCCGCCTCGACCCGACGCTGGGAATAGACCCCGCCCATGCAGGAAAACAGATTATCAGCCAATGAGCCGATCACCCCTTCCGCCTCAAGCGCGCGCAACGCATCGATCGGAAACACGCAATTGGCATCGCGTCGCGGATCAGGCAGATAATTTTCGGTGATGTGGGAAAAATGTATCCGCTCGGACGGTGTGTCCTTTGGAATGGCGCGGTAAGAGGTATCGTCCTTATAGTAATAGGCGACCTGCCCCATGACATAAGCCCCGGCAGTGCCCAGCATACCAAGCCGGCATTCCGATAATGGTTTCGCCAGCCGCACAAAGGGCGGCGGGCTGTCTGCCTGCCGCCAGCCATAGGGGGCATAGCCGTGACTTGCATAAAGCTCACGGGTCAATTGCATATAGGCGATGGGTTCCATCGGGCACCTCTTTTCGGCTTGCGAATTTCCTGCGGTCGCTATTGGTCGGGGCGGCGACCCCAAGCAACAGGAAGCAGACGCTATCAGCTTATCCGGGTTGATTTACCCCGGTTAGTTTACCTGTCGGTCGCGGCCTTCCCAATAGGGTTTGCGCAATTCGCGTTTTAGCAGCTTGCCGGCGGCGTTGCGCGGCAAAATCTCGACAAAATCAACCGATCGCGGCGCCTTGTAATGAGCGATGTTTTCGCGCGCATAGGCGATGATCTCCTCAGGCGTGACCGCGATGCCCGGCTTGCGGACGACAATTGCCTTCACCGCTTCGCCCCAGCGCTCGTCGGGGACACCGATTACCGCGATCTCGGCCACCGCGGGATGTCCGAAAATCGCGCTTTCCACCTCGGCCGGATAGACATTCTCGCCCCCCGAAACAATCATGTCCTTGATCCGGTCATGCAGATAGACATATCCGTCCGCATCCTTGAAACCCGCATCGCCCGTATGCACCCAGCCATCGATGAGCGTCTTGCCGCTTGCATCGGGCAATTTCCAGTAACCTGCCATATTGGCGGGCGAGCGAACACAAATCTCGCCGACTTCCTCGGGCGGCAGCTCCGCCCCGTCCGGGCCGACGATCTTGACCGCACAGCCCGTCATCGGCTTGCCGGCGGAGCGCATGCGCCGATTGCCGTTCGGGTCGTGATCCTCGGGCGGCAGATAGGTCGCAGACGCGGTTGTTTCGGTCAGCCCATAAGCCTGCACGAACTTGCATTTGAAGACGGCCATCGCCTGACGCAGCAGATCGAGCGGGATTGGCGCTGTGCCATAGGCGACATAATCGAGCGAGGAAAAATCGGTCTGCTTCGCCTTGGGATCGGCCAGCAGGAACGCCATCATCGCAGGCACCATAATGACCTTTGAAATCCTGTAGCGTTCGATGATCGACAGGATCTCCGCGGGCACAAACTCGCTTACGATGATGTTGGTAACCCCGTTATAAAGCCCGCGCACACCCGCGATGGTACCGCCGATGTGAAAACAGGGCATCATGACGAGATTATTGTCCCCCTCCTTCCAGCTGTTCCATTCCTGCGGCGCATCCTGACCGGCCTTGTCGACCGCAAAGAACGACCTGTGCGGCAGCAAAACGCCTTTGGGGTGACCTGTCGTACCGCTTGTGTACATCTGCACGGCAATATCTTCGGCATCGCAGGCAAGTCGGGGATCAACTTGCGCCTGTCGATCACGCCAGGCGGCAAACCCCTCCCATCCCCGAGAATGATCGTCCCCGGCGTCAGTGAGCGCGATAATCTTGCGCAATCGCGGCAGCTTGTCTGCCACTGCTTCGGCAAGCGCGAAGAATTCCGGCCCGACGAAAAGCAGCTCGGCCTCCGCATCGCGCAGAATATATTCCACCTCCGGCGCGGCAAGCCGCCAGTTCACGCTCACCATCACCGCATTGGCCTTGGCCGCGCCGAACAAGGCCTCGAAATACCAGTCGCTGTTCTTGTCGAGGAAAGCCACCCGCGATCCCGGGGCGCACCCTTCCGAAATCAATCCGTTCGCGACCTGACTGCTATGGCTGTCGAAATCGCCATAGCTGGTTTCGCGATCCCCGAAAATCATCGCTGTCTGCATGCCGCGCTCATGCGCCAGAACACGCGGCACATCAGCCAACACCTCGAATGCATCAAGATCCGCCATCCGACCCCTCCCTATTTATTCATTATACAGATTATTATTTCCTAACGTATAGTGCCGGTTTCCACCAAAAGACTAGCCGACTTGACGCTCCCGCCCTTCCCAATAGGGCGCGCGAAGTTCGCGCCGCAGGATCTTGCCGCTCGGGTTGCGCGGCAGCTCCGCGATGAAGTCGATACTCTTGGGCACCTTGTATCCCGCGATCCGGCCTTTTGCGAATTCGATAAGCGCGTCGGCGGTCAAATGCTGCCCGGGCGCGGTGACGACAACCCCTTTCACCTCCTCACCCCATTTTTCGGACGGGATGCCAATTACCGCCACATCGGCGACTGCGGGATGTTCGAAAAGCGCGCTCTCCACCTCGGCCGGATAGACATTTTCCCCACCCGAAACGATCATATCCTTTACCCGGTCATGGATATACAGATAGCCTTCCTCATCAAGATAGCCTGCATCGCCTGAATAGAACCAGTCATCCACAATCGCCTGCCGGGTCGCTTCGGGATTGTTCCAATAGCCTTTCATGACCGCGCGCGAACGGATCAGAATTTCACCAACCTCGCGCGGTGGCAGATCCCGCCCCTCGCTGTCGACAATCCTGATTTCAGTACCCGGGTTGGGCTTGCCGCAAGATAGCAGCTTGTTACGTTCAGGGGCATGATCGGCGGCCGGTAATAATGTTGCAAGGCCCGTCGTCTCGGTCAGTCCATAACCCTGGATGAAATCGCAGCCGAACATCTTCTGCGCTTCGAGCAACAATCCCTGTGTAATCGGCGAGGCACCATAGGTGATCGAGCGGAAGCTGGAAAAATCGGTTTCGCCGGCTTTTGGATGTTGCACCAGCATCAGGATCACGGCCGGCACGAACAATGCGGTCTCGACCCCATATTGGGGAATGATGCGCAGTAACTCGTCGGGATCGATTTCACGGACGATGATATTCTTCAGCCCGTGCGCCAGCCCGAGAATACCGACATTCACCCCGGCCATGTGAAACAGCGGCATGCAGACAAGATTCACACCCTGCCCCTCGTTTTCGGGCCGGTAGTTGGCAAAACCGCCGTCCTCGCATTGATGCAGCACATCGAAATAACCCTCATTGGTCAGCTGCACCCCCTTGGGGTGGCCCGTCGTCCCGCTGGTATAGGCCTGGATGACATCATCATCAGGACCGGTTTTGACATCGGGATCCGCATCGGCTTGCGCATCGCGCCATTCAGCATAGCTTTGCCATTCCGGATGCCCGCCCTGCAGGGCGATGAATGTGGTGATGCGTGGCAGCCGGTTGCGTATGTCGCCGATCAGATCGTAAAATTCCGCCTCGACGAACATCAATGTCGCCTGCGCGTCGTTCAACACATAATCGATCTCGGGCGCTGCAAGCCGTGAATTGACGGGCACAAGCACAGTGCCGGACTTCATCGCCCCGAACAGGATTTCAAAAAACAGATCCGAATTCTTACCCAGAAAACCGATCCGCCCATCCGGTTTGCACCCCGCGGCAATGATGCCGTTGGCAACCTGGCTCGCATGCCGGTCAAACGCACCATAGCTTGTGATGCGATTCTGAAAAATCATCGCTACCGCATCGGGCCGGGTTCTGGCCTGAAAGCGCGGAATATCAGACATGCGCTGCAATGCATTGAAGTGAATCATGGCGTATCTCCCTCACAGTCGCAGATATTGTTTTTGTTACGCCAAACTGGTCCGCGATCCTGTCTGCAAGCTTAGCGCCCGCAATCGGGCCTGCAAAGCAAAGCCATGGCCGCGCGGCTGCACTTTAGTCAGCGATCGGCTAAAGTCGGGCAATGGATGCCGCCCCCGATGCCATTTCCCAAACCGATAGCGCCGCGCTGCTGCCGCCGCGCTTTGCCGACTGGTTCGCGACGCGCGGATGGGCACCGCGTCGGCATCAGCTTGCGATGATCGAGGCCGCCTCACAAGGTCAATCCGCGCTTCTGATCGCACCGACCGGCGGCGGCAAAACGCTGGCGGGTTTTCTGCCAAGCCTGATCGCGCTTGGCGATTTGCCAGCACGCCCCCGTGGCGAAGGCGAACTGCATACACTCTATATCTCACCGCTCAAGGCACTCGCGGTCGATATCGCGCGCAATCTGCAAGCCCCGATCGGGGAGATGGGGCTCGCTATCCGGGTGGAAACACGCACCGGCGACACGCCAGCCAATCGGCGGCAACGGCGGCTCAACAACTCGCCGCG
>OBIY01000736.1_pt1 | contig 11793 bp, 10 predicted proteins | sample 1519841 | NCBI WGS metagenome assembly OBIY01 (sample SAMN03019774, study PRJEB22545) | beach sand metagenome | biome: beach; feature: sea beach; material: beach sand | place: USA: Municipal Pensacola Beach, FL | collected 2010-07-30 | depth 30-40 cm m
GACGACCCCGAAGCTGAGGGTGATGTGACTGGAGTTCAGACGTGTGCTCTTCCGATCTCCTCAGCTTCGGGGTCGTCACCGGCGATTGGGGGAAGCTCAAGCCCCCCGAGCTTCAGAAACCCGTCGGTGTCCTGCTCAACATCAGCATGTACTCCGGTAAGCTCAACCGATTCGATATAGATACGCCGTGAAGTCAGCGGCCACCAGCGCACATCCACCCGGGCAGTTTTCACCGACAGCCGCGCTCCATCTGTACCATCAGCCACCAGGCCGATAATCGCCGCCCGGCCGGTAAACGGGTTGAAGTCGATATCCTCAACCGTCGCCTGCGAGGCTCCCTGATCGCGCAACCACTGCTGCAGATAATGGCGTGTCGCCAATGGCAAACTGACCAAAATAACCACCGTTAGCGCGACCAGAATGGTAGAGACAGTGATTAGACGCTTATGCCTCATCGGCGAGGGCCTCGTGTAGAGTGGTTAAAGAAACGGCGATCACCTTGCGCCCGCACGTTCAAGCCGGGGGTATTGGCCAAAACTAAAGTGTAAATAAAAATGCAGGCGTGGGCGCTAATCTCAACGGGGATCAGTTGAGTAGCCCGCCACGCCAATTCTTCGCAAGGCGTGATGTCGCTTTAAGAAAAAGCCCCCTGTACGCCCCAACCTGAAAACGGTTAATCTCCCTCTGGTGCACTGGCAACGATCCGTTGCCCCACAACTTTCGACGCAGGGGAGAGAAGAGTATGCCTAAACCGATGCGGATGTCGCTGATTGATCTCGGCGAGTTGACCGCCGACCACGGCTGGTTTTTTGAGGGGGCCGGTTGTGCCACCCATTCCCACCCCAATCCTGAGCACACCATGCGCCGGTTGAAGATGTACGGCGTGGTGATTGAGCACCCCAAGGATGGCCTGATTATCTACGAGGTGGGGGCGGCACCCAACTATCAGGAGCTGTGGCCCGAGCCGGTGCTGGATGTGTTTCCGGTGACCCGTTACACCGAGGAGAACCGGGTGGATACCCAGCTGCTCAAACTTGGTTATGAGCTGGAGGATGTGTCGGCGGTGGTGATTGGCCATCTGCACCTGGATCATGCCGGCGGGCTGGAGTTTTTTCGAGGGATGGATACGCCCATTTATGTGCACCGTGATGAGCTGATGTGGGCCTGGTATGCAGTGGCCACCGGCGAGGACCTGGGTGGTTATCTGCCCCATTACATGGACCCGGCGTTCAACTGGAAGGTGATTGACCGCGACGAGGTGGAGATCTGGGAGAACGTCCACCTGTTCCTGACTCCCGGCCACACCAAGGGGTTGATGGCGATGCAGGTGGATCTACACACCTCGGGCTCGTTTCTGTTTACCAACGACACCTGTTTTCTGAAAGAGAACTACCGCGACGAGACCGCGCCGGGCTGGCTGATACGGGATATGTATGAGTGGCGGCGCTCCATGCGCAAACTGAAAGATCTGGAAAAATCCAATGATGCCCATGTGCTGTTTGGCCATGATCCTGATGTCTACGAGGAGTTCGCCGGCAAGGGTATTCTTGACTGATTGAGCGATTAATGGCCGATCACAGCGGCCTGTATGCAAGGGGTGAGTGATGTACGAAATGCTGGAACCGGCGCAGAAATATTCCCAGGCGTTCTGCACGCCGGAGGATATCGCCACTGCTGAAGAGATTCGCAAGTTTGTCGATGCCGAGCTGATGCCCCGCCGGCATGACCTGGAAGGGGGCTGGCATCGTGATGAGGCGCTGGCGCGCAAGACCGTGCACAGCCTTTACGCCAAGCTGGTCGATCTGGGGGTGACCAAATCCAATCTGCCGGAAAAATTTGGTGGCTTGGGTATGTCGCCGATGGTACGCACGATGATCAATGAGGAGCTATCTCGTGCTGATATTGGTCTGGCGACCATGGTTGGTAAGATTCACTGGATTGTCTCGTTCATGCTTGCCGGCGGGCGCGATGACCTGCTCGAAGAGCTGGCTCCGAAGATCATTGGCGATGAATCCTGGACCGCCTGCGTGGCGATTACGGAACCGGCCGGGGGTGCCAATATTGAAGACCCGGCGCTGGAGTTTCAGACCCTGCGGGTGGTGGCGAAAGAGCAGGGCGATGAGTATGTGATCAATGGTCACAAGCTCTGGCCCGGACCGTCGGGGCCGGCGGATTATTTCAAGGGTGATGGGCTTTCCGGCCACCTGGGTTACTGGACGGTGGCAACCACCGACCCGCAGGGCGGGCGCGATAGCGCCGGACTTTTTTATGTGCCGGCGGACGCTGAGGGGCTGGAGTTTTCGCGACCCTACCAGAAAATGGGGTTCTCCTGGTCTGATTCCAATGGCGATATCTGGTTTAAGGATGTGCGCATTCCCAAACGTTACCGCATCGACACCAAACCGGGGCAGGGCGCCGATATCATCAAGGCGTGCGTGGTCGGGCTGGGCCGACTGTCGGGATCGGCGCGGCTGATTGGTCTCTCCCAGGCGGTGCTGGAGATTGTGCTCGACTGGGGGGACAACCGCTCCATCGCCGGCACCAAACTGCGCGAGCGTTCGATGTTTGCCGGCTATATTGCGGAGATGTTTCGCGCCATTGAGGTGTGCCGCCACTACTACATGAGTGTCACCTGGCAGGTGACCCGGCCAGAGATTTATGGCGCCCACCATTCGCCGCAGATGCTGGCGCGTTTTTCCGCCGCCCGCTCGCTGGCCGGTGAGACCGCGCAGATGGTGACCAACAAAGCAATGGAGCTGATGGGCGCGTTTGGTTATTCCTACGAAGGGCACGTGGAAAAATATATGCGCGACTACAAAATTGCCCAGCTCTGGCTTGGTGGTCCGCAGCGGGAGCGGCTGGATATCGCCCAGGGACTGTATGGTCCGTTCCGTTGGGGTGGGCAGGATCAGTGGGAGGCCGATGGCGGCAAGGTTTAGTTGGTATTTTAATGGCAGCGCTGAAAGTGTTTATCGGTGACGGGTCATCTTCAGGAGAACAATAAGGAGTATTCCAACCCAGAATACGGTAACCAGCGTCGACGTGGTGACCCCTCCGAGAGTGCTGACCCCGAAGGTGACCAATAGCATTAATGGTGAGCCCCAGACCACGGCTCGCCACGCGGCTTCGAGTTCGGGGACAGCCCTGCCCCGGGCCTGCCGTTTCAGAAAATAGATCTTCATGCCTGCGGTGATGATGAGTAACAGACAGCAGCCGAACAGGCCGTACGCAAGCTTTACTGGTAACCCACCATAGTTGCCAAAGTGAACCTTATAGACCGAATCTGCGATTTGTTGTCCCAGGTAGCCATCGGCGGAGCCGGTGGTGCCGGTAAAACCACCCTGGTTGTCGTAGTTGTACTTCTCGGCATAGATCAGGCGACGAGAGTGTTCTGCCATGATCTGCAGGTACTGGCCCTCGGTGCCCGGGTCGTGCAGCAGGATATGAGTCATCGGCCGTTCTGGGAAATTGTTGAGCATGTGCTCCAGCGCTTTATCTATTCTGGCCAGCTCTGCCTGGTTGCTGTTATGAGCTGGCTTAGGGCCGTATATCGCCTCAAATACCTGCTCGTGGTTACCATTGTGATTAAGTTGCCCGATGACCACTGCCGAAATTCCTGCCAGGCCGATGACAGCGCCGGTAAGGGAGTTGCTGAGGTGAAACGGGGCCGTCCAGACGCTGAGCCGGTTGTGTAGGTCGGTCTGTTTCAGCTGCTCAGATTTTGATCGCCGAAAACTGAACGCCTCCTGGAATATCTTCGGATGGGCGATAAACCCGGAGATCGACAGCGCAAACAGCATGACGCCAAAAATCGACACTACGATCAGGCCGGCTTTTTTTGGCAGGTGCAGATAGTAATGAAGCTCGACGATGAAGTCGCTCCATGGCCGGTTAGCCTCCAGAGAGAGGCTTCCATCGTCTTTTATGTAGAACTCGTGATGATCGGTCCTCGCGGTGGCCCACGGGGTTCCGGGAGCTGGCAGCTGAATAATCAGGTGTTCGCTGGATGGTTCCTGCGCCAGCGCCTGTTTGGCTGCGGTGAAAGCGGCGGCTGGTGTCAGCGAAATCAGTCGCGGTTCACCGGATTGTTCCCAGCCGTGGAGTTCGTCCTTGAAAACGGCAATGGTTCCGCTCAGGCAAATAATATAGAGCACTGCGCTAATTGCGGTACCCAGGGCAGCGTGTGCCGCGATCGCACGTTTAACCAGCGATGATGTAGGTGAAGCCGCGGCAGGATTGATGGGTTGCATTACGGTCTGAGTCCTTAGGCTGAAGGCATCACCAGCCTGAAAGTAGCAACGCAAGGCTGCTCGCCGTGAGCGGAAACAACACCATGGACAGGCGTCCACGCCAGCGTCGTTGCATCAATACCGCAACGCTAAGCACCGCCCACGCGCATGGAAACAGAAACAGCTCGATGACCAGCGCGTTAGCTGGGTTGAGCCCCCACGAAAGCGTGAACTGGTAGAGACATATTGCAGTGGTGAGGGCGCTCATCGCCGCGGCTACGCTCACCAGCAGGAAGGTTGCGATACTGGTCCCTAGCGAACTGGTAATCACCGGTGACTGTTTCGGGGTGCGGGCGGCGGATGGTCTGGTTCGCTCACCTGGCGTCATCAGTGCCGGTATGAACACGATGCCCAGAGCCAGCAGGCTGATGACAATCAGCCCAATAGCGACGCCTCGATCTGGTCCCCCGGCGATCCGGTAGAGCAGAATCGAGACGAACAGCCCGGACCATCCGAGCAGGTTCAACTGGGAGTGTTTTTTGACGCTGCGCCAGCTTGCATACAGACAGCCTAATGCGACGGCAGCACAAAGGCTGCCCAGCGCGCCATACAATCGTAGCGGGTCCACGGGCGTTTATTGTCGTTTAGAAATGGTAGGTGACGGTGCCGACAGCTGTGCGTCTTTCGGCGGCGAAGCATGCGCCACCAAAAGAGCAGGTGCCGTAGTATTCCCTGTCGAAAAGATTGCGTACGTTGAGAGCGATGGAGACCTGATCAAAATCATAGGCGATCAGTGCATCGGCTACCGTGTACCCATCGGTGGTAACCTTTTCGACAGTTGGGGCCAGTGGGTTAGGCAGTAGAAACGCCAGGCCGTTGCTTTCATTGTCGCTGGCATAGCGTATTCCGCCACCTAGCCGTAACCGTGACAGTGGTCCGGATGATGGTATCCAGGTGACCCAGGCCGATGCCTGTTTTTCCGGTAGGTACTGAACATCTTCGCCGAACTCATTCTCGGTATCCAGTATGCTCAGGCTGGCCTGAATGTGGAAGTCGCCGAAAGTGGTCTCGCCTTCTATCTCGACTCCCTTGATATCGTTGGTGCCGTTCTGCTGCGCAGGTGAACCCGGGAAGACCAGTGGATCGAGCTGGTTGTTCTGTTCCAGATCGAACCAGGCCAGAGTGATATAGGTTCGGGTCCGGGCAGGCTGGTATTTGAGGCCAATCTCCGTTTGCTTCCCCTCCTGGGGTCTGTAGGGCTGGCCCGTTAGCGTATCGACGCCAATAACCGCATCAAAGGACTCGGCATAGCTGATGTACGGGTTGAGGCCCATCGATGTCCTGTATAAAAGCCCGGCACTGTAGGTGGTTTCATTGTCGTCCTGACTGGCTACGTGAGTCGTGTTTTCTATATCGTCGTAACGTAGCCCGGCGTTGAACACGAAGTGGCCGAATTCAATCTGGTCGTTAACGTAAAAACCACGGGTATCCACGTCGCTGGTCTCTGCTACTCGCACCGCGTCGAATGCGGCGGCGGAGGGCACTTCACTGCCGTCGTACACTGGTGAAAAGACGTTGAACGTGGTGGGCAGGCCGCGGGGGAAAAACGCAGCCGCGGCAGCTGCAGTCGGATAGGTAAGTTGGGCGCGATCTCTGTTGGTGTCGATATTCTGGTGACTAAAACCAACCATCAGCTGGTGAGAGAAGTTGCCCAGGTCAAATTCGGCGCGTAACCGAGCGTCTATGGCGAGCTGATCCGACTCTGACGGAGCGTCGTACCAGGTGCGGCCGATGGCCGTGCCATCGGCTATCAAAGGCGGAAAATTCAGTGTGCCGGGGTTACTGCCCTGAAAGGATATCCAGGTCTGGCCGTAGTCCACCTCGGCATCCCGGTAGCGAGCAGTGGCCTCCGCAGAAAAAATGTCGTTGATTTGGTGTTCGCCGTAGAGCGTCAACGAAAAGGATTCCGCGTCGTAACGGTTGAAGTTGGGGTCGCCCGCGTAGAAATCACTGTCAACTGTCTTGCCGCTGACTCCCGCACACATGGCGGGATTGGATACCTGAACCTTGCTGCTCCCGCAGCCGCTCACCGATAGCGGCGTGAACTGGTGTGCAGTGCCTGTTTCGCGATCGCTGTAATTGGCCAGTGCTGTGACACGCGTGCGGCCATTGTCGAAGGTTAACGACGGCGCAAAGACCAGCGCGTTGTCCTCGACAAAATCAATTTGAGTATCCGCTTCCCTGCTCAGCGCCACAATGCGACCGGTGAGATTGCCGTTTCCAGAGAGATCGAAGCCTAGGTCGGTGGCAATCTGGAAACGATCATGGGTGCCGCCGCTGATGACAATTTCTCTGTCCAGGTAGTCACGGCTCGCCTGTTTGCTGATGGCGTTGAGGATGCCTCCGGGAGAGCCATTGCCGTAAAGAACCGATGCGGGGCCTTTAAGGACCTCAACCTGGTCAAGGGTGTAGAGCTCGGTGCGGGTGTTGTTATAAAAACCGAACAGCACCTGAATATTGTCGAGGTATTCAGGTACGGTAAGTCCGCGAACGCGCGGGAAGTCACCGCGGGTTGAGTACCCAAAAGTGTCGCCGACTACGCCAGCCGTGTAGTCCAGCGTGTCATCCAGAGTCTGCGCGCCACGCTCCTGAAACCGCTCCGAACGGATCACGCTGACCGAGCGGGCTGTTTCCAGGATGGGTGTTTCTGACTTGGTGACACCAAAAGTGCTGAGTTCGCCGGTGACTGAAATTGGATCCAGCGTCATCGGCGCAACATTTTCCGCAGCGGAAATGGTTGTGGGAATTGCGGCGGCGAACGACAGCAGAAATTTGGCCATCTTGTGCATCGGTCATCAGTCCTTTCATCAGATCGAAGTTCGTCCCTCTTGGGCCAACGCTATTCATCGCATTGAGATGAATGAAAAAGCGCAAGGGGGGAGGCAATAATTTTAAACACACTAATCGTAACACTAATACGAATCATTCGTATTTGCATTTTATTTCAATTCCCGGCGATTAGTGGCAGTGGTTGGGGAATAAGGTGGCTTTAGGGATTGATCTGGGGCAGAACGAGTCTGGTTGGTGGCGGGGGACAATATGGATAGATAGAATTGCAGGCCACTTGATGCGGATCGAACAACGATGTTCGGGTAACGGGAATTGGATTAAACAATGATTATTAAAGGACTGGGGTATCTTGGCGTCACCGCGCCGCAGGTTTCGGACTGGGAAAAGTACGCAACCGGTCTGGTCGGTGCCGAGGTGGTGGAGCAGGATGGAAATCAGCTAAAGCTTAGAATCGACGACCACTACAGCCGCATTAACGTGCTTAAAGGTGAGCAACCGGGGTTAGCCTATGTCGGCTGGGATATTGGCTCCGAACCGGCGATGAAGCAGGCGGTAGAGATCATCGAAGAGATGGGCATTGAATGGCGCTACGGGACTACTGACGAGTGTCAGGACCGCCGGGTACTGAAGATGCTGAAACTCAAAGACCCGGGTGAGAACGAGATCGAGCTGTTCTACGGCCCAAGTTGCGGCCATACCTTCAAGCCATCGCGGGACATGGGGGGCTTTGTGACTGGCGAGTTGGGCCTCGGGCATGTGCTGTTCCTGACGCCGAACTTTGATCGTATCATGGAGTTTTATACCCGTATGGGGTTTGCGTTGAGCGACTCGATACACATGACCGCGCTGCAGGGCTACGCCTATTTTCTGCACTGCAATGGTCGCCAGCATAGTCTGGCGTTGGGGGCTGCGCCGCACAATGCGATCGGCCATCTGATGTTGGAGCTGGAGTCGATGACCGACGTCGGCAAGGCCTACGATATCGCCAAGTATGACGGCATGAATATCACCATGACCATCGGTCAGCACACCAATGACCGGGTGATCTCTTTTTATACCGAAACGCCGAGTGGGTTTGACCTGGAAATCGGTGCCGGCGGACTGGTGATTGAGGATCTGGAGAACTGGACAGTGGCCCAGTATGAGGACATCAGTTTCTGGGGGCATCACGGTGGTTTGCGTAACCGTCCGTCGCCGGAATCGGCCTGATATTGTAGTGGTCCACCACGGCGGTGGCTGTTGCCGCCGCCGACCATTGTGCGATTGAGCCCGTTTTAGCAGGGCTGTCTGGTGGCAGAGGGTATTGACCAGTTAGTTGCCGGCGCGGTTGCGCGCTCGTCGTTGTCAGCTATTAAAGAGATGGCGATGCGCAGCGCGATGGTCCCCGGAGCTGTTTCTCTGGCCTGGGGGCTGCCCTCTTTTCCGACCCCCGAGCATATCCGCGACGCCGTTGCCAGCGCACTCAATTCCGACCCTGATATTGGCAAGTATGCGCTGCCCAACGGGTTGCCTGGGTTGCGGGAACTGGCCGCTGATCACTTTTATCAGCGGCATGGTGTTCAAGCTGATCCTGACCGCAATCTGTTTGTCACCGCCGGGAACATGCAGGGATTACATTCCCTGTTTCGCACCCTGCTTGAGCCGGGGGATGAAGTGATTCTGACTGATCCCGGTTTTGCTTCGCATATCCAGCAGATTAACCTCTGTGATGGCCAGCCGCTGTTCTGGCCGTTACTGAAGCCGGATGATACGGAAGTGCACTGGCGGCTGGATATAGAGGCACTGCCTGAGCTGATCAGTGACAAAACCAAAGCAGTGGTGTTGGTGTCGCCGTCAAATCCGACCGGTGCGATCTTCAATCGGGCAGAGCTGATTCGACTTGCCGAGGTGATTGAGAAACACAATCTGCTGCTATTGGTCGACGACCCCTATTCGGCGTTTACCTATGAAAACCGCGAGCGCTATTTCTGCCTCGCATCCCTGCCGGAAATTGCAGATCAACTGGTCTACCTGTTTACCTTTTCCAAATGTTACGCCATGAGCGGCTGGCGACTCGGTTACATGGTGCTACCGGAATGGTTGAACCGTCAGCTGATCAAGGTGCATGACGCGACCATGATCTGCGCGCCGCGCATTTCGCAGGTGGCTGGAGTTGCCGCGTTGAGTGGTTCGCAGGATCATCTGGCCGAATTCGAGCAGGTACTGAGCGTGCGTCGTCAGCTCATCTGTGAACGGCTTGACTGTATGGCCCACCTGTTCAGCTACAGCAAACCGGACGGCGCCTATTACGTTTTTCCGCGGATCGTTGCTGATCACAAGGACTCGTGGGAATTTTCCCTAAGGCTGCTACAGCAGGCGCGAGTCACGGTGACACCGGGCAGCGCTTTTGGTCCTGCTGGTGAGCATCATCTGCGCATGGCCTATTGTGTAGAGGAAGATACGATTAACCTGGCATTTGACCGGCTGGAAGCACTCTTTCCCGGCTCCTGAACTGACGGCAAACAGGTCGTGCATTGATGAAACCTTTACATCTCGTTACCCCGTTGATTGAGTCGCTGATTCTCAGCGATCTGGTTGAGCCAACCGTCTGGTTAAAGATGGAGGCGTTGCAACCGTCCGGTTCGTTCAAAATCCGCGGTATTGGCTACGCCTGCCAGCACTATCTGCAGCAGGGAGCCACCCGCTTTGTCGCCTCGTCCGCCGGTAATGCTGGCCTGGCGGTGGCGTATGCCGGTCGCCAGCTTGGCATTCCGGTCACTGTGGTGGTGCCACAAACCAGCTCCTCTGTGGCGATTGAACGCATCAAACGCAATGGCGCCGATGTGGTTGTGAAAGGTGCCGACTGGGACAGCGCGCATGAATATGCGCAGACTCTGTTGACCGAACAGTGCGCCTACCTCCATCCGTTTGATGATCCGCTGCTCTGGACCGGTCACGCCACGCTGATTGATGAACTGGCGCAGGTCGGACTGCGTCCCGATGGTGTGGTTGTCGCGGTGGGTGGCGGGGGGCTAATGTGTGGCCTGGTGGAAGGGATGCAGCGCTACGGTTGGGATAATGTGCCGCTGCTGGCGGTAGAGACCATCGGCACCGACTCACTCTATGCATCCTGCCAGGCGGGTGAACGGATCCAGCTGGAAAAAATTACCAGCATCGCCAGCTCACTGGGAGCGCGCAGGGTGGCAAAGCAGGCCTTTGAAATTGCGCAGAGCTGGCCGGTAGAGTGTCATCGGGTGGCCGACGAACGGGCAGTGGCGGCATGCCGCCGGTTCGTTGATGACCATCGGGTACTGGTGGAACCTGCCTGCGGTGCGCCTCTCTCTGCGGTCTATGACCAGGCCGACTTTTTTATAGGCAAAAAGAACGTGCTGGTGGTGGTCTGTGGAGGGGTGGGGGTGTCGTTGCAGCAGCTATTGAAATGGAGCAACACCTGACCAGCCCTTTGCTTTCGTTCAGGAGCCAGTTTGTTGTTTGAAGATTCGTTGACACTGGCGGTGGCGCTGTTTGCCGCATCCGCGCTGCTGATTGGCTATTTCGGGGTCAAAATGACCTACATCGCTCGCGATCTGGCTCAGGCGAGTGGCCTTGGTGAAGCCTTTACCGGCGCGGTCTTTGTCGGTGCGGCGACCTCACTTTCTGGCATTATTGCCTCAGTCACCGCTGCGTCACAGGGTCATGCCAGCCTGGCGGTGAGTAACTCACTGGGCGGAATAGCGGCGCAGACACTGTTTCTGGTGTTGGGCGACCTTGTCTACCGCAAGGCAAATCTGGAGTTCGCTGCTGCTTCTGTTGAGAACATGATGATGTCTGCGCAGTTGATGCTCTTGCTGTGCCTGCTGCTAATCGCCTTTATTACGCCGCAAGCCAGTGTCCTTGCTATTCATCCGATCTCCTTACTGCTGGTCGTCGCCTACCTGTTTACGGTGAAAATGTTGGTCGACACTCATCAAAGGCCGATGTGGCTGCCGCGGCAGGTTCGTGGCACGGTTAGTCAGGATCAGGAACCCAAGGCGGCTGCCAGTCGTGCCTCTACTCCCGTGCAGCTCGCGTTGAGCTTTGCCGGGTGTGCATTTGTGGTTGGGTTTGCCGGCTGGCTGATAGCCAATGCCGGATTCACAGTTGTTCAGCGTAGCGGACTTTCCGAAGGCGTCACCGGCGGTGTTTTTATAGCGGTGACAACCTCTCTGCCTGAGCTGGTGATTGCAATAACGGCCATTCGAGCGGGTGCCCTGTCACTGGCAGTCGGCGATATTGTTGGTGGCAATGCTTTTGATACGCTGTTCGTTGCCGTCGCTGACCTGTTTTATCGTGATGGTTCGATCTATCAGGCGATTTCAGGGCAGGAGTCGGTCTGGTTAGGCACCGCTATGTTGATGAATTGCACCCTGTTGCTTGGATTGATGTACCGCGAGCGCAAAGGCTTTGCCAACATTGGTATGGAAAGTCTGATGATTTTGTTGATTTACATCGGGGCCATTACTTATCTCAGTATCAACTGAGATCACCAAATATCGAAGAGGTGACCACGTACCAGCATGGATAAACCCAATGCCAAAGCACCCATCGACTGCCACGCGCAATCTGCACACACCGTATTTGCAGCGTTCAACTCCACAGCCAACGGTCTCGCTGCCACAGAAGCAGAAACAAGACTCCGTACTTACGGCAGCAATCGCCTGCGACCCGCGGAGGGCATGTCGACCCAGTGACCGAG
>OBIY01000737.1_pt1 | contig 11756 bp, 13 predicted proteins | sample 1519841 | NCBI WGS metagenome assembly OBIY01 (sample SAMN03019774, study PRJEB22545) | beach sand metagenome | biome: beach; feature: sea beach; material: beach sand | place: USA: Municipal Pensacola Beach, FL | collected 2010-07-30 | depth 30-40 cm m
TCGACAAGGAGTACTGTAAACACAGCGAGTTTGGTAAACCCCTGGTCAATAGCACGATGACCCTTTCGGTTATTGCTGGCATGAGCGTTTCCGACGTCAGTCAGAAAACCATCGCCAATCTGGGCTGGAAGGAAGTCAGCATGCCGGCGCCGGTATTCGTTGGCGATACGCTTTATGCCGAGTCGGAAGTTTTGGAGATCCGTGAGTCAAAGAGCCGCCCCACTGCTGGCATCGTCACCGTGCGAACCCTGGGTAAAAATCAAGATGGCGTTGTGGTGATAGATTTTGTCCGCTCCATGCTGATTCCCAAAACCGGCCATGCGGTTGATGATAAAGCCAACTATTAGCAGTTAAATGCCTCGCAAGGCAGCACGCACCAGGTTCCTCAGGTAGATACACCCATGTCCAGTAATGAAGAAGAAATATTAATTCTCGATGCCGTCCGAAAGTGGCTGGAACGGGATGTCGCTCCCTACGCACACGACCTCGAGCAGGCGGATGAATATCCTCATGAGATGGTCGAGCAGATGAAAAAAATCGGTCTGTTTGGCGCCACTATTCTGCCTGAGTATGGTGGCCTCGGACTCAGCGCCTCGACCTACTCCAAAATCGTCGCCGCGGTATCGGAGGTGTGGATGTCCCTCTCGGGAATCTTCAATTCCCACCTGATAATGGCCCGTTGCGTGCAAAGCTATGGCACCGACGAGCAAAAGGAAAAATGGCTGCCCCGCTTCGCCACCGGCGAATTGCGCGGCGGTATTGGCTTGACCGAACCGGATGCGGGGACTGACCTTCAGGGCATCCGCTGCGCAGCGCGTAAGGACGGCGATTACTACGTGGTCAATGGCAACAAGGCCTGGATTACCAACTCCCTCGAAGGCGATGTAATCGGCCTGCTGGTAAAAACCGACCCGGACGCCAGCCCGCCTCGCAAGGGCATGAGCATGTTTATCGCCGAAAAAGGCCCCGGTTTTAACGTCACCCGCAAACTGAAAAAACTGGGCTACAAGGGCATCGACACCGCCGAGATCAGTTTCGAAGATTATCGCGTCCACCAGGATTGCCTTATTGGCGGCGTCGAAGGCCAGGGCTTTTACAACGCCGTGGGGGGGCTGGAACTGGGGCGCATCAATGTCGCCGCACGCGGCGTAGGTGTGGCGACGGCGGCGCTAAAACAAGCCACTGCCTATAGCCAGCAGCGTAAAACCTTCGGCAAACCGATATGCGAACATCAGGCAATTCAGCTCAAGCTGGGGGAAATGGCCACCCGTACAGAGGCTGCGCGACTGCTACTGGAACAGGCGGCCCAGGCTTTTGACCGGGGCGAGCGCTGCGATATGGAGGCCGGTATGGCCAAGTACTTCGCCACCGAAGCAGCCGCCAAAAATGCCGACGAAAATATGCGCATCCATGGGGCTTACGGCTACTCCTGTGAATTTGACGTCGAGCGCCTATACCGGGATGCACCACTCATGATCATCGGCGAAGGGACTAATGAAATGCAGCGCATTATCATCGCCCGGCAACTAATCGAACGAAACCCCATTTAAACTTAAACAAAACAGTACAAACCCCAAAAGGAAAAAAATAATGAGTGACGACAGACTATACGAAACCCTGCACTGGCAAATTGGCGACGTATCCATCACGCGCATGGTCGAAGTGGTACTAAATGCCCCCATTGAGTCGCTTTTTCCCGACGAAGACCCGACGGAGCTACAGCCCTATCACGCGTGGCTAAAGCCCAATTTCCTGTTCGACGATAAAACTATGATGCTCAGCATCCACGCCTTCCTGATCGAGTCAGGCGGCCTGAAAATGATTGTCGACACCTGCGCCGGCAACGGCAAAAACCTGCCCCTGTTTGACGAGTGGAAGAATCTGAACACGCCTTTCCTCGAAAACATGACCGAGCTCGGTTTTGCACCGGAGAGCATTGACCGGGTAATGTGCACTCACCTGCATTTTGATCATGTCGGTTGGAATACCCATCAGGTCGACGGAAAATGGGTGCCGACCTTCCCCAACGCGCGCTACCTGTTTAACCAAACCGAATGGGAATACTGGAAAGATCATGAAGATCCCTACGAAAGTGGCGCCCTGGAGCACGCCCTTCTGCCCATCTTTGATGCCGGCCTGGTTGAGCTAATCGACCCCAATCACAGGGTCAATGATGAGATCAGCCTGATCCCGACCCCTGGGCATACCCCTGGCCACGCCAGCGTATTGATTCAATCAAACGGCGAGGAAGCGGTAATTACCGGTGACATGTTTCACCATCCCCTGCAGATGGCCAAGCCCGGCTGGATCGACATGGCGGATGTCGACAACACGCTCGCCGAAAAAACCCGCATCGAATTTATGCAACGTTTTGGCGACCGTCCTTCCACCGTCCTCGGCACGCATTTCGCCACACCGACGGCAGGCAAAATTGTCAGTGACGGCGATGGCTATAAATTCGAAAGCTAGTACGGCCATAGCTGTTATTTTTCCCGGGTAAAACGGTAAGCACCGGTCGGGGGTAAATATGAAACGCGCGTTGGTCATCGGAGGGACAGGCCCCACCGGCCCCCACGTCCTGCAGGGGCTGCTGGATCGTGGTTACGACACTTGTATATTCCATCGGGGAACACATGAACCACCGGGATTGCCCGAGGTGGAGCACATCCATGGTGATCCTCACTTTGAAGAAACTATCGCCGAATCCCTGTACGGTCGCCAATTCGATCTGGTAGTCGCCATGTATGGGCGCATTCGGTTTATCGCTGACTATTTCGCTAAGCGTTGCGAGCGGTTTCTGGCGGTGGGCGGTATACCCGTGTACCGCGGCCTCTTATCACCGGAGGATAACCACCCCTTTGGCCTCAAGGTTCCGACCGCGGAAACCGCGCCGCTGATGTCCGAGCCTTCCCAATCAAAAGCCGCGGGTTTTGGCCACCTGATTTATCAAACCGAAAGACACGTGCTCGACCACGGGAAAAGTGGCGCGTTTAACAGCAGTTATTTTCGCTACCCCGCGATTTACGGGCCGCGCCAGCCTAACCCCATGGACTGGTCAGTGATCAAACGCGTCATCGACGGTCGTACCCATATGATCCTGCCCGAGGGTGGATTGATGATGACAACTCGCTGCGCGGCCCGAAACGCTGCCCACTACCTCTTACTCGCTATCGACAAACCCGACGCCAGCAAAAACCAGGTATACAACTGTGTCGATGAGGATCAATACACACTGCGCCAGTGGATGGAGCTGATTTCTACCTTTGCCGGAAGAAAACTCGATATGTTTTCCGTTCCCAAGGAAGTCGGCGCTCCCGCCCGTATGCTGACACGGATGATGGATGTGAGAAATCACTGCTTTCTCGATGGCGCCAAGGCGCGGGAACAACTGGGTTACCGGGATCAGATTACGGCAGCCGATGCCCTAAAAGAAAATGTCGAGTGGTACATGGCCAATCCAGTGACCGCTGAGGAGTATCCCAATTATCCAGACCCTTTCAATTACGAAGGGGAAGATCGGTTGATGAATGCATATACCGAGGCCCTGGTAAGGCTGCGAAATGAAGTTCCCTTCGAGGAACCCAGGTACTACCATTCCTACGCGCACCCGAGAAAACCCGGACAGGGGCCGGATCACCGTGGCCGCTGACATGCTACGACAAGTGCACTCGATCTCCGGAATAAAATTGATCCTATAACACTATAAGGAAATAGTTATGAGCGGAATAGTCCAGGGCAAAGTCGCCATCGTTACCGGCGCGGGCTCTGGAGTCGGCCGGGCCTCGGCGCTTGCTTTTGCACGGGAAGGCGCCAAAGTCGTGACATCCGATTTCAACGACGCTGGCGGGAAAGAAACCGTCAAATTACTCATTGAGGCAGGTGGCGAAGCGGTGTACCAACGTTGCGATATTACTGACGAAGCACAGGCGGAGGCTCTGGTAGCCAAAGCGGTAAGCACATTTGGCCGCCAGGACTGCGGCTATAACAGTGCCGGCGCCCCCGGTACGGCGCTGCTGACCCCAGCTATCGGTAAAGACCCAGCCGCCCGATCCCATATGGAAAAAATGACATTGCTGCGCCGCTTTGGCGAGCCTGGCGAAATAACCAACGCGGCTGCTTGGTTGTGCTCCGACCAGATTACCTGCGTTCCCGGTGTGGCTTTCACCGTGTGCCGCGGCTTGAAATCCCGCCAACTTTGCTGATTATCCCTACCCATATAGAGAGGAAGAGCGATGATGACAAAATTAAAATACTTCTGTGCCATTCTGATCTCCTTCGGCGTATTCACCGCTGCCACCACCCAGGCCAGCTGGCGGGATTTGTTGGAGAAAGCTCAAAAAACCGTTTCCGGAGATGCTACTCAATCGTCTACCGAATCAGTGGTCACTGCACTGTCCAACCAAGACATTGTCGCGGGCCTCAAGGAAGCGTTGATCCAGGGCGCTCAATCGGCCATTAACAGTCTTGGTAGGGAAGATGGGTTTCTGGGCAACCCGGCGGTAAAAATCCCGGTCCCTGAAAAACTGAAAACCGTGGAAAAAGGCTTACATGCGATTGGTCAAGGCCAACTGGCAGACGATTTTGTCAAGTCCATGAACAGGGCGGCGGAGCAGGCGGTGCCCCAGGCCACTGAACTGTTTGTCGACGCCATCACCAACATGTCGCTGGAGGATGCCACAGCCATTCTCAATGGCCCCGATAACGCTGCCACTGCGTATCTACAAAAAAGCAGCGGCGCCAGACTCCGCGAACTAATGACGCCTATCGTCACTGAGGCGACCGATAAGGTTGGTGTTACCAAAGCTTATAAAAACATGCTCGCCAATACGGGTATTCTTGGCCAGGCTATCGATACATCTAGCCTTGATCTCGACAACTATGTCACCGAGCAGGCGACCAACGGCCTATTTCAATTAATTGCCGCGGAAGAAAAACGCATCCGGGAAAATCCCATCGCACGCACCACCGATTTGCTCAAACGTGTGTTTTCCAGCGCTATTCGTTAGACCTTAGCGATCCCTTAGCCATGTATCAGTTTGCGACCGGGTTATCTGGCAGCTCGGTGGCAACTGCCTGAAACAAGCCCTACAAATGCAGTCTTCAATCCGCTTCATCCTGGGCTTTGTCGCGCCCTACCGCTGGCGTTGGATGTGCGCCATCGCAGCCCTTCTGTTTACCGCCGGGGTCACCCTGAGCCTTGGCCAGGGCGTGCGATTGGTGATTGACGCGGGCTTTGTCGCCGGGTCAACAGAACAGTTACGCAATAGTGTCCTGCTTCTCATGTTCCTGTCATTTTTAATGGCGGGCGGCACTTACGTTCGCTTTTATCTTGTCTCGTGGTTGGGCGAGCGAATCAGCGCGGATATCCGCCGGGCGGTGTTTGACAATATCATCGGACTCAGCCCGGCCTATTTTGATGACGCCCGTAGCGGTGAAATTATGTCGCGCCTCACGACCGACACTACCCTGCTGCAAACCATAGTTGGCAGCTCGTTCTCCCTGGCCTTGCGTAGCAGTATTTCGCTGATCGGAGCGCTGATTATTCTACTGGTCAGCAACCTTAAACTGACCCTGATTCTGTTAAGCAGTGTGCCTCTGGTGTTGCTGCCCATATTCATATTCGGGCGCCGGGTACGTGCGCTATCCCGTCGCAGTCAGGATTCCATAGCCGACGTGGGTAGCCACGCCGGTGAAATTATTCAGCACATCAAAACCGTCCAGAGTTACACCCACGAGGAAGAAGAAAAGAAAGTCTTTGGCGGCGATGTGGAAAAGGCCTTTCTCATTGCGAGAAGCCGCATCACCCAGCGGGCTATTCTCACCGCCGCTGTCATCGTACTGATTTTCGCATCACTCAGCGCCATGCTTTGGATCGGCGGAAATGACGTCATGACCGGCAAAATGAGCGCCGGCGAATTAGGGGCTTTTGTATTTTATGCCCTCCTCGCGGCGGTGGGTGTTGCCACCGTTGCGGAAGTTTATGGCGATTTGCAAAGAGCCGTGGGAGCCACGGACCGCCTGGCCGAACTGATGAATCAGAAGCCCACCATCGTCGCGCCACCCAGGGCTACGCCATGCCGGGAACTCCATGCCGAACTGGTTCTGGAGGATGTTTGCTTTAGTTACCCTTCCCGGCCGGATGAGTTAGCCCTGGATCATGTCTCGATAACCATATCCGCTGACCAAATCACCGCGCTGGTAGGCCCCTCAGGGGCGGGAAAATCCACCGTATTCGAATTGTTGCAGCGCTTTTACGAACCCCAGTCCGGCGCCATCCGTTTTGGTGGTCAGGATATCAAGACTCTGAACCCCCGCGATCTAAGACAGCAGTTAGGCGTGGTCTCACAACACCCTGCCCTGTTTAGCACCAACGTCGCTGACAATATCGCGTACGGAAAGCCCGACGCCGCTCCGGAAGAAATTCGCGCCGCCGCCAGCGCCGCCTACGCCAAGGACTTTATCGAACAACTGCCGGAGGGTTACAACAGCTATCTGGGTGAACAGGGGGTACGGCTCAGTGGCGGTCAGAAACAACGTATCGCCATCGCCCGCGCCTTGCTCAAGAATCCCCGCATTTTGCTACTGGATGAAGCCACTAGCGCGCTGGATAACCAGAGTGAGCGCCAGATTCAGCTTGCCCTGGATAGTTTGATGAGTAAGCGGACTACTTTGATTATCGCCCACCGCCTCTCCACCGTTTTGCATGCGGACCAGATTATCGTTCTGGATGCCGGTAGGGTTATTGCCCGTGGTACACACGCGGAGTTGATGCGGTCATGCGAGCTTTATCGAGAGCTGGCGCAAAGGGAATTTAGCGACAAAGCTAATCAGGCCTGAACACGTCTAATTGAGGCAACCGCCGCGCCTCGTGGCACTGCATTCATAGGCAAAGGTGAGCGGTGTTAATATTCGAGTGAACAAGACGCGAACGTCACTTTTAACTACCAGCCAATGAACATGGGGAAAACCAAGATGGCACTTGCAGACACCGACTATATCAATGACTTCGACATGCACTTTGACGGTGGCGATATGACCAACGCCAGCCTCTATCTCTGCACCGATGAAAATATTTCAGATGCCGAAATCGAAACCGTTATTCAGTCAATGCGCGATGCTGGGCTTTGGTCACAGGATGCGGCCAAGAAAGTCGCCGAGGACCACAAACCCATGTACACCGAACAGATGCGGTTCATCGGAGCCTTAGCCGCTTCCTTAAACGGTAAAACCTTTTATGCCACTGCTTTCGATCATGAAAAGTTCAAATATACCCCTTCCCGCTGGCAACAATGGCGGGACTTTCTCACCTCGAATTTCTCCTGATTGACTCCAATGAAGCGCTCTAAAATTGCGAGAGACTTATACATGCGGCATAGGCTTTTATTTATGTTAATTTTTAACGCCTGTTTTTTACTATTCAAGCTCAGGTCGAGGAGCATGACGGTCCCACTTATCCCCTGACCAGCCTCGGGGAAAACAAATTTACTTCCGAGCGCCGAGATAATCATTGGTAATGATGACCTGGCATTCATTGAGGGCAGCGTGGATCGGGAGAGTTTTTCCGTTACTATCTGGTACGGGGCCTGCATCAGGATAACCTGCCGTGATTAAACATATCATTGGAAGATGCGTTGTCGATGGATGTTATTGGCGCTTACGTGGGATATCCCCGCCTGGTTTTTTCGAAAAAGACAAGGAATTTGGCTTAGGCCGGGCCCCGAATAACGTATTTCCCCTCACGTCGGCTCTCAACTATGTCTATTCCACCGAAGTGAACGGCGCTTTTGTCGAGTTTTCGCTCAGGTCGGAATTCAATGTGTGCAATGACAAGTTGACGCTCGAACCTTATATTCTGCAGGGGCTTGATATCGGCAATGCCAGTGCGCGCCATGATGGCAAAAATCCTGTTCAGGCCGGTATCGATTTCAGCTTGTCGCAGTCTACAAGTACACAACGCGTTGATTCGATCGCTCACTGCTGGGCTCAAAAGGATGTCGATAACGATAAACAAGACGATGAATCATGGCCTAGCATCGGACTCTCAACCAACTTTTGAGGTACAACGTGTACGCTCCAATTTCGGGATACCCTGCAAAAACCTGGAAAGCCAGAGCCCACGGCCGGGGGAAGTGAATTTTAGGCTATTATGGTCCGGTAACGTAGGTATTACCCTGCATCCAAAGTATGAGGCAGATACGAACACGTGAGTAAAATAAAAACTCAACCTCAACCCAGCATTAACGCAGACAAAGACGCAGTGATGGGAGAGTTTCAGAAACTCATTCATTGCACCTTAGACGAGGGCCGCCCCGAGCCCGTTGCCAAGCATCATGCCCGGGGCTATCGCAGCGCCCGCGAAAACCTGGCGGACCTCTGCGACCCTGATTCCTTTCTCGAATACGGTCAGCTGGCGGTTGCCGCCCAGCGTCGGCGCCGTGACTTTGATGATCTGAAGATCAATACCGCCGCCGACGGCATTCTTACCGGTCAGGCAACCATTAATGCTGACCTTTTTGGCCCCGATGCCAGCCGCGCCATGGTCATCATCAATGATTACACCGTGCTTGCTGGCACCCAGGGTGTCTTCCACCATAAGAAACTGGATCGTGCTATTGAGCTCGCCGAGAAACTGCATCTACCCGTAGTGATGTACACCGAAGGCGGTGGCGGTCGCCCTGGTGATACCGATTACGAACTGAGCCTGAACCTGAACTCCTTTGCCGCCTGGGCGGGCCTGGTGGGCCGCGTGCCCACCATCGCGGTCAACAACGGTTACTGCTTTGCCGGCAATGCCGCCCTGTTCGGTTGCGCCGATGTCGCCATCGCGACGAAATCCTCCTGGATCGGCATGGCTGGCCCGGCCATGATCGAAGGTGGCGGTATGGGCGTGGTTAAACCCACGGATATCGGTCCGATAGAAGTTCAAACTAAAAACGGTGTGGTCGACATTATCGCCGAGGACGAAGCCGAAGCCACGCGCCTGGCTCGGCAAGTCCTGTCTTACTTCCAGGGCGACCTTGAGCACTGGAGTTGCACTGATCAAAGCAAACTCTGGGAATTGATGCCAGCGGACAGGCGCTATACCTACAAGGTCAGACGCATTATTGAAACCCTGGCTGACACCGACTCCTTTGTCGAAATTCGACCGGATTATGGCAAGGGCATTATTACCGGGTTCCTGCGCATTGAAGGTAAAGCCTTTGGGCTGGTCTGCAATGACTGCCTGCATCTGGGCGGCGCCATCGATGCCGAAGCCTCCGTCAGCGCCGCCCGTTTTCTCGACCTCTGTAACAATTTTAGCCTGCCGGTTCTATGTCTTGTCGACACGCCGGGTTACATGGTCGGGCCGGACAGCGAAACGGAAGGTGCGGTGCGCAAGATGTCAGACCTTATGGTCGCGGGTGCGCGGCTTACATCGCCCATGGTGGCAATTTTTCTGCGTAAGGGTTATGGCCTGGGGGCCATCGCCATGACCGGCGGCAGCTTTAGTCGTCCGGTGTACAGTGCGGCCTGGCCCAGTGGCGAGTTCGGCGCCATGGGACTTGAGGGCGCCGTCCACCTGGGTTTCAAAAAGGAACTGGAAGCAGCGGAAACGCCTGAAGAAAAAGACCGGCTATTTAATACACTGCTGCAAGCCATGTACGAGCGCGGCAAGGCCACATCGGCAGCCAGCTACCTGGAGTTTGATGCGGTAATTAGTCCGAGCGATACTCGGAAAGTCATTATCCAGGCTCTGGGCACTCATCAAAACTAAACTATTAGCAGTTCACACATTTTGCACAAACGCATCGCAAGCACTTGTTTATATTTTAATTTTTACTATCATTCGCAATCAGAGATACACTCAGGACAGCCAACTAAATCCGCGCACTCCATGACTGCTCAATGTAAGGTAACTCAATACTTAAGCCTTATAAGCATATCGCTGCTGCTGGCCTACCCAGCGCTGGCCGGCAATGTCTATAAATTCAGTGATGACGAGGGCAATGTGCTGTTCACCAACGTGGTTAATTCCCGCCAGCAACCGGTTGGTGTCGAGCTGGACCATTTCAAGACGCTTGAACACATCACCTGGTACCCGGACACCAATGTCCATAGCTACGGTAACTGGGGTCGCGATGAGTCGGCAGTACTACCCTCTTTCAGTAAGCTCCGCGATGCTTTTGACAGGTTGATCGTACAGGAAGCCGACTATCACCAGGTCGATCGCGGCCTGGTTAAAGCCGTAATTCACACGGAATCGGGCTTTAATCCCAAAGCTCTGTCCAAACCCGGCGCCCAGGGCCTGATGCAACTCATGCCAGCTACCGCCGAGCAATATGGTGTGACAGACCCCTTTGACCCATCGGAAAATGTTCGTGCTGGCACGAGGCACCTGAAGTACCTGCTGGATCGTTATGACCGGATTGAACTGGCCCTGGCAGCTTACAACGCTGGCGAAGGCAATGTTGAAAAGTACGGCGGTGTCCCCCCTTTTCCTGAAACCCAGGACTACATAAAGCGGGTAATTTCTCGATATCAACACCTGTATCAAAACAAAATCTAGGCTGTCTGGTTGACTTTCTATCACGTCAAGGTCCAGAAACGCCCTTATCTAACGGCGCTGTCAGCCTAATATTTCCAGTCAGGCAAACCTGAAATGCGGCACCAGATCACGTTATCTACTGCTCCGTAAGGCCTAGTTCGTTTGGTTTCAGTGGATTAAACGCTATACTTAAACGCGCACGTGACATAGCATTGACCGTGAAACGCGTGTTACTAACTGACGCTGCTAGCCGAAGCTTTTGGCGTTGCCTATTCAGGAGGAAATAAGCCATGTTAGAAAAATTCAGACATTCAGCGTTATTAAAGACTTTCGCGCTAACTGCGGCATTGTTTTTATGTCAACCGGGCTTCGCTGGCGAGAGTAACCTGCACGAGCCCACAGGCGTCGAAATGGCAGCGGATCTGATTATCGGTCGCCCGATTTCCTTACTGGCTACAGCTGCCGGATCTGTGGTTTGGTTGCTGGGGCTGCCCTTCTCCGCTGCTGGTGGCAATGTTGAGCAATCCGCAGAGGTTTTGATTATTGGGCCCGCTAAAGCCACTTTTGTACGCTGCCTGGGTTGTAGTGAAGGCGACTACGTCAAGTAAGTCCGCGCATGACTAACGGGCGATACAAAGACCCTCGCCCGTTAGTTGTATCGTCTGTCAAATCCAGATCGCACATTACTTTCTTTCACGCCCGGCACCCACACTAGGGAAACTACGCTCGCCAATAGAGCACGATAGCGCTTGCCCCCGACAAAGTACAAAGCACGAGAGACGCAGCACGAATCTGCTTGCTCGATACCTTATTCGCCCAGTAGGTGGCGGCCCAAAAACCCATCAAGGTCGCGGGGATCAAAGGCACTGTCAATGCCAAATGCCGCCCTGTCATATAGCCCGCCGGAACCTGCACAATCAGCGACAAGACACAACTGACCACGAAAAATGCCGACAGATTGGCTCGAATCAGGCTGGCTTTTTCATGTTGTAGCAGCAGCGCCAAGGGAGGCCCTCCAATTGCCGTGCTGGTACCCATGAATCCCGAAAAGAAGCCGGCAATACCCATTCGTACTGGTGTTGGTCTAATTCGTAAAGGCAACATACTTACCAGTACCGCTAAAATCACCGTCAAGCCGAGCCATAGAGAAAGTGTGCGGGCATCCATCCAAACCAGTAATGCCCCGCCCGCCAGCGTACCCGGTATCCTCCCGTTCTCCCCACGCTATGGA
>OBIY01000739.1_pt1 | contig 11729 bp, 8 predicted proteins | sample 1519841 | NCBI WGS metagenome assembly OBIY01 (sample SAMN03019774, study PRJEB22545) | beach sand metagenome | biome: beach; feature: sea beach; material: beach sand | place: USA: Municipal Pensacola Beach, FL | collected 2010-07-30 | depth 30-40 cm m
GTTCATCTCGATTCATCCTTGGAATGTTCTCTGGAAATGTTCTATTATTCAATGGCACATTGGGTGCATCATCGGGGTATGTCGTACCTCCTCCTGTGTATGGGTTTGGTCGAGTGAATCCCTCGTTATCACCCACTCCGCTATCTTCTTCCCAAATAGTAGACACTCGCCTGCCTTCTTTTTCTGCCTGAGCATATCTTTCAAACATACTTTTGCGAGATGCAATCTCTCTGTTCATACGGTCTTTCTTTCTATCCATGCTTTCTTCGCGATCAGTTCCATCAGTTTTGGACATATAATCCCGAATCATAGCATCCCTATAACGGTTTTGTTTCACTCTTTTGCTTACATTGGGTGAATATTTTTTATCAACTTGATCTTGTAAGTAACGGACAATGTTGTTACCACCAACAAAGTATTTTTGAGTATTAGATGCCAAAGGAGTGGTTAGTTTACGTTTTCTGATTTTTCTATACTCAGCATCCGTAAAGTGAATAATTTTAATATTAAACACGCTTTTAATGGAGCGGATGCTATTTTTAGGAGAAATGCTTTTAAGAAAAGCAATGTCTTGCTTTGTATGGTACACCCAAATAGTAAATGGGATCATGCTGATAGAATTTTGAACATGTATTTATAATTGTAAATGGTAGAGTAGGATGTATATACATTTAATAAAAATCGTTAAAGCAGATTATACATATAGATCCATAGTATTAAACATATCTTATCATAGACATCATGGCTGATCGTAAAATAGTTTCCGATTTTCAGATTGAAACATGTGAAATCTACCAAGGAGATAAGTGTCCAGATTCATTAAAAAAGTATCCCCTTAGATTTCACCCGGAAAGAATCACATTCTCTATAACCCATCGAACATCCGTGGTAAATGCTCTAAAACGTATCATGGAAGATGAAATGGAAAATAAATACTTCCATGCTGATATCGAGGGTATTTTAGAGAATGAGGATTATGAAAAATATGTTGATAAAAGATTTTTGCGAGATAGAATTGCTGGTATTCCCATCAATCAAGATCTACATGATGTTACATTAAAACCTGGTTTAATCACAAATAAGTCTGATAAACATCGCATTGTATATGCTGGTGAATTGATCGGCAACTACAAAGGTAAAATAAATAAAAATGATATGTTTAACCAAAGCATTAGATTATTTACTTTATCGCCGGGTAAGTCAATCAGGATCAGATCACTTGTGTTACAATCCACAAAAGGTATGATTAATGCTATGGGTGGTAATCAAGTTCACCGAACATCATTTGTTCCTGATAAACCTATTACTACATCATCATCAATTGCACCTAGATCAATGAAATATAATTTCATCTTTCATACAAATGGTAACTTGGACGCAACCAAATATATTCATCGAGCATGTGATACCTTTATTGAAAGAGTAGAAGGAATTTTAAAAGAAGTAAAAACTATAGATCCAAAAAAATTACCATATACAAGTGAGTTTATGGCTGTCAAAAAAGCTGATGATACAAGACATCATTATACAATTCAAAACGAGTCACACACATTTGGCGTGCTTTTTACTGACTATTGTTTAGAGTTAGTAAAAAATATTCCATTTGTATCATACAAACATGTTCATATTACATTGCATAGCATTATCATTATCATTGATCATGTTGAACATCATAAAGTATTTGTTGATGTATTAGAACATTTGATTAAAGTATTTACTAATCTTAAAGGCCAGTTTAAGAACCCTAAAAAAATTAATAGTGTTAGTCGAAGTAAGGCGGCTTATGATAAGATCAAGATCAATCTAACGTAATGTCAATCACAAACTCGTAGAGTTTGAGTTAACCTTTAACTTTGCGTCTTGATGCAGCCTTAGGTCTAGTAGTGGCCTTATTACCTTTTCTATTTTTCCTAGATTTAGATTTATCATTACGATGTCCCCATCTATCAGGCAATCCTACATTAATAGCTTCTGTGAGTTTATCAATGTCTGAGATCCATGTTTCCTTAAGTAATGTGTCTTCATCTTGGTTTAGACGTTTAAGCAATTCCTTTAATTTTTTGAGATCTTCTCGTCGTTTGATATTGCTCTCTTTAAACTTAGCAGAATCCTTAAGATCAAGATAGTTATATGATGCTTTATCACCTAATACTAATGGTTCGAGATCTTTTTCTAGAATGTCATTATTAGTAGTGATCGGAACAACATACATCTTTAAGAATTTATTGTCTTCTAATTTTTTGTTAACAATGTGTGTTGCCTTCTTAACAATGTCAAGTTCTGTAAACTCATTCACATATCTAATCATGTTTTCCATCATCATAATCTTAAGTCTGATCACGGCACGTTGTCTAGAGAATCTACGCAAATATAATTTTTTACGCTCTTCAAACCAATAGTTAAACACCGCTTTATAACTTTTAAACTCTGTGAAATCATGTCTACCAGTGGGTATATTCAGTTGACTTGTGATTGATTTTGAGATCTTAAGAAACTGAAGAATCTCTTTTTGATCCCAATTTGCATGTTGTTGATCTTTTATCATAATCTTCATATTCACATTACCAAACTTTTCAGTTCCATCATCAATATCATCGATGATATCCCCTTTTTTTGCTAATAAATCATCCTTATATTTGTTAGATGGTACTAACATGGGCAATTCAGTAATATGGAATCCATAGTCAGTAACTTCATATTTACCTGTAAATGTAGTTTTGACTGATTTTGGTGCTGTCCCATTAACACTATCACGTAAAGCTGTCGCAGATGGATTAACTTGAACTTCGTCAATAGTACCTGTAAACATTGCGTGAGATGGTGTTAGTTTAGGAGTAGGTTTGTCATGTAATTTTGCTTTTATTGCTGCAACTAAGGTATCGTAATCTCTAGCAACAACACATTGACTCCATCCTACAAGCATACCTGCATAGTTCTGCATAAGTGAATATGGAACAACAGGAATGTAATAATGTGGTTCATATCGTTTACCATCACTAATGAGCTTTTCTAACAAATAGTCATCTTCGGGTGGGAATAACAAGTTCATTGCTTTATTGTATGATACTACCATATAACGAGCAGATGCAGCCGCGCTATAGTCAGAACCATAGATTCTACCATAAATGTTTGAGTTCGATAACAACAATGGTATAATCGTGGATCCAGGGTAACAACTTGTTGCAGCTGTAATTGCCCCATTTAGAGAAGCATCTCCATGATGATATCCACAATCAGCCATTATTCTACCAGTAAATGAAACAACTTTCATTTTACCACTAAGATATTTGCGGCTGGCGAATAAGATTTTACGTCTTACTCCGGACAACCCATCAGCAGCATGAATGGATGCTCGAAACAATTTACAATTGAGATCGTAATTTTTTCTCTCGAGCTCTAAAAACTCAGTACATCCTACTGTTGATCCAATCACATAATCTTCTCTAGATGGAATATGCAACGGTTCACGTAAGATACGTTTGCGAATCACTGTATCTTCCCCAAAGTAATCAGCAAATGTTTTATCCGTGTCTTTATCATATTTAAACCATTGAACGTTTTCTTCGAAGTTTTCAAATGTCTCAATGATTTGGTTTTCATCTTGACCTAAACCTTTAAGATATTCAAGATTATAAAGACTTGCATCATTCTCACTGACCCAATCATCTAAATGTTTTTCTAAGTAAAACTTTTCTATATTTTTATTACGTCCAGCCTTTGGAGTTGCCAAACATAAAGGTGTAAATAATCTTCCTACTCTTCCATTGCGGATCAAACCTGGCCATAGTGTATGGATTAAGTTAAGATCCAATGGACAGATGTTACCTGTTCCATCAATATCCTGATCAGTACAAATGACAAGTCTGCCATAATTAAGCGTTTCAATATCAGAGATTTTATCATATGTGCATCCGATTTTTAATCCAACAACAGCCATAAACTCTCTGATCTTCTTGCTTTTCTCAAATTTATCTTTGAAAATAGATGATACAGCTTCTCTCTCACTATTAACTTTCTTTTTAGCTTTAGCTTTAGATTTTTGTTTCTTGGGATTCATAATAGCACCCAATGTCAAAATACCAAATCTACTGCGTTCATCGTCGGGTAAATTGTTAATAGCTGGTAGAATAGCACCTCCAGCTGAATCTCCTTCAGGAAGAAGAAGAGTGCATTCCATAGGTCTAGTTTTAGACATAGACGCTTTGGTGTATTTTTTAATGTCATTTAGATTCATCTTCTTGATAGCGTTATTAGCGTTTCGAATAACAGAGGAATCTAATGTGGGCATCAAATATTCTCTAATGTCATTCCAAACTTTATTTTTGACGCTATCATTAAGAGGTTTATATAAACTTAGTATCTCCCGAGGTAAATTGGCAAATGATTTAGTTTGAGAACTGTAATCAACATCACGAAGTTGACCTCGAAATATAATTATAATTTTGTTAGATACGGATTTTGGAGTGATAGTAGTATTCTTCATAGCAGCTACTCGAGATGCCTTGGATCTAACATGTTCCAAAATCTGTTTATGAAAACTTTTAATATGAGTGCCATCTAAAGCATAGATTCCATTACCTAAAGATATAGAAAATCCATCTTTGTTAGTTACGCAAAATGCCACTTCCCATGGTTTGTCTATCTTAGATTTTTCAATTAGATCGACCTTGGTTTTATAGAATGTGCATCCTTCTGGTGTGATCTGATCAATCAATGTTTTGAAGTTATCACTAATGATCTTGTTGTTGAACTTAAACGGCTTGTTGATATAAATAGAAGCAAATTTAATTCGAGACATGATGATGTTGGTAATAGTAACCTCAAGTGCCTCACCGTTTGCTTCTTCCACATCCTTAAGTTTAAGAAATTCATAATCAGGAATGTATGTGATTGATGTTTGTTGTTTAAGTTTGGTTCCATTCTTCGCTTTTTTACGTTCGGTGATGTCAGGTTCAGTAAGAATGCCGTCGCTTTTTTGTCCAGTAAACGATTGTTTATAGCAATGAGTGGCTCCCCATGTTGCTACTTTAACCAACTTACTAAAAGCAACTACAGTTTTAAGACCAATACCATTAAGTCCACCTGTAACATGCTTTCCTTCGCTAGAGAAATTGCTAGATGTTCTTGGATCCAGGAAACATGCTTGTACAGTCCAATCACCTGATTTCAAACGTTTAATCGGAAAAGCACCAGTATTCACAAACTTAATTGCACCAATAGCACTATCATAGATTACTGAAAAAGTGAATGTTTTCTTGACTGCCGCAGTACTTTTGATGTAAACATCAATCATGTTACTGATCATCTCATCGATAGTCTTAAGAAATGCAGGTACAAAAAGAAATTTACGCTTTTTCCATTTCCCATTTATGAACAACATGTCTTCAACTTCTGTTATCTTCCTAGAACCACTCCACATATCACGTTTTCGACAATGGTCAATAAACGAAAGTTGAGTGATCTCAGTGTTGCCGACGGCAACGTCAGAGATAATATCGACAGATTCTTCAGTATCAGACATTTTGATCAATTATAACAACAAGATACATAAATATAAGACTTTCAAATTTTTAGAGTCAAGTAATATGATCTGGTTGGGGGGTCGAGACTGTTTGTCTTATATAGATGTTCTTAATATGATATAATTAATACAATTATGATACATATTATGAGACGATATGGATGCAAAGGAGTTAGAAAGAAGCTTCTACGCTCATAGAATGCGCCCTGATCACAGAATCAATAAATGTCCAGTTTGTTGCCCAGAGTCAACTATTTCTTTAATAAACCAAATAAGCCGAAAAAATAGATCAATTTATTTATGTGATAAATGTTTTATGCATACTTCCACTAAACTAGTAACTATTTATGCTTGTATTGTATGTCATGATAATATTATCATATGTAATAAGTGTATGAGTGGTACAGTTCCTTTGCTAGGTAACTTATCTCTTATAGGTGATGAAAAAATAAAAATAAATTTATATTATATGGATAAAGTTTTAGAGTTCGAAGCTGAGGATTGCATTTGTCTTGAATGCGGCAAAAAATATTCAGCGTTACAATCATCATAGTCACTTTGATAATATCAAAGTGATACTATATAACTTGATGTTTTTGTCCCTATTTTTGTATTTGAGATATATGATTTAATTAATTCACACATTTTTCGGTTTCCGGCATTTTCAGCATATGTAAGAACAGTTTGACCAATGCCATCTTTTATTTTATAATCTGCTTTGTATTCCAGTAATAATTTTACAACATCATAACTATTGTTTTTCGCTGCTAGCATTAGTGGAGTAAATGTAAATGAGTCAACTATATTTATATTTGCTCCCCTTTTTAGAAGTCTTTCACACATGAATGTATTACCTCTAGCAGCAAAAACCATTAACGCAGTTGTATTAAAACAATCAATGCTGTCAACATTTGCTCCACTATTTATTAATCTAATGCATAAAGATTGTTTATTTTGTAAAGCTGCAAACACTAGTGGTGTCACCCGTGATTTGTCATCCTTGGTTGAACCAAGTAATGTTTTATCCTTTTTAATTAATGCTGTAACCACTTTATGATCATTGTTTTCTATAGCATTAAACAGCTGGGTTATATGTTCTTCATTCATTTTTTAAATAAATATTTCATATGTGATGGAGCAAGATCTAAAACTGTTTTACCATCTTTGTTTTTTATACTAATATCAGGATGTTTCTTAAGCAGTTGTTTGCAAATTATGATTGATTCATTTTTTACAGCCTTAATAAGAGCTGTCTCTCCATTTTCATCCACGGCATTGACATCACCTCCAAACACAGAAAGAAATTGGCACATGTCAACATCGTTTTTTTCAGCAGCTTTTATCAGAGGTGTATAATTTCTTTTGGTTCTAGTATTAACATCTAATTTATATTCAACTGGTAATCCTATAAAATATTTACACATATCAAAATTATTTTTGTAAGATGCTATAGCAAATGGTGTATAACCAAACATATCACGTTCATCCAATGATGCGCCATGTTCCAGTAAATATGTGCAGATTTCTCTATATCCCAAGTATGCACTTAAAAGTAATGGTGTAAAATTGCTATAGTCTTTTAATCTATCATTAATTATACTTTTATCTCTAGCGAGAAGGTCAGCGACCATAGGAAGGTCCTTTTCCTTTATAGCGTCGAAAATATTCATATTGTGTGATATATATGATAAAAAATATTTTAAACTTGTTCATCTATACACTTTACCACTAGAGTCTTCAAAGAACTGATATACATATTTCTCGGGCTTGGTCTTTTCTAATTCTATTAATTTTAGTTTTAGAATCTCACATAACTGCTTTGATGTATATTCCTTTGGCATTGGTATCTTTAATAAATTCATATAGTTGACCAAGGCTTCTTTTGGTACGTTTTCACAGCTTGTGCCACTCTCTTGCATTCTTTGGTCCTTTGTCTTTCTTTGTTTATGAATGGGGGTTCTAAGTTTAAACTTAAACTCACTATTCTGTCTTCTGAAAAAGCCCACAACAATATCATTTTCCTTTGTTTTGATCATATGTTTAAACTTATGACTTTCAAACCAATTAGGTTTATCTTCATGTAGATAAAACTTTGCTACACTGTGGAGATTATACCCAACAGGAAGCATGTTCGAAGGAGCTTTTGTTGATCTTTTTGATAAAGCAATATTTAAAGATCTATCAAATACTTTTTTGGATGACGTATCTATGGGAGAGCATGATGAACACTTTTTAACAAATTTTGGTTGTAGTTTTACTGGAGAAGTAGTGTATTTTGTATATAAATGTTTTAATGCTCCAGCATTCTCAGCGAAGATTATTACATTAAAAGAAGTTGAAAAGTAATAAATCACCTTAGAGAATAAATCATGGTACTTTGATTTATTGATTGATTGCGTCCATAAATCATAAATATACTCAATAGAATTCTCGATCAACGTTTCATACACTTTAATTGAGTATCTGTTTATAAAATCATCTTCTACCCATTGTTCTATTGGTTTTGAACCCCAGACTTTATTAGCAGCAACTTTAATAACATCATAATTAAATGTCTTTTTGCGGTGCTCCACAACTTTCTCAATATTAATTGGTCTTAATTTTACTGGCATGTGAACAACATCAACTGTGACATTATCTCTTGCTAATAAAGAGTTAGAATGATCAGGGGTAAATGGCATTAGTCTATAATATTCACCAAAAGCCATAATCACATAAACATGATCATCTATGACTATTTTTTTAGACACTGAAAATATATCAAACTTTCTATATGGTTTGGTACTCATATCATTATCATGAAGCAAGTAATCTAATGCTAATAGGAACGATGATTCTTCTAATCCAATTGTAAACGTTTTAAATTCTTTATTTTTCAAAACATGTGATTTAGATGGGTCTCTGGCAGCTTTCCATAGATCATCGTATTTCCATATTGGTTCAATTAGAAATAATCGTTTAATCAAAATAATGGCTTCTTTGACTTCATCACTTTTGTTATATAAGTTAAAAGTAGATTTATCGATCGATTTTGGTAATGTATAACTGTATTGTTTATTACCTGATTGATTTATAGATTTATCAATTGCACTATCTATAATAACATTCTCTAGTGATCTGATCACCTGTAAATCTTTAAATTTTGATATATAGTAGTCATATTCTCTAGTTTTTGTATTACACAAGATATGAACTTGAACAGTCTTATTATCAACATATTCATGAGATGATTTTCTTACACCTCTTCCAATAATTTGATCTAGAATTTTATAATTGTCAGGTCTATGAACTATGATAATATGATTAATACCTTTCATGTCAATTGATTCCTTAATTATATTGCCTCCAACTATGATCTTGAGTTTATCCCCAGTTGGATTAGAAACATCACTAAATAATTTAAGATATTTAGCAATTGTATCCTTTTTTTGACCGCTATGGATAAGAGCATATTTGGCGGCTGAATCTTTTGGAGTCAACTTTTTACCTTTTGAGCTAATTGCATTTGAAGGAACATCATTATCAATCTCTACGAAATTGTAATATTTAAGTATTTCCCCTATAAACACAATTCCGCTCATACCAACATTCTGGTGATAGATAAGCATCTTACCGTTTCTTTTTGGATTCCTCATGATACTTAGAATTAAATTGATCATGTATTTGTACTTTGTTGAATATACATCAAGTTTTCCTATAAAATCACCATATGGAACATCATTGAAATCACTATCTCCTGATATAGATTTGAATTTTATGCCTAACTTTTTTTGATCTTCTGGTGATAAGGCTTTAACCTTACGAACATCCGTTTTTGTGATGCCAACATCAATGCTATTTGGTTTATCTCCTGGAATTGGGAAACACATGTCATTTATATAAATGGGGCATTCTCCCTTATTTTTTAGATCATTGATAAGCTTTTCATGTTTTTTGGATGGTGGTATTAGAGAAAATCTGTAAGGTTCTATGTTTTTAAGTTTGGTTCCAACATACTCTAAATCTGGATACCCATCAGATTGATCATATAAATATGATACTTTTCCTCGTATTTTTGATCTAATTTCTCCTAGTACTTTGTGGGTAATAGGTTGCTTTGGAATATTTATCTTAAGAAGCTTTAATAAATCAAATATTTCAACAGCATTATTTGTGATGGGGGTCCAACTGAGATACAAAATTTTTGTTGATTTTATGTTATTCACAATGTATTTAATTGCTTCGCCATATGTATTTGTATCAACCGAGTTATAGGTATTATGAATCTCATCGCAGATTATAACAGAGTTTTCAAATTCTGAAACAAACTCAGTGTTTATATTTGACTCGTCCAATTTATCTGAAGATACTTTAGATGGATCTTTAAACACATTATTTGCTAATTTTTTATATCCTATAAATCTAAAAGCCCCTCCATATTTCATTAGTTTAAGTCTTCTTTTCAATAAAGCAAACTGATTTCTAAAGTGCTCATAATTACCTGAGTATAAATTATTAACTTCCTCTTGTGTTACAAAACCAAAGTACGGTCTAGTAAGAAGAGTTGTAACATACGTATTAGCTGAAAAACCCAGTATAAACACTTTTTGTATGCCTATTGGTTTGTATAATGAGTATGCCCGACGTATATGCTTGACAACTTCCATTGCAATAAGCAAACTTGTTATAGTTTTGCCTGAACCGGTAGAATGCATAACTAAAAGAACATCATAAGGTGTGTGTTGACTCATATAATCACGGACAAATCGTTGATAGTATTGTGGTATAACAACCCCATTTTTAATCGCGGCTGTCATCAATTCATCTTTGATATGTTGCTTTTTATGTCTGGCAAACTCCTTTTTCTTTGTGATATCACCCGGTAGGGGTTTTTCTTTAAAGTCTTTAAACTTTACCATATTGTTATATTTTAATTATTACTTTGTGCCCAATATTCACTTGAATAAGCAGGAGGACGCATCAACTGATCCATGTATTTTGAATATCCCGGAACATAAGACTGATATGGAGTAAATGAATCGTTAGTTGATCTGTAAATTAAATATAACAATATTATAATAATAATAATTAGGACCCACATTTTTATAAACAGTTGATACAATAAATTTGTATATATGAATAGATAAACATGACCACAAAACAATCAGACTTAGATCAAAAGTCTGCGGTAACAAGTGCTGTTGATGAGATAAAAAAAATAAAACAAACGAATAGTTTAAATGATCCCAATGTTAAGGTTGCTGGTGTGGCAGGGCTGCCTCCGGGAATAGGTCCCGATAAAAAAATAATGGCTCGAACTAAAGCAAAATTAGATAAACTCGAACAGAAGTTTGCTATTAAGGAAAACATCCCAAGCAAATCACCTTCTAAACCTGTTCAAACTTCTCAATCTCAACAACAATCCGTTCCCTCATATATCACTGATTTACAAAAACAATGGAATATTACAGTGGGGGAAAAAGAAATCATAAACATATGGGTAATGAGAGATGCAGGCCCTGAAAAGGTGCCATCATATATACATGGGATTTTTTATACTAGTGAATGTTATGTTATATTGATCAAAAGACCAGTATGCTACCAAATTACAATTTGGTTCGGACGAGATACTACACTAACTGATAGAAAATATGCCCTTACAATGGCTCAAAAATTGACTACTCTATTTACAAATGTAGTTGTTACAACAGAAACAAATCTTAAGGAAACTGAAACATTTAGACAAACAATACCAGTTAGAGTAACCATGTTAGGAAAGTTTATGGCAAATCATACATTTAAAAATAAAATTTTCTATATTGATGGTGGAGATGTAGTCCAACAAGATACATCATGCGGGATCTTAAAATTTACACCAAAGGACGTTAGTCAAATATATTGGGGAGAGTCTGTTGCATATTATATTGCTGAGCCTCACGGTAAATATGAAATAAGATGTATTGATAAAATGGTTGATGGTTACAATTTATGCCATATTAATGCATATGGATTTAAAAAATATGATAAATATGTAGATTTTGTTTATAAATTAAAGAAGGAAGAAAAATCTGTAACATGTAAGCTTTACTTTGTCGGTGACGACGGATCTCTTAAACATGCTTTTACTGGCCCAAAAGTCAATCAAAAAATCATAAGAAATCCTAAGAAAATATTCGTTATTGAAAGATATGTTAATGATGAGTTATTTGAATTGACATAAAGTTAAGGC
>OBIY01000740.1_pt1 | contig 11707 bp, 13 predicted proteins | sample 1519841 | NCBI WGS metagenome assembly OBIY01 (sample SAMN03019774, study PRJEB22545) | beach sand metagenome | biome: beach; feature: sea beach; material: beach sand | place: USA: Municipal Pensacola Beach, FL | collected 2010-07-30 | depth 30-40 cm m
GTGGCCGGACGATGCCCAGGCGCCACGCGACCGGGGCGGTTTCGAGACACTGGCGGCACGGCTGGGGGCCGACCTTCCCGCCGCCGGCGAGCGCCTGGCCCACACGGTGACCGAGACCCTGACCGCCTGGCAGGCGCTCACCCGGCAACTCGATCAGGTAACCACCCTGACGCTGCTGGACGTGGCCGGCGACCTGCGTGACCAGCTGCAGCGGCTGATTCACCCCGGCTTCGTGGCCGACACGCCGCCGCACTGGATGGGTGAACTGCCCCGCTACCTGAGCGCCGCGACACGGCGCCTGGGCGCGGCACGGCACGATGCGGCTGCCGACCGCAGACGCGCGCTGGGATTGCGGCCGCTGTGGGAACGTTACTGGGAACACCGTCCGGTGCAGACGACACACCCGCACCATGCCGACTGGGTTCACCTGCGCTGGCTGCTGGAGGAATTGCGGGTGGCGCTGTTCGCGCCCGAACTGGGCACCCGCGAGCCGGTGTCCGTGGCGCGCCTGCACAAGCAGCTCGATGCGCTGACCGGCGCCCTGCCCGCCCGTCGCGGCGCGGCGGGCTAGCCCCCCGGAAACGAAAAAGGCCCCGCCGGTGCCTGTGCACCGACGGGGCCCGATCAGCCCGTGGTCCGGGACTTACTTCTGGATGGCAGCGATGAATTCGTCCGCCTTGCAGATGTCCGACAGATAGGTCAGCGAGGTCTGGATGGCGGCGTCATGCGCCTCCTGGCTGCCGGCGCACACGCAGTCCTCGATGACGACGCAGCTCAGGCCCATGTCCACCGCCGACCAGACGGTGCCTTCGACCACGAACGTGGTGGCAACGCCGATCATGGCGATGTCGGTGATGCCGTTCTTGTCCAGCACTTCCTTCAGGTTGGAACCGCAGAAGGCGCTGATCATGGCCTTCTTGACGATTTCGTCACCCGGCTGCGGGGCCACGTCCTCGTGGATCTGCGCACCCCAGGTACCCGGCTGCAGGGTCGGGCCACCGGAGCCGAGCATGCGGAAGAACGCGCCGCGGTGGGGCATGGTCGGCGAGTTTTCGTCGAACTCGACCACGATGTGGATCACCTTCATGCCGGCCTTGCGGGCGGCGTCCAGCACCTTGGCGCTGCGCGGCAGGATGTCGGTGTCCTGCACCATCTTGGCGAAGCCGGCCGCCTGCGCCAGCGGCGCATCCGGATGGATGATGTCGTTCTGGAAGTCCATCGACAGCAGGGCGGTCTTCTTCACGTCGATTTCGATGGCCATCTATTTAGCTCCTTGGTTGATTGACTGTGAGACGGATCGGTACCGGTCGACCAGGCCGCTTCAAAAGTGCACGCGGAACCGGCTCGGCTCGAAGCCGTCCGGCACCGTGGGCGAATGCAGCAGCTCCACCGCCGGCGACACCTCCACGAAGGCCAGCGCCAGAAGCATGAGGTTGCCCTCGGGCGCGGGCAAGTCGTCGACGGGGAATTGGTCCAGGTGGGCGATTATGCCCTCGATGCGTGGCAGCAGCGTGTCATACACCCGCTGCAACTCGGCCAGCGGCGTGGACAGGCGCTTGCCGTGACGCTGATGCTCTGCCGGCAGCGCCCAATCGGCCAGCCACGCCAGGTCCTCGTACCCCGACGGCAGGGCAAAGGGGGGCGTGCTCATGGCCGGCCCACCCATTCCTGCACCGTGTGCAGCTGGTGACGCACGGCGATTTCCATCTCGCTGATCGGCAGGTGCTTCAGCACGCCCGAGGCCATCGCCTTCTGCGCGAACTCCAGGGTGCTGAGGTCCTCGTACAGGATGTCGCGCAGCAACACCTTGGTGTGTTCCTGGGCGAACTTCTGCCCGGCGCTCTCGGCGTCGAGCTGGTAGATGTTCATCTCCCAGGTCGACTCGTCCACCGCCACCGGCCAGAAGTTGTAGGTGAAGTACCAGCCCGGCCCGACATCGATGAAGAAATTCGGGAACAACACGTTGATGTCGAACCACCAGTTGGGGCTGTTGTCGGGATTCAGGCCCGGCAGGTCGACCATGTCGCCGGGTGCGAAACTCATGCCGTACTTCCAGGCCAGCGTCTCGGACGGCGTCGGTTTGTGGCCCGGGTTCACCCACACCGAGCCGGAGTGATGCGGCCCGTAGATGCGCGCCGAACTGAGCAGGCCGTAGGGGTTGTCCTGCCCGGCGCAGGCGTCCGGCACGGTGTGCCGGTGCACCATCATGACGTGGTAGGCCTCATGGAAGGCGTCGATGAAGGTCTTCCAGTTCGCCTTCACGCGCGCGCTGTAGCGGGCGATGTGGTTGAAACGCTGGAACGGATAGTCATCCAGCTGGGTGCCCATGCCGCCCAGGAATTCGCGCAGGCCGACCTGCGGCTGCGGCTCCCAGTGCACGAAGATGAAACCGTTCCAGATGTCGGTGGCGACCGGCCGCAGGCCGTAGTCGGCGCGGTCGAAGTCGGCGAAGTAGGTTTCGCCGGGCACCCCCTTCAGACGGCCGTCGAGGTCGAAGGTCCAGCCGTGAAAGTTGCAGATGAAGCCCTGCGCATTGCCCGTGTCGCAGATGCTGACGGCCATGCCGCGGTGGGTGCAGACATTGTGGAAGCCACGTACCTGGCCGTCCCTGCCACGCACCAGCAGGACCGACGTCCTGAGCACCTCGATCTCGCGCACCACGTAGTCGCCGGGGTTCGGCAGCTCGTCCTCGCGAGCCACCTCGAGCCAGGCGCGGCGGAACACCTTTTCCCGCTCCTGCTCGAAGAACTCGGGCGAAATATAGGGCTCGACCGGCAGCGGGCCGGACCCCATGTCCGGCACCGCCGTGGTGATCTGGGTATGAAACGACGCATCCGGCTTGGTCATATCCGTTTCTCCTCCGGATAGTGATTATGTTTTCCGGCCGGTCGATGGTACGAGACTTTCGCTACCCTCAGTCCACGGACTTCCACGGCAGGCGCGCCGGGTCGTCCTTGTACCACCCCTGAATGTTTTTCTTCAGGATCTTGCCGGTCAGCCCCTTGGGCAGGTCGGCAACGATCTCGATGTGCTTGGGGACCTCGTACTTCGCCAGCCGCGGACGACAGAAGTCGAGCAGTTCGTCCACCGTGGCCTGCGCGCCGTCCTTGAGACTGACAGTCGCCACCACCGCCTCGCCCCATTCCGGATGGGGCGCGCCGACCACCGCCACCTCGCGCACCGACGGGTGCTCGGCCAGCACCGTCTCGACCACACTGGGATAGACGTTGGCAGCACCGGAGATGATCAGGAAGTTCTTGCGGTCGGTCAGGTACAGGAAGCCGTCGGCGTCCAGCCGGCCGAGGTCATGCGTGCGCAACCAGCCGTCCACCAGCGCCTGCGCGGTCTGCTCCGGCAGGTTGAGGTAGCCGAGCATGTTGGTGCTGGAGCGGATCCACACCTCACCGACCGCATCGGCCGGCAGCGGCTGCCCCTGCTCGTCGCGAATGGACAGTTCCATGTGCACGCCGCCACGCCCGCACGACGTCAGCAGTTCCGGACGGTCGCGCAGACCGCGCACGTGGTCGTCGTGATGCAGGAAGGTGACCCAGCCGCCGGTGCACTCGGTGATCCCATACAGCTGCATCATTTCGCAGCCGAAGGTCTCCATGGTGCGGCGGATCAGCGCCGGGCGCGCCGGCGACGAGCCGTAGGTGACCAGGCGCAGCGAGGACAGGTCGTAATCGCCGCGGTCGTACTCGTCGAGCAGGCGCTGCATCATCAGCGGCACGATGATGGTGGCGGTGACGCGGTACCGGCCGACGAACTCCAGAAAACGCGCCGTGTCGAAGTCGCCGTTCGGCAGCACCACGGTCATGCCGTTGACCAGATTGAACGAGCCCAGCACGAAGGTGATCCAGCCGGATGCGGTCGGCGGGAACCACACGTCCTCGTAGCGCAGGCCAATGCTCAACACCGTGTAGAGCATCGAGTCGCGCATGGCGCCCTGCCCCAGCATCACCCCCTTGGGCAGGCCGGTGGTGCCGGAGGTGTAGCTGAGGGCGATCAGGGCGTCCTCGGCCAGCGACGGCCACTGCGGACGCTCCCGCGCGGCGCTCAGAAGCGACTCGTAATCGTGATCGAGGCCGTGCTCGCCGCCGTAGCCGATCAGCAGCCGGCCATCGGCACGCAGATCGTCCAGGATTGGCTCGAGCAGCGGCACGCAGTTGGCCTGCACCAGGATGACCCGTGCATTGCTGTCGCGAATGACGTGCAGCATCTCGCGCGGCGCGTAGCGCCAGTTGATGCCACAGCGCACCAGGCCGCTCTTGTAGCAGGCAAACAGGTGCTCGTAGACCTCCAGGTGCTCGTGGCTGAGGATGGCCGCCACGTCACCCGCCTGGAAACCCAAGCCCTGCAGGGCGGCAGCCAGGCGGTCCGAGCGGTCGTCGATCTGCCGCCAGGTCAGATGGCGATCACCGTCGTGGTAGGCGATCCTGTCCGGGTAATGCGCCGCGCAGCGGGCGATGTAATCACGTGGCAGCATGGCTGCCGCCTCCTCGTACGATCGTGTGGGGGAACCGGCCCAAGAACATCAGGCCGGCGCGAATTTCAACAGGGGCAGGCCCTCGCCCGCCGTTTCGAAGACGGCACGCACGGGCTGGCCGACAGCCAGCCGATCGTTGGCGATACCGACCACGTTGGCCAGCAGGCGCGGCCCTTCCTCGAGTTCGATCAGGCACACGTTGTACGGTACCAGTCCCTCGAACGCGGGATCAAAACTGCGGTGCATCACCACGTAGCTGTAGATCTCGCCGCGACCGGACGCCTGACGCCAGGTGATGGCCGTCGAGCCGCAGTTCTCGCACACAAAGGCCCCCGGGGCCAGCCAGGTATCGCAGTCCGGGCAATGCTGCACCAGTACCTTGCCCTCGCCCATGGCATCGAAATGCGGCTGGTTCAGCTCGTTCAGGACCGGCATCGGCCAGCCCTTGATGCGCGTGATGTCGTACATGGCGACCTCCTTACAGGCTGGCGTGCGGACTGGTGATCATGCAGGCGTGGTACATCATTCGCCCACCGTACGCGGCGGTGAGCACCAGGTCGTGCTTGACCTGCCGTTCACCGGCCGTGCCGCGCGCCTGCATCACGCCCTCCGACAGGGGTGTGCCGCCCTGCAGGTAGTAGCCGGACAGCTGACCACCGCCGGTGTTGACCGGAAAACTGCCGCCCGGCGCGGTCTGTCCGGCCAGCACGAACTCGCCCGCACCACCCGGCTCGACGAAGCCGTACTGCTCCAGTTGCAGCAGGATGCAGTAGGTGAAGGCGTCGTAGACCTGGGCGCAGTCGATGTCCTTCGGGCCGACACCGGCCATGGCGTAGGCGCCCTGCCCGGCCAGCTTGGCGCCGATCTCGATCTCGTTCTCGAAGCCGCGGCGGTTGGTGACACCGCGGTGCCCCTGGCCCATGCCGTGGATGTACACGGCCGGCTGTGGGCCGTCGGCGGCACGCTCGGCGCTGGTGACCACCACCGCCACCGCGCCGTTGACGGGAAACGAGCAGTCGAACAGGTGGAACGGCTCCACCACGTACGGCGAGGCGTGGTGGTCCTCCAGAGTCAGCGGCTTCTTCATCATGGCCAGTGGACTCTTGAGCGCCCACTGGCGACAGGCAACCGCCACCGCCCCCAGGTGATCCTCGTTCAGGTTGTTGTTGTGCATGTAGCGCCGCGCCGCCAGGGCATAGGCGGCCACCGGACCGAACAGTCCGGTTGGCGCCTCCGACCCCAGCTTGCCCATCAGCGGCAGCGGCATGCCAAAGGCCTGCTGGGTGCTGACACCCGGCACGATGGGCGCATCTGCAAACACGCACACCACCGCCTTGGCCATACCGGCCTGCACTGCCAGGGCCGCCTGCTGCACCATCTGCACCCCGGACGAGCCCTCGGCCTCGACCACCGAGCACAGCGTCAGATCCTTCAGGCCCGCGTAGTCGATCAGGTCCATCGGCAGATCCATCAACGAGGCGACAGGGCTCTTGTTGATGAGCAGGCCGTCGATGTCGGCCTTCTTCAGGCCGGCGTCGGCAATGGCGCGGTGGATGGCCGTGACGGCAAGCTGCCACGTCGGGCCGATGTACTGACGGCTCAGATCCGACATGGCAAAGCCACGGATCGCCGCCAGCGGTTTTTTGCTGGCCATGCTGATTCTCCTCCCGGTCGGCGGGGTTGAACGTTAGCCGTCCCTGGCCGGTAGCGGTCATTCAAAGACACAGCCGCCCGGCACAGGCCGGGCGGCTGAAGCACATCACCGACGGCGCCGGGCGCCGTCGGTGGTTCAAATCAGAAACGACAGCGTCGGTATGGCCTCGTCGCCGTTCACCAGCACCACTTTCTTGTAGGCCATGCGCAGTTGCCCGTCGACCCGGCGCAGCCGGTGCGTGCTGCGGCCGGCCCACAGGCGCAGCTCATGCGTGGACTGGACCACCGTTTCCATGAGCATGAAGTTCGAACCCACCTCGTAGCCGTCGTCCAGGCGCGTCACCTCGACGTTGGACAGCAGGCGGCGCATCGGCGAGGCCGGCTCCTGGCTGAAACGGTAGCCGGTGGCCAACTGGCGTACGCGGGTGGCGATACGCGTGCGGTTGTCGTAGATGTGCGAGACATGCGTGTTCGGATCATGCCCATCGGCGCGCGGCACCCAGTACACGCCGTCGTCCGTCCACAGGGCTTCCCAGTCGGCGTAGCGGCCTTCGTCGGCCAGGCGTGCCTCGAGATAGACGAAATCCGTGACCTCGCGCAGCTCTGCGTCGCTCAGAGCCGGTCGTTCCAGTGCAGTCGTGTTCATTACCGTTAACCACCCATGACGTGCAGGTAGTGCTGCCAGAAACCGCGATTCGAGGTCTCGTCGGTCATGTGGGAGCTGCGCACGCCGCGCGCGTCGATCTCCTCGCGATTCAGGCCACGACTCAGGTCGCACCACGGATCACCCGACTCCAGGGCCCGCTGCGTGCGCTCGGCAATGGAGGCGTCGTCCGCCACCAGGAACGAGGCCGGCCCGAGCGCGCCCTCGCTTTGCCGCAGCAGACGGAAATCGAGACCCTCGGCGCCTTCGAGCAGCATGGGCGTGTGCCACTGCACGCTCTTGTCCACCGCCAGCGGCTGGAAGATGACAATGTTCATCTCGGCCAGGAACAGGTTCGGCCAGATGCAGGCATGCGGTGGCCCCAGGTGCATCAGCTCCTCGGCGCGCTCCTTGCCGTACGCCTCTTCCAGTGCGGCGACGTACTCGGGCACCTTCTCGGGGGTGGTGCCAAGCCACTCCAGCGGCTTGGTGTAACCACCGGCAAAGTCGATTTCGGTGTGGCCGTTGCCCCAGTCGCGGATCACGCCCTTGATCTGCTTCTCGTCCGACACGAAGCTGTCGTACTGCGAGCGGATGGCGCGCATGAAAGACTGGTGCGTGAAGCCGACGTGGTAACCGTCGGTGTCGTTCTCGGGCAGCATCTTCCAGTTGGCGGCGTACTCGTGACGCACCCAGCCGGCCGTCAGGCGCAACTGGCCGGTCGGCGACAGGTCACAGGCCCTGTCGATCAGCTCCTTGGCGCGCCCCAGGTGCTCGTCCAGGGAGATGCCGTCGGTGGCGGCACTGGCGAAGATGAAGCCGCGATAGTTGCCACTGCGCGGCACTTCCAGCCCGAGCTTGGTCCAGTCCTTCTCGAAACCACCCGCGTGCGGCACATCCTGCAGTTCGCCATTCAGGCCGAAGGTCCAGCCGTGATAGGGACAGGCGAAGTTCTTGGCGGTACCGGTCGGCTTGTTGCACAACAAGTTGCCACGGTGCTGACACCGGTTGAAGAACACGTTGACCGCGCCATCCTGGCCACGGACCAGCAGGTAGTGCTGGCGCCCGACAGTGCGGGTGACATAGTCACCCACATTCGGCAACTCGCTTTCGTGGGCCACGAACACCCAACCGCGGTGAAAAATCTTGTCCAGTTCGTCCTCGAACACGTACGGTTCGGTGTACAGCGAACCGTGTACCCGATCGGGCTGGATCAGGTCCCGGTAACTGGCCGGGGTGAGACGTTCGATACGCATGCCCTTTGCTCCTGCTGCGTTATCGCCGGCCGTTGTGCCGGCACTGCGAAGCCCCTACTGGCTCCGAGCTGACGAAATCGGGTGTCATCCGCGTCTGGCGTCTGCACATTGCTGGCGGATAGCGCACGCCGTTCTGCTCCATCCCACCCATTCTAACGGTCGATAGGGGGAATCGACCATTTCACTGCCGAACAACCTGACCGGCGTCAAGCCCGGCCCGCCTACAGCGCATGACGCCGGTCACCCTCCCGGAACCCGCGCAACGCCACGTCGCCCAGATCGCGGGTCAGGGCCAGCACCTTGAATGCCTCGCCCATGGTCTGCGGCAACAGCAACTGGCGCGCCTGCACGGCAAGATCCAGATAGTCCTCACTGGTCGGGTCAACGGCCTCCAGCAAGTCGGCCAACCCACAGTTGATCAGGAACTGCGCCTGGTTGGCGAAACCGGCCACGGTCAGGCCGGCCTCGCAGGCCGCCTGCGCCATGGCCGAGAAATCGACGTGAGCGGTAATGTCCTGCAGCCCGGGCCAGCGCAGCGCGTCGTCGTGCGCCTGCTGGCGGTAGTAACAGCGCAGCGTGCCGGCGCTGCGCTGAGGGTGGTAGTACTCGGCGCTCGGGTAGCCATAGTCGATCAGCAGCGCGGCGCCGCGCACCAGCCGTTCGGCGAGCGTCCGCAGCCACGCCTCGGCGGTCAGGTTCAGCTCGGTCTCGTAACCCGGCGGCAGGCCGAGCCCCGCCAGGCGCTGCGCCACCTGCACGTCCCGAACCGGCTGTGCCTGCAGGCACAGCGCGTCGTCCTCCAGCGCCACGCACAGCTCCGCCGCCCCCCCGGCGGTGGCCCGAAAACGCCGCACCGGCATGGCGTCGAGCACCTCGTTGGCGATCACCACGCCGCAGACCCGTTCCGGCAACTGCGTAAGCCACTGCACCCGTCCGGCGAGCTGCGGCACGCGCCGGGCGATGGCTTCGTGCTGACGCTGCTGGAGCTCCGCGCTGAGCTCCAGCATGAGATAGCGCGACGGCACGCAGCCGAGCCGCTCGAGCTCGGCCAGCAGATCGGCCGCCAGCGCACCACTGCCGGGGCCGAATTCCAGCACCTCGCCGCCGGGCACCGCCTGCAACACCTGCGCCACCTGCCGCGCCAGGGCACGGGCAAACAGCGGCGAGCGCTCCGGCGCGGTGACAAAGTCGCCCTCGGCGCCGAACTTGCGAAGCCCATTGACGTAATACCCCAGTCCCGGCGCGTACAGCGCCAGCTGCATGTAGGCATCGAAACCGAGCCGTCCGCCGGCGGCGGCCACCGCCTGGCGGATGCGTGTCACCAGCCGCGCCGACAGCGCCAGCGCATCCGCCTCGGGCACCGGCGCGTCACGCACCGGCGGACACCGGTACCATCGGCACCGCCTCAAATCCTGAAACGCGGTCTTGCCGGATGTTGTTGTCTGTCGCTCTCACTGTCGTCGCCTATCTGCTGGGCTCGCTGTCCGCCGCCATCGTGGTGTGCCGTCTGCTGGGCCTGCCCGACCCGCGCCGCGAAGGCTCGCGCAACCCGGGCGCCACCAACGTGCTGCGCATCGGCGGCAAGTGGCCGGCCTTCCTGACCCTGGCCGGCGATCTGCTCAAGGGTGTGCTGCCGGTGCTGGCGGCGCACGCGCTCGGGCTGCCGTCGTGGGGCCTGGCAGCGGTCATGTTCGCGGCCTTCATGGGCCACCTGTACCCACTCTATTTTGGCTTCTCCGGCGGCAAGGGTGTGGCCACCACGCTCGGCGTGGTGCTGGCCATGAGCCCGCCGGTGGGACTGGCCGCCTGCCTGACCTGGCTGGCCACCGCGGCGATCACGCGGTATTCCTCGCTGGCGGCGCTGGTGGCGGTCGGTCTCACGCCGGTCTACACGCTGCTGTGGACACGCCAGGCGGCGCTGGTCCTGGCCACGGCATTGATCGCCGCCATCCTCGCCTGGCGCCACCGCGACAACATCGCGCGCCTTCGCGCCGGCACGGAAAGCCGCATCGGCCGCAAACGCTCTGCCCCGGAAACCCCATGAATTACTGGCTGTTCAAGTCCGAACCGGACGTGTTCGGTATCGACCACCTGGCCGCCAGGCCCGACGCCACCGAACACTGGGACGGCGTGCGCAACTACCAGGCGCGCAATTTCATGCGCCAGATGCAGGTCGGCGACCTGGCCTTCTTCTACCACTCCAACTGCAATCCGCCGGGCATCGTCGGCATCGTCGAGGTGGTGCGCGAGGCCTACCCGGACCACACCGCCTGGGATCCGGAAAGCAAGTACCACGACCCGGCCTCCACGCCCGACACGCCACGCTGGTTCATGGTCGACGTGCGCCTGGTGCGCAAGCTGCCGCGCCTGGTGTCGCTGGCCGAGCTGCGCGACAACCCGGCCCTGGCCGAGCTGCCGCTGGTGCGCCGCGGCAACCGGCTATCGGTGATGCCGGTGCCGCAGGCCGCCTGGCAGATCATCGAGGACATGGCCGGCGCCTGACCGGCGACGGCCGATCGCCCCCTACTTGTGGGCGATCGGCTTGTTCGTGAACAGATAGTCCTTGAGCTCGCCGTCGAAGGTCGGGTCCTGGCGGCGGATCCACTCCAGCACCATTGCCGCGTGCTCCTTTTCCTCGTCCCGGTTGTGGGCGAGGATCGCCTTCAGTTCCTCGTCCCTGCAGGCGTCCACACGCTGGTTGTACCAGTCGACCGCCTCCAGCTCCTCCATCAGCGAGGTGATGGCGCGGTGCATGTCGCGTGTGGCGTCGGACAGTTCTTCAATCGGCTCGTGATAACCCTCGTTGGCCATGCTGTTCTCCTGTACAGGCTGTGCGTCGACCCGATGCGCGGGGACCGACATCCAATACTATGTCAGCCCGTTCATGCATAGCCGGTGACGGTGCTCCGGCCGGGCGACCGGGGAGGATGGCCTTGAACCTTTACGACCGTTACCTGATGCCGCGGCTGATCGATGCCTGCTGCGGCCTGCCGGCGATCCAGGCCCACCGCGCCCGGCTGCTGCCACTGGCCCGGGGCGCCGTGCTGGAAATCGGCATCGGCACCGGGCGCAACCTGCCGTTCTACGACGGCACGCGCATCACCATGCTGCACGGCCTGGACCCGGCCGCGCAGATGCAGCGCACCGCCGCCCGCCGCGCCCGGGCAGCCGGACTGACGGTGCAGCTGATCCCGCTGTCGGCGCAGCAGATACCCGCTCCCGACGCGCACTACGACACCGTCGTGTGCACCTTCACCCTGTGCACCCTTCCGGACCCGGTGGCGGCCCTGCACGAGATACGCCGGGTGCTGGCGCCGGGCGGCCGGTTGCTGTTCTGCGAACACGGACGCGCACCCGAGCCGTCGGTGCAGCGCTGGCAGGATCGCCTGACGCCGTGGTGGAAACCGCTGGCCGGTGGCTGCCATCTGAACCGCGACGTGCGCGCCATGCTGCGCGACGGCGGCTTCGCGCCGACCGCCATCGACAGCGGCTACATCGCCGGTCCGCGGCCGTTCGCGCACATCACCCGTGGCGTGGCCGTGGCCGCCTGAGGCGGCCGCGAGACTCAGCCGCCGTGCGTGACCCGGTCGCGCAGATACACCGGCAGCGCCTGGTCGGCCGACCCCGCCTCACCGCGGGCATGGGCCGCCAGCCGGATGTGTGGCCACG
>OBIY01000741.1_pt1 | contig 11699 bp, 8 predicted proteins | sample 1519841 | NCBI WGS metagenome assembly OBIY01 (sample SAMN03019774, study PRJEB22545) | beach sand metagenome | biome: beach; feature: sea beach; material: beach sand | place: USA: Municipal Pensacola Beach, FL | collected 2010-07-30 | depth 30-40 cm m
GCTGTCGGTGGGCCTCTACGTCGAGCCTCAGTACCTTCACTTCTGCGCTCATGCTCTGCTCCTACAAATGGTTTATCGCCATATAAAAATCTGTAAAATAATCGTTAGATAGGTGGGCTCTCGTGTTGGCTACACTACGGAGTCTATCAAGTTAGCGGTATTGTCCTGATCAATCTAGCCGTCGCTTGGGTGGTAAGTTGGCAGACCTGTTCCCAGACCGCTTACCTAGCAATTTGGTAAACAAAACAATATTAAATAAGGAAGAAAATCGTGGTGAGATTGAGTTGGATGTTGTCGTTGGTTCTATTTATGGGTGGGTGTAGTACCGCAGTTCAACGAGTGGACCATCTTCCGCGCAATGGAGGCTCACAGCCGCAACATCTTGCTGTTTTTCTCGATGGCACTGCCAATGACGAACGGTCGCAGACCAATGTGATGAAGTTGTTCAACTTAGTCACTTTGCAAAACCGCAATGATATTAGTGCGACTTATGTAGCAGGTGTTGGTACCGGTATAAGAGTTCTTGGCGGAGCTAGTGGCTGGGGTATCGGTGATGATGTTCGCCAGGCATATCGATTTCTGCTGGATCATCACCACCAGCAAGACAAAATATATCTATTTGGATTCAGTCGCGGTGCCCACGCCAGTAGGATTCTGGCGTCATTACTTTATGTCGCAGGCCTGCCTGATGTCAGCCGTTTGTCTACGTTGAAGCGGGATGAGCTGGTCGAGGACATTTATGGTGCATTCAAAGATGGTCTTTATTTGGGTGAGCAGCCACGGTCATTGGCCGAAAAAAGAAAGGCGGTCAGCGCCATTGCTCCTTTGCCAGGTCTTGGAGAACCAGTGATTGTTGAGTTCATGGGCATTTGGGACACGGTAGAGGCTCTTGGTTGGCCGGATTATCGCGAGAACATCGATGAACCAAACGAGCGCTACTCGGATCAGGTGTGTAATTTGCGCTATGTGGCGCATGCACTGTCGCTGGATGATAACCGCGCGCGCGTTTTCACCCCGTTACTAATGACTCGCAAGCATCTGCAGGATGAAAGCTGTGATCACAAGATACTTCGCCCTGATCCTGCTCGTATGGACGAGGTTTGGTTTAACGGCGCCCATTCGGACGTGGGCGGGGGATATTCAGATACTGCAATTGATGGAGTGTCGCTAAACTGGATGCTTGCAATGCTGGACAAGCATGCAGCAGAACTGGTGCCTATCGGTACTCGTGTGTATGCCGATTACCTTGGGGACACTCATGACCCGGAGGCGGGTGCCTGGGGGGCGATCTATGCCGAACGTAAGCGCAATTTGCCCTGTTACGTGGCCACGACTGATAACCAGGAAGGGTGTTTCACCGATGACTATGATGGGCAGTATGCGCAAGAATCGACGAGCCTGACACGCCCAATCAAGATTCACCGTTCAGTATTCGACCGGATGGTTAAACGGCCCCCAGAAAAACATCAATCCGACTGGTTCCGGAAGCCGCCTTTTACCAAGTGGTTATTAACTGCCAGTAACCTCGGTGGTTCCATTGGTAATAACAGGTCAGCGGTGGGGGCGATGGGGTGCGGTAAACAGGGGCGTAGTGGTGAAGGTGGTCTGGTGAAAGTGGTTTGCGAGGACGACTATGCCCCTCGGCAGGTGGAGCCGGACGAACATTACTGCAATTTGGAAGTATGTACCGATCTTAAACAGAACCCACCGGATGGATTGGATTGCTCACGTGGCTCCTGTTGTGGGTTGATATCCTATCGCGGGTGTCGGCTTGAGAATGCGGAGATCATGGCTCGTGAGCGGCTATATCCGGTCGTGTTAGGCGAAGGGAGCCAGAAGGCCGTCCGAACGTTCTTTCCAGACGTGAAATATGATCGAACTGGTGTTTATCTAAAGGAAGGGCAGAGTTACCGGTTTGCGTTGAACAAGGTGTCAGAATGGCGTGATGCTAAGCATAAGGCGACCCCATGCAGAGGGCGAGATGTTTGGCCGCCTGTAGAGGGGGTTGAAGATGTGATGCATGGGATAGTGAGTAAGCTGGTTCAACTCTCTGCCCATTCCGTCAATAGCGGGTATATGGAGCTGATTGGCAAGGTGGTTGATGAAACGCCGCCAACAGCCTACCGGAACAAGCCTTCCCATCAGAAGCCGTCGTCGGTCAAATGGCAGCCCCGGCAGCGAGAGCAGTTGATCAAAATTGGTCAGCTTGCTGAGGTTGACGGTGAGTGTGGTGGCCCCATCACTCCTGCTACCCGCCTTTTCACACCTGCCTTTGACGGTGAACTCGTGTTGCTGGTTAATGAACCGCAAATACCTTGGTCGCTCTACGAGACTTATTACGACAACAATTTCGGTCGCGTCGAGGTAACCATAGAACTGCTACCAGAAAGCGCGAAGCGCGAGTTTTAGTCGGTTTTTTTCAGCAGGCTCTCAGAAATTACGGGTCCTCCGTAACGCTGGGGCGTTCTGTGGGCGGTTGGCCTGGGGCAGTTGGACTGGGGCTGTTGGACTGGGGCAGTTGGACTGGGACTCCTGCTGATGTGAAGGTCGCGCCTTAGTCGATCATTCCCAGCCTGGCGGTGGCATCGGCGCCTGGCCGCCGCTCGGCGTTAACGGCTCTGATGAATTCGCCCATTCGGTCAATGGCGACGCGGCCTTCCGGTAGCTGACCTGCAAACATGTGCCAGACGTGGGGCATACCGTTCCAGATATCCAGTTTGGCCTGGCCGCCGGCCTCTAATACCTTGTTGACTATGCGTCGCGAGTCGTCGAGCAGTATTTCCGTGCTGCCAACCTGCACCATCAGCGGCGGTAGACCTTCGAGGTCGCCATAGAGGGGTGACAGGCGCGGGTCGGTGAGGTCGTGACCCTGGGCATAATTGTTAGCCATGTCGGCGAGTGCGGCCGGGGTGAGCATGGGGTCGGCGGCGGCGTGGTCGGTCATGGTTTTTCCGCTGGCGGCGAGGTCGGTCCAGGGTGACAGGCAGATGGCCGAGCCGGGCAGGGGGTCACCCGCCTGTTTCAGTGCTAACAGGGTTGCCAGGGTCAGGCCGCCGCCCGCAGAGTCGCCTGCAATAGTAATGGCACCAGGCGGAACGCCCTGTTCGAGTAGCGCCCGGTAGCAGGCGGTGGCATCTTCCAGTGCTGCCGGGAATGGATTCTCCGGCGCCAGTCGATAATCGGCAGCAAATACCGCCGCACCAGATGCAACCGCAAGCCGGCCGGTGAGGTCCCGATAGGCTTCAGCACAGCCAAGTACATAACCACCGCCATGAAAGTAGAGGATGGTGCGTTGTCCCTGATAATGTTCGTGCCGCGCCCATTCGCCATTAACACCACCGATAGCTTCAGGGGTATAGCTGATGCCAGGCTGCTGTTTAAACGCCTTGCGCATCATCTTGAGGAAATCGTCGCGCTGCTGCTGCAGCGGAACCGACCCTGGCTTCTGCCGTTTGAACGTGAAGCGTAATAGTGTGGTGATTAGGTAGCTGCGTAGACTCCTCATGACTCCCCCTGGTGGTGTGAAATGCAGCGGCTGAAACTCCGGACCGGTCGTCCGTGCTTCTCCGGTCGGGTGGAGATAGTAGGAAGCAAGCTTGTCGAAATGCAAGTTGAAAAACTGTGAGGGCGGGATTTGTCCGCGAATCTGTCCCGCGAACCTGTCCAGGACTCTGTCCCGCGAATCTATCTGGGAATCTATCTGGGATGCAGGCAGGAGAACAAATTGGCGGCACGCAAAGACTTTTGCTGATCAATGCCGCTACACTTCTGTGCCGACTCTGTCGACGGTCGGTCACGGGTTCACCGTGGGACGCGTCAATCGGAGAGGGGCGCAGTTTTGGTTCTACAGTTCAATAACGGAGAAGAGCGTTGAGTTACGAAATTATCGAAAAGAAGATTCCTGCGGGTCCATTGGCCAGCCACACGCTACTGTGTGGTGACCCGAGCAAACCGGCGGCTGTTCTCCTGCACGGTGCCGGACCCGGTGCCAGCGCGGCGTCGAACTGGACCCGCTGTATGCCTGACCTGGCAGAAGACTATTACGTTATTGCTCCAGACCTGATCGGTTTCGGTGATTCAGAAATTCCGGAAAAATTACCGAATCACATCAGCGGCTGGATCGGCATGCGCGTAACCCAGATCATCGGTCTGCTTGATGAGCTGGGGATTCAGAAAACCCACATGCTCGGTAACTCGATGGGTGGTGCGCTGGCATTCCACCTGACCATGGAAGAACCCGACCGTTTTGATCAGGTAGCAATTATGGGAGCGATTGGTGCGCCGATGACCTGGACCACGGAGATGCGCCGCCTGCTCAACTTTTACAATGATCCGCGGATCAATCGTTATCGCGAAATGATGCACAGTTTTGTCTATGACCCGAGCCTGGTTCCAGAGCTCGAAGAGATTGTGCAAACCCGTTTTGGCCGCGCCACTGACCCGAAAGTGGAGGCGGTGCAGCAGGTCATGATCCGCACCATGAAAGAGGGCATGGATGATCTGGTCGTGCCGCCGTCTGCGCTGGGACGGATGCCCCACAACTTCGCTATTTTTCATGGCCGTCAGGATCGCATTGTGCCGCTGGAGACCAGCCTCTATTTTCTGGAGCATTTGAAAAATGCCGAGCTGCACGTTCTCGACCGTTGTGGTCACTGGGCGCAAACCCAGCGCTGGGACGCAATGCTCCCCGGCCTGCGCAGCCATTTCGGTTAAGGTCAGCCACCTGGAATGCTTGACCAACAGACCATAGAAACTGCGGCAGCGGCGCTGCATAAAGCCGAGCAGGATTGTCAGCCAATGGGCCAGCTTGGGCTGGCCCATCCGCAGATGACGATTGAGGATGGCTATGCGATTCAGCAGCACTGGACCGCCATCAAGCTTGCTGAGGGGCGCAGAATCGTCGGTCGCAAGATTGGCCTCACCTCGAGAGCAATGCAGCAGATGTTCGGCCTTACCGAGCCAGATTACGGCACCCTGTTTGATGACATGGTGTTTGCCGAGGGCAGCGATATACCGGTAGACCGTTTTATCGTGCCGATGGTTGAGGTGGAATTGGCGTTTTATCTGGGTAAGCCGCTGCAGGGCGAAAATGTAACCCTGACTGAGGTGCTGAATGCAACCGAGTTTGTCTCGCCAGCTGTCGAACTGATTGATGCCCGTACCCACCGGATTGACCCGGAAACCGGCAACGGACGGCAGGTCACCGACACCATTGCCGATAACGCTGCCTGTGCCGGCATTATTACCGGTGGCCGGCCGGTGCGACCGATGGATGTGGATCTGCGCTGGGTGGGGGCGATGCTGTCACGTAATGGCGTGGTTGAGGAGACCGGGCTCGCCGCCGGTGTGTTGAACCACCCGGCCAACGGTATTGTCTGGCTGGCACGTCGCTTTGCTGCACACGGCATTGCACTGGAGCCCGGGCAGGTGATTCTCTGCGGCTCTTTTACCCGGCCGATTGCGGTGAACAAAGGCGACACCTTTCATCTCGATTATGGTGACCTCGGTAGTATGGGGTTTCGATTTGTCTAACCGGAGCGGCTGAGATGGCGCTGGCCCATCCACAAAATCTTTTCAAAAAAGCGCTGCGAGCGCGGCAGCCCGTGTACGGCGCTTTTCTGGCCCTGGCGGATGCCTGCTCGGCGGAGGTGATGGCCAGCACCGATCTCGACTGGTTGCTGGTGGATGCAGAGCATGGACCCAATGACCTGCGTTCGGTGCTGTCGCAGCTGCAGGCAATTGCCGGATACACCACAGCGCCGGTGGTGCGTACCGCAGATCACAGCGAGAGCATGATCAAACGGTTGCTGGATATCGGTGCGCAATCGCTGCTGGTGCCGATGGTTGAAAGTGCTGATCAGGCAGAAGCCCTGGTGGCTGCAATTCGTTACCCACTGCGGGGTATCCGCGGTGTGGGTGCCGGCATGGCCAGAGCGGCACGCTGGTACGGTGTCGACAACTACATGGACGAAGCCGAGCGCGAGCTCTGCCTGGTGTTGCAGATTGAGAGCCTTGCCGGACTGGATGCGCTGGAGGCCATTGCCGCGGTTGATGGGGTGGATGGCCTGTTTGTCGGGCCGGCGGATCTGGCTGCGGCACTGGGCCACCTTGGTAAACCGGGTCACCCGCAGGTGGTTGAGGTGGTAGAGCAGGCACTGCAACGCATTGCCGCGACCGGCAAGGCCGCGGGCGTCTATTGTGGAGACCCACAACAGGCTGAGCGCTATCGGCAACTGGGCGCCAGTTTTATGCTGATTGCTGCCGATTCCATTCTGCTGCGCAATGCGGCCCAGGCGCAGTTGAGCCAGTTTAAATAGCGCTGCTTTTTGTTGCTGCTCTGTCCTTACTGCTTAAGCAAACAATCACTGCGTTGAGGGGGCGAAATGTTGCGAACCGTCGCCACCTATACGACTGCGCCCGAAGCCTATATTGCCCAGGGGTTGTTGTCGCAGCGTAATATCCCCAGCTTTGTGCTCCACGAGCACCACGTCTGGGCCAACTGGATGCTCTCCCAGGCACTTGGAGGAGTAAAACTGCAGGTCCCTGACCCATTCTTTGATGAGGCCAGGGCAGTTTTATTCACTGCGACGGCTGGGGATTCAGAACCTGAGTCTGAATCTGAGCTTTTCGGGGATGGAGAGCAGGCGGCCTGCTGTCCGTCATGTGGTTCTTCACAGCTGGTCGAGCAGAAGCGGTCGCGGCGGGCGGCGTTGATCGCTTTGATCATGCTGCACCTGCCGTTGCCCTATTCGGGGCGCGGGGTTGTGTGTGGTGAATGCGGCCATCATTGGCGGGCAAGAACGACCCGCCCCGTCGGCTTGGTGACGCTACTGCTGGTCTCGATAATGGTCGCCACGATGGGCTATCTGATCATGGCTGGCGGGGCTCACATCGCCTGTCAGTATGGAAAAACCCAATGGTGTGAGCGTTATTGGCCTTTTTGAGCCAGCTTGCGCTGGCTCAACACCCCGGTGAGCCCGGAGCGGCGGATTATTTCTCAGCTTTACGGTTTTTCCGCTTTTTAGCAGATTCGCGCTTGCCACCGAATTTAGGCCGCTCTTCCTGAAGGCTGATCTGTGTGGGTACCTGGCGTATCCGCACCTTTTTCAGATGGGAGATCAGCCCCTTGGGGAGTTCCCCCGGTAATTCCACCGTACTGAAATTGCCCTGAATCGAGATGTTGCCGATCTGACTGCCGTCGATTCCACCCTCATTGGCCAGCGCGCCGACGATATCGCGGGGTTCAACGCCGTGTTTTCGGCCGACCTCTATACGATAGCGGGTGCCGCTTTCCAGGCGTGCGCCGCTACCGCGTTTTTTATGTTTGGGGCCGTTTTTATCGTCCCTGTACGCGCGGTTGCCAGATCGCTGCTTGCGTTCTCCCTGGTTACCCCGCTGTCGGCTCTGTTGCTGGTCGGGCAGGGGGGCAAACAGAGGGAATAGCGGCCGCTCTTTCTGCCCCTGCATCAGCAACGCGGCGGCAATATCGCCGATATCACGTTCCTGGTTATGGGCAAACTGCTCGACCAGTTGGCGAAACTCGTCGAGCTCCTCGTTGTGCAGTGTTTCCATCAGCTGCTGCTCAAAGCGATCAATGCGCTTCTCGCTAACCTGTTCGCCAGTCGGCAGCTGTAGCGGGCTGAGTGCTTGCCGGTTAGAGCGTTCAATGCTTTTCAGTAAACGCCGCTCTTTGGGGGTGACAAACAGTAGTGCGCGGCCCGACCTGCCGGCGCGGCCGGTGCGACCAATGCGATGCACGTAGGATTCCGGGTCGTGGGGTATGTCGTAATTGACCACATGGCTGATGCGGTCGACATCGAGTCCGCGAGCGGCTACATCGGTCGCGACCAGAATATCGATACGTCCGCTTTTAAATCGGTTAATGGTCTGTTCACGCAGTGCCTGGGCCATGTCACCGTTGATCGCCAGTGCGGTGTAGCCACGGGCATCCAGTTTTTCAGCCAGTTCTACGGTTTCGGAACGAGTGCGAACGAAGATGATGACGCCGTCGAATGGTTCAACTTCCAGAAACCGGGTCAGAGCATCGAGTTTCTGGCCATGATTAACGATCAGAAAATTCTGCTCTATCCGTTCCACGGTGCGGGTTTTGGCGGCAATGCGCACCTCGCGGGCATCATGCAGGTAGGTGTCGGCAACGCGTTTGATCGGGCCCGGCATGGTGGCTGAGAACAGCGCCCGCTGGCAGTTCTCTGGTGTGGCAGCGAGGATGAATTCAACATCCTCGATAAAACCCATGCGTAGCATCTCGTCCGCTTCATCGAGGACCACCGCCTGCAGGTTTTCAAACTTCAACCGTTTACGCTCTATCAGGTCGCGGGTGCGCCCGGGGGTGCCGACGACCACATCCACCCCTTTTTTAAGTGCCTGCAACTGGTGTCGAATGTCCGAACCACCATATATCGGTAACACCTTAAAGCCGGGCAGGTTTTTTGCGTATGCCCGAAAAGCCTCGGCCACCTGGATCGCCAGTTCCCTGGTGGGAGTCAATACGAGAATCGCCGGCGTGTCGTTATTGGTGGTGATCCTGGTCAGTAACGGTAGTGCAAAAGCGGCGGTTTTTCCGGTACCGGTCTGGGCCACACCGAGCAGGTTTTCGCCACTGAGCAGCAGCGGTATTGCCTGTGCCTGGATGGCTGATGGGGTTTCGTAGCCCAGTTCGGTGAGTGCCTGCAGCAGGGGTGTGCTGAGCCCGGTCGACGCAAAACTGATGGATGGGGTGGTTGGTGTGGAATCGTCGGTGTCGTTCAAGTCTGTGGTTTGCATAACTGGTTTACTGGATGCGCCGGGGCGGCTGTTAAAGGGTCAAAAGCCGGCCATTTCGCAGTGCGCGGGATCGACACAGCGAAGCAGGCGTAAAGAAATCAGAGTTACCTGCGGGGCAGAACTGCAGGATTAGGGAAGGTTGCTTTCACGCGAGGCTTTCAGAGAGCGCGAAGTATAGGGCACAGGCCCTGCTTATGAAAGGCCGCAACCGGCTAGTTTGTGACTGACGGCCACGAGCGTCAGTGACAGGCCATAAAAAAAGGCCCCGGGCTATACAGATAGCCTGGGGCCTACAGGGGGTTCTGGGGGGAACGGGCTAGAACAGACCCTTGATGCGGATCAGCTGGGTTTCGCCGTTGGAGTCATCGACACCATCGTTATCGTTAACCACCAATGCGGTACCGCGTGGAGTTACTGCCAGTCCCTCGATCTTTTCCAGCACCAGTCCGCCGCGCTGTTGCAGATCCGCCATCAGATCCCGAACCAGTCTCTTCTCGACGACGGGGAAATCGGGTGTGATACCGGGTGCGGGATCAGCTGTGGGAGTCAGTCCGGCAATCGAGAATTCATAGATGCGTTTGATCGTTGCATCTGGACCACCCTGGTTGTCGCGTTCGATAACCGCGAACCGGTCGTCGCCCAGATGGGTGATCTCGGAGAGCCCAACCCAGCCGCCGTTGGGTGATGTCGGTATCTCCAGAGGATAGTAGTAGAAACTCCACTCCCCTGTGGCAAGGTCGAGTCGGCCGATTCGCACCTTGTTCTCAGGGTCGTCCGCCCATTCTCTCTGGAAGGCAACAAACACCGTTTCGTCGGCGCCGCGTCCGGTCACAGCGACACCTTCAAAGCCAAACCGAATCTGCCGGGCATTGGTCGACTCCGGCAGGGTGTGGACGGCTTCGATGGTGCCATCTGCAGCAATTTGCAGCAGCAGGTTTTGGCTTTCCACGGGACGACTGCTATCGCCTACGGTGCCAATGCCCTCGGAGACCACCCAGAAGCCACCATCGGCGCGCTGGGCAATGCCTTCGAGATCAAGATTGACGGTGGCATCGGCATTGACCAGCGAGGGTTCAACCTGGCCGAGGGCGCCGAGACTGTCGTGAATGATGGTTTCAGCGGTGATTGTTGCTGGATGTCGGTTAGCCATACTATAGATACGGCTCTGCTGGTAAAAGCTGTCGTGTACGCTATAGAAGACGCCACGTTGGTGTTGATCAACCGCTAACCCTGAGAGCGCTCCCCACGGTATTGGCGTGCCGTCACTGCGTTTGAGCGAGCGGATCGTTGGATAGGCAGGTTTATCGCTCTTGTCGAGTTTGTAGATGCCGAGTACTGAGCGGAATTTATCGCCACGGTCATCTTTTTCAGCAGCGGCAACGAAGAGGTTACGCTGTGGAATCGGCAACAGTCCTTCCGGACCAACGCCGGTGGGTAACAGCTGTTTAAACTTCGGTTTGCGCGCCTGTTTGTCGAGTTCGTAGACAAAAATCAGGTTGGCCCGCTCAGAGCCGACAAACAGCAGTTTTTCCTTGCCATAACCAGCAACGGCAACATTCTCCGGCTCGTTACCCTTGTTCTCTGAACGATTCTCCGGATAGTGGCCGACTCGCATGGCGAGGTGATCATTCTGACTGCCAGAGCTGTGTAGCAATTTGCCTTTGCGGTTAAAAATACTGAAGCCGCGTGAACCACCAAAAAGATCACCCTCATCAGCGGTAGCGAAAATATGACGGTTGATCCAGGTGATACCGTCCGGCTCGCGCGGCACATCGCTGAGCGACCCGGTGGGCTCAATCAGGTCGTTCTCGTTGATATCGATCTGGCTCAGATCGGCACTACCGGCGCTGAAGTGATCGATCACCTGGCCACTGGCCAGGTCGACCAGAACGATATGGTTGTTCTCCTGCAGGGTTATCGCAGCAATATTCTGTTTGTTGATGCTGACATATTCAGGCTCAGGGTCTTGCGGGAACAGGTCGGCAAGTCCGGTGAGCTGGGTGTCGCGGAGTGTCCACTGTTTGGGAGGCCCATTGAGGTCGACGATAGTGAGGAAGCCGGCCGGCATCTGTGGAGGTTCGCCATTACCGAGGTCTTCATCACGTTCGTTTTCAATGGCGATAGCGGCAAAGCGCTGATCGTGGCTCACAGCAACACTGTCCGGTTGCCCGCCGAGGGGCAGGGTCGCAACGATCTGCTGCTGGTTGATGTCGATGACCACCAGTTCACCAGCGGTGTTGATGAAATCTGCTGAACGATTTACCGCCACCAGTGCGTATTTTCCGGCAACCGCAACAGAAGTGGGTTCGCCGTTAAGGTCAATGGTTCCAAGAGGTTTCGGGTCGTGGGGGTTGCTGAGATCGACGAAACCGGCTTTTTCGGTCTCTGAGTCAGTGTAGATGAGGGTTTTTCCGTTTTCACTGGCGGCAACGATCTCTGCCACTGTTTCAGCGTTGATATCGGTGTTGAGATAAACCGGGAAAGAGGCGATACGCTCGAAATAGGCTTGTTTATCTGGTTTGGCGTGGACGACCTGGTGGGATAGTGCCAGTAGGATTGGTGCCGCGTACAGGGCCCGGCGGTAGGAAAACGGCATGTTTTTGCTCCTCAAGTTGTTGCCATTTAAAGGACGTGCATGTTCCGGTGTGGAATATGCCGACTCTGGAATTTGCCTGTGCCAACTGTAAGCGGGGTTTGTGACCTGTTTGTTAAACGCGCGTTACAGAGCGATGACAGCACTGATTGACTACTGCGGTATAAATCAGGTTCGCTACGGCTGCTTCAGCACTTTTTCTGCTACGCCATTCACCTTTCAGGAGTGCCGTTGTCTCAACAACCACCAGATTCAGAATCGCTGACCCTGAAGCGCACACTATCACTACCACTGCTGGTGTTTGACAGGGGCGCCAGGTAGC
>OBIY01000742.1_pt1 | contig 11697 bp, 7 predicted proteins | sample 1519841 | NCBI WGS metagenome assembly OBIY01 (sample SAMN03019774, study PRJEB22545) | beach sand metagenome | biome: beach; feature: sea beach; material: beach sand | place: USA: Municipal Pensacola Beach, FL | collected 2010-07-30 | depth 30-40 cm m
ACCAGGCCTCCAGCAGCCTGAAACCAAGCCACACGGTGGTAACCAGGTCGGGGTTGTAGCCTGAAAACCAGGCATCTCGAGGGCCATTTGTGGTGCCGGTTTTGCCGGCGATGTCAGAGCGTTTCAGGACTTTGGCTCTCACTCCCGTGCCCCGGATAATCACATCTTTCAACATGGAATCCAGCAGGTAAACGATCTGTGGGTCAAGGATTTGTTCGGCCTGGGGACGTGAATTAGCCCTGGCGGTTTCTGGAGTCGGAGAATTAGTTTGTTCTGCAGCTGCCGAATTAGCTTCGAAGTTTTCCGTTCGGTGGTTCTGCTCGCCTATTTTACTGTCAATGGTCGATCGGGATAGACAGGCCGGACAGACAACCGGAGTTGTTGACTGGTATACAGGTTCGCCGTTGAGATCCTCAATACGCTCCACCAGGTAGGGCTCAATCTTGTAGCCGCCATTGGCGAAGGAGGCATACCCAGCCGCGATTTTCAGGGGGGTGGTTGCATTACTACCCAGGGCCAGTGATAGATCCCTGGGCAGGGAGTCGTCATCAAAGCCGAATTTGTTAAGTGTGGTCAAGGCCGTATCAATGCCGATTTGGCGCAATATACGAATGGATACCAGGTTGCGTGAGCGGTATAACGCTTCTCTCAGTCGGGTTGGTCCGTAAAATTCGCCGCTGCTGTTTTGTGGCCGCCAGGCTTTTTCGATGGTGTCGCCATCGAATACAACCGGAGCATCATTGATAACAGTAGCGGGGCTCATGCCACTTTCCAGCGCTGCCGCATAAATAAAGGGTTTGAAGTTGGAGCCGGGCTGGCGTTGTGCTTGCTCGACGCGATTAAAGTGGCTCTGATAAAAATCAAAACCGCCGCGCATGGCTCGAATTGCGCCGGTACTCGGATCGACAGCTACTAGCGCCGCTTGTGCTTCGGGAAGTTGACTCAGGGACGGTAACCCGTCTTCAGTGTAAGCCAGGCGTACCAGATCGCCCGGTGCAAAAATATCCGAAAAATTTTCGACGCGGGGTTTGCGGCGATTTTCCGAGATATATTGGCGGAGGTTTTTCAGGCTCGTGTCCGCCGCGGCGATTAATTCGGTGGTCAGTGATTTGGTGAGAACGGATAAGCCTTCCGGGGAGACCGATGTGACAATAGCGGGTTGTAATTGGCCGACCACCGGGGTGTTAGCTAGGACATTTTGCCAGTCTTCCGGGTTATCGATTCGGACTTCAGGGCCGCGATAGCCGTGGCGCCAGTCGTAGGCCATCAAACCTTTTCGCAACGCTGCGTCGGCTAGCTGTTGCAGTGTGCTGTCGACAGTGGTGATAACGCTGTAGCCATTGATGTAGGCGTCGGGGCCAAGTATTGCCATTGCCTTGGCGCGGGCCTCCTCCGCTACATAGGGTGCGTTGTAATCGATTTGTGGTCCATGATATTCGGCGGTTAATGGGCTTTGGAGGGCGTGATCGTAATCTGCCGCGCTTATATACCCAAGTTTTAACATGCGTCCCAGGATCCAGTTGCGTCGGCTGAGCGCGCGTTCCGGGTTGATGATCGGATTGAAAGTGGAGGGTGCTTTAGGCAGGCCGGCAATCATCGCCAGTTGGGACAGGTCCAGGTCGGAAATCGACTTGCCGTAATAGGTTAGCGCTGCCGCCTGAACACCGTAGGCGCGATTTCCCAGATAGATTTTGTTGGCATATAAAGTAAGTATCTCGTTTTTGCTGATCTCATCCTCAATACGGAGCGCCAGAAGGATTTCGTTAAACTTCCGAATAAAGCTTTGTTCGCGGGTAAGGAAGAAATTTCGGGCTAATTGCATGGTAATGGTGCTACCACCGGATTGTATGCGGCCAGTGCTGACCAGCTCGACGCTGGCGCGTAAGAGGCCTGTGAAGTCAACACCGATGTGTTGGTAGAAGGCATCGTCCTCCGCAGCGAGAACTGCTTGTACGAATTGCAATGGAATTGCTTCAAACTGAATGGGGTTACGGCGCTTTTCGCCGAACTCGCCAATAAGTTTCATATCTTGTGAGTAAATTCTCAAAGGCGTTTGAAACTTAACGGTTTTTAGGGTTTCCACGGAAGGTAGTTTGGGGCTAAGGTAGAGGTACAAGCTGGCTGCCAGAGCGAGTCCGGCACCAGCAGCGGGAAGTACGAGGAGTGCGAAAAGCCTGAAAAGGGCTACAGCTGAACGAGGCATAGGTTGATTTTAAATCTCAATGGAGTGCTGCGTGTCATTATACTGTCCGCTGGTCATTAATTTGCACTCGGAGAGTTATAGTGATAACTTGCAGTGCGTTATCATAAGGCTGGCATAACCACAGGATTTTATAAATAAAAATGGGAATATTTTCATTTTTGGACGGGAAAGTAAAACCGTTGCTGGGAGTTGATATCACCTCCTCCACCGTGAAACTCCTTGAGCTCAGTAAAAGCGGAAGTGGTTACAAGGTGGAAAGTTATATGGTTAAGCCATTGCCGCCTAATACTGTTGTGGAAAAGGTGATCAAGGATACCGACGCTTTAGCTGATGTGATGCGAAAGGTTGTTGCTCAGGCCAAGGTGAAAAATAAGAACGCGGCAGTCGCTGTTGCTGGTTCAGCGGTTATCACTAAGGTGATCGAGATGCCGGCTGACCTTAGCGATGAAGGTGTTGAATCGCAGCTTTCAGTGGAGGCCGATCAATATATTCCTTACCCGTTGGATGAAGTAGCCCTGGATTTTGAGTTGATCGGTCCGTCGGAGGACAATGCCGATCAAATGGATGTTATGTTAGCCGCCTGTCGCCGGGAGACCGTGGATGCTCGCGCGGAAGCTCTGGAGATTGCCGGCTTGAATCCAAAGGTTGTGGATGTGGAGGTTTTCGCCGTTGAGAGAGCCTTTCAGCTGATTGCGGATCAAATGGAAGACCTGGGCGAGCAGGTGGTAGCTATCGTTGATGTGGGTGCGACGATGTTGACCCTTAGTGTCCTTGTTGAGGGTAAAACCCTGTACACGCGAGAGCAAGCTTTTGGGGGCAGGCAGGTAACCGAGGAAATTCAGAGACGTTATGGTCTGTCTTACGAGGAAGCGGGGCAGGCCAAGAAACAGGGTGGCCTGCCAGAGGATTACGAGTCGGAAATACTATCGCCGTTTAAAGAAGCGTTGATTCAGCAGATATCCCGGTCTTTGCAATTCTTTTTCTCTTCGAGCCAGTACAACTACGTCGATCAGCTGATTCTTGCTGGTGGGGTGGCGCCCATGGAAGGGTTGCGTGAGGAGGTTGAGGAAAAGCTAGGCTTGCCGACGATGATCGCTAACCCCTTTGTAAATATGGCGGTGAGTAATAAAGTCAATGCTGTCGCTTTAGCAATGGATGCCCCCGCCATGCTGGTGGCTGCCGGGTTAGCCTTAAGGAGCTTCGAATAATATGGCCAATGTCAACTTGCTGCCATGGCGGGAGGAGTACCGCCAGGAAAAGCGAAAGGAATTTGCTGCCACTGTAGTGGTTGTGCTTTTGCTTGGTTTGTTATCCGTGTTTGTGTGGGACCGGCTGGTGAATGGACGTATAGATTGGCAAAACAGCCGCAATGACCTCCTGAATCGGGAAATTGCCATATTGGATAAAAAGGTAGAAGAGATATCCCAGCTTAAGCTTAGGCGCCAGCAAATGATCGACCGCATGGAGGTGATTCTGGCGTTGCAAAGTAATCGAGCTGATATTGTCAAAATCTATGATCAATTTGTTCGCGCGACGCCAGACGGTGTTTACTTTACTGAGATGGTTCGCAAAGCCGCTAATGTATCACTTGTGGGTTATGCCGAGTCCATAAGTAGAGTTTCTGTGCTGATGCGCGAGCTGGAAGCAGTGGATATGTTTAAGGATCCGGTTCTTACGAAGGTGGAGGCAGACGAAATGCTCGGTGAGCAGGGAAGCCGCTTCGAATTGCAGGTGAAAATCGCGCAAAGCCAGAATGTCAGGGAGGAGGTGGCTCATGGCAGTTGAGAAATTCAAGGCCAAGGAATTACAGGTCTCTGAGTTTACCTTCGACAATATTGGTGTATGGCCACTTTTATACAGGTCGCTTGTTTGCGTGGCTGCATTTTTGATCGTGTTGGTGGGAGGTTATTTTTTCCATACTAAAGATCTGTATGTGACGCTGGAGGGGGCTGAAAGGAAAGAATCCTCACTCAAGAAAACGTACAAAGAAAAGGCTTTTGAAGTTGCGAACCTGGAAGCCTACAAACTGCAGATGGTTGAGCTAGAAGAGTCTTTTAACGCCCTGCTCGGCCAACTTCCCGGTGATACCGAGGTGCCCGGTTTGCTTGAGGATATTGGCGAACTAGGCTATGGCAGCAGTTTGGAAATCAACACTATTTCCCTGCAGCCTGAAAGGGCCCAGGAGTTTTATGTAGAGTTGCCGATAAAAATTGTTGCGGCGGGAGGCTACCATGATGTGGCCACGTTTGTCAGTGGTGTTGCAGGCTTGCCGCGGATCGTGACCCTCCACGACTTCTCGTTGAAGGCCTCGGATAATGACGGGCAACAAGTGTTTGAGCTGGATGCAAAAACTTACCGATACAAGGGGGAAGATGATGAAACAGAGTAAAACTGCCCCTTTCAGACTCTTGGTGCTAACGGTTGTGAGTTTGCTGATCACGGCTTGTGTGGCTAGTGGTAACCATGCCGATTTGCAACAATTCATGGAGCAGGCGAGGACTCAACCCCAGGGCGAGATAGAGCCACTGCCAACCTTTAGAATGTATGAGTCATACAAGTACAGCGTCGTTGCGCAGCGCAGCCCTTTTGAAAAGCCATTGACCGTGACAGCTGACGATGGCCAGGGAAAGGTAGCGGTCAAGCCGGATGAAAGTCGAGAAAAAGAGTACCTTGAAGGTTTTAACTATGCTGCCTTGACGATGGTCGGCACCCTTGAAAAGGATGGCGTATTGTGGTCATTGATTGACGATGGGCAGGGTAGCGTGCATAGGGTCACGGTTGGTAATTACCTTGGTAAAAACCACGGAAAGATCGTCTTGGTCAGCCCATCGCAACTAAATGTGGTGGAGATAGTTCCGGACGGTAAAGAAGGTTGGGTGGAAAGACCCAGGGCTTTGGCACTCAAGGAGAATGATTAATGGTCAAATTTGGGGAATCCGGGATGAAGGTAATTCGTTGGTTTGAAACGTCAATGAGAACAGGAATTAAGGCGGCCTGCGCTACCGGCATTCTTACTCACGCTGCCGTCACTCAGGCAGCGACTATTGAAGATATTAGTTTTTCTGCGTTGCCCAACGAACAGTTTGAAATCAAATTGGATTTTGATGGTCAGGCCGTGGTGCCAAAGGGTTATACGGTTCAGTCTCCAGCCAGGGTCGTGCTCGATTTCGAGGGAACCGAGAGTGCGCTGAAAGAGAAAAAATACCCCCTGTCTTTTACCAATGGTGAAAGCGCGGTGGTGTTGAGTGCTGGTGGTCGTACTCGGGTCATTGTGAACTTGGAGTCGCCCGCGCCCTACGAGGTTGAGAGTAGTGGCGATATTGTGACGCTTGTGGTGGGGCACGGCGCAGGAGCCGGGGCAGCAGCGATGGCGTCAACCCAGTCGATGAGTAATGGTTCCAAAAGTACTAAACGGCGTGATGGTACTGTAGCTATTCGCCAAACTGAAAATGCCGTGGAGGACGTCGATTTTAGCCGTAGCGAAAGCGGGGAAGGCATAGTGTCAGTGACGCTGACCAACGCCAAAACTCCCATTGATGTGTCCAAGGAGGGTTCATCTATTATTCTTTCTTTGTACCGCACCGCTTTGCCCCAGGCGCTGGACCGCAAGCTAGACGTGATTGATTTTGCAACGCCTATCAAGACTATAGACACCGTTGGCGACGGGCTCACGACGCGTATAACGATCGATGCCATGGGGGAATACGATTACCTGGCATATCAGGCGGATAACCAATACGTCGTCAGCGTCAAGCCATTGACCAGGCAGGAAGTCGAGGACAGGAAGAAAAATGAGTTTGCGGGTGAAAAACTGTCTTTGAACTTTCAGGATATTGAAGTGCGTTCGGTGTTGCAGCTCATTGCCGACTTCACCGGCTTGAATCTGGTCGCCAGTGATACCGTTGAAGGTAATATCACGCTACGTCTGGAAAGTGTGCCCTGGGATCAGGCCCTGGACATTGTGCTCAAGGCTAAGGGACTGGATAAGCGCCAACAGGGTAACGTGCTGATGGTGGCGCCCGCGGTCGAAATTGCCGAGCAGGAACGCCTGCAGGTCGAGGCAAACAAGCAATTGATAGAGTTAGCGCCGCTGGTCACCGATTTTGTTCGAGTGCGTTATGCCGATGCTCGGGAGCTGTTTGAGCTGTTCGACGTTGATGAAGGTGGTGGTGGAGGCAGCAGCGATGAAAATGCCACTTCCAGTATTCTGTCCGAGCGCGGCACCGCGATTGTTGATGAGCGCACCAATACGATAATCCTGACCGATGTTCAGGACAAGATTGACGAGTTCCGACGTCTTGTGAAGGAGCTGGATATCCCGATCAAGCAGGTGGAGATTGATGCTCGTATTATTGTCGCTACTACTGACTTCCGTAAAGAAATTGGAATGCGCTGGGGGATTGTCGGTGTTGAAGATCGGGGGGATTCTCTCTATTCATTTGGTGGTACGCGGGATATACAGAAAGCGGGGGGTGCGTTTGACGCTTTCCTTGGTGGTGAATCTGAGCTGTTGCTGCCCGAAACATTGGCTGTGGATCTCGGTGCCGCCGAGCGTTTCGGTAGTTTAAGTTTAGGGCTGTTGCGCGATAACTTGCTCCTCGATTGGGAAATTAGCGCCATGGAAGCCGACGGCTTTGGCGAAACCATTTCCCAGCCTAAAGTACTCACTGGAGACAAACAGGAAGCGGTGATCAAGTCAGGGGTAGAGATTCCCTACGAGACAGGCACTGCCAGTGGCGAAACGGATCTCGAATTCCGCGAAGCGGTGCTGCAGTTGAAGGTTACTCCGCAAATTACGCCGGATAATCGCGTCATTATGGATTTGCACATCACTCAGGATCAGGTGGGTGAAATTGTGCCCACCTCAGAGGGAGGCTCTGAACCCACAATCGATATTACCGAGGTGCAAACCCAGGCACTGGTTGGTGATGGCCAGACACTGGTGTTGGGTGGGATATTTCAGATGCAACAAGTGGATTCAGTTGACAAGGTCCCGGTTTTGGGTGATTTGCCCTACGTTGGCAAGTTATTCAGAAATGATTTCAAGGACCAGTCCAAGCGGGAAATCCTGATCTTTGTGACCCCGAGAATCATAGACGACCAGCTATTGGATCGTTGAATGCCCCAGCGCATATTTCTTGTTGGCCCCATGGGGGCCGGCAAGACTACGGTTGGCAAGCAGCTAGCTAAACTTCTAAATCTCGCGTTTATTGATCTCGACGCTGAAATTGAAAGCCGTTGTGGCGCTGATATACAGTGGATCTTTGACGTCGAAGGGGAAGAGGGGTTTCGCCGGCGGGAGTCATCAATTCTCTCCGAGGTGGCGGCTCAGGACAGGATTGTTATAGCCACCGGCGGTGGGGCGGTACTCCGGCCTGAAAACCGTGCTCTGCTTAAAAAAAGCGGTACCGTTATTTACCTGTCTATTCCCGCCGAGGCCTTATATCAGCGCACCCTTCGTGATACTAAACGCCCTTTACTGCAAGTGGAAGACAGACGCGCAGTGATAGAGCGTCTGATTGCAGAGCGCGAACCATTTTATCAGGAAGTCGCAGATATCATTTACGATGGGGTTAACGCCAATCCTCAAGCGAGCGCAAACGCCTTGATAAGCTTGATTCAGGATGGTCGCGGGTAATGCTAAAATAAGCTGCGTTGCGCGTCGGGATGTTAGCCGGCGCTATCTGAAACCAGCTGCGGCGACCCTTTGAATACACATACCTTGAGCCTTGATCTGGGCGATCGGAGTTATCCGATACTAATTGGCAAGGCGCTGCTGCGCCAGGAAGGGTTATTATCTCCCTATCTGGGTGGTGACGGCATACTGATCGTGACCAACGAGACGATCGGGCCGCTTTACCTGGACACAGTCACGGCACTTCTGGCGGGACGCAAGGCCGACCACATCATTTTGCCGGATGGCGAGCAATATAAAAATCTGGAAACACTTAATCTGATATTTTCCAGATTACTGGAATGCAGCCACAATCGCGATACCACCTTAATCGCCCTCGGCGGCGGTGTTATCGGTGATATGACCGGCTTTGCCGCCGCCTGTTACCAGCGGGGGGTTGATTTTATTCAGATTCCCACGACACTGTTGGCGCAGGTGGATTCTTCCGTTGGTGGTAAAACCGCCGTCAACCATGCGTTGGGAAAAAACATGATTGGCGCTTTCCACCAGCCGAAAGCGGTACTCATTGATATAGAAACGCTGGAGACCCTTCCAGAAAGGGAGTATAGGGCGGGCCTCGCCGAAGTCATCAAATACGGTTTGATTATCGATGATGAATTTTTTTGTTGGCTAGAGGAGCACGCCAGTGAGTTACTGGGACGACAGGAGCAGGCCCTCTCACATGCCATAGAAGTATCCTGTCGCCTAAAGGCTAAAGTCGTTAGCGCTGATGAGAGAGAAGGTGGTATCAGAGCGATACTCAATCTGGGGCATACCTTTGGCCACGCGATCGAAACTCAACAGGGATATAACGACTGGCTTCATGGGGAGGCAGTGGCTGCCGGGATGGTGATGGCCGCCCGTATGTCGCAACGATTGGGCTGGTTGCTGGAGCCTGAGGTGGCCCGGATCGAGTCGTTGGTGACCAGCCTTGGGCTCCCCTGTCGTGCGCCTGAAAATATTGGGTCGGAAACGTATCTTGAGCATATGTCGGTCGACAAAAAGGCGCGCGGGGGCAAGATACGGTTGGTGCTGTTAAAAGCTATCGGTGAAGCGGTAGTGACTGCGGATTATCCGCAGGGCGACTTGGTCGCCGTGTTAAACCAAGCTTCCATCTAAGGGATTTGTTCACTTCTATCCCTGTGTGTAAAATGTGCGTCCTTTTCACCTGCTGAGTTGCGACGTGCGGGCGAAACCTTTTCTAGTCTTTTGTTTTTAAAGGATATTGTATGTCTCGTGGCTTGTATCGGCTGGACGAATATCGCGACAACTGCGGTTTCGGGTTGATTGCGCATATTGGCGGCCATGCCAGCCACGATCTTCTGCAAAAGGCGATCGAAGCATTAACCTGTATGACTCATAGGGGAGGCATTGCGGCCGACGGTAAAACCGGGGATGGCTGCGGTTTGCTGATGCAAATTCCCGATGCCTTTTTTCGAGACATCGCAAAAACTCAGCTGAACAGTCCTCTGCCAGAGCGTTATGCGGTCGGCGCGATTATGTTAAGCAAAAATCCAGAGGAGCGGGAGCAGACGAAGGCGGTTATCAACGCGGAGTTGGCGCGCGAGAATCTGGACGTTGTGACCTGGCGAGAAGTGCCAACCAATAATGAGTGCTTGGGTGAAATTGCTTTGCGCACTCTGCCGGAAATCGCACATTTATTTGTTGGCGCACCTCCCGATCTGGACGAAAAACAGTTCGATGCGCGACTGTTCGCCGCAAGGCGTCGTATGGAAAACCAGCTGCGGGAATGCAAGAGTTTTTATATCGCCAGTCTTTCCGCGCGAGTCGTCTGTTACAAAGGGCTGATGATGCCCGTGGATCTGCCCAACTTTTATCCCGACCTTTCCGATCCGCGCTTGAAAACGGCTATCTGTGTATTCCATCAGCGCTTTAGCACAAATACTTTACCCGAGTGGCCGCTAGCGCAGCCTTTCCGCATGCTTGCCCATAACGGCGAGATCAACACCATTCTGGGTAATCGTAATTGGGCGATGGCGCGCACGGCAAAGTTTGATACCCCCCTTTTGCCAGAACTCACGGAGCTTGCGCCGCTAGTGAATCGCGAGGGTTCGGATTCATCCAGCCTCGATAATATGCTTGAGTTGCTGGTAACCGGCGGTGTTCCCCTGCACCAGGCGGTGCGCCTGTTAATTCCCCCTGCCTGGCATAACGTGGATGACATGGATCCGGATCAGCGGGCTTTTTTCGCCTATCAGTCCATGCATATGGAACCCTGGGACGGGCCGGCCGGACTGGTAATGACCGATGGCCGTTACGCGGTCTGTGCCCTGGACAGGAACGGCTTGCGGCCCTCGCGCTGGGTGCTGACCGACGACGATATTATTACTGTTGCTTCGGAAGTGGGTGTATATGATTACCAGCCCGAGGCCGTGGTCGCCAAGGGGCGTCTTGGTCCCGGTGACATGCTGTCGGTGGACATCATTTCAGGTCAGGTTGAAACCCGGGATCAAATCGACCGGCGCCTGGCGGCGGCAAAGCCCTATCGTCAGTGGCTGAAGCAAGGCGCCAAGGCCATCGAATCCAGTATGGATCATGACGGCCTTGAGGCGGAAGGCACCTTGTCTGCGCAGCTGATTAAGCGTTATATGAAAATGTACGGTGTTTCCCTGGAGGAGCGGGATCAGGTGCTTGCGCCATTGGCCGAAGGGGCGCAGGAAGCGGTTGCCTCCATGGGTGATGATTCGCCCATGGCGGTTTTGTCGGAACAAAGCCGCAGTGTATTTGATTATTTCCGTCAGCAGTTCGCCCAGGTGACCAATCCACCCATCGACCCCTTGCGCGAAGGTATTGCCATGTCCCTCAGCACTCAGCTGGGCAAGGAGCGTAATATCTTCGATGAAACGCCCGAGCATGCGCAGCGAATAAACCTGAATAGCCCGGTGTTGTCCCCGCGCAAATATTTCTCCCTGAAAAATAACGGCATTCCTGGCTTTGAGGCGCGTAAATTCGCCTTGCGCTACAAGCCTGCCGAAACGGACCTGAAGTCGGCCATCCAGGCCCTGTGCGCTGAAATCGAAGCAGCCGTACGGGAGGGTGTCAGCATTTGTATTCTCTCTGATTACAAAATTGACGTCGGAGAAATCCCCGTGCAGGCAGTTTTTGCCGTGGGCGCGGTGCATAATCACCTTATCGCCAGCGGCCTGCGTTGCGATGCTAACCTCATTGTCAGTACCGGCGCCGCCAGGGACCCGCACCAAATTGCTACGCTCATCGGTTGCGGCGCTACCGCTGTGTACCCCTATCTCAGTTACCATCTGCTCCACGAAATGTGTGAAAGCGGGGAATTGGTCGTCGATCTGGATACCGCCTTCAAGCATTACCGCCGGGGCATTAATAAAGGCCTGATGAAAATACTGTCCAAGATGGGCATTTCCACCATTGCTTCCTACCGTGGCGCCATGCTTTACGAAGCAGTGGGTTTTGCCGATGAAGTTGTTGAACTGTGCTTCCCCGGATTGATCAGCAGGATTCAGGGTTCGGGCTTTGCGGATTTTCAGAAAGATCAGGAATTATTGGCCGAATCGACCTGGAAGGACCGCAAGCCTATCTCGCCCGGTGGCCTGTTCAAATATATTCACGGGCAGGAGTATCATGCTTTCAACCCAGACGTGGTACAGGCGCTGCATAAAGTGGTGCGTAGTGGCGATTACGCTGACTGGCGTACTTATGCAGATCTGGTAAATGGCCGGCCGATCGCGACTCTCCGGGACCTTATGGAGGTCAAATTCAACAGCTCACCCATCGCTGTGGAGCAGGTTGAGCCCCTTGAAAAAATTGGCTTCGGCCAGGGCTTCAT
>OBIY01000743.1_pt1 | contig 11693 bp, 10 predicted proteins | sample 1519841 | NCBI WGS metagenome assembly OBIY01 (sample SAMN03019774, study PRJEB22545) | beach sand metagenome | biome: beach; feature: sea beach; material: beach sand | place: USA: Municipal Pensacola Beach, FL | collected 2010-07-30 | depth 30-40 cm m
AAGACTTCCCGGCCCACAATGTACTTTTGCAGATTACCGCCGGACAAACTCCCTGCCGCAGACTCGATTCCACTGTGCTTCACGTTAAAGGCATCGCAAACTTCCCGAGCAAAGCGGTTTCTCGCCAGTATATCAATCATGCCATGACGTAAAAGCCGCCGGCGGATAAAGCCGCTGAGAAAGGCATTCTCATGCAGCGCCATATCGGGAACCGCACCATGCCCCAGGCGTTCTTCGGGTACATAGGTGATGCCTGCAGAGCGACGCTGAGTGGGTGAGTAACGACCGATGGGTTGCCGGTTGAGCAAAATGGTTTCAGGGGGAGTACTCACCTCGCCCGATAATGCGGCCAATAATTCATTCTGGCCATTGCCTGCGACGCCGGCAATACCAAAGATCTCTCCCCGATTCAGTTCGAAATTAATCGCATGCAGGTCCACACCGAATGGCTGTTCACTGGGTAAAGTCAGCTCATTCACTTGAAAGAGTACTTCCTGGTCTAATCTGTCGCGATCAGCATCGGCCCGAAGTGGTTCAGCCAGTTGTTCCCCCACCATCAACTGCGCCATGCTCAAAGCGGTTTCTTCGGCTGGCACGACTTCCCCCACCAAACGTCCTTGACGCAAAATCGTCGCGTGGTGGCATAAGGCCTTGATTTCATCCAGCTTATGGCTGATGTAAAGAATCGAGACCCCTTCTGAAGACAGCCGCCTGAGCACTTCAAACAACTTATCCACCTCTTGTGGCGTCAATACGGAGGTAGGCTCGTCCATCACTAATAGCTGAGGGGTCTGCAGCAAACAACGCACGATTTCCACCCGCTGACGCTCGCCCACCGACAGTTCATGGACCCAACGCTTAGGATCCACTTTAAGACCATAGCTGGCGGAAACTGCCGCAATCTTCTCACTCAACGCCGCCAGGTTGTAAGCGCCATCCAGTGAAAGTGCAATATTTTCGGCCACTGTCAGTGCCTCAAAGAGGGAGAAATGCTGGAAAACCATCCCGATACCCAAGGCCCGTGCCGCAGCTGGGTTATCAATAGAAACGTGTTTTCCTTCCCATTCGATCACCCCGCGGTCAGCCTTTAACAAGCCATAAATAATTTTAACCAGCGTGCTTTTGCCCGCGCCATTTTCCCCGAGTAGCGCATGGATTTCACCGGGCATGACCGCAAAGTCAATGTTGTCATTTGCTAAACAACCTGGGAAAGCTTTGGTGATGCCACTCAGCCTCAGACGAGGTGTAGTATTTGACTGTGAAAGATTCATTCAGGGCTCAATAAAGTATTTTGTCAGACTTGTTCATCCAGGCTTCAAATGCGGCAATCGCTTCGTGCTCAAGCAGCCGGGTTGTGGGAATTTGCCGATGCTCCAGGGGAATTGAGACTTCCCGGTAAAGGAACTCATCATCAAACCCAATCACTGCGGCATCCTGCCGTGTGTTGGCGTAGTAAATCCGGTCAATTCTGGCCCAGTAGATGGCACTTAAACACATGGGGCAGGGCTCGCAGCTGGTGTAAATATCACAACCGGCCAGACTAAAATTATCCAGCGTTTCACACGCCCGCCGAATCGCGACAATTTCGGCATGGGCTGTAGGGTCATTCTGGCTGGTCACTTGGTTGTAACCTTCTGAAATGATGCTCCCTTCCCGGGCAATGACAGCCCCGAAGGGCCCCCCCTGCCCCTGATCCATTTTCTCCAGAGATAAACGAATAGCTTGTCGCATTAATGACTGTGCGTCGTCTGTTTTCATGTTCTCTGTGCTCCTCTACAGGCAACACCATCAGATCTTAAAAGGTTTTCAGAACAGTTCAGCCACTGTCGCTCCCGTCGTCTCAGCAAATCTGCCGCAACCGATACGGCGATGGCTTCTGGTTGCTTGGAATGGATACCTGAAATGCCGATCGGGCACTGCATTCGGCTCAATTGCTCCGTGGTAAAACCGCGCGCCAGCAAGCGCCGATGAAACCGGCGACGCTTGGTCTCAGATCCGATCATACCCAGGTGATAAAAATCTGACCGTTTTAGGATGGCTTGGACAATATCAAAATCCTGTGCATGATCATGCGTCATCACCAGATACCAGGCACCTGCCGGCGCCTGGTTGACTTCGTAGAGCGGATCACCCGACTGAACAAACCGGATGTCTTTAAAATCAGCCCCGACCATTTCATCAAAACGGCTGTCAACCCAGTTCACCTTAAAAGCGAGTGGCGCCAGTGCCCGGGCAACGGCTTGCCCAACATGCCCAGCCCCAAAAAGTAAAAGGTTCGGCGCATCATTCGCCAGCTTTTCCAACATCCAGTGCTGCCCTTGTTCGGTGAACAGGAGCACTTGCCTGTGCGGATTCTGTAAAAACTGGCTCACACCCGTGAAGGTTTCACCCGAAAGCCCGGCTATTAACGCTGGCTTTTCAATCACTTGCGGAACTCTGCCCCTCGGCTCAAGTAATGACAATAAAAGCCCCTGATGGCTCTCCGCCTCCGTTAGGCAGAACCACAACTGATCGAGCGCCGGATCAGTGCGATCCATCTTCTGGTAAACCAGCCGGACTTCACCACCGCAACACTGCCCTACCCGCGCGCCCAGATTGCAGTTTTCTGTCCATGAGACCTGTGCTTGAGGGTCCGCCAGCGCGTCTCTGGCTTGCTGCAGAGCATGAAACTCAAGCTGTCCGCCGCCAATGGTTCCCCACTGGGAAGTGCGCGTGACGATGAGTTTGGCGCCACAATGCTGGGGAACAGAACCTCTGGCGGCCGCCTGAGTAACCAGAATACAGGCTTGCTCTTGTTTTAAACATTGTTGCCACGCCTCTATCCAGGGTTTCATCCATTAACCTCCCTGTGCATCGCCTCACACGCCATTAAAACCGCCTCAGGTGTAGCCGGCGCATTTAATGTTGGTCGCTGGCGGTAATCACCCAAGCTGGCCACCGCATCGCTCAACGCATGAAAAACGGAAATCGCCAGCATCAAGGGCGGCTCGCCAACGGCTTTGGAGCGGTAAACCGTTTCAACTCGGTTGGGGTTATTCTCCAGAATATTAATATTCATCACCGGTGGCCGATCGGCACAGGTGGGGATTTTATAGGTTGATGGTGCATGCGTTTTGAGCTGACCGGACGAATCAAACACGAGCTCTTCGGTAGTGAGCCAACCCATACCCTGAATGAAGCCACCTTCGATTTGCCCTTTGTCCATTGCCGGATTCAACGACTCACCGCAGTCGTGCAAAATATCGACACGGCTCACCTGATATTCACCGGTCAGCGTGTCGACCAGCACTTCAGAAACGGCCGCGCCATAGGCAAAATAATAAAACGGACGACCCTGTTGTGTGTCTGCATCAAAGTTTATCTCTGGTGTGCGGTAAAACCCTGTGGCCGAGAGCGATACACGATTCAGGTAGGCTTGTTTAACCAAGTCATCAAAAGGTATCACACGGTTTCCGATGCAAATCTGATTAGGCATAAAGCAAACATTTTCTGTCGTCTCGCCGTAGTGCTCAGCCGCAAAGACTTGCAAGCGTTTTTTCAGTTTCTGGGCCGCCACTTCGGCGGCTTTTCCGTTGAGGTCGGACCCACTGGAAGCCGCAGTTGCCGACGTGTTGGGCACTTTGGCGGTCGAAGCAGCAGTGATTTTGATGCGATCAATATCAACCTGGAGTGTTTCAGCAACTACCTGAGCCACTTTGATGTACAAGCCCTGACCCATCTCAATGCCGCCATGATTGAGCATGATGCTGCCATCACTGTAGATATGAATCAATGCACCGGCCTGATTCAGGTGTTTGGTCGTGAAGGAAATACCAAACTTCACAGGTGTCAGCGCCAGGCCTTTTTTAAGCACGGGGCTTTCCCAGTTGAATGCCTGGATCTGCTGTCGGCGCTTCTGGTAGTCGGCATCCTGCTCGAGTTGATCCAAAAGCGTATCGAGAATGTTGTCTTCGATCACCATGCCGTAAGGTGTGATATTACGCTCCTTTTGGCCATAGAGATTCCGGCGGCGAATGAGCAGTGGATCTTCACCCAGGTGGCGTGCTATGTCTTCGAGTACACGCTCAATGACCATCATGCCCTGTGGCCCGCCAAACCCCCGGAAAGCCGTATTCGAAACCGTATGCGTTTTACACCGGTGTGAATGAATTGTGACATGCTCAAGGAAGTAGGCGTTATCCGCATGGAAAACGGTACGATCGTTTATGGCCCCAGACAAATCAGCCGACATACCACAGCGTGACGCCAATGTCATTTCAATGCCCTGGATCACGCCGTTGGAATCAAAGCCGACATCATAATGGGTCATGAAATCATGCCGCTTGCCCGTCATGATCATGTCGTCATCCCGATCGAGCACTAATTTTGCAGCCTGGCCTGTTTTTTTAGCGGCCAGAGCGGCAATGGCGGCAAAAAGCGCCGGTTGGGACTCTTTGCCACCAAACCCGCCACCGAGTCGGCGTACTTCCACCGTCACACAATGATCGGGAATGCCCAGCACCCGAGCACAGCAATGTTGCACTTCGGAGGGGTGCTGAGTGGAGCTGTAAATCGTGACATCCTGATCTTCACCAGGCATCGCAAAAGCCGCCTGCCCTTCCAGATAGAAATGGTCCTGTCCGCCGATTTTTAACGCCCCCTGTAACCGATGGGGTGTGCTTTCCAGTGCTCGCGCCGCGTTCCCTTTGCGGAGCGTTTTACTCGGCAAAACATAATGGTCACGCGCCAGAGCAGTTTCTACGTCAATCAGTGCTTCAAAAGGCTGGTATTCAATGACAGCCCGCTTCGCGGCGAGGCGTGCAACGGCTAGCGATTCGGCAACCACCGCAAATAAAGATTGGCCAACGTATTCCACCAGACCCTTGGCAAATACCGGGTCACTTGGGGTTACGGGGCTGACATCATTTTCGCCCGGGATATCATCGGCTGTCAGTACGCAGATGACGCCGGGGTAGGCCCGCACTTCGGACAAATCCATTTTAATCACACGTGCATGCGCCTGAGCGCTATAGGCCACATGGATATGAACCTGTCCTGTTACATCGGGCATGTCACAAATATAAACTGCCTGACCGCTCAGCTGTTTCGCTGCGCTGTCGTGGGGTTGGGGCGCGCGCACACCGCCTTGGATGGAGCCGCTCTTCTTGAACGTGAGGGCTGTCATCTTGAAACCGCCGGTTGCCGGTCAATTCGAGCAGCGCCTCGGTCCATATAGGATTCCAAATAGAATCGGCGCAATAAATTTTTGGCAACCTGCAAACGGTACGACGCGCTTGCCCGCATATCGGTTATAGGGGCGTAGTCCTGATCCATCATCACCCGCGCTTTGTTGATGGTTTCTTCGTTCCACCTGTTCCCTTGAAGGCGTTGTTCAACATGAAACGCACGGGCCGGTGTACCGGCCATGCCACCAAAGCAAATTCGCGCCGCAACAATGAGCGGTTCGCGGCCTTCGCCGGGCATAGCATCCAGTTGCACATAAAAAGCGCCGCAAACAGCAGAGATATCCTGGTCAAACCGCTTGGAAACTTTGTAGACGTTGAACAGGCTGTGTTTGGGCGGTAACGGTATGTGAATTTTTTCGACAAATTCACCTGGGCGCACGTCTTGTTTTCCATAGTCGATAAAAAAGTCTTCCAACGGTAGCGCCCTTTGCCCGGATGAATTGCGCAGATACAAGGTGGCGTTCAGTGCAATCAAAGGTGGTGGCATGTCACCGATTGGTGAGCCGTTGGCAATATTGCCGCCGATGGTTCCCACATTGCGAATCTGCATAGAGCCAATGCGCTCAATCAAAGCCCCCAATGCGGGAACGTGTTCTGCGATCAGGGGAAGTGCCGCCTGATATGTAGCCATCGCACCAAGAACCAGCCCCTTCTGGTCGAATGCTGTCGTTTGCAGTTCGGCTATTTCCCCCAAATAGATGACCGTATCTAATGCCTGTTGCTGTTTGGTCACCCACAGGCCAACGTCAGTTCCACCCGCAAGTAAAATCGATTGAGGAAATTCATCCAATAGTTGGATCAGCTCCTGTACTGACTGGGGTGCAAAAAACTGTTTTTCGCCCACCTCAATCGACAAGGGCGAGGTGCGTTGCAGCTGATTCCAGGCAGGTGTTTGCCAGGGCTGTTCTGGAGTGCCTTCAATTTTTTCTGACACATCCTGAGCTGCGTCCAATATGGGCCCATAACCCGTGCAGCGACACAGATTGCCAACGAGTGCAAGCTGTCTTTCGTAGGTGCTGATCGGGCCCGTTTGTTGGCTGAGAGCAAGCAGAGACATCACGATACCGGGCGTACAAAAGCCACATTGCGTGCCATTCCGGTTAAAAAGGATTTGCTGAACGGGGTGGAGCTCACCCGTTGATGAGCGGACGTCTTCTACCGTAAGCAGCTGGCAACCATCCAGCGTTGGTAACAGTTGGATACACGCATTCACGGCCCGGTATTCCACATGATCACCTACCGGACGCCCTACAACGACGGTACAGGCTCCGCAATCCCCTTCGGCACAGCCTTCCTTGGTACCTCGACGGCCAGCCTGTAGGCGAAGGTAATTCAGCACGGTGGTGTTTGTATCCAGGCCACGAACTTCTTGCAATTCTTCTCCCAGAAAGAAACGGATCGTCTGTGAGCCCACTGCCATCCTCAACTCCCTCGATACGTCGTATAGCCATAGGGAGAGAGTAACAAGGGGACATGGTAATGCTCGACCTCAGCGGTCATACCAAACCGAATAACAACTTTATCCAGAAAAGGCGGATGAGGCAGTTCAAGTCCTTGTGCCCGGAAGTAGTCACCCACATAAAAAAGCAGCTCATACTCACCAGGCGCCCAGGATGCACCTTGTAAGAGCGGCGTATCTGTTCGTCCATCTTCGTTCGTAACAGCCTTCATCACATATTCACGCTGCTCGTCTCGTAGGAAGAAAAGTTCCACCGCGATGTTTTTTCCGGGAAGCCCTGACTGCTGATCCAGAACATGGGTCGTTAACTTATTCATCTTTATCCAGTCTCTGAACTTTCTTTAACTCTGCGTGGCTGGTTTTTTCTGTGGCAATATCAAGTTAAGAAAGATCGCCGTCAAGCCACCGGTGGTAATGCCGGAGGCAAAAACATTTTTGATCTCCGGGGGCGCAACATTTTTCAACACATCGGGGACCATCGTAACGCCCAGGCCGAGGCCCAGAGAAACGGCGATAATCAACGTCGACCGATTATCAATAACCTGGGAGGCCAGTATCTTGACACCGGCTGCGGCGACCGTACCAAACATCAGGATTGTCGCACCACCCAACACGGGCTCGGGCATCAGACGAAACACGCCTGCCAGAAAAGGCGACAGACCCATGACCACCAAAATACCCGAAATAAAATACGCAACATAGCGGCTGGCCACGCCGGTCAGCTGGATCACACCGTTATTCTGACTGAACGTTGTATTGGGAAAGGAGTTGAAGACCCCTGCCAGAAAGGAGTTAATTCCATCCGCCAGCACGCCGCCTTTAATTCGCTCCATATATAAAGGCCCTTTGACAGGCTGCTTGGAAATCATGGATGAGGCTGTCAGGTCACCAATGGATTCAATCGCCGTAATGACATAGACCAAGCCAATGGCGATAAACGCACCCCAAGAGAAATCAATGCCGTATTTAAACGGCTGGGGCACATTGAATGCGCTTAAATTTTCGAGCCGGGAAAAGTTCACCATGCCCAAAGTCACGGCAATGAGATACCCCACGGCAAGGCCAATAACAATCGAAGACATACGCAAGTACGCATTCTTACTCATATTCAGGAGAACAATGATGGCCAGCACCACAAAGGCGATACCCAAATTCTGTAGGCTCGCGAATTGATCGGGTACATTGGTCATGACATAAAAGCCACCGGCCATACTCACCAGGCCTACCTTAATCAACGTCAGGCCGATTAAGGTAACGACTACGCCGGTGACCACTGGTGTGATAATTCTTTGCGCCAGGTGCAAAAAGCGGCTGATGAACATTTCGATGAACGCTCCGGCCATGACACAACCAAACACAACCGCAAGCGCAGTTTGAGCATCTGCCTGATTTTTAACGGCAATTGCTGCGCCAATAATAGGCCCTAAAAAAGCAAAACTGGTCCCTTGAACGGCGAGCAAACCAGATCCTACCGGGCCAATTCTGCGGGCTTGAATAAACGTTGCAACCCCCGAGACAAATAACGTCATGCTGATAATATAAGAGGCATCGCTGACCTCAAGCCCCAAAGCGTTACTGATGATAATGGGAGGCGTCACAATACCGACGATACTCGCCAACACATGTTGCAGGGCTGCAAAAAATGAGGCTGCGACCGGCGGTTTTGCTTCAAGCTCATAGATCAATTCAGACGAGACATTTGTATCAGCATATTCACTTTCTACTTTCACATGGCCCTCTCTACTGCACTTGTCATGCATGACGCGTTAAAATCAAACCAGAGAATACAACTTTAAATTAAAATTGTATACAATATGTTCATACAATTATTTTCAACCATATTCAGGTGCTTCCTGTGAAAAAAGCAGATAAAAAACAGAATAACGAGAAAGGCAGCATCAACCAGGAACAGTTGATCTATGAGCGAGTTTTTGATGCCATTCTGGAACAAAGGCTGGCGCCAGGCGCACGGTTGACGGAAGAACCGCTTGGCGAAATCTTCGGCGTAAGCCGCACAATTATCCGGCGGGTTTTACTCCGACTGTCTCACGAAGGTGTCGTGGATATACAGCCGAATAAAGGCGCCCGGGTCATCACGACGCCGATTGAAGAAGTTGCTGATTATTTTGCGGCACGCAAGATTGTTGAGCGCGCCATTATCCGCATTGCCACAAAGCAAATTACACCCTACCAAATCGCCTCTTTACGCTCACTTGCTGCCGAAGAAAAACGATACTTTGAATCCGGCACCCGGGGAAAGGGCTTGCGTACATCCAGTGAATTTCATCTGCAAATCGCCAAAATCGCTGATAATGCACCGATGATGGAATTTGCGCTGAAACTGATTTCCATCACAGCACTGATCGTATCCCAATACCAAAACCTGCAAGCAGCCCCCTGTGCCTACTGTGATCATGAGGCACTGATCAACGCGATGGAGGCCGGCGATGCGGATGTGGCCGAACAGCTCATGGCAGAACACATAGAACACATCATGAATACATTACAGCTGGAAAAAAGCACTCAAGAGCCTGATTTATTTAAAATTTTTGGCGGTGACCAAGGGAATGATGAAAATGACCACTGAAGCTTGTCACTCACTTCTCTTTAAAAAGCCACCCTCACACATGACCCAAACGCAATTTATTCAAACTTTTTCCGGGATTTATGAGCACTCCCCCTGGGCTGCAGAACAGCTGTGGCAATCTGGCATTGACGAGTCATTCGACACCATTAATACATTTCATACAAAAATTATGGATATTGTAAACAATGCTGATTACAATCAAAAAATGGAACTCATCAGAAAACACCCAGACCTTGCCGGAAAGGCCGCGCTAAAAGGCACACTAACACCCAGCTCCACACACGAACAGTCCAGCGCAGGGCTCGACCAATGTTCAGAAGAAGAGCTTGAGCAGTTCCACCAGGCCAACCAGGCGTACCAATCAAGGTTCGGGTTTCCTTTCATCATGGCTGTTCGCCACAGTAACCGTTATGAAATTCTTGCAGCCTTTAAGGAACGCCTATTGAACACACACGAAGAAGAGTTCAATCGCGCAATGGAAGAAATTCACAAGATTGCACTTTTCCGTTTACAGGATCTTTAATACATGGCAACGAACCATCCTTCTAAAAACTGGATCAACCTAGCACAAGCCAGTTTTGGCGCCTCTGTGATTGAGGCAACAGACGAGTTTTTTGGTGCAAAGGAAAACCTGCTCAATGACAGCGACCCTGTCTTTATTCCGGGTAAGTTCACTGACCAGGGCAAGTGGATGGATGGCTGGGAAACCCGCCGCAAACGTTATGAGGGTTACGACTACTGTGTAATCAAACTAGGGGTCCCCGGGATCATTCGCCATATTGATATTGATACACGCCACTTTACCGGGAACTTTCCGCCTTCGGCTTCTATCGATGCCTGCTTTTCCGAATCGCCCCCGGATGAGACCACGAGTTGGGTAAGGATTCTGCCTTCCAAGTCCCTGCAGGCAGACAGTCACAACCCATTTGATATCGACAGTACTTTTCAGTGGAATCATGTTCGTCTCAACATTTACCCTGACGGCGGTGTCGCCCGCTTGCGGGTGTACGGGGAATTTTTACCCGACTGGGATCACCATCACCCCGAGGATGTGATCGACCTCGTTTCTTTAAAAAATGGGGGTCGGGCTTTGATGTGCAATGACGAACATTTTGGAGCGGTTCAAAATGTAATTACACCCTATCCACCACGCAATATGGGCGACGGCTGGGAAACCCGCCGCCGACGCGAGCCGGGATATGATTGGGCTATTTTTTCCTTAGGCCGGCTTGGTCGAGTGGAAAAAATCGTCATTGAAACGCACTTTTTTAAAGGCAATTACCCTGAAAGCTGTTCTATTCAAGGCTCGTACGTCAAAGGCGGAAGTGAGGATACTCTGGCAACCCAGAGTCTCTTTTGGCCGCATTTACTGACAAAATCTCAATTAAAGCCCGATGAAACCCACACGTACATTTCGGAAATCAATGACATTGGCGATATTTCCCACATCCGCCTGAATATTTTTCCAGACGGTGGCATCTCACGCCTTTATATCTACGGGAAAACCACAGACTAGATCAATGGCAACCGTTGAAATTCCATTACGGCCACTGACACATGCTAGCTTCGCTGAGTTTGGTGACGTCATTGAAGCCGATCCGCGCTCACTTCGCTTCATTAACAACGGCAACACCCAGCGCTTTCATGACCTGGCCAGGATTGACGTTAGCGCAGAAAACGGCCACCCACTGTTAAATATTTTCCGCGCCCGCCCTCTGCCACAACCGCTTAAAATCCGCATGCTTGAGCGCCACCCTCTGGGCTCCCAGGCCTTCATACCACTCAATCAACAACCTTTTATGATTGTTGTAGCCAGCGCAGGGGATACTATCACCCCTGATCGTATACGGGCTTTCCTCGCCCACAGTGGACAAGGCATTAATTATCACCGTAACACCTGGCATCACCCCGTCATTGCCCTGGATACCGAAACAGACTTTATCGTCATCGACCGGGGAGGGGCGGGCAAAAACTGCGAGGAATTTACCTTTTCGGCATCGATCAATATCTGTATTAACCCCACAGCAACAACTGGCGGGAGTACACATTAAGTGGATCCGTACCTCAGTGAATGGCTCAACCTTGTGATTCGGTGGATTCACGTAATCACAGGAGTCGCCTGGATTGGGGCGTCTTTTTATTTCAATTGGCTGGAAGGCCACCTGGAACGCAACAAAAACCTGCCAAAAGGCGTAGCCGGTGACCTTTGGGCTGTTCATGGTGGTGGCTTTTATCATGTGCAAAAATATGAAGTCGCGCCTCAAACATTGCCCAAAACACTGCACTGGTTTAAGTGGGAAGCCTATACCACGTGGCTCAGCGGCATGACGCTACTGTTCATCGTCTATTACTCGGTGCCAGAGGTTTACCTGATTAATACGGCTGTTGCCGCGCTGCCACCTGTGGTGCCCAGGCTCAGAGC
>OBIY01000744.1_pt1 | contig 11686 bp, 10 predicted proteins | sample 1519841 | NCBI WGS metagenome assembly OBIY01 (sample SAMN03019774, study PRJEB22545) | beach sand metagenome | biome: beach; feature: sea beach; material: beach sand | place: USA: Municipal Pensacola Beach, FL | collected 2010-07-30 | depth 30-40 cm m
GATCGGTCAGTTACACTAGAATGGCAGCAAGGGCCAACACACCTGGCTGCATGGCCCGGAAGATATGGCTGCCGCTCGCATCCTGCTGGTCGGCATGGGCGACAACACCCCCAGCGATACGCAGTGGCAAGCGCAACTGCGCGGCACCGTGAAAACACTGCAAAACGCGCCGGTCAAGCACGCCGTTTGGCTGCTCGACAGCACCCTTGCACAGACACTGGAGTGGCAGGTGCGCGAGGGCTCACGCATCGCCGAAGAAGGCTTGTATCGATTTGACCAGTACCGCAGCCATCCGGCAGCGGCAAGCAAACTCACCAAGTGGACGTACTGGCATGCAGAGAAAGATGCCAGCCTGGGCAAAGCCCACAAGACCGGAAAAGGCGTCGCGGCAGGCGTCAATCTTGCCCGCGATCTGGGCAACCTCCCCCCCAATGACTGCTATCCGGAATATCTCTCCGGGGTTGCCCGCGAACTGGCCGGGCAGTATGAAAAGCTGACCGTCAAAGTGGTCAGTCAGGCCCAGGCCGAAAAGATGGGCATGGGAGCTTTCGTCGCTGTTGCCAAAGGCTCTGAGCGCCAGGGGCAAATCATCGTCATGGAATACAAAGGCAGCAAACCCACCAAGCAGGGCCCCGTGGCACTGGTGGGCAAAGGCATCACCTTTGATACCGGCGGCATCTCCCTGAAACCCGGCGCCAACATGGACGAGATGAAATACGACATGGGCGGCGCCGCCAGCGTATTCGGCAGCGTCAAAACGGTCTGTGAGCTGGATCTGCCGATTCACCTGGTTGCGGTCGTCGCAGCGGCAGAGAACATGCCCGATGGCCGGGCATCTCGCCCGGGCGACATCGTCAAGACCCTGTCCGGCCAGACCGTGGAGATCCTCAACACCGACGCTGAAGGCCGTCTGGTGTTGTGTGATGCGCTGACCTATGTGCAACAGAAGCACAAACCTCACACCGTCATCGACATCGCCACCCTGACCGGCGCCTGTGTGGTCGCCCTTGGCAGCCATGCCCAGGCGGTTTATGCCAACGACGACGATCTGAGCCAGGCACTACTGGCCGCCGGTCAGGCGACAGGGGACCGGGGCTGGCCCATGCCGCTGTGGGATGAGTATCAAAGCCAGCTCGATAGCCCCTTTGCCGATATGCAAAACATCGGTGGACCCAAGGGCGGCTCCATTACGGCTGCCTGCTTCCTGTCCCGCTTCGCAAAAGACGTCAAGTGGGCGCATCTGGATATCGCTGGCACCGCCTGGATCAGTGGCGGCATGAGCAAGGGCGCCACAGGCCGCCCGGTCCCCATGCTTACCCGCTTCCTGATGGATCTGGCCTGATCCGCCTCGCACCACGCGGCATGCTTTGAGCGTGATGCGTGGTGCGAGACGCATGCGAGCATTTTCATGACCGAAGTTACCTTTTATCTCAGCAGCAAGGCCGGGGATGGCGTTCGCCAGGCGCTGGCCTGGCGAATTGCCGACAAAGCCATGAAACAGGGCCGTCTGGTCTATATTCATTGCAGGAATGAGGAGCATGCACGGCAATTGGACCGCCAGTTCTGGCAAGCTCCAAAGACGGGCTTCCTGCCCCATGCCATTCATCACGAAGGGCAGGCGCCGGTGATTCTGGGCCACAACGGCGACCCGGGCGAATACCACGACGTACTCATCAACCTGACGGATCACGTGCCGGATTTCGCCTCCCGCTTCCAGCGAGTCGCGGAAATGATCAGTGGCGCCGAACCCGAAAGACAAGCAGGCCGGGACCGTTTCCGCTTCTACCGTGAACGGGGTTTCCCGGTCACCACCCATGAACTGGGCTGACAGCAGCGCGGGGGCAGACATGAACAACGAGCGCGACACACGCAAACAGGACTTGCTGCGGGAGCTGGGCGATGTCCAGTCCCTGCTGGATGACATGGATAAGCCCCCGCTGCTCGAACCTGCCGAAGCTCCCCAGGCTGCACCCGTCAATAACCGACTAAACAGCGATCAGATTCGCAAGCTGGCCAGCGAGCGCAGCAATCCGTTCCTTCCCACCGCAAGCCCGCCCGCCACGCACCCGGCGCCAGCGACGGCCTCCCCGGCACCCCCCACCCTCTCAGCGCCCCGACCGACCCTGAGCAATACCGATATCGACAGGGTTATTGACGAGCTGGTGGCCGAAGCCCTACCCAAGCTGGAAAAAGCCCTGCGTCTGCGTTTGCGCGACGCCCTGCGTCGCAAGAACTAGGGAGCCTCCGAATAACACCAGTGAACCCACGACGGCACCGCCCGGCTTCGCTATAATGCGCCCTCTTTTTTTGATGCAGCATCCAAAGGCAACAGGCGCAGATCATGGACAAGACTTACCAACCCGATCGCATTGAGCAATCCTGGTACGAAACCTGGGAAAAAGCCGGTCATTTCAAGCCCTCCGGCCAGGGTGATTCCTACTGCATCATGATCCCGCCCCCCAATGTGACCGGCAGCCTGCACATGGGCCACGCGTTCCAGGACACCATCATGGATACGCTGATTCGTTACCGCCGGATGCAGGGCCGCAACACCCTCTGGCAAGTGGGCACCGACCACGCCGGCATCGCCACCCAGATGGTGGTAGAGCGCAAGCTGGCGGGTGAGGGCACCAACCGCCATGAACTGGGCCGCGAAAAATTCCTGGAGAAAGTCTGGGAATGGAAAGGCGAATCCGGCGGTACCATTACCCGCCAACTGCGCCGCATGGGCGCCAGCGTGGACTGGACCCGTGAGCGTTTCACCATGGACGAAGGCCTGTCCAATGCCGTGCGTGAAGTGTTTGTCCGCCTCCACAAGGAAGGCCTGATTTACCGCGGCAAGCGCCTGGTGAACTGGGACCCCAAGCTGCACACCGCCATTTCTGATCTGGAAGTGGAAAACGTGGAAGAGCAGGGCCATATGTGGCACTTCCGCTACCCGCTTTCTGATGGCTCGGGGCATCTGGTGGTCGCCACCACCCGCCCGGAAACCATGCTCGGGGATACCGCCGTTGCCGTGCACCCGGAAGACCCCCGCTACAAGGACATGATCGGCAAGACCATTCGCCTGCCCCTGGCCGATCGCGACATCCCCATCATTGCCGATGATTATGTCGACCCGGACTTCGGCTCCGGCTGCGTGAAGATTACCCCCGCCCACGACTTCAACGATTATGAAGTAGGCAAACGCCACGACCTGCCGATGATCAATATCCTGACCATCGATGCGGCCCTCAATGACGAGGTCCCGGAAGCCTACCGCGGGCTGGACCGCGTGGACGCCCGCAAGAAAGTGGTCGACGACCTGGATGCCCTCGGCCTGCTGGAAAAGGTAGCCGATCACACCCTGCAGGTGCCCCGTGGCGACCGCTCCGGGGTGATCATCGAACCCTACCTGACCGACCAGTGGTTTGTGGCGGTAGAAGAACTGGCCAAGCCGGCCATCGCCGCGGTAGAGAACGGTGATATCCAGTTCGTGCCGAAAAACTACGAAAACATGTACTACTCCTGGATGCGAGACCTGCAGGACTGGTGTATCTCCCGACAACTCTGGTGGGGCCACCGCATCCCGGCCTGGTATGACGCAGACGGCAATGTCTATGTGGGTCGCAGCGAAGAGGAAGTGCGCGCCGACAACAACCTGGGCGACACCCCCCTCAGCCAGGATGATGACGTCCTCGACACCTGGTTCAGCTCTGCCCTGTGGACCTTCTCGACCCTCGGCTGGCCGGACGATGAAGAAACACTGCGCACCTTCCACCCCACGGATGTGCTGGTCACCGGCTTTGACATCATCTTCTTCTGGGTTGCGCGGATGATCATGATGACCCTGAAGTTCACCGGTGAGGTGCCCTTCAAGAAGGTTTACGTACACGGCCTGGTCCGCGACAACGACGGGCAGAAAATGTCCAAGTCCAAGGGCAACGTCCTTGACCCTCTGGACATGATCGACGGCATCCAGCTCGAAGAACTGGTCGACAAACGCACCAAGGGGTTGATGCAGCCGCAGAAAGAAAAGCAGATTGCCAAGCGCACCCGCAAGGATTTCCCGGACGGTATCAACGCCTACGGCACCGATGCGCTGCGCTTCACCTTCCTCTCGCTGGCCTCCACCGGACGCGACATCAAATGGGACATGGGCCGCATCGAAGGCTACCGGAACTTCTGCAACAAGATCTGGAATGCCGCCCGCTACGTGATGATGAACACCGAAGGCCAGGATTGCGGTCTTGAAGGTGAAGTCGAGCTGTCACTGGCCGACCGCTGGATCATCTCTGCCCTGCAGCGTGCCGAGCAGGAAGTTTGTGACGCCCTGGACAGCTTCCGCTTTGATGTGGCCAGCCACGCCGCCTACGAGTTTATCTGGAACGAGTACTGCGACTGGTACCTGGAGCTGTCCAAACCGGTCCTGTATGGCGACGACTATTCCGACGCCCAGAAGCGCGGCACCCGTCGCACCCTTGTGCAGGTACTGGAAGCCATTCTGCGGCTGGCCCATCCGTTTATGCCATTCATCAGCGAAGAGATCTGGCAAAAGGTGGCTCCGCTGGCAGGCAAAGATGCCAGTGAAGGCAGTACTATCATGCTGCAGGCCTACCCCGCCGCCGATACCAACCGTATCGACGCCGACGCCGAAACCGGTATCGCCTGGATCAAAGGGGTTATCACCGCGGTGCGCAATATCCGTGGCGAGATGGGCATTCCACTGGGCAAGGCACTGCCGCTTTATCTGCACAACGGCAAGGACAGCGACAAGGCGCTGCTCGATGCCAACCGCAACTTCCTCAGTAAACTGGCCAAACTCGAATCCATCACCTGGCTGACCCCGGACGACTCCGCCCCGGCATCGGCTACCGCGCTGGTCGGTGACATGGAGATCCTGGTGCCCATGGCCGGCCTGATCGACAAAGATGCGGAAATTGAGCGCCTGGGCAAGGAAATCGACAAACTTCGCAAGGAAGTAGGACGCGGAGAAGGCAAGCTGAAAAACCCGAACTTTGTCGACAAGGCCCCCCAGGCCGTCGTCGACAAGGAAAAGGCCAAGCTTGACGATTACCGTTCACAGCTTGCCAAACTCGAAGAGCAGCTCGAAAAGATCAAATATCTCTGACCCTAAATACAGGAATCCGAGTCATGGATGACCCGCGTCGTGCCCGCATCCTGACAGCCGCCCAGGACGTCTTCGCCCGCGAAGGTTTCCGTACCGCAGAAGTGAAAACCATTGCGGAACAGGCGGCTGTGGGCAAGGCCACGATCTACAAGTTCTTTTCTTCCAAGGAAGCCTTGCTGCTGACCATCGTTGAGGAGAACCTCAACGATATCCGCGACATCATTCTTTCCGCATTGATGAGCGTGGACCCGCCCCTTGAGAGACTGGAAAACCTGTGCCGCAATGTGGCGCGCTACCTGGAACAGAATCAGGCCTTTTCACGGGTGCTGATTCAGGAAGCCGGGGATTTCATGGGCGACATCCAGCGCAACTATCTCGCGCTGATCGAACAAAACCTTCCCGTGGCCGACGCCTTTTTCAACGAACTTCGCAAAGATGGCTACTTCGTTGCCCTTCCCACTCGCGATACCATCCTGTTAATGGTAAATCTGGTTATCGGCACCACCTACACATGGGCCCTCACCGGCGAGGGCAGCCTGGAAGCCCAAGCCGCAGATTACATGAAGGTGCTGATCCGCGGCCTCAGATAGGACGAGACAATACAATGCGTATTATTGCGGTTTTGATTACACTGCTGGCCACACCTCTTGCCCATACAGCCTCACTTCTTGAACTGGCGGATGGGGCACACCGCAGCACAGAAGAAAAAGCCAGAAACGCATACCGCCACCCAGTGGAAACACTGACTTTCTTTGATGTTCAAGCAGACATGACGGTAGTGGAAATCTGGCCTGGCGCGGGCTGGTATACCTCGATCCTTGCGCCCTGGCTACACGACAATGGCACCTACTATGCTGCCCATTTCCCGGAAGATAGCGCCGTGCCTTTTTATCGTCGCTCTCTGACCCTGTTCAAGACACGACTGGCGCAAACGCCAAGCCTTTATGATCACGTTCGCATTACAGCTCTCAATCCACCTGCACACAGCATAATTGCCCCAGCTGGCACCGTGGACCGCGTACTTACCTTTCGCAATGTGCACAATTGGGCCAAAGCCGGTAAAACCGAAGCGGTGTTTGCCAGTTTCTACTCTGCACTCAAGCCCGGAGGCATTCTGGGAGTTGTCGAGCACCGGGCACCGGAAGTCCGTCCGCTGGACCGGCAGATCGAGACGGGCTACATGAGTGAAGGCTATGTTATCGAACAGGCGGAAAAAGCCGGTTTCAGGTTGGTCGAACGCTCTGAAATCAACGCTAATCCAAAAGACGAAACCAATCACCCCGCCGGGGTCTGGACGCTCCCACCCAGCTTGCGCCTCGGCGATACGGATCGGGACAAGTATCTGGGTATTGGCGAAAGCGACCGGATGACACTGAAGTTTATCAAGCCGGAGTAATCTCCGGCATGGTCGGGGCTGGACAAGGATCAGGCGACAGGTCGTTCCAGCATCCCCGACGTCGCCTCACCCAGCACCAGCGACTCGGCAATACCAATCGCCACTCGCTGGCACTGCTCAAGCCGCTCTTGGGAAAAGCCCCCATCTTCAAAGATGTACAGGGAATAGTTTTCCATCATCCATAACATGGTACGGAACACTAGCGGGTCATAATCACGGCCTGTAAAGCGACTGATCTGGGCAGTCAGTACTTCAGACGAAATTGCCTGGGCACGCTCCCGATGCGGCGCAAGGGCTGAAGCCGATGAACGCGCCTCTTCCATCATCAACTTGATGATCGGGCCCATGCTTACATGATAGGCGAAGTACACTTTGGTCGTGTTGCGAATGATATCCTTGGCTGAGCCCGCCTGTTTCACTTCCTTGTGGAAGTGCAGCAGCATATTGTCCACAAAAATGCGGTAGATGCTTTCCAGTACATCCATCTTGTTGCGGAAATACTTGTAAAAGGTGCGACGCGACACATCGGAGGCATCCAGCAAGTGCTGTACAGTCGTACGCTGCAGTCCTCGCTGGGCAAAGACCTGCATGGAATGGATCAGGATCTCTGCACGGGCCTGAGATCGCTGCCCCCCTTCTTCCCGGGCGTGAACCTCGAGTACCTGGTTCACCACCTGACGGATTGCATCAATGTCACTGCTTCTGTTCTGCACCTGACAAATACCCCTGAGAATGTATACTTTTCGCTAGCTTAACCAACGGTTCAAGCAGAGTAAACACTGAGTTTATCCTTCGCCATGACCGTTTTGCTCAGAGATTGGCCGTTCTTCCAGCGTTTCCAGATCTTCTCGTGGAAATGATACGCCACGGTATTCACGCAGGGTTCAACCAAGGCTGTCGCCCCTCCAATCCGCCAGTCTCCGGTCATTGCCCAGACGACAAGAAAGGCCACTGAAATATGCATTACCCCAAAGCTGACTGTCTTGATCATGATAACCACCTCGCTAAGTGATACTGATTATCATAATCACCCAAAAAATAGTTAAGCGCTATTAATTTATAATTTTGATAGCCCAAAACTATAGCCAAGGTTAATCCTTGTAAAGCGGCGCTCTCGGGTCTCCTCTTTGCTTCTCGACCGGGCTACTCTGTCCTTCTGATCACTTTGGCAGGATACGGGATGACCACCAACAGCCTTCTTATTCTCCATGGCAAACAAGCTGCCAACGAGGCAGTTCGCAACGCCGTCATGAAATGGCGGGAACAAGGCCATCAAATTGCTGTGCGCGTGACCTGGGAAGGAGGAGATGCGGAACGCTATGTCGAAGAAGCCCTGGACGCGGGCTACCGTACGCTGATCGCAGGTGGGGGCGACGGCTCTATCCGTGATATTGCTCATGCCATGCTTGCCAGTGGTCGTGATGATCTGTCTCTTGCAATTATGCCACTTGGTACAGCAAACGATTTCGCTACTGCGGCCCGAATCCCCCAGGACATGGAAGAGGCACTATCTCTTGTTAGCCGGCGGGCTTCTCCCTGCGATGCCGTCAAGATTAACGATCATTATTTCCTGAACATGGCTACCGGCGGGTTTGGAACCGAAGTCACCACCCAAACCTCCGAAGAACTGAAAAAACTGCTCGGCGGGGCAGCTTACTTTCTAACCGGTCTGAGCAAATTCACGGAAATCACGGCCGCCAAAGGTCGCTTTAGTAACGGTGACTTCGAATGGGAAGGCGAATTCCTGGCTGCCGGGCTCGGTAATGGTCGCCAAGCCGGCGGCGGCCAACAACTCTGTCCGGATGCCGTAATCAATGATGGACTGCTGGATGTGGCGATCTTGCCTGCCGATATGGATCTACTGGCTGGCGTTCGTGAACTGTTTGATAGCGAAGCACGACAGGACCCTGATCACGATGGGCTCTTCATTCGGGCAAGAGTCGACTCACTGACCGTCGAGACTCCCTCAGCCATGCACTTCAATCTGGATGGTGAGCCCCTCAAGGACACCCGCTTTGATGTAGCTGTGGTGCGCAACCGTATCGCGCTGCACCTCCCTGAAGATTGCCCGTTACTGGGGTGAGGCTATCGAGGCAGAGGTTTCCGTTGACCTCGCACAGCGCAGGATAAACTCACGCACTCGCTGGCGACGGTTATCCAGTTTATGACCAAAAAGGGGGAAATGCTTCCAAACCCCCTGATCCCGCACCCCATAACGGCGCGTTGCAACCGCCACCACCATCATGCCGGTACGGATAACGCCCATTTCGCAATGCACCAGGCAACGGCTGCCCTCGCGATCAAGCTCATCCATCATCTGGCCAATCTGGGCTTCGCTAGGCGGTGTATCCTGGGCCATCGGAATGTTGACCAGGCGAATGTCATTGCGCTCACAATAACGCTTCTGGCGGTGGTACCAGCCGCCTTTCACATATTCATTTTCGAGTCGTAGATTGACGATCGTATTCACCCGGAAAATCCGGTGCATCACCCACAAGCCGACAGGACCAAGCGTACCACTGCGGTAGAGCTTTCCCGCTTTTACAGATCGAAAGTGGTACATCAGTTTATGGTAGCGATAGGCAAGGAACGCCAGGGCTGCCACCAAAATGCATATATAAAAGATCATCGGGCATCTTCCGTCATCTCTGGTCTGACCACCCATCATGGGGACGGCATAGGTATGCTTGATGACCACGGTTTTTCGGTTTGGTGACAGAGCCACATATATGCTTGTGGAGCCATGTTTGTATGACGATTGAGGTGTTGGGGGCAGGCTCCGACGTGACGTTTTTTTCTGTTGGCGCGGGGGTGCGTTTGGGGTTTAGCGTCAGGCATGTTGCGTGTTGCGGCTGGCGCGCTCGTGACCTGCTTAGGCAGCGAGCAAGCTCGCTATCCCTTCGGGACGCCTTGGCGCCTCACCCTGGCTCCTGCGGAGCATCGCTTGTCACATGGCAGCGCGAGCACTGCGAGGTAGTGAGAGGAGATCAGCGTGATCCTAAACCCAACAAAAAACCCCCGTCACTTTCGTGGCGGGGGTCTTTTGTTTAGTTTAAGAGCCTGACGATGACCTACTCTCACATGGGGAAGCCCCACACTACCATCGGCGATGTGTCGTTTCACTTCTGAGTTCGGCATGGGATCAGGTGGTTCCAACACTCTATTGTCGTCAGGCAAACTGGTTTGGTTTTCCTGATGAATCAGGAGGACCAAATAGGTTGCCTTACCGGTCGACTACTTGACTGACCGGCAAAGCCAAATTGGGAACGAGAAGTTTGCTATTCATGATTAGCAAGCTGACTTCTGACACCTTGTCTTTACGCTGTCCTGACTCGTGGAGTCTTGGGACTGCTTTGGTGTTATATAGTCAAGCCTCACGGGCAATTAGTACTGGTTAGCTTCACGCCTTACAACGCTTCCACACCCAGCCTATCAACGTTGTGGTCTTCAACGGCCCTTCAGGGGAATCAAGTTCCCAGGGAGATCTCATCTTGAGGGAGGCTTCCCGCTTAGATGCTTTCAGCGGTTATCCCGTCCGAACATAGCTACCCGGCAATGCCACTGGCGTGACAACCGGAACACCAGAGGTTCGTCCACTCCGGTCCTCTCGTACTAGGAGCAGCTCCTCTCAAATCTCCAACGCCCACGGCAGATAGGGACCGAACTGTCTCACGACGTTCTAAACCCAGCTCGCGTACCTCTTTAAATGGCGAACAGCCATACCCTTGGGACCTGCTTCAGCCCCAGGATGAGATGAGCCGACATCGAGGTGCCAAACACCGCCGTCGATATGAACTCTTGGGCGGTATCAGCCTGTTATCCCCGGAGTACCTTTTATCCGTTGAGCGATGGCCCTTCCATACAGAACCACCGGATCACTAAGACCTGCTTTCGCACCTGCTCGACTTGTAGGTCTCGCAGTCAAGCACCCTTCTACCTTTACGCTCGTTGCACGATGTCCGACCGTGCTGAGGGTACCTTTGTGCTCCTCCGTTACTCTTTGGGAGGAGACCGCCCCAGTCAAACTACCCACCACACAATGTCCCCGATCCAGATAATGGACCTAGGTTAGAACCTCAAACATGCCAGGCTGGTATTTCAAGGACGACTCCACGATGACTAGCGTCACCGCTTCAAAGTCTCCCAGCTATCCTACACAAGCAGGTTCAAAGTCCACTGTGAAGCTATAGTAAAGGTTCACGGGGTCTTTCCGTCTAGCCGCGGGTACACAGCATCTTCACTGCGATTTCGATTTCACTGAGTCTCGGGTGGAGACAGCGCCCCCATCATTACGCCATTCGTGCAGGTCGGAACTTACCCGACAAGGAATTTCGCTACCTTAGGACCGTTATAGTTACGGCCGCCGTTTACCGGGGCTTCGATCAAGAGCTTCGCCGAAGCTAACCCCATCAATTAACCTTCCGGCACCGGGCAGGCGTCACACCCTATACGTCCGCTTACGCGTTTGCAGAGTGCTGTGTTTTTAATAAACAGTTGCAGGGGCCTTTTCACTGCGACCGCCAATAGCTTAGGGAGTAAATCCCATCACCGTCAGCGGCGTACCTTCTCCCGAAGTTACGGTACAATTTTGCCTAGTTCCTTCACCCGAGTTCTCTCAAGCGCCTTAGAATACTCATCCCAACCACCTGTGTCGGTTTGGGGTACGGTTCCTTATAACCTGAAGCTTAGAAGATTTTCCTGGAAGCATGGCATCAACCACTTCCCGGTCACAAAGGACCAGTGGTCTCGACTCTCAGCCTTAAGGTGCCGGATTTGCCTAACACCTCAGCCTACAGCCTTTCCCCGGGACAACCAACGCCCGGTAGGCATAGCCTTCTCCGTCTCTCCATCGCAGTTATAAGAAGTACAGGAATATTAACCTGTTTCCCATCAGCTACGCATTTCTGCCTCGCCTTAGGGGCCGACTCACCCTGCGCCGATTAGCGTTGCGCAGGAAACCTTGGTCTTTCGGCGTGGAGGTTTTTCACCCCCATTATCGTTACTCACGTCAGCATTCGCACTTGTGATACCTCCAGCATGCTTCTCAACACACCTTCACAGGCTTACACAACGCTCCCCTACCCAGCAGAACAAGTCTGCTGCCGCAGCTTCGGTATCCAGTTTTAGCCCCGTTACATCTTCCGCGCAGGCCGACTCGACTAGTGAGCTATTACGCTTTC
>OBIY01000745.1_pt1 | contig 11682 bp, 11 predicted proteins | sample 1519841 | NCBI WGS metagenome assembly OBIY01 (sample SAMN03019774, study PRJEB22545) | beach sand metagenome | biome: beach; feature: sea beach; material: beach sand | place: USA: Municipal Pensacola Beach, FL | collected 2010-07-30 | depth 30-40 cm m
ACGGCCGCCTGTACGCCCTGCCGGTGGCTTCGGCAGCGCCGTGCTGGAGGCGCTGGCAGGGCAGGGAATCCACGTGCCCACACGCCTGCTGGCGGTGCCGGACGTGCTGGTGGAGCATGGCGACCCGGCGACGCAGCTGGCGCGGTTCGGGCTGGACGCGGACGGCATCGCCACCGCGGGACAGCAGCTGCTGGCAGCCGTCGGCCGGGCGGGGCCGGTGCAGCGGCTGGCCGTTACGCGCGCGTCCGGTGGCTGAGGCCGGGCGTTACAGGTAGACGTTGAGGTTCTTCGACAACAGCGTGTTCTGGTCCAGCGTGATCTTGCGCCGGGCCAGGCGCAGCCCGTCGGCCGTGCGCCGCAGCAGGTCCTCGCGTGCCGCCACCAGCCAGTACTCCTCGCGCTCCAGGCGGTTGCGGTAGACCAGCACGTTCGAGCGCACGGCGACGGTGTCCGGCGCTTCGCCGGGCACGGCCTCCACGTTGGTCACCAGGTGCCGGTAGCGCGTGCGCGGATTCTCGGACCAGGCCGTGCCGGTACCCAGACGCGCCACGCGCTGGCGCAGCGTGTCCACGGTCTCGTTGTAGAAATACATCCGGCGCGGGTCGTCGGGCGCCTCATCGGCCCGGAACACGGTTTCGCGCGCCGGCATCCAGTAATGCAGGTCCGGCGCCAGCAGGCTGAACCAGGTGTCGTAGTCCTCTTCGTCCAGGGCACGGGCTTCGCGTACCAGAAAGCCGTAGGCCTCGTGCCACAGCAGCAGGGTGTCGATGGCGGCGGTGCGGTCCATGCGGGGCTCCGGTTCAGCGGCGGTGCGGGATGTCGGCCCACGAATCGGCCGTCATGAAGTCCATCCAGCGCCGGTAGAAGGCGAGCTGATTGACGTCCGAGTACATCGGCCGGCTGACGTTGCCCGGCAGGTCCGGGTCCGGGCCGGCACTGCCCACGCGAAGGCCGTAGTGCAGACGCTGTTGGCGTGTGATCACGCCCTCGTTGGCCTTGGTGGCGTTCTCCCAGTTCTCGCCGTCGTCCATCTCCATCACGCCGCCGGGCGAGAAGGTCTGGGCGCACGAGTGCAGCACGGCGTCGCGCACGTCGTCCGGCATGTCGCTGTTGACGATGGTCCAGGCGCGCAGCTCGATACGCCGCGGCCCCTTGGGCAGCCACACGCGCATGGTGGCGATGCCGGGCAGGAACGAGAAATTCGGAAACACCGTGGCCGATATCACCGAGCCGAAAATGCGTCGCCCGCGCAGCTCGCCGAGTCGACGGACCATCGCGTCGCGCTTGCGTTCGTAGTAGGCCAGCACGTGTGGTTTGTTCATGAACGTCAGGCCCAGCGTGCCGATGCCGTCGACGCCGCCCTCCCAGCCGTGGCCGTTGGCGTTGGCGTGGAACGACAGCGGGTCCACCGGCATGTAGTCCGGTACCGGGTGGCCGGCGGTCATGGCGCGCGAGCCGGAGTCGTGGGTCCACGAGGCGTGCAGCGAGTCGCCGATGAAATTCTCGGCGCCGAACTTCCAGTTGCAGTCGAACTCGTTCTTGACGCAGCCACCGATGAACTCGGTGCCGGCGTCGGTCTGGTCGAGCACGATGTCCAGATACCAGCGGTAGTCCCCGAGGAAGGTATCCAGGGAGGGCGCCTCGCTGTCGAAGCAGGCGAACACCAGGCCCTTGTAGGTTTCCACGCGGGCGTTCAGCAGGCCCCATTCGGACTTGTCGATCCAGCCCTCGTAGTGGCTTTCCTCGTGCATGCCCAGCAGCGCGCCGTCGCTGGCGAACGACCAGCCGTGGTAGTTGCAGGTGAAACGCCGGGCGTGGCCGCGGTCGGCGAAGCAGATGCGGTTGCCGCGGTGCGGGCAGGAATTGAGAAACACACGGATCGCGCCGTCCGTGTGCCTTGCCACGATGACGTTGTCCTGACCCATGTAGGTGGTCAGGAAGTCACCGGGCCGGGGAATCTGGCTTTCGTGGGCCACGAACAGCCAGCTGCGGGCGAACAGTCGCTCCAGTTCCAGCTGGTAGATGTCCTCGTCCCAGAAGATGCGCCGGTTGACCGAACCGTTTCGGAAGTCAACCAGATCGCTCAGAACATCGGCGGCAACACGCGCATCCATGGCGTTCTCCTCGCTCGTCCTTGATCTTGCCGCATGGTATCCAGCGCCCGCGGGAAAGTAAACGCACGTTCGGTACCGTGCGTGGACGTGCGGTCAGAACGCGCCGTGGCGGTGCTCCAGCAGCCTGGCCGCGGCGCGACGGCCGAAGAACTGGCGTTCGAAGTCGAGGTCTTCCTGCAGTTGGCGCAGGCGCGCCTCGATGGTGGCCAGTTGCGCGAAGGCGATCGGTTGCAGCTTGCTGGCGCGGCGCAGCTGCTCCATGGCCATTTCGAGGTGACCGTTCTGTACGTGGTACTCGGCGCGCATCTGGTAGGCCTCGATGCGGTCGCCGCGCTGTTCGGCGGCGCGTGCCAGCAGTTCCAGCACCTTTGGTGACGGATGTTCGCGACGGGCCTGGTCGATCAACAGGGCGCGCGTGGTGGCCGGTTCGCCGGCGCGCAGCTCCGCCTCCCCGAGCAGGCGCAGCAGCGCCTGCTCGCCGGGATAGAGCCTGAGGTCGTCACGCGCCAGCTCGCGCGCGCGGGCCGGCTGGTTGATTGCCAGGGCCCGTTCCACCTCGGCCACCCGATAGGGCAGGAAGTCCGGATCCTGCGCGCGCAGTGCGGCCAGTACGTCGCCGGCCTGGTCGCCGCGGTCGCTGCGCAACAGCGCCAGCGCCTGGCCGTAGCGCCAGGCACGTGCCGCCATCGGCTGCTCGGGCATGGGGTTTTGTGCGTAGTAGCGCAGGGCGTCGGTAGCCGAGGCCGCCGTCAGAACCCGCACCCGTTCGCGCATGTGCTGGAACATGCCTCGATCCGGAAGCCGGCGGCGCGGTGCTGCCGCCGCCCGGTCCCGCGCCTCGGCGACGCGGTTCAGTGTGACGGGGTGGGTGCGCAGGAACTCCGGCAGTTTCTCCCCGGCCGAGAAACGCGCTGCCTGGTGCATGCGGCCAAAGAAATCGGCCATGGCGCGGGCGTCGAAGCCTGCCGCAGCAAGGGTCTGGATGCCGATGCGGTCGGCCTCGGCCTCGTTCTGGCGGGTGAAGTCGATGCGGTTCTGGACGGCGCCGGCCTGCACCGCGGTGATGGCGGCGGCGCCGGCATCGGCACCGCCGTAGGCGCCCAGAATGATGGCGCCGAGCATGGCGGCGATGGTGGGCACGCTCATCCGCTGCTGGTGTTCGAGCGCGCGGGGCAGGTGGCGCTGGGTGACGTGGGCGATTTCGTGGCCCAGCACGGACGCCAGTTCGTCCTCGCGCTCGGTGGTCAGGATGAGCCCGCTGTTGACGCCGATATAGCCGCCGGGACCGGCGAACGCATTCAAGGTGGGGTCGTGCACGACGAAGAAATCGAAACCGCGCTGGGCGTCGCTGCTGTTGCGGCTCAGGCGCAGCCCAAGCCCCTGGACATAGCCGTTGACCAGTGCGTCATCCAGTACGGTCATGTTCTGACGTACCTGGCGCATGAAGGCGACGCCGATCCGCTGTTCGATCTGGCCCGACAGCAACCCGCCGGCGGCATCGCCGATTTCCGGCAACTCGATTTCGGCGCTGGTGCCGGGCAGGCACAGCGTCAGGCAGAGCAACAGGAGCAGTGGGCGACGGGGCATGGCAGCGGGCAGCGGTGGGCAGGCAGTGGGCGATACGAAGCGTTGAGACAGTATGCTTTAGCGCAAGTTACGCCAGTGCATGTCCGTCATGAGTGATTTTTCCCCCTTGCCGACCGCCGACCAGGAGCTGGATACCACCGGTCTGCTGTGTCCACTGCCGGTACTCAAGGCGCGCCGGGCCTTGAACACGATGCAGTCCGGGCAGTGTCTGAAGGTGATCGCCACCGACAGCAAGGCGCCGGGAGACTTCGCCGCGTATTGCGAGCAGTCCGGCGACAGCCTGTGTGGCGTGGTACCGGACGGCGAGCGGTACCTGATTGTGGTCAGAAAGCGCTGAGCGTCAGCCCCCTCCGCCGCGCAGCAGTTGGTGCGCGTAGATGAGCAGCATCAGCACCAGCAGCGTGACGACCCACATCAGCGCATAGACCCGCGTCGCGCGCTTGGCGCGCTGCTGTTCGAACCAGGTGCGCGGATACACGCCCTTGACCAGAAACACCACGTTGCTGGCGAGGTTCACGCACACCAGGTTCACCGCCAGCAAAAGGCCGGAACCGGCTGCCAGCACGAGCTGGCCGCTGCCTAGCATCAAGCCAAGCGTGACCGCCGGTGGCAGCAGGGCCACGGCGACCATGACGCCCACCAGCACGCTCGAAAGTCCGGTGGTCAGGGACAGCACGGCCGCGGCGCCGGCGGCCAGCGCCAGTGCGACCGAATCGAGTCCGACCCGGGTACGGGCCAGCAGTTCGGTGCCGGACGTGTCGAACACCCGCAGCGCACCGATGCCGGCGGCCAGGGCGACCACCAACGCGATGCCCACCAGGCTGGCCAGGGTTGCCTTGCGCATGAGCGCGGCGTCGCCCAGCGCCGTGCCGAGACCGAAGGCAATGTTCGGGCCGAGCAGCGGTGCGATGACCATGGCGCCGATGACCACCGCCACGCTGTTCTCGATCAGGCCGATGGAAGCCACCGCGGTGGACAACAGCACCAGCACCAGATAGTTCGCATCCAGACGGGTGTTTTTCTCGACGCTGGCGTACAGCGCCTCCCGTGCCGCCGTGGCGGATTCCTCCTGTTCGCGCGCCTTGCGGTCCGGCGAGGGGAGGACGATCTGTACCGGCAGTACCGCGATCCGGGTGGCGGGCTGGCCATTGAGCAGGGTTTGCAAGGCGTCCAGCGTCGGTTGCAGCTTGTCGTCGGACACCAGCAGCCGCAGGGCCAGGGTGTCGTCGTCGGCTGCCGGGCCAACGCGGCAGTCGGTCAGCTGCAGTTGCTCGGCGAGCGCGCAAATCGTGTCGGCGCAGCCGGCAGCGCTCACGACCTCGACGTATTTCATGCGTCAGCCCCCGCAGTGGCGTTGCCGGCATCGCCGGCAACGCCACTGCTGCCGGGAGCCGTCAGTCGGTCAAGAACGCATCCTGCACTTTGGCCACGCCGTACACGTATTGCAACACCGGAACGTCGATGCCGAGTTCGGCCGCTTTGTCCAGGTAGGGTTTCAAGATGATGTCCACCTCCATCCGGCGACCCCGGTGCAGGTCCTGGTGCATCGAGGTGCGGCCTTCGGTTTCGCCGCTGGCGCGGGCCCGCTCGCGAAAGCGAACCCCGACGTCCATCATCAGGTCAACGGCCTGGTCCAGGGGCAGGCGGTCGAATTCCCGGAACTGGCCCATCGGCGCGTAGAAGTTTTGTGGCTGATAGCCCATGGCCTTGTAGACCTTGAGGAAGTCGCGCGCCAGCATGACGTAGTTGATGGCGCCCTGGCGCACCTCCAGTCCGTCCGGAAAGGTCAGAGGCAGCCCGAGCGTACTCACAGACCAGCCCGACGCGGTGCCGATCTGCATCAGCTTTTCCCACAGCACTTGTTGGATGTCGGCCACGGCGCGGGTGCCAAAGCCAGCGTTCTGGAACGCGGCGGCCACGGCCTCGATGCGCGGCGTGATGCCGCCGTCGAGTTCGCCGAAGTAGGCGGTGGTCGGTGTGGTCAGCCCCGCCAGCGCATGGCCGGGCTCCAGTAGTACGCCACCCTCGATGGTCGAGGCACCGATGACCTTGTCGTGGCCGGCCCACTGGCGCAGCCGCTCCTCCTTGCCGATGCCGTTTTGCAGCGAGCAGACCATGCTCACGCGGTCTTTCAGCGACGCCGCTTCCGCCAGGGCGGTCTCCGTGTCCTTGGCCTTGGTGAGCAGGATCATCAGGTCGAATGCACCGTCGGCCTGGTCCGGGTGCGTCACGCAGGTGAGGTTGTCGCGTACCTGGAAATCGCCGTAGATGCCACTGATGCGCAGGCCGCGGGCCTTGATCGCGTCCATGTGGCGCGGACGCCCGACCAGGGTCACGTTCTCGCCGGCGCGCGCCAGCATGCCTCCGATGACCGAACCCAGCCCCCCGGCACCGCAGATGACGAATCGCATGGTCTGTCTCCTCGTTTTTTGTGTGTGAACGCGGGGTGGTGTTGATCCCGCTGAGGCGCATTGTGCGGTCATGCTCCGCCGTCGGGGGAGAGGTGCTTGCCCAGGCAGGCTAAAATGGGCTGTTTCAGGGCTGGTGAACGACGCTGGCCTCTTCCCCTACTCAGGTGCACGCCATGTCGAACCAAACGCCCGAAATGCCCGAGTTCAAGCTCGATGCCAACGACCTGTACACCGAAGAGGTGTTTACCGATCGCCGCGTGGGCAGCATCCGCCGCCTGCAGCCGGTCAGCGCGGACGGCCAGCCCGACAGCGGTCGGCCGGTGCTGTATATCGGCCAGACGCAGATCCTGACCCCGATGGGTGCTTTGCCGCTGACCTTCGAGATCGCCGCCAGCTCGCTCAGCGAGGCGCTGGAGCAGTTTCCGGCCCAGGCGCAGCAGGCACTCGAGGAGACCGCCCGTGAATTGCAGGAGATGCGTCGCGAACAGGCGTCGTCCATCGTGGTGCCGGAGCCCGGCGCGGCCGGTGGGCTTGGCGGCGGACTCGGCGGCGCGGGCGGTGGGCGCATTCAGCTGCGTTGACGCGCGGTCGCGCTCACAGCCAGTGCTGTGAAACTGAGCGACAAAGCATTAAAGTTTCCGCTTCGAAGCAGGCAATTAACAGCTGCGTTCCGCTTGGCGGAGCGTCATTCGAGCGCCGTCTCGGGCGGCGCGTGCCGGTTGCCGGGCGTCGTGATCGTTATCAAATCTGGAGGACTTTCCCATGGCCATGACCGGAATTTTGCGCCCGGGTCACGTGCAGCTGCGCGTGCTGGAGCTCGGCCCGGCGCTGCATCACTACAAGGAAATGATTGGTCTGATCGAGACCGCTCGTGACGCCGAGGGGCGGGTCTACCTGAAGGCCTGGGACGAGCACGACCTGTTCAGCATCGTGTTGCGCGAGGCCGACAGCCCCGGTATGGATTTCTATGGCTTCAAGGTGCTGGACCAGAAGACGCTGGAGCACTATGCGCAGCGCCTGACGGATTACGGCGTGGCGATCGAGCGCATCCCCGCGGGTGAGCTGAAGGGCACCGGCGAGCGCGTGCGCTTCGAGACGCCGTCCGGCCACCTGATCGAGCTCTACGCGGAAAAGCAGCACGTCGGAAACGGACTGCCGGACGTGAACCCCGACGTATGGCCGGACGGCCTGAAGGGCATGCACCCGACGCGGTTCGACCACTGCCTGCTCAACGGCGACAACGTTCCCGAAACCGCCAAGCTGTTCCAGGAAGTGCTGGACTTCGATCTGAGCGAGCGCATCGTGGCGCCGGACGGCAGCATGGTGGGTGCCTTCCTGGCGTGCTCTGACAAGGCCCACGACGTGGCCTTTATCCACGAGGACTCCAAAGGCCGTCTGCACCACGTGAGTTTCTACCTGGAGTCCTGGGACGAAATTCGCCACGCCGCGGACATCATGTCCAAGAACTACATCCCGGTGGAGTACGGTCCCGGTCGCCACGGCCTGACGCGCGGTCTGACCATCTATTTCTTCGATCCGTCGGGCAACCGCAACGAGACCTTCCACGGCGGCTACATCCGCTACCCGGATCACCCGGTCATCACCTGGACGCACGAGGAGACGCCCAAGGGCATCTTCTACTACGGCCACAAGATGGTCGAAAGCTTCGTCACAGCCAACACCTGAGGCCGGTCATGACCAAGACCGTGCAACAGACCACGCTGCACTGGCAGGCGGCCATCACGGTGGCCCAGGGCGCGCTCGACAAGGCGCAGGAACTGGGCATTCGCGTGGCGGTGGCGGTCATGGACCGCGGTGGCAACCTGCTGGCCTTTGCCCGTGACCCGGGCGCGCCGTTTCATTCCAGCAAGATCGCCGAGGACAAGGCCACCACGTCCGGTGGTTTCGGCCTGCCCACCAAGCAGTGGTGGCCGGTGCTCGAGGGCATGAACTCGCCGGGCCTGCTGGCCGGTATCGCCGCCGTGCCGCGCATGGTGGTGTTCGGCGGCGGCGTGCCGGTATACGTGGACGGCGAGTGCATCGCCGGCGTCGGCGTGTCCGGTGGCAGCGAGGAAGAAGACGAGATCTGCGCCCGCGCGGGCCTGGAGGCTGCCGGCCTGCAGGCGGAGCCGGGGCAGGGCTGAGAGATGGCGGGCCCCGCTCGTGTCGGGGCTGTCAGCCGGGTAGAGGCACGGCGCCGGCCGGTGCCGTGTTCGGGCCGCCGGGCGACCGGCGGCCACTTCATACGGCGGGTTGCCGCCGTTCAACTGTCAAGCAGCGTCAAAGCATGAAAGAAATCAAGCACTTCATCAACGGCGAGTTCGTCGCCTCCGCCAGCGGTCGTACCTTCGACGACATCAACCCGGCCACCGGCCAGGTGGTTGCCAAGGTGCACGAGGGTGGCAAGGCCGAGATCGACCAGGCGGTGGCCGCGGCGCGCGCCGCCATGAAGGGGCCGTGGGGCAGCATGCCGCTGGCCGAGCGCATGGACCTGCTGATGAAGCTGGCGCACGGCATTCAGGCCCGTGCCGAGGAGTTCGCGCAGGCCGAGGTGGCGGACAACGGCATGCCCATCACGCTGGCGCGCCATGTGAACATCCCGCGCGGCAGCGCCAACTTCATCCAGTTTGCCGAGCACTTCAAGTACGTCGCCACCGAGTGCTGGGAGATGGAAGGCGCGCTCAACTACGCGCTGCGTCGGCCGCTGGGTGTGGTCGGCATCATCTCGCCGTGGAACTTCCCGCTGCTGCTGACCACCTGGAAGGTGGCGCCGGCCCTGGCGGCCGGCAACGCCGTCATCATCAAGCCGTCCGAGGAGACGCCGGCCACCACCGCGCTGCTGGCCGACGTGGCCAAGGACATCCTGCCGCCGGGTGTGCTGAACGTGGTGCACGGGTTCGGGCCGGATTCGGCCGGTTCGGCGCTGACCGAGCACCCGGACGTCGACGGCATCACCTTCACCGGCGAGACCACGACCGGCCAGATCATCATGCGCGCCGCCGCCGCCAACCTGAAGAAGGTGTCGTTCGAGCTCGGCGGCAAGAACCCGAACATCATCTTTGCCGACGCCGACCTGGACGCCTGCATCGACACCACCATGCGCTCCTCGTTCGCCAATCAGGGCGAGGTGTGCCTGTGCGGTTCGCGCATCTATGTCGAGCGCCCGCTGTACCAGGCGTTCCTGGACAAGCTGGTCGAGCGCATCCGCAGCTCGGTCAAGATCGGCGACCCGACCGATACCTCCACGACGCTGGGGGCGCTCATTTCCAAGGAGCATCTGGCGCGGGTGCAGACCTTCCTGGATTCGGCCAAGGCCGATGGCGCCACCTTCCTGACCGGCGGCAAGCGTCCGGAAGGGCTGCCCGATCACCTCAAGGACGGCGCTTTCCTGGAGCCGACGGTGATCGTCGGTCTCGGGCCGGACTGCAAGGCGCAGCGGCAGGAGATCTTCGGCCCGGTGGTGTCGGTGACACCGTTCGACACCGAGGAAGAAGTGCTGGCGCTGGCCAACGACACCAACTACGGCCTGTCCGCCACCGTGTGGAGCAGCAACCTGGCCCGTGCGCACCGCGTGGCGGCGCAGCTCGAAGCCGGCATCGTGTGGGTCAACACCTGGTTCCTGCGCGACCTGCGCTCGCCGTTCGGCGGCATGAAGTACTCCGGCATTGGCCGCGAGGGCGGCGTGCACTCGCTCGAGTTCTACTCCGAGCTGAAGAACATCTGCGTCAAGTTGTAAGGAAGAACCTCATGGAATCGGCCAAGATCGACCAGTACAGCGAACAGCTGTACCAGGCCCTGCGCAGCGCCCAGGTGGTGGACCCGCTGACCGCGCGCGAGCCGGACATCAGCATCGAGGATGCCTACCAGATTCAGCTCGGCATCATCCGCCGGCGCATGGAACGCGACGGTGACACCATCATCGGCAAGAAGATTGGCGCCACCAGCAAGGCCGTGCAGTCCATGCTGGGCGTGGACCAGCCGGATTTCGGCCACCTGATGTCCAGCATGGCGTACAACGATGGCGACGTGGTGCCCATCGAGGGCAACCTGATCCAGACGCGCATGGAGGGCGAGATCGCCTTCATTCTCAAGCGCGACCTGCTGGGACCGGGCATCACCAACGCGGCCGTTCTGGCAGCGACCGAGTGCGTGATGCCGTGTTTCGAGATCTGCGATTCGCGTATCCGTGACTGGAAGATCCGCATCCAGGACACCGTGGCCGACAATGCCTCGGCCGGGCTGTTCCTGCTCGGCGACCAGGCGGTCGACCCGCGTCGCATCGACCTCAAGACCTGCGGCATGATCCTGGAGAAGAACGGCGAGATCGTCGGCCTCGGCGCCGGCGCGGCGACGCTGGGTCATCCGCTGAATGCCGTTGCCTGGCTGGCCAACACGCTGGGCCAGCGCGGGATTCCGCTCAAGGCCGGTGAGGTCATTCTGTCCGGCTCGCTGGCCACCATGGTCAGTGCCAAGGCCGGTGATCACATGCGTGTCACCATAGGTGGCATGGGCAGCGCGTCGGTCTGCTTCGCCTGAAGCATCTCTCCGTGGCGGTCGCCTGCAGGATGCGGGCGGCCGGCCGCGCGTTTGCCGACGAGCAGGTGCCGCGTGACCGGTGACGCCCGTGGCGGCACCGAGTGCCATGCGGGGCTTGTCAGCCGCCCCGGGCGGCCAGCGATCAGGGAGTCAGATTGTGGTTCGACGCACGTCGCGCGCGTCTTCAGAGTCAACGCAACGCAAGGATGCGAAACGCACGTCGACAGACCGTGACACGGTCATCGGCCTGTACCGCACCATGCGCCGCATCCGCAGTGCGGAAGGGCGCCTGTCGGAACTGTTCGCCGCCGGCGAAGTGCCGGGGTTCATTCATCTGAGTATCGGTCAGGAGGCGGTTGCCGCCGGCGTGATGGCGGCGCTGCAGGCGGCCGACACCATCGCCTCCAATCACCGCGGCCACGGTCACTGCCTGGCACGCGGGGTCGACCTCGCGGGCCTGTTCGCCGAGATCATGGGCCGCGATACCGGCCTGTGCCGCGGCCGTGGCGGTTCCATGCACGTGGCCGACATGCGCATCGGCATGCTCGGGGCCAACGGCATCGTCGGTGCCGGCATTCCGCTCGCCGTGGGCAGTGCGCTGGCGCACCAGGTGCGCGGCACCGGTGGCGTGGCGGTGGCGTTCTTCGGTGACGGCGCGCTGGCCGAGGGGGTGCTGCACGAGTCGATCAACATGGCGGCGTTGTGGCGCCTGCCGCTGCTGCTGGTGTGCGAGAACAACGGCTGGTCGGAGTTCTCGCCCGCCGAACAGCAGTTCTCGGCAAAGCCGCTGGACCTTGCCGCCGCGTTCGGTGTGGCCGGCGAACAGGTGGACGGCAACGATGTGGTGGCGGTGCTGGATGCCGCCACGCGGCTTCGGGCGCAGGCGGCCGGCGACGGCCCGCGCATGCTCGAGTGCATCACCGACCGCGTGCGTGGCCACTACGAGGGTGACTCTCAGCGCTATCGGGCCGGCTCCACGCGTGATCTGGGCGACCCGCTCGACGCCTGCCGGCGCCGTCAGACACTCGTGCTGT
>OBIY01000747.1_pt1 | contig 11649 bp, 6 predicted proteins | sample 1519841 | NCBI WGS metagenome assembly OBIY01 (sample SAMN03019774, study PRJEB22545) | beach sand metagenome | biome: beach; feature: sea beach; material: beach sand | place: USA: Municipal Pensacola Beach, FL | collected 2010-07-30 | depth 30-40 cm m
GGTAAGCGTAACCGCGGTCTGAACTCTGCTTTCACCGTACGTAAGATTTCTCACGGTGTTGGCGTTGAGCGTACTTTCCAGACTCACAGCCCACTGGTTGACAGCATTGCTGTTAAACGTCGTGGTGATGTTCGTCAGGCGAAACTGTACTACCTGCGTGAGCGTAGCGGTAAGTCTGCACGTATCAAGGAAAAGGTATAAACCTTTACCTGCTGTACAAAACGGGCCTCAGTGCCCGTTTTTTTTTGCGGGCACAGTTCACACTTTGCACGGGAACCCTACGGGTAACCTGTGCTCAAAGGCAGTTGTTTGAATATCCGGGATAATAACGATGAAAACCTTGTATACCTCATTCTTGGCACTTTTCTGTCTGATCACTCCACTGGCGCAGGCGGATGACAGTCTGTTGGCGCGTGCAGATGCGCAAATGAAAAAAGTGCTGGGTCCAGAAGTCGTGGTGACCGAAGCCGTACCTATGGCCGGCGGCCAGTTGGTTGAGCTGATCCTCAACGATGGCAATACCATTCATATGACCCCTGACCTTGGTTTTTTTGTGTACAACAAAAACGTTTACCAGGTGACCGGTGATGGGTTTATGAACATCAGTGATGCACGGCTGACCCGTACCCGTGCCCGGGCCATGGCCGGTATCGCGGATAAAGAAACGGTGCTGTTTAAGGCCGACGGCGAAGAGAAAGCCGTGATCAATGTGTTTACGGACATCGATTGTGGCTACTGTCAGAAACTGCATCAGGAAGTCCCTGAACTGAACGCTCTGGGCATCACGGTCCGCTACCTGGCTTATCCTCGCTCGGGCATTCAGGAGTCCGACAGTAATGACCTGACAGCGTCTTATCAGAAAATCAATTACGTCTGGTGTCAGGGTGATCGTGCCGACGCCATGACCGACATGAAAAACAATCAGCGCGCACTCTCGCAGGCGTATTCTGCGTACCGTTCCGCAACGGGAGATTCACAGAAGCAGAGTGCCATGATGCGCTTCTCTTCCCTGAAGAAAGCGATGGATGACACCCTGGCCGGTGCGCCTTCCTGCGATTCCCCGGTTGAAGCTCAGTTTAATCTTGGACGCTCTTTGGGCATTACAGGTACACCGAGCCTGATTACCCAGGATGGTGCACTCTTTCCGGGGTACCTGCCGGCTGAAGAGTTGGCCCGTCGTCTGAATGTCATGTGAGGACAGGTGTTTTCCGGCCAGAACACGGACATCGGATGTGACAGTTTCTGTGCTGAGAGATGACACTTGTGTGTCACTGGGGTGACAGAAAACCCCCAGAAAAATAGGGATACGCGCCGTATCGGTTTTTACTGATACGGCGTTTTTTTTACCCCTTCATGGGGTTGTGGTGTTTTCCGTTTCTGCCAGATGCCGCTGGATGGCGGTGCACAGCGATTCAAGAGGTCATTTTAGGTGCATGAGGTGATATTTTGGTGCTGGCTTATTCACACCTGTTTATTAGCGTCAAAAAAAAGCCCGATTTGTTGAAAATTTCCTGCTAAAACCTATTGATTTTATTAAGTCATTGAAAAATAAGGACTTTTTAACTGGTTAAAAAATAACCAAATTAAGACACCCCCCCGAACTCTAAGGCATCCTCGCAATTTTTAAAGTGTTATCCACTATGTTATCCACAGATTTTGTGGGCAACTTTGTATTTGACCTGAACTTTTTGGAAAGTGCCTGTGCCGCAGTCGCCGGATTGGCTTTTTATTCACCAGTTCGTGCTTTTGAATCTTAAAATTATTGACGAGTTGGTCAGGTCTTCGTCCGTTGCGGGGCAATGAAAGAGGCTTAGGGTCAACAGGTTACTCTTGCTGTGCTGTTGGTCGTGAGAATCAGAACGCATTCATGTGACACCAGGGTGAAAGCGGTGTGACGCTGGGGTGACAGACATTGCCCGCCTGTGGTTTGAGTAAACTCATGCTAACCTCGTATCTGCGAGTTTTCTGATCGATGAAAGGGGGCAGGGAAAGATGATGCGATGGGTGATGACCTGGATACTGGGGTTCTGGGTTACGTTGGCACATGCAGAGCCGGTGGCCTGGGATGGTCCGGGCGCCAAAGGTTGGGACACACGCTCATCGGAACACTTTTACGTACACTTTCCGCGCCAGGAGGCCTACGACGACCTGTCACTGAAGGTTCTGGCCTTGGCGGAGCAGGCACATGAAGAGCTGGTGCCGTTTTTCGGTTCCGCTCCGGGGATGCGCACTCACCTGGTCATTTCGGATGATCACGATGTAGCTAACGGTTGGGCGACCTTTTTTCCTTTTCCTCAGATCCGCCTGTATCTGACCCCACCCTATGAGGTAACCGGCCTTCAGAACTTCGACGATTGGCTGTCGTTGCTGATTCGTCATGAATACGTTCATGTCTTGCATATGGAGCTGGCTCAGGGGCTGCCTGAACAGGGCCGGTCGCTGCTCGGCCGATTCCCACTTCTGTTTCCACACTCACTGACGTCTCCTATGTTGCTTGAAGGCCTGGCGGTGTACCTGGAAACGGATTACGAGCAGGGCACGGGCCGTCTGGCTTCCAGCTGGTACCAGATGCAGATGCGTGAAGAAGTCCGCTCTGGTCACTTTGCCAGCCTCGGCGAGGCAGCCATTGCTTCACGAGACTGGCCTTACGGTCAGTATTACCTTTATGGCGCCTTTTTTACGGAATACCTGATGCAGACGTACGGTGAAGCAACCTTTGCCCGATGGTTGCAACAGTACAGCGGCAAAATTGTCCCCTGGATAGCGCAGGATGGTGTGGCACGTCAGACGTTCGGCAAAGATTTTGAATCACTCTGGGCGGACTTTACCCTGGCGATGAAGGCGCGCTTTGCCGACAGCGAAGTGTCGGCCAAGGCAGAGGGCGAGGCAGAGGGCGAGGCAGAGGGCGAGGCAGAGCAAGCGCACGGGGTGTCGTTGCAAACACCCAAGACGGAAGGCTCCGTGCGATTACAGATCGCGGATGCCAATGCAGATTCACTGGTTTACCTGGTGCGTAACGATGAAGACCGGCCCATCCTCAGGCAGTGTGGCTCTGACCTGAACTGCGAAGATCTGCTGACGCCTACGCTGGGCAGTTACCGTCAGCTGGCGCTTTCTGCCGAAGGCGATGTTGCTCTGGTACGACTCACGCCGACGGCCAGTGGCCGTGTCACGTCAGATGCCCTCGTCTATCACCAGGGTAAACCCGTCCACTGGACCGAAGGCATGCGCGTAGCTCAGGTCGCATGGTTGCCTGACACTCAGGGGCTGATTTTCAGCCAGTACAGTGAAGGCAGGGTCAGTCTGTTCAGAGCTGCGCAACCTGGCGACTACGAACGACTCTGGACGGGTGTTGACGGTGACCTGTTGGGGGGAATCGCAGTGGCGCCGGATGGACAGCGTCTGGTGGCCTCGCGCAAACGCCCGGGCCAGGGCTGGAATCTGGAATCCTTCGATCTGCAGCGCCTCAGCTGGACCCCCCTAACCAATCATCAGGCGACGGAGTCTGCTCCGGTCTTCACCCCGGAAGGTGAGCTTCTGTACGTGGCGGACTACGGGGGTATTTATAATGTGTACCGGCTGACCGAGACGGGTGCCGAATCCTGGACACACTCAGACAGCGGGGCATTTTCCCCGGTGGTGCTGGGTGATTCTCTTATCTATCAGGAATACCGTGCGGATGGGTTTGCCTTCCGTGCAATGGCGTCGAACGACACCGTACAGGCTCAGCCGCCAGTCCCGGTGTGGGTGGATACCCCGCAGGCTCTGATGCAACAACCTGCACAGCCCGATTTGCCCGACATCAGTGAGCCAACGGCTTACCAGCCCTGGTCAACACTCAGACCTTACTACTGGTTGCCCTTTATTGATGTGAACGGCAGCGCCAGTTGGGTCGGGGCGTCAACCTCCGGCACTGATGCCCTGCAGCGCCATGCTTATGGGGCGTCGGTCGCGTTCGATCTGCAGGATGGTCTGTTGGCGGGCAACGTCTATTATCGCTACCAACGCTGGCTGGCCATGCTGGATGTGGATTACAGCAAAGTCGATTCGGTGCCCGGCAACGAGGATGTCAGTATCCTGCGCGACGATACCCTGCTGTTGCAACGACATTATCTGTTCAGCGCCTTTGAAGACAGCCTGGGTATCCACGGCGGCCTTGTGCATCAGCAGACAGAGATTACCCACCTGGAAAACGATGTCGAACTGGTTGGGCCTTCTTCCTACAGCCGCGACAGCATTGGGATCGCGGCGACCCTGAGCCTGAATGCCGGGTTGCTGCAATCGCCGGGCGTTGGTTATGGCAGCTATACCGAACTGGTGGCTGAGAATTACGACGTTTTGTCCGGTGATGCCACCGGCGACCATGTGCAGGTGGGGTGGCGCTATACCTTCGATCTGCCGGGTCGACAGGGGCTGACACTGGCGTTGTCTGGTGGTTATGCCTCTGATGATGCACCTCTGTGGCGCTTGGGCGGATTACCACCGCAGGAAGATTACGCACTGTTCGGTCGCGATCAGCTGAGCCTGCGGGGCTATGCGGCTGGCGTTCAGTATGGTCAGTATTACGAGCGCGAGCGACTGACCTGGCGTGGTGAACTGAGTCGTGTTGAAAACAACTGGGACATCCTGCCCCTGGGGATCGACAATCTGGAGATGGCGCTCTTTCTTGAACGCGGCCGTGCCTGGAGTGATGAATCCGACTCGTCCGCACTGATCGGGGCGGCGGCGGAACTGCGCCTGAACCTCATTCTGGGCTACCGTCTCAGAGCACCTCTGGTGATCGGCGTGGCCAGCCCACTGGGCAATGACGCGGGTCAGGATGAAGTCTACGGCGGTTTGTATTTCACCTTCTGAGGTACTGAATAAAGACTCAGAGAATGGCCGGATTGTTTCGATTGCCGTACCGAATGATGGGTGCGGATACCCGACATTTGGGCGATACACTACACTGGTCTCTACGTGCATTTGACTGATTATTATGGATTTTCTCTGGATTCTTATTGCCTTTGTGTTTGGCCTGGTCGCCCGCCAACTCATGATGCCGCCCCTGATCGGCTTCTTGATTGCGGGCTTCACGCTGAATGCCGTAGGGGTTCAACCTTCTGACCTCTTGTATCAGCTGTCTGATATTGGCATCACCCTGATGCTGTTTACCATCGGTCTGAAGCTGGACATCAAGGCCCTTCTCTATAAAGAAGTTTTCGGCACCAGCCTGCTCCATACCCTCAGCTGGGTGCTATTGGCCGCTGCGTTTCTGGCGTTGCCCGTCTGGCTGGGGATCAGTTTTGCCTTCTCGGTGGATCTCACCACGTCTGCGTTGATTGCGTTTGCACTCAGCTTCTCGTCAACGGTTGCGGTGGTGAAGATTCTTGAAGAATCGTCTGAGCTGAAGGTGCGTCACGGTAAACTGGCGCTGGCGATCCTGATCATTCAGGACGTGATTGCCGTGGTTTTTCTGGTGGCGGCAACGGGCAAGGTGCCTTCCGAATGGGCTGCGGCACTGCTGCTGTTGCCTCTGCTGCGGCCGGTTCTGTATCTGGTGATGGAAAAGGCGGGCCACGGTGAGTTGCTGCCGCTGATGGGCTTCTTTCTGGCGTTTGGCGGCTATGAACTCTTCTCTGTGCTGGGTGTGAAAGGCGATCTTGGTGCTCTGGTTATGGGTATTGTTGTCGCTGGTCACAGCAAAACCGCCGAGCTGTATAAAACGCTGATGAATTTTAAAGACCTCTTCCTGATCGGGTTCTTTTTGTCTATTGGGTTCACCGCGTTACCCACCCTCGACATGTTGCCAATGACGGTCGGTCTGACGTTGTTGCTGTTGCTGAAATTTTCGCTGTTCTTCTTCTTGTTTATCCTGATGAAGCTGCCGGGTCGTGTGGCTTATCTGGCGGCACTGGCGTTAAGTAATTACAGTGAATTCGGCCTGATCGTCGCGAACGTAGGCCTGGATAATGACTGGGTCAGTGATGAGTGGGTGGTCATTATTGCGCTGGCCATGTCGGTGTCCTTCCTGATCTCTACACTGCTCTACCGTCGGGCACACACGATTTATGCCCGTTTGCATGAATTCATTAATCGGTTTGAGCGGCGGGGGGCCCACCAGTCAATTCAGATGCCGGCCAGGTTTGAAGTGCTGGTCTGTGGCATGGGCCGTGTCGGCAAAGGTGCCTATCAGGCGCTGGAAAAAGAGGGCATTACGGATATCTGGGGACTTGAATCCGACAGTGAGCGACTCAAACTCCTGAGAGAAGAGAACCTGAATGTGATTTCAGGCGATGCCGATGATATGGAGTTCTGGCAGCAGGCGGCGAAAAGTAAAATTCAGCTGGTGATGTTGTCACTGCCCAATCAGGGCGAAATGCGCGCTGCACTGCAGGTGATGCGCCTGGCTGGCTATCATGGGCGCGTAGCCGCAGTGGCACGCTATGAAGATGAACGCCATGAGTTAACCGAATTGGGTGTTGATGTGGCCTTCAACTACTACCTGGAAGTGGGCTCTGGTTTTGCCGCTGAGTGTCTTCACCTGTTGCGTGATGCGGAGCCTCCGGTCACGGCAGCCTGAGAAACGGTCACCGGTCGTCATGGCTTGGTGTGATCTGCACGAAAAAGAAAGGGCGCCAGTGGCGCCCTTTTTGTTGTCAGTTTTCCGGCCTCAGAGGTGAAGCTCAGCGTATTCAGACAGCGCCGAGCGTGGTGAGCCTTCCAGATGAATGGTGCCGCCGTGAGGAAATTCCTTAAAGCGTTCCACCAGAAACGTCAGCCCTGAGCTGATCGGGTTGAGGTACGGGGTGTCAATCTGCGCGAGGTTGCCCAGGCAGATCACCTTACTGCCAGCACCTGCACGGGTAACGATGGTTTTGATCTGATGCGGTGTCAGGTTCTGACACTCATCGATCAGAATCAGACTCTGCTGGAAACTGCGGCCACGGATGTAGTTGAGGGATTTAAACTGCAACGGCACTTTCTGCAGAATGTAATCCACGCTGCTCTTCGAGTGTTCGTCATCGTTGTGCAGCGCTTCCAGGTTGTCGGTGATCGCACCGAGCCAGGGTTCCATCTTCTCTGCTTCGGTGCCTGGCAGATAACCGATATCTTCATCCAGACCACGGGTGCTGCGGGTCGCAATGATACGTTTGAACTGGTTCGTGGCAACGGTCATTTCAATGGCCGCAGCCAGCGCCAGGATGGTTTTACCAGAGCCCGCCTGACCGGTCAGGGTGACCAGCTGGATATCCGGGTCCATCAGCAGGTGCAGGGCCAGAGCCTGCGGGATGTCCCGGGGTACCAGTCCCCAGGCGTTCTGCTGCATAAGTTGATCATGTGGCAGGTCTTTCAGCAGGGCAAAGTCATCGCTCAGGCGATGAATGGCACCGATAAAGCCTTTTTCATCGACGATAAAGTGATTCAGGTACAGATCTTCCGGCAGGTTGGCCCGGGGGATCTTGTGGTACGTGCCGGTTTCGTCATGGTGCGTTTCTACGGTGCTCTGGGTTTCCCAGAAAGACCCGGGGAAGCGCTCGTAACCGGTTTCCATCAGGGCGACGTCGGACAAGACCTGGTCGTTCTGATAATCCTGTGCACCAACGCCACAGCCGCGGGCCTTCAGGCGCATGTTGATGTCTTTGGTAATCAGGATGGTGTCGCGGTTCGGATACTTTTTCTGAAGGTTGACCAGGCTGTTGATGATTTTGTTGTCGTTGAGATTGTCGGGCAGGGAGCGGTCAGGGGCGTCGAAACTGTCGAGAAGGATGGAGAAGTGTCCCTGGTAGTTACCATCGGGTCTCTCTATGGGTATCCCTTTGGCGATTTCGGTGGGGGTGGCGTCACCAATAATCCGGTCTATCTGGCGTATTGCCTCGCGGCAGTCGGTGGCGATGGATGCTTTGCCTATTTTCAGCTTATCTAACTCTTCCAGTACGGTCATCGGGATAACCACCTGGTGTTCCTCAAACTTCAGTATTGCTCCGGGGTCATGGATCAGGACGTTGGTATCAATCACGTAAAGCTTGGTGTCAGATTTGCGTGCAGCCATAGGAGTCTCCTGGACAGGTCAGAAAAGAAATACCAGACCGCCCACACCGTTCACGCGGATGAATCGACTTCATCCGTAAGGGTGCAGTGCAGGCAGCGAAGGCATTTCGAGGGGGGGTAAAACAGGGCGGAAGAGGGAGGGACGTTGCAACCTGAGTTGATCGTCGGGGGTGTCGGGTCCGGGCGTTCAGTCGATGACTGTCGCGCCCGATTGCCCGGTGCCGTTCTGGCAATGTACTGAGGAGATCGTTCAGAGACGCTCCCTCCGGGGTCCGTTGGTACGTGCTTTCACTATGGACAGCTTTTTTCACCATGACAAGGCTGCTTTTGCGTCATCATGAATTTGTCATATTTGCCGGAAAACGTGTCTCTGTTCTCAGATTCTCCCGGCCAGCAGGCGGTCTGAGCCATGAATTACAGCGGAAATCAGTCGCACTGAGCACGGGTCAGGAAAAATTTTGGCGACTTATGACCTCTTCTGGAAGGCGCTGATTTCTCCTTTGTCAGGATGTGTCAGCTGGAATGACGGACCCGTCAGAATAGAAACTGACCATTCAGACTGGAAAATATACAGGTGATCAGTAATCATATGATCTGACTGTGGCAGGAATGGACAGTTTTTGCCGCGCGCTGTGTACGCATTTGTCTGCCTGATCATTTTAAGAGGCGGATTTGAGTTGGTATTCAGGTGTCAATCAGATATCCTTCAGCTCAACCTGGTGCATCCACACCAGCGATAATAAGAAAAATTAATGTCTGACGGGGGCATCATGTCGTTTCTATTAAGAATTACATGCATTTTTACTGCTGCGGCTGTACTGGCCGGATGTGGCAGCCTGATGAATCTTATCTACCGACCTACGGGTTGGGTGATTTATGACCTGACAGACCGTCATGTCACTCCTTACACGTTCAGCACCGGTGATGTGGGTGTCGCATGTAATGCGACCCAGAGCTTACAGCCGCTGGTTATGGCGTTCTCCCGCATTATGTCCAGCCCGGATCAGGCCGGTATCGTGCTCAATATCATGACCGGTGGCTGTGAAGCTGAAATCGCTCATGAAGAGAACCTGACGTACATCCGTGAGCTGAAAGCACAGAATGTGAACGAAGCCAAAGATGCGCGAATCCGCGAGAAGCGTCATTACGCTATCGCTGCAACCCGCTTGCAACAGTCTTACGATTTCATGGTTGAGGCGTTTGGTGAGCCGGGTGAAAAGTGTCCGAAACTGAATTACGAAGAAGGCGTTTACTGGGCTCTGGGCAACCTGGCGGGCCTGCAGGCGGTATATGCTGACCTCAACGCTCAGAGTGTTGTGGGTGTACCGAAAGATATTGCTCAGAAAGCCGTACGTGGCCTGCAATGTCTGGATAACCAGGACTACTGGGGTCTGCCAATGGCAGCTCAGGCTGGTCTCTGGGTGTTGCTGCCGGATACTGCCCCTGCGGGTAAAGATCCCTGGGTGGAAATGGCAACTGCAAGCCGCATTGGTTCCGATGCCGGTGTACGCCTTGCTGATGCCGCCGAAGTACTGATTGCAGACAGCGCTGGACAGACCGAGCGTCTGAAAGCTGCTATCCGCCGTCATGCAGAATCACTCAAATCTCATGAAAGTGATAAAGAATTCCGTCTGCTGGACGTCGTAGCGACTCAGCAGATCCTTGCCGTGTCTGACCGTCTCTGGACTGAAGCGACTGGCTCCCGTACCCCGGTGGGCGAGTTCGGTACCTTCTGGGACGACAAAGCGGAAGAAGAAGATCTCGGCATCAGCTTAGACGATTTATTAGATTAATAGAGGAATTACTCAATGCGTAAGTTGATTGGTATGGTTGCGCTGGCGTTGTCTGCGTCATCTGTCAGCGCCCTTGAAAGTAAGAATATCTGTATTTATGATCCGGTAGGTTCCAGCGGCCCAATGTTCAAGCTGATGGAAGACTACAAACAGTTCGCTGTCGGTGAAGGTATTGAAGTTAAGCTGCATGCATACACCGATGAAAAGATTGCTTCGGATGACTTCAAAGCGGGTCAGTGTGACGGTGTTGTTCTGACCGGTGCGCGTGCACGTCCTTTCAGTAAGTTTGCTTCTACCATCGAAGCTATCGGCGCCGTGCCGAATGACAAAGTTATGCGTAACGTCGTTAACCTGATCTCTTCGCCTAAAGGTGCGAAGTACATGAAAAACGACCGTTATGAAGTGGGTGGCGTAATGCCTGCTGGTGCTGTGTACCTGTTCGTTGATGACCGCAGCATTGACACCGTTGAAGAGATGTCCGGTAAGAAAATTGCGACCCTGGATTATGACGCCCCATCCATCAAGATGGTGAATCATGTTGGTGCTGCGGTTGTACCGTCTAACTCTGCAAACTTCTCCGGCAAGTTTAACAATGGCAGTGTGGACATTGCCTACGCTCCGGCGCTTGCCTACAAACCTCTGGAAATGTACAAAGGTCTTGGCACAGAAGGTGGCATTATCCGTTACAGCCTGGCCTACCTGGATTTCCAGCTAGTTCTGCATACCTCCAGCTTTAATGAAGAATACGGTCAGAAGTCGCGTCAGTTTGTTGCCGGTATGTTTGACCGTCTGCTGAAGATGATCGAAGACAATACCGCAGAGATTGATGCTAAGTACTGGATCGATCTGCCGGAGGCGAATAAGCAGCGTTATGACGCTATGCTGCGTGCCGTTCGTGTTGAACTGCGCGACGAAGGTGTTTACGACGGCACTATGCTGCGCCTGCTGAAAGGTCTGCGCTGTAAAGAAAATCCAGCGGCCGCTGAGTGTACCGAAAATCTGGAATAACTCGCGAAAACGCTGAATATGCCGACTCTCACTGGAGTCAGCCTCTTAAAAACCGGAGCCTTGCTCCGGTTTTTAACAAGTGGGGCCTGTATTTTGTGCAGCAGCCTCTCTCAATCCGGAATAATCATTAACCAATCTGGGTCTGCAGTGTGAGCTGTGGACGTCTGAACGAAGTAGAGGTGTTTCATGGATCAGACCGTACGGGTGGGGAACCGCACGGCATACGAGTGGATTATGGCCATACCGGCTTTTCTGGTGCTCGTATTTGTAATCGTCATCAATACCAGTCATACACTTCATGCGCAGCTCCTGCAGTTAGGTGAAACCACTTGGGAAGGGTATTTCCAGTTGCGTCATGATCCGGTTGCACCCAGCTGTAACCCGAATATGGATATTGAGACTGAACTGCAGCGTCTGATTGCTGAACGCGAAGCTCAGCCAGTCGATGAATTCGATCTTTTTGCGCCTGAACCCGTCAATCCTGAGGCTTTACGTACGTCGCTGAACGCTGCCAAAGAGCAGTGTGCTATCAAATTCCAGCAGTATGAAGACGTCCAGGGCCGTATCACCACCGGTGTTGAAATCTTCCGTACCCTTGAGCTGGGTGTTGCCCGCTTCGGTGAAATTGGTATGGCGACCCAGCGGGTGATGCTGTCAACGCTGGTTCTGATCTGCGGTCTGACAACTCTGCTGCGCCGTCATCACATTGCTCTGCGTCCGATGGAAACCGAGCTCGACTACCGCGTCGGTGCCATCGCTCAGTTTGTTTCTATGGGCATTCTGTTCTACTCCGTCTGGATGGTCGCGTACAGAGGAA
>OBIY01000751.1_pt1 | contig 11623 bp, 11 predicted proteins | sample 1519841 | NCBI WGS metagenome assembly OBIY01 (sample SAMN03019774, study PRJEB22545) | beach sand metagenome | biome: beach; feature: sea beach; material: beach sand | place: USA: Municipal Pensacola Beach, FL | collected 2010-07-30 | depth 30-40 cm m
CCTGACAGTCACTTCACAAAACCGGTAACTGTCAGATCAGATCGGAACTACTACAGGTAAGTACTAAATAAATAGCCTGTACTCGCTTGGCTTAACGGTCGACCAGGTGTTATTTCATCATCGTCTTTTTAAACATACGATCGATCTTCTGGTCTGTTTCGTTTGCTTTCGCTTCGGCGTTTTTCGCGCTCGCATTGGCTTGTTGGGCAAGGGTTGTGGCCTCTGCCGCGCTTCGTTGTGCGGCGTCCGCGGCCTGCCTGGCGCTATCGGCGCTTGCCTGAGCGCGCTCCGCCATCGCCCTTACTTCGGCCAGATCTCCATTGCTTGCACATCCGGTGATACCTAAAACTACTAGAACAGCTAGACAAGTTGATTTTTTCATTACATCCACTCCTTTGCGATTTTGAAAACATCCGGCTACCCGTGCCCAGGGCTTCTCCGGTCGATGATGTTACAGCCAACAGCTACCAGCTATATTGACGTAAGTCAGACCGTTCGGCAAAGCCTTGGTTCAGGCGGTTAGCCAGGGTGTGACTCAATGATGAGCTTATTCGGCTTCACTGATTCCGCTCTGTTCATCACGTATATTGAGCAGTCAGGTTATGCGAAAGCACAGGTTCACACCTGCACGGCTGTCGAGCAGCGCTCGGACGCCAGCAGCCCCAACGTTTTTAACAAGCGCTGGCTGGATTAGTCCTCTTGCGGGTGTGAACCAGGGAAGGTGGGTTAGGGAAGGATTTACTACGCCAGCAGCCCCAACGCCTTTAACAAGCGCTGGCTGGATTAGTCCTCTTGCGGGATATGAACCAGGGATGGTGGGTTAGGGAAGGATTTTCTACGCCAGCTGCGGAATATGGTGCCCAGGAGAGGGTCCGAGCAGCGCTCGGACGCCAGCAGCCCCAACGCCTTTAACAAGCGCTGGCTGGATTAGTCCTCTTGCGGGTATGAACCAGGGAAGGTGGGTTAGGGAAGGATTTTCTACGCTAGCTGCGGAATATGGTGCCCAGGAGAGGACTTGAACCTCCACGACCTTGCGATCACTAGCACCTGAAGCTAGCGTGTCTACCAATTTCACCACCTGGGCACAGAGATGATTGGCCCCTTTCGGGGGCTGCGCACTTTACTAATCGACCTTCCGATTGTCAATTCCCCGGGGTTAATCCGGTATTTGGACTTGCGAGGGGAAGTGTTCAAGCTCGTGGACATGAGTAGGTGGAGGGTCTAGTCGCGGCTAGTATCGAGGGTTGAATCGAGCTGTTGAACCTGGTCGGGTGTGAGGGGCAGGAAGGCTCCAAACGTACATTTTGGAGCACCGTTCCAGTACCAGGGCCAGCGTCGATACCAGGGCCATGAAAACCATTCGAGCGGATAGAGAGTGTCAAACTTGCATAAGCTGACACTACTCAAACGCTCTATACGTATGGTGTCGCTGCGTTGGAGTCCCGGACACTGTACTGGCAAAATATTGAGCCAGTATTGATTTCTGCGACCTTCGAACACTATGCGACGCTCATCCATTACGCGCACGTGGTGGTACTGGTTAGAGTTTAGGCATCTTTGCGGTGATTTGGGCGGCGATACGGTTTTCAGGATCGCATCGATACGCGCTTCCTTGGCTTGAATTTTTCGTTCGACCTCGGGGGATGTTGAGCACCCTGTAAGAAAAACTACGGCAATGGCCAGGCAAGACGAGAGGCAGCAGCCGGGATTCATTTTCTATATCGCTTTAGGCATTTGGCTTGATAATCGCACAATCGCGGTTCGACAGTGCAATTATAATCAATCTTTTGCTTGGGGCTCATGGTGTTATTGTGCCCCGTTGAAGGCGATGAATGATGTTTTAAGCGGTAATTGCAACAACGTGTTTCAGTGACCGGCGACAGGATCTGGTGGTTTCGCGTCCATCTCCACCAGTAACAGGAATTTCACGGCTGTCTGCTATGATGAGGCGATGAACAAAAAAAGAAATACCGATCCGTACCATGAGCGGGAAGCTACCCGCTACGAAAACCCCATCCCCAGCCGCGAATTCATACTCGATTATCTCGAAAACAGTATCGGCCCGCTTACTCATCCGGAATTGTGCCGCGCTTTCCAGTTAAAAACAGAAGAAGAGATTGACGCCCTGCGGCGTCGCCTCAGGGCTATGGAGCGGGATGGCCAGGCGCACCGCAATCGGCGTGGCGCCTATGGTGCGCTGGATAAGTTGAATCTGGTCAAGGGGCGCGTATCCGGCCACCCCGAAGGCTATGGATTTGTGTTGTCCAAGGGTGCGGAAGGCGACATTTTTCTTTCCGGTCGTCAGATGCGCCAGGTGCTTGATGGCGACGAGGTGCTGGTGCGGGTCGCCGGGCATGATCGTCGCGGGCGCCCTGAAGGTGCGATTGTCGAGGTGGTCGAGCGTCGCACTGAAAGACTGGTCGGGCGCTATTTTTCCGAAAGCGGTATCCATTTCCTGCGCCCGGACAACCCCAGAATCAGTCAGGATATTCTGATCGCTCCCGACGCCGTGGGTGGCGCCCGGCCCGGTCAGTTTGTGTTGGTGGAAATTACCCGGCAACCCTCAAAAAGCGCTCAGCCCGCGGGCCGGGTAGTGCAGGTCCTGGGGGACGCCATGGCGCCCGGCATGGAAATAGAGCTGGCGTTACATAACTTCTCTATTCCCCGTGTTTGGCCTGAGGGGGTCGAGGCCCAGGTGGCGGCCATCGCCGATGAGGTTCCCGATGCTGACAAGGAAAATCGCGTCGACCTGCGTGACCTGCCCCTGGTCACCATCGATGGAGAGGACGCCAAGGATTTTGACGACGCTGTTTATTGTCAGCCCGTGGCCAATAACGGTTGGCGGCTGTTCGTGGCCATTGCCGATGTCTCCCATTATGTGAAACCGGGTAGTGCCCTGGACCTGTCGGCCTATGAACGGGGAAATTCGGTTTATTTTCCTGGTCAGGTAGTGCCCATGCTGCCTGAAAAACTGTCCAATGGCCTGTGTTCCCTAAACCCCGAGGTGGACCGCCTGTGCATGGTTTGCGAGATGCGGATCGACAGGGAGGGTGTGGTCAAGCAGTTCAAATTTTATGAAGGGGTAATGCACTCCCGGGCGCGGCTGACCTATACCCAGGTGGCGGTGATGATTGCCGAGCGGGGGCAGGCCGACAGCCCGGTGCGCAAGCAGTTTCGGCAGATAGTGAACCATATCGATGCCCTGCACGATCTCTATCAGGCTCTGAAGGCGGCGCGGGAGCAGCGGGGAGCGATCGACTTTGATACCGTCGAAACCCGGATACTTTTTGATGCCCAGCGCAAGATTGAGCAGATTGTCCCGGTGGTGCGCACCGATGCCCATCGGCTGATCGAAGAGTGCATGTTGTGTGCCAATGTTTGCGCGGCGACCTTGCTGGGCAAGAGCAAGCTTCCAGTGTTGTATCGGGTCCACGAGGGGCCGCGGGAAGAAAAACTTGAAGATCTCCGCGCCTTTCTCGGTGAACTGGGTTTGGGTCTGCCCGGGGGTAGCGAGCCCACGGCCAACGATTATCAGGCGGTGCTGGAACAGGCTGCGGACAGGCCGGACGCCGACATCATTCAATCGGTGATGCTGCGCTCCATGACCCAGGCGGTTTATCAGCCGGAGAATGTCGGTCACTTCGGCCTTCATTACGAGGCTTATACCCACTTTACCTCGCCCATCCGCCGTTATCCCGACCTCCTGGTGCACCGGGCCATCCGCGCCCTGCTGCGCAGCAAGAAACGTGTTGCCCACTTGAAACGTTGCCCCGGTGCTGAAAGCCTGCCGCTTGATCGCGCTTACCCCTATGGCATTGCCCACATGCTTGAAGGAGGCGAGCATTGTTCCATGACCGAGCGCCGCGCCGACGAGGCCACCCGCAGTGTGCTTGACTGGCTGAAATGCGAATACCTGCTCGACCACGTGGGTGATGAATTTCGCGGCGTGATTGGCGCGGTGACCGGCTTCGGTATTTTTGTGGAGTTGCAGCCGCTATACATAGAAGGCCTGGTGCATATCACTGGTCTGCCCAAGGACTATTACCACCATGAAGCCGCTCACCACCGCCTGGTGGGGGAGCGCACCGGCCGCGCTTTTCATCTTGGTGATGTGGTGCAGGTTAGGGTTGCGCGGGTTGATCTGGACGAACGCAAGATTGATCTGGATTTGATTGACGGGCGTGAACCGGGTGCTGGCAGGAAAAACCGCGGTTCGAAAAAAAAGGCGCGGAGCAGGGCAACCGGGTCGAAAACTCGGGGGCAGGCCGGTGACAAGTCTACCCGACCGTCAAAGCGTGCTCTGGAACTGGCGCGGGAGCATGAGGAGCAAAGGACCGCGCAACAGCGCGGAAAGTCGACCAAGACGAAAAAGGAAGCATCTGGAAAAAAACCAGCAAAAAAAAGTAAGGCGAAAAGGAAGCCCGGCGCGAAAAGTCAAAAAAGGAAATCCGCTACCGGAAATCGCCGCCGGTAAGTGCTGGCCTTTTGACGGTTTATTTTGAACCGTTGCGCCTGGATCGGGCGCTGTCTATATTAAAATCAGTGTTAACGAAGTCTCGATCTATAACAATTAAAAAGAGAGGTTTGTGATGGCTGAGTTTTTTATTCTCGTGATTATTCTGCTGGCGATTTACCTGCTGTTCTGGCCCGTACCTATCGACCCTCAGGGGTGGAATCCGCCCCTGGCGCCACCCTATGAAGGGCGCTTTGCCCACCGCAATAAAATGTCCAGCGCTGAAAAGTTGTGGCTGGGTAAAATCGAGGGGCCTGAAGCGACGGCCATTAAGGACGGTTATCTCTACACTGGCCTGGCCAATGGCGATGTGGTGCGGATGCATATCGACAGTGAAGGCGAGCCGGAGGTGCTGGGCAATACTGGTGGTCATCCGCTGGGTTTGAAGTTTGATGCCCGGGGCAACCTGATTATCTGTGACGCCAACAAGGGACTTTTATGTTTGACCCCTTCGGGAGAGCTGAGCGTGCTTAGCGACAGCGTCAATGGTCGCCGTTACAAAGTGCCCGATGATCTCGCCATTGCCGCTGACGGTAAAATCTATTTCAGTGATATTTCATCGAAATGGACGTTGGAGCAGGCCGATTATCTGATCATGGAAGACAACCCCCTGGGCGAATTGATCTGTTACGACCCGGCGACCAAATCCAGTAGCGTCGCGCTCGACGGCATGCATCTTTCCAACGGTGTGGCCATGGGGCCGAACGACGAATACGTGCTTGTTAATGAAACGCTCGGTTTCTGTATAACCCGGCTATGGCTCAAGGGACCAAAAGCCGGGCAAAGTGAACCCTTTGTCGCCAACCTGCCCGGCGGGCCGGATAACATTACTTTTAATGGTAAGGACACCTTCTGGGTGGCGCTGGCATTTCCCCGCTTTCCGCGCCTGGAATCCCTGGCGCCGAAACCCTTTCTGAAAAAACTCATGATGCGTCTACCCAGGTTTATGGCGCCGGTTCCGGAGTTTTTTGATGGTCTTAATGTGCCGGGTTACGGCCTTTTCGTCGGCGTCGATATGGAAGGTAATATCACTCACTTTATCGATGCCCATGATGGCGCGTTTGGCATGGTGACCAGCGTGCTGGAACATAAGGGGCAGCTTTACATCGGTGGTATTGCCGCCGACTACGTTGGCCGTATGCCGGTGCCTGAGCCAGTTTAGGCGAGGCGGGATTCACGAAAGCCTGATTGACAGCGAAAACGATGTACAAAGTTTGTCGGACAGCCAGCCTTTGAAACCATAAAATAGCGCTCAAGGTGAAACCAGGCGTTGATGTGGGCCTCCGATGAACAGTAGTAAACAAAAAGAGTGGCTGTACGGTATCCATACGATACAGACCCTCCTGAAAACCGATGCCAGCCGGATCAGTGAGTTGCGTTTTCTGAGGGGGCGCAAGGATCAGCGTTTACAAACCTTGCAGTCCCTGGCGGACCGGGAGGCCATCCCCTGGGCTTGGGCCAAACGTGATGAGCTCGACCAGCTGGCCGAAGGCAAACATCAGGGGGTGGTGGCCCTGTGCAGCGCCGGTACGGTGGCCGATGAAAGCCAACTTGAGCAGTTGTTGGCGGAGCTGACCGAGCAGCCTTTGTTGCTGGTGCTCGATGGCGTTACCGATCCGCACAATCTCGGCGCCTGTTTACGTAGCGCCGATGCTGCTGGTGTCCATGGGGTGATTGTCGCGCGGGATCGTTCCGTGGGCATGACACCGGTGGTGCGCAAGGTGGCCTCGGGTGCGGCTGAGTCCGTGCCCTTTATTATGGTGACCAACCTGGCCAGAACCCTGGGCAGGCTCAAGGCAGTCGGCATCTGGGTGGTCGGTACCGATGGTGAAGGACAGGAATTACTTTACGATACTGATATGACCGGGCCCTTGGCCCTGGTGATGGGCGCGGAAGGCAAGGGCATGCGGCGATTAACCAGGGAGGCTTGTGACCGCCTGGTGAAATTGCCCATGCTCGGCGCGGTAAGCAGTCTCAATGTCTCGGTGGCGACGGGGGTGTGTCTGTATGAAATCCGGCGCCAGCGGACAAATGCTTTGAGTAAGCCCTGACATCTGTCAACCCCTTGCGATAAATTGCGCTAAAATTCCCGATGACATTGAGCACAGGCCGCGTGGTTGGCCTCGCGCATATATCCTTGATCCAGAATGACCCGTAACGCGATTAATATTCCCAATCTGCTCAGTAGTTTCCGCATCCTTCTGGTACCGGTACTGGTGTGGCTTGCGCGCGTGCAGCAGGAATCCTGGTTTCTGGCTGTGTTGACAGTGGCTTTGGCTACCGATGCCCTCGACGGTTATCTGGCCCGCAAGCTCAACCAAACCAGTGATCTCGGCGCTAAGCTGGACAGCTGGGGTGATTCCTTGACCTATGGTGCCATGGTGCTGGCGTTGATCTGGCTGTGGCCGGGTATTATGGAGCAAGAGCGGGTGTTTGTTTTTATCGGCATGAGCTGTTATCTGGTGCCCACGCTGATGGGCCTGCTGAAATACCGGGAGTTACCCAGTTTTCATACCTGGTCCGCCAAGGCTTCCGCCGTCGCCATGGTGCCAGCCTATTATCTGATGGTGATGGCCGATCAATCCCTACTGTTTCGTGCGGTGGTGATTTTCGATATCTGGGTGGCTGTCGAGGCGGTACTGATTACCGCGATGCTCAGAAGGAACCGTAACAACGTCCCCAGTGTTTTCCATGCCCGGGAAATTGTTCGGCGGCAGACTGCCAGGTTGCGGGAAAAAATCAGCAATAGAAGCTATTAGTAGCGGTATTGACCCTTCGTTGTTTGCAGTTAGCACCTGTTGCTTGGCCTGTCACTAAAAGTTCATTGATTCGTCATGTCGGCGAAACAGTGATTTTCTATGGTGTTTGCCATGGAAAAGCTAAGCCTGCAGAAATCAAGAATCTTAGAAAAAATACACGCCGGTGATGTTCTGGCTTTTACCTGGTGCTTGCAATTACACCAGCTACACCAACAGCGGGTAATGACGCGAGCGAGCAGAATTATTTCCGCCAGCGCCGACGGGTTTTACTACCCGCTATTGCCCCTGATCCTTTATGTCGCTGGCGACACTCGGGCTGCCGCGCTTCTGTTGATTATGGGTTTGGGTTTTGCGCTGGAACGCCCTGTATATTATCTGGCGAAAAACGCCTTCAAACGCAACCGTCCCGCCCAGGCGCTGCCCGGTTTTAATAGCGTCATTACACCCTCGGATCATTTCAGTTTTCCGTCTGGCCATACTTCCGGTGCGTTTCTGGTGGCAACGGTCGTGGTCATGTTTTATCCGGGGTTGTTCTGGCTGATGTATCCATGGGCTTGTCTGGTGGGCGCCTCTCGCATCTTGCTGGGCGTGCATTTTCCCACGGACACACTGGCAGGCGCGGTGATGGGCACCAGTTTCGCTTGTTTGGCCGGAGCGATTCTGGCCGGAGTTACGGGGGTCTGAATGCGCATCCTTTACGGTGTTCAGGGTACGGGCAATGGCCACATTACGCGTGCCAGAGCTATGGCCCCGGCTTTGGCGGCCGAAGGGGTGGATGTCGATTATCTGTTTTCGGGCAGGGAACCCGAGCAGTTTTTTGATATGGAACCCTTTGGTGACTATCAGTTGCGCCGCGGGCTGACTATGGTGGTCGAGGCCGGGCGCGCCAAGTCGCTGAAGACGTTGTATCAGGCCAGGCCCCTAACTTTTCTGCGTGAAGTTAGAAGCCTGGATGTTAGCGACTACGACCTGGTGCTGACTGATTTTGAACCAGTGACAGCCTGGGCGGGTAAGCAATCAAAGGTGCCGGTGCTTGGTCTGGGTCATCAGTATGCTTTCCTTTATCCCATCCCTCAGCATTACGGAGGGCTCCATCACCGGTTGATCATGAAGTATTTCGCCCCGGCGGATTGCAGTTTGGGTTTTCACTGGTATCACTTTGACGCGCCGATTCTGCCACCCATGGCTCCGATCGGACCGCGGGCGGAAGCGCCGGAAGAAAGACTGATTGTGGTCTATTTGCCATTTGAGGATGTTGAGCAGATCGACGTCTTGCTCAGTAGATACCCGGATTATCGTTTTGAGGTGTTTCATCCCAAAAGCTACCAGAGCCAGCACTCGCATATTCAATGGCGACTGCCCAGCCGGGAAGGCTTTCATGATGACCTGCGTCGCTGCGGAGGGGTGTTCTGCAATGCCGGATTTGGTCTTGCCAGTGAAGTGTTGCAATTGGGTTGCAAGCTGTTGGTAAAACCGGTGCATGGCCAGTCGGAACAATTGTCCAATGTCATCGCCCTGCGTCAGGTCGGATTGGCTCATGCGCTCACTAGCCTGGATGACAAAGCATTTGGCCGGTGGTTACGTGAGGCGGAAGCGAAGAAAGTCCGTTACCCGGATGTGGCGTCGGCGGTTGCCAAATGGATCGCCACCGGAAGGTTTGGCAATATCGACCACCTCGCCGCATCCCTGTGGCGTAAAACCCGTTTTCCCGAAAAGCCCCTGGCATCGGCCTGTACATTATCGGCACAACGACTTGAGCACTCTTTTCCCCGGCCCTGAAATATCGACCGCAGCTCGCGTCTCAGGCAACGCAGAGGGCGTTGGATCCCTGCCGCTGAATACCATTTGGTTGTCCGATACCCACCTTGGGTACAAGGGTTGCAAGGCCGCATTTTTACTCGACTTTCTGGAATCCACTCGCTGCGAAGTGCTATATCTGGTGGGAGATGTTGTCGATTTCTGGGCCATGAAGCGCAGCTTTGTCTGGCCTGACAGCCACCAACGGGTGCTGTCGGCGATTCTGGACAAAGCCCGCAATGGCACGCGGGTGGTGTATATACCCGGTAATCACGATGCTTTGTCTCATCACATTGCCGGGCACCGCCTGCTTGATGTTGAGATTTGCTCTGAGTTCATTCATACCACGGCTCAGGGCAAGCGTTTGTTATTGGTTCACGGTGATCAATTTGATCATGCGGTACGCTGCAGTCGCCTGGATCGCTGGGTCGGCGACTGGAGCTACGATTTTCTGTTGTGGCTTAACCGCTTGAGCAATGGTTTGCGCCGGTGTCTGAAGTTGCCCTATTGGTCCCTAGCCTACTATGTTAAAAACCGTGTTAAAAATGCACGCCAGGCGATCGACTCCTTCGAGCAGGCGGCGGCTCAAGAGTGTCATGCGCGGGGTGTGGACGGCATTGTCTGTGGACATATTCACCAACCGGAAATGCGCTATATCAATGGCAAGCTCTACTGCAACGACGGTGACTGGGTGGAGAGCTGCACCGCTTTGGTTGAGCACGCCCATGGCGAACTTGAGCTGGTCCACTGGGGTGATTTGCGCCAACCCCTGCGTCGAGAATTAGCGACGGATAATGATGTAGATGGTGTGGATCAGGCCTACGAGTTGATAAATCTTCCTCGCCTGCGCTGAGCTGGTTCGGCTTGGCTTGTCCGTTATTTCTCGTATGTCATCCTTTTTGTTAACGGCTGATGCCCGTGATCTTATGTCAATTCGTGTTCAGGCGGCGTAAGGTGTTGGTTTGCTATTGCCGGTTTCCGGGCCGCCGTTTATCAGGCTGAGTTCGGCAGCGATGGGGCTTTTGCGCTCGGCTATGGTGTTATCCGCGTGCCGTTGCCAGTTGCCGCGTCCTATGGCGATGTAGTCAAAGCCCTGGTTTTTGAGTAGTTCCGGGTCATAAAGATTGCGCCCGTCAAAAATTACCGGCTGTTTCAGGTTGGCGGCCAGGTGTTCGAAATCCGGCGCCCAGAAACCTTTCCACTCCGTGCAAATAATCAGAGCGTCGGCGCCTTTTACCGCAGCTTCCTTGGTGCCGGTCAGTACCAGGTCATCCCGTTCGCCGTAAATTTTCTGGCACTCGTCCATGGCTCTGGGATCATAGGCGCGAATGCTGGCACCCGCCTGCCACAGTGCTTTCATTAGCTCGCGGCTGGGCGCTTCGCGCATGTCATCGGTTTGGGGGTTGAAGGCGAGACCCCAGAGGGCGAAGGTTCGGTTCTGGAGATCACTGCCAAAGTACTGGCACACCCTGGTGGACAGCACCTGCTTCTGACGCTCGTTGACCTCGCGTACAGCGCGTAATAACTGGGGTCGGTATTCGCCTTTCATTGCGGTCGCTTCCAATGCTTGCACATCCTTGGGAAAGCAGGAACCGCCGTAGCCGCAACCGGGGTAAATAAAGTGATAGCCGATACGCGGATCGGCACCGATACCCTGGCGCACCTGCTCGATATCGGCGTCAACCAGTTCCGCAATATGGGCGATTTCATTGATAAAACTGATTTTGGTCGCCAGCATGGCGTTGGCGGCGTACTTGCTGAGTTCCGCGGAACGTATGTCCATGACCAGAATTCGGTCATGGTTGCGGTTAAAGGGGGCATAGAGCTGACGTAAGGTGTTCTCTGCTTCAGGACTACCCGTGCCAATAATAATGCGGTCAGGCTTGAGAAAGTCGTTAATAGCCGAGCCTTCCTTGAGGAACTCTGGGTTGGAAGCCGCGTCGACGGTAAAGTTTTCTCCACGTCTGGCCACTTGTTCGTTGATCACCGCCTTGACGCGATCCACCGTGCCCACGGGAACCGTGGACTTGACCACCACCAGGGCATCACTTTGCAGCTTCTGGCCAATACTTTGCGCCGCCGCCAGGACCAGACGGGTATCTGCCGAGCCGGACTCGTCCGGCGGTGTACCGACAGCGATAAATATGACCTCGGCTTGCTCGATACCGACATCGGACTCATTCAGCAGACTGAAGTGCAGTAGCCCGTCATTCAAGCCCTGGACAATATAATCCTCCAGTCCGGGTTCAAAGATGGGGCAAATGCCCTGCTTGAGTTTAGTGATCTTGCTTTCATCAAGGTCGATACAATTTACTTGGTGGCCTGCCTGGGCCAGGCAGGCCGCAGTGACCAGACCGACATAACCGCTACCGAGAATTGCGACTCTCATGCTGAACCTCCTTTAGCTCATCGGAGGGTATTTTCCCGCCAGAATGTGACGAAATTATTTACCTCGCCGGCAGTGGTGGCGGAGCAAACGCCACCGCGTAGCCACTTTTCACGTCCTGAAACCCTAGGCAGCTGCGAGAGTTGATCAATGGTGGTCAGCAAGTAT
>OBIY01000752.1_pt1 | contig 11596 bp, 25 predicted proteins | sample 1519841 | NCBI WGS metagenome assembly OBIY01 (sample SAMN03019774, study PRJEB22545) | beach sand metagenome | biome: beach; feature: sea beach; material: beach sand | place: USA: Municipal Pensacola Beach, FL | collected 2010-07-30 | depth 30-40 cm m
ACAAGTCGTTCAAAAATGACCGCCAAACAGCGGCGGCCTTTTAACTAAGGCGTTATGCGCCACCCTCAATAATGCTCCACGCCTCACACACAGCCGTGTTGAGTTGGCAGACCTGATCGTGATCGTAGTTGCTCGGTTTTAGTTCTGGCGCGTCATAAAGCACGGCCCTCACATCCTCCAGTGTGCGCAATCGGGCCAGTATTCCCTCAATGTTCATCATCTTGCCGTCACAAAGTATTGCCGACCCGTCTTCGCAAATACCCTGTGAGTACTCACACATAACAACAGACTGCACCGCGACGCTTGCGTCGGGGCTTTGGTTCTCTGTTTTGCTTTCAGTGGTCATAGTGATCTCCGTGTTCGCAAGCTCGCGTGAGCCAAGGGTTAAGCGCGTCCAGTGAACGTGATTTCTTCAACGTCGGTTACTTCTTCCCCGTCAGCTTCGACGGTGAACCAGCACTCTTCCGGGTCGAACTCGCCAAACACATGTTGCGTTTTGTCTGTGAGTGCTTTCGCCAGCGCGTTCCGAACTTCTTCATCTGTTAATGTAATCTTTGCCACTCTATTCTCCTGTTGTGATCGCTGATCAAATAAAGTTCAGCCGGTTATAAATGTCAATGTTTTTCAGCACGTCGTCTTTGTTGTAGTCAGCAACAGCTTCTATTTTGCCAGCTTTGACAAAATCCCAGACTTTTGACCCATCTATGTCAGCAGGCTTGCCAGGTATTCCCAAGGCCTTGCATAGATTATCCTGGCTGATCTTGCCTCCGTAGCCAGCCCATGCTTGTTGAGTACAATAAAAATCCTTTTCATGTCTCCCGGAAAACGGCAGGCTAAACGGCGGCTTCACTCGCAAAACAATAGCGCGATGATAAAGAAATTTGAGATCAAACCCGGCGACATAATGCCCAACAAAATACGGCTGTACTTGTGATCCGTGGTTGCTTGACATGTTGCTTATTGCATCAAACATGTTCTGCAATAGATCGGCCTCGCTGTCACACAGTTGACGATATACGGTAACAAGATCATCTTTGCATGTACCGAACGCGACGCTAATCACCTCGCCCTTCCCGCCATCAAACGATGTTGACCTGTACGCAGCTTCAACAGCGGCATCCTTAACGCCGGCATGCTTACCAACGCCATCATGCCAGTCCTGTATTGTTTCTGGTTTTGACATCGTGGCGGGCGGCTTTATCGTGTTCGCTATCTCCTCTTTTGTCTCATCCTCTGGCTGTGCTGGTATTGTTTCGATGTCGATAAATATCTTGGTCATCTCTATTCTCCTGTTGATTGCGCTACGGTCTGAATGTGTGTCAGCGCACTTTTAAACCGTTCCTCTCGCAACGCATCCAGGCTGCCAACACCGGCTTTTTTCAAGAATCCTTCCAGCGGATACTGCGCCTTTGCCAGCTCGCTCAGGATGATCTTTTGTTGTTCCTGTGAGATAACGGGCGCTGGCATGGCTTGGGAGAGCCTCCACTCAAACCGAAGCGATACGCTATCCTTGGCGGCAAGGTAGACAATAGAGCCGCAATCGTTAAACTCTGATCGCCATTCCCAATCCTTCACCCGCAGCTTCCACGTTGCCTTTGGTCTATCCCCGTCCATGCGCCACTCATCATCTCGCAGCTTCACTTGTATGGACGGGTAATCGTACAGTTCCCGGCCAATACCCCAGTTGAAACACGCTCGTTTGAACGAATCGGACGCCAGCCCTTTTTGTTGTTCTGTGTTTGATTCAACGCCGGTATCCTCCTTCGACACCCAATGCTTTTCCTCTTCATGCCACACTGAAACAATGCAGTTGTGGTTCTCTCGTGAATGTTCGCGCTTCCAGCCCAGCGGCCCAACCACTTGATCAAGACGCTGCATGTCCACCCGTGCGTCCTTGTACGCCAGGATCGTTGCATAGCCGCCCTTATGTATGCTTTGCAGCCTAAAATCTATCTGATCTATTGAGAGCGGCCTGGTTAGTTCTTTTAAGTCCATCATCTCTATTCTCCTTTGTTCATCTTGTTGAATTGATCCACTGTCTCGGCATCGTTGATCTGATCTAGAATGTGTTGCGTTCCATAACCAAGATCATAAGCCTCTGACTGGCACTCGCGGTGCGGCTTGCCTTCTTTACAGTCGGTTTTGCCGCGCAGGAAATCATCTGTGAATTTGCTTATATCAGTCATGCCTGTTCTCCTTTAGTAAATAATCGTCATAGCAGGGATAGAGCCTTTAGCAACCAGAATGACAACCTTTTTTGCTACCTCTTCTGTGATCCCGTTATTAGTCATTGCCTTGACTGCCGCCCGATTAATTGCTGCCTGGTGTTGTTTGTCTGCCTGCCGCCGAGCTTCTTCTTCCGCTTCCCGTTGCTGTTCAGCGAGCCGCGCCTCCTCTTTGCGCTTGTGCTCTTCCTCTATGCGCTGGCGCTCCATTTCAGCATCAAACTTGGCCTTAATTAAGGCTTCCTGATGCTCACGCTCGCGGCGTTCTGCGGCTTCTTTCGCTTCACGATCCTTGCGCTCTGCCTCTTCCCTGGCGGCCTGTTCACGCTTGGCGGCAGCATCACGTTCAGCCTTGGCCTTCTCTTCCGCTTCCCGTCTAGCTAGTTCTGCGGCCTCACGGGCAATACGCTCTTCCCGTTCTTTCTGCTCGCGCTCGGCTTGCTCTTTGCGTAACCGTTCCAGTTCTGCCTGTTCAGCTTCGTACTTTTCCTGCGCGGCTATAAGGCCGGCCAGCTTCTCAATTGCGGCGTCTTTGGCTCGGGCGGCTTTTGATTCAAATTCTTCCCAGTGCTCGCCAAGCTGCACTTTTTTCACAAAGGCCAGATTGTCTTTTAGTTGTTGCGCAGTCAGCGGAATGCCTGCTTCATCTTCGCCGGCGGCAAATGATTCGATCAGTGTAATTTTCTCATTATGCGCGGCAATGCGCTTTTCTTCCGCTGCCTCCCACTCGTCCAGCGGGCTACGCGCTTCATCGCGCCATTGATCAAGTTGGTCGCGCCAGCGCTTGCGTTCAGCGTCTACTTTTTTCGGCAGCTCTTTCAGGTCAGCGCCCAAATCCTTGCCGAGATTATCAATAGCAACTTTGCTCCGGGCGATCTTGTGCGCCATAGATGCGTAAGCCTTTCTGCCTGTTGCGGTATCCAGCGATGGCGGGCTTTCCAGGAATTTATCCAGTTCCTCACGAATTGTGTGCAGATACGGGTCAAGTCCGTGGTCTGCGCTGAATACCTGAAGCGCGGTTTCTTTCTCCGGCACTGTGACGAGTTCGGTTGTTGTTGTGTCAGTCATTTTCTGTTCTCCCGATCAAGAAAGTCTTTGTCAATCTGATAATCAATCTGTGCCTGCTTTGCCACCGCTTCGAAATGCTCGCGGATGTCTTGCTCTACCGCTTCGCCAATATCAATGTATTCGGCGATAGCATCTAACGGATCAAGCAGAAACAAATGCGGGTCATCAACACAGGATTCGCCGATAATCTCCGCCAGCTCCCAGTTTTCCAGCGCGCCGACGAAGCTAGCGATTGCTGCCTCGTAGCGCACAAACGATGTCATTGGCATAGCGTGTAGCCCTTTACGATCAAAGCTGAAGTGTTCGCTGCTTAGCCGGGGGCCTTCCACCGCATCGAGCAGATACTCGACTACAGCGTGATAGGCTTCGGGATTGTATGGTCTGTCAGACATTGCTGTTCTCCTTTATCCATTTAGCGCGATCCGCCAGCGCCTCTGCCAGCGCCTCTGCCAGCGCCTCTTTGAGTGAATCGCCGTGCCCTATTTGGATCGGCTCATCCTTGTTTAGTGCAAATAGACTGAGAAAAATGTCTTATGACTGGTTATCGTTAAAGTTTTCACACCCAGATCCTTCTTCAGCTTCTCCAGATCTGCGCCAATCTGATCTAAATCTACGCTCATTTCCGTTTCTCCGTTTTGTTCAATGTCTGTAAACCTTAGCAAGCATAAACAACTATTGCAAGGATTATTGTAATTATTTCTTGCAGTATGCTCTAATGCGGTTTATGATTCAGTCATCAATAGAAGAGGAGTTACCCGTGGACGTTGCTAAATCAATTCAAATCTGCCTGATCCGCCGGGGCTGGAGCAAGACAGAGCTGGCGGAAAGGATGGGCGTATCGAAACAGATTGTCAGCCACTGGTGTTCAAAGCCGGACTGCGACGGCAAGCGGCTGGCAAAGCTGGCACAGGTATTCGACATGAGCGTATCGGATTTTATAGCTGAGGGTGAAGACAATGATTGATCTGCTCAAGGCAACACAAAGCCTGACGAAAGACATTGTAATGCTAAACGTATGGATACATAGCGACGCAGATACAGGAGAGCCTGCCAGCGTTGATGTGTTCGATGTGTGCGGGAAAATGAATTTGGCGTGGTTTTCGGAAGCGATGGAAGACAACGATGGCCCTGAGCTGGCAGAGCAGTTTTACGAGCATTTGGGCCGCACAGAAGATTTCGCGTGGTTTTTCGTAAGAATGGATACCGAGAACGGGCTGGGGCCAACTGAGTGCTATGCAACTGTTCTTGGAATAGCCACTGACTTCATATCTGAAGGAGAAGATAATGAAAAGATTTGAGACGCATCTGATTGAGACGGCACCGAAAGACGGAACCGAAATTCCGGCATGGAGCGAATGGTGTGGGTGGTTTATGGCCCGATGGGAGTGTAGCGAACAGGATACAAGTAACGAAGGGTGGTTTTGTGCTGATTTTGTTTGTGGTTATCGCCTCAGTGATAACGAAGCGCCTACTCATTGGACAGAATTACCGCCAGATCCTGTATGCACAACCAATTAACAGGAGAATAGAGATGAGCAAGATCACATTTAGAGATATATCAGATACACCCTGGCGCCTACACGAAGGCGGAACATCCGTTGTGAATAACAAAGGCGGGCTTGTCGCATCATGTGGGTTTTTGCCTGGGCGATCTGTTTTTGAAGAACGGGCAAATGCGAAATTGATCAGCCTTGCCCCCGATCTAATAGAAGCACTAATAGAACTCGCATGTGTCGTTGAGAATAAAAATAACGGATGCCATTCCGGGAGTATTAGTTTGTCTACTGCAATAGCGATTCTAAAACAGGTGGACGCTTGGGAAGACTATTGATAAACATCAACAGGAGAACAGCAATGAGATTTAAGCGAGTCGAAATAGTACACCCCCGCTCCGGACAAACAACTACACACAGACTACCATCTGCCGAGCTGCTGGCCGAGGCTGAAAGGGCAATGGAGCACAACGTAGCGCTAAATCGTGGAACGCTTGAGGCCGATGCCAACGAAGCGCGGCTGGAAACGATACGAAAGCTGCGCGAACAGGCGTCGGCAGAATAAATATGGCTGATAAAGTCATCGGCATAGACCCAGGCGTCCAAACCGGCGTAGCTATCTACGAGGGCGGCGCGCTGGTGCGTCTCGCTACAGTCGAAGCCCATGACTACTACACACTGCTGCAAAGTGAGCGCCCAGGGCTGGTTATAGTCGAGGACTCACGATTGCAGTCTCACGTATTCACAGCGCCAAAAATAATCGGTAACGCGAAAAACAAGATTGCTCGGAACATCGGCATGGTCGATGGTTTTTGCCATTTGCTGGAAAGCCTGTGCAAATCATTTGAAATAGAGATTATCTCCGTATCACCACTCGCGAAAGGCAGCAAATACAACGCCAAGGTATTTGAGCAGATCACCGGCTACCAGGGGCGCAGCAACCAACACGAGCGAGACGCGGCTATGGTGGCCCGTCCATTCAGACATCAAATAACAGCTTGACATAACGTGTGACAACGTGGCACAGTGTATGCTCAACAGAAACTAATAGAGACATATTGTGAGCAACTTTAATTGTGAAATTTGTGGGGCAGCGTGTACAGATAGCCCTGGCGGGTATGTGTCTGGGTGCGAGCATTGGCCGCATGATAAACCAGCGCGGCAACACATATCCGCACGGCTTGATTCAGACTTGATTGCAGCCATTAAAGAACGCGCAGAGGCAGAGCATCGCAGCACTAACAATATGATCGAGTGCCTGCTGTTCGAGGCTATGGCGGAGAAGTGAGAAAGCAAATGACAAACACAACCACTAAAACAGCACCTGAGCGTATCTGGCTGCAAGTCGATTGTGGCGCAACCATCAGTGTTGATGGGGCTATCGGTGGACAAGACGAGCCGTTTAGTGAGGATGGCGTTACCTGGTGTTCAGAGAGCGTCGGCGGTCTTGAGGTCGAATATATCCGGGCTGATCTCATTGATAACGCGCTTGGATCCCTGACCGAATGCCCGTGCTGCATGGGGCGCAAAGAATGTCAAGACGGCTGCACATTTGCTGAAGACTGCCCGGACGACTGTGAGCAGATGGAATACTTCCGATCGGCGCTGGCCGCGTTAAGGCTTTAATGCACCTTGGCCACCATTGCCGAGCCAGCACACAATTTGGCGCGTACAAACATCTAAAGGATGCACTAATGAAACTAATCACCAAGCGCGACCGCATCATAGACGGAATACGAAATTTCCGATCTGTATGGGGAGATGGATCATACCCTGCTGACAAGCGAGGCATCGCTGTTGGTGCAGAGCTGGCTAAACTGGATGTTGATTCAGTCTCGTACGAGAAGGTGGAAGGACTCATGGGCGACTGTGCGTGGACGCGGTTGGTGTGCGACGAGTGCAGTGCTGATGTGGACGCAGTTGTCGATATCGGGCAGGATGTTTTGGAAATTGGCCAGGATCCGAGCGGAACGGCTCAAATCTGCGTGTCTTGCATAAAGAAAGCAGCGAGCTTGAGCGCATGTTGACACCAGGCCGGGGATTAGTAAGAATAGGGTTGTCGAGTGACTTACGACAAAAGAGATGGGGAAATATGTATATTCAAGATTCATTGAGAATGCGGAGAAGGCAAAAGTTCGCCCATCCCCGCGCTCCGCGCAAGTTTCCCATCTCGCGGACTGTAGCCCGCTGGTCTAGTCAACCAGCCCGCATTCTCAATGGATTTTGTTATGGCTAAAATTATATTTTCATGGCGTCATGCCATCGTTGAATCTGATCTACCATCTACCACCCGTCACGTCCTCCTCACTCTCAGCCTGCACATGAATGATGTTGGCGAGAGTTGCTTCCCGTCCATCGAGCGAATTGCGAAAGAAACCGGGTTAAGCCGTATGTCGGTCATTACGCATCTACATAAAGCCCGTGATGCCGGATGGATAAAGATTGGTAATCACGGATTCAGGGGGCAGAGGTGGCGCGCAAATGAATATTTTTGCAACTTCCCTGCGGAAGAAATGAATGAAAAGGTGGTCAAGGAGATTGACCAAGCAGATGGAAAGGTGGTCAATCTGACGAAAGAAGGTGGTCAATCTGACGATTCAAAGGTGGTCAAAGAGGTTGACACTATCTCTACAAGTAACTCTACAGATAACTCTACAAAAGAAGCGCGCCCTTCGGACACGCAACCTGATCCGCCACCGCCAAAGTCTAAGAAACCAAAAGCCGTATTCAACCCGGCCTTAATTGACCTGCCTGGCTGGCTTGATCCTGATCTATGGCAGGATTGGTGCGAAGACAGGAAAGCGCGCCGAAAGCCAGTCACTGAAAAAGCAGCGCCGCTACAGATTAAAAAGCTGGCTAAATACATGGAACAAGGATTCCTGCCGCAGGATGTGATCGAAAACAGTATTGCTAACGGCTATCAGGGCTTATTCCCGCCAAACAAAGACAGGGGCCAGAACGATGGACAACATAAATCAGCTTATCAGCAAGACGTTGACGAACGTATCGCCAGAACATTCGGGGACAAGAGGAGCGACTGGGCATACGACTAGGGTTACTGATCACGAGCGGGAAATCACTGATTACGTGTTTGCAGCATTGCGCGTTATCTACCCACGTGATTACAACTTTGATATTGACCAGTCGCCGGAAGTGGTCAAAGTACACAAGCGATCACTGGCCCCCGCCCTGGGCAAGTACAGCAGGGAGCAGGTAGACAAGGGTTTGGCGTTTATCAGGGAACAAAAACGCAATGGAGAGGCTAGATACATGCGGCTGGATCTGGATGTAGCAGTAGGCGCAATCAGGGACGCAAACCGTAGGATAGCAGCACATAAGGCGTTTGAAGCACTACCACCACCGCAGCTCACGAAAGCAGAGCGTCACGAGATGATGCAGAAACTGAGAGAAGAAACCAAACTTTAACAGGAGAAGGAAATGAAATACGAACTAAAACGCGAATACACGGGAAGAAATGAATCAAGCATAATCACCCCAACATGCTCATGTGGATGGCGTGGGACTGGATTCGCAGCATGGAATGATTTCCAGCACGAAATGGTTAAACAACAAGAAAACGATCATAGGATTAAAGGTTGTCATCAGGCTTGGTTACAGCCGTGACAAGCATTGACGAACAACTCTTACTAATCAGTGATTGCGAAGCGCGCGAGTCACGACTGACAGACTGGGAGCGGGGTTTTATTGACTCGATCCAGAATCGGCTTGACAGCGGCAGGGCGCTGACTGGTAGGCAGGCGGAAACACTCGACAGCATATGGCAGAAGGTGACCGCTGATGGATAGATCCCAACAGGGCGATATGATAGCAGCGTTATATGTTGAAAAAGGAGGGTGCTATTGCGGGCTGCCTACGGTCGACCCGTGGGATGAAGAACGGGACGCAAGAAACTATGACGGCCCATATCCTGTAGTTGCACACCCACCATGCCAGCGATGGGGCAAAATGGCCAGGGTTAATTACGCGAGATGGGGAGGCGAGCACAACAGACCAGGTAATGATGGCGGCACATTCAAATCTGCACTTATTGCAGTGCGTCGGTTTTGCGGTGTATTAGAGCACCCGGCACAATCATACGCATGGGAGGCGCATCATCTCGATAAACCCAACGGCATTGGATGGCAGCGGACATCAACAGGCTGGGTTTGTGAGGTATGGCAAAGCGCCTACGGGCATCGAGCAAATAAAGCGACGTGGCTGTATTACGCTGGAGAGCGACCGCCATTCGAGCTGCGGTGGGATCGACCAGTAGGAACGCATCAAGTTGGGTTTCAGGATCGGCGCGGGAAGGCTCGGAATAAGCCTACATTAAGCAAGCGTGAGGCAAACGCCACTCCGCTGGAATTTCGTGATGAATTGATAACGCTGGCGTTACATGCGCCAGTTTATTAGGAGCGGTGGGTATGACAGACCTATACTACACCCGCGACGGCGACCACCTTGTACCCTGCGGCGATGAAACGTACAGCTACACCCAAGGCATTAAGTGAGTATTTCAGCAATTCGGACAGAGCATGACCGGCAGATGGCGATTAAGCGCATAGAGGGCGCTGAGCTTCCATGTAGCATAACTATAATCAAGGGAGCACCACGGAGCATTGATCAGAACAGATTGCAGCATATGTGGATGAGGGAGCTGGAAAGCCAGGGGGACATGACGGCCAGCGAGTACCGGGCATATTGCAAACTGCATTTCGGGGTTCCGCTTCTGCGGCAGGGAAACGAGGCGTTTAAACTGCAATATGATGCCGTGGTTAGGCCTCTGCCTTATGAACAGAAAATCGAAATAATGAAAGAGCCTATTGATTTCCCATGTAGCAGGCTCATGTCGGTTAGACAGCACGCAAAGTTTCTTGATATAATATACGAATACTGGACAGCCAAAGGGTTTCAGCTTACGGAGCCAGAAAATGAAAAAAGTTTGTAGTGTTAGAGATTGTCACAGTGATGTTAGATGCAAAAGCTTATGTGCCATACATTATAGTCGAATGAAGAGAAACGGGACAACGGAAAAACTCCCGCCTGCAGGGAATAAAAACAAAGGGGCCGCGCATAACAGGTTCAGGCACGGTATGACAGGAACGAAAACATACAAATCCTGGACAGGTATGATAGAAAGATGTGAAAACCCGGAAAACAAGAACTACAAAAACTGGGGCGCGCGCGGGATAAGAGTTTGCAAGGAATGGAGAGAGTCATTTGAGAGATTTTATGATGATATGGGGGAAAGGCCAGATGGCCTAACCATTGAGCGAGTTGATGTTAATGGGGATTATGAGCCGAAAAACTGCAAATGGGCATCGAGAGCGGAGCAGACCAGAAACAGAAGGTACTGCAAGCTGGACGCGGACAAAGCCGAGCGAATTAGAGAGAAAAGATCAAACGGCATGACTTTTCGTCAACTATCAGATGAGTTTGGTATAAGTTCGTCTCACGCGAAAAGAGTGTGTGACGGAAAGAGTTGGGCCTGATGACTGATGATCAGATCTGGCAATACATAAACACATGTGTGCAGCACTACGCGAGCGAGCAGGGTATTGTAGTTCTGCCTGCCCGCGATGCTGATGAATTGAGGGAGTTAGAGTGTTGATTCTTCTCTCGATCTCAGTGAGTAAGCAATTTCGGACGCACGTTTAAGCTGATGTTTCGTTGGCGTATAAGTCTCTGCGTGTCGTTCACAGATTTCCCTGCACTCTGACCACGACAGCTTGTTCCCTTGTTGAGCGTCATAGTCTACGTAATCCCCCCAGTTATGGGCGCCTGGCTGGATGATGTAGGCATGATAAAAAGGGCCTCGGCCGTCAGGTCTTTTGTATTCCGTGATCTTATAAATCTTGTAGATCCAGATTCGGCAACCTAGAAACGCAAATTCCTCCCATTCGCTCATTTTGCTTACTCCTGCCCGCACAAACCAAGATCGTAATCCATTTCGTCGGGGTTATCTCCGCCGAAATAATAACGATCTTCGCTGTAGTCTGTCCCGCGGCCATCGTCCGTATAGCGAGGTTTTATGCAGGTTTGCTCATAGATAAAAAGCGCCCGCCCACGATCATCAAACCCCACAGCCTTGCTGCCTTTGTCAACAAGACGCCCCTCTGAGTTCCAGCGCTTCATGGTTCGCGGTGCTGTCAGTTTGTAGTACTGTTTGATGTCAAGGTCTGGATACCCGCCGCACTCATTGTCGCGGTAATCAACGTATTTAAAATAGAGTTCTTTCAACTCTTCATGGCTTAGATCTATAAATTTCTTCATTGTGTTTGCTCCGTTGTGGGTTTGCCGCAATCAGGCTTTAGGTTGTCATAATCAGGCCAGATACCAGCGCATACCATCTCGTCATAGTATGCGTCCCAAGCCACGGCATCGTTATAGCTCATCTCGGATACAACCAGGACAAGCAGGATGGCGGCGATCAGCATTATTAGTGTGTAGATTCTCATTTCATTTCTCCGTTTTAGATCAGGTCAGTCCCGATCTGTTAAAGACATTGTGGCACAACGTAACACAGTGTGCAAGCAGATAATGTATGATTTAGTGTTATAGTTGCGAAACGCAATCATTTATAACGGTTATTGAGTGTGCTATAGTAGAGATGGACAGATGCTTGACTATATGCGCCGGCAATGCTAAAAACTGTATTTTGGATGCGCAGCCCCCTTTATTGCATCCTGCCGCCTGGGTGCGGCTTTTTTATTCCGAGGCGCTAGATGAATATCATAGCGGTACCATTCGGCACGGATCACCAGCAAGCAGTCAGGATTGGCGATACACTGCGGATATTTGCCCAGCAAC
>OBIY01000755.1_pt1 | contig 11581 bp, 12 predicted proteins | sample 1519841 | NCBI WGS metagenome assembly OBIY01 (sample SAMN03019774, study PRJEB22545) | beach sand metagenome | biome: beach; feature: sea beach; material: beach sand | place: USA: Municipal Pensacola Beach, FL | collected 2010-07-30 | depth 30-40 cm m
TTTTCGATGGTCCCGGCCTGGTCACCGCTGTCGATTTCGGTACCGATTGTTCTGTTGGCGATCCCAAGCCTGTCGTGGGAACAGCTTGTGCCTGCTGCACTGGCGGCGGTGATTCTACTTTTGCTGTTGGGCTGGCTGGATGATCGCATCACCTTCCGGGGGCGCGTCGCTCCGCCTTATCAAAGTGATGGCCCACCACTGAACTGGTCGGTGCACTTGCCATTCCTGTTACTCATTGCCGCTATTTTTGGCTCCTCAGTATTGATGGAGAAAACCCTAGAGACTCGCATGGTGGTCGGCATGATGACCTGTGCCCCGATTGCCGCTTTGGTCTGGATGTTGATGCAGTCATACCCATTGGGTTGGAAGCTGGGTTGCGCCTGGATGCGCAAGCGCCTCATCACTCAAATGACAGAGACTTTCCCTCGCTATCGAATCGAAATCATTGTGATGTTCAGCGCCGGGTTTTATGGGGTTTTGATCAAAGAGACCTTGCCACCCACGTTGATCGCAGATGCCATCACTTACTTTGATATTTCGGTGGGGTGGCTACCTTTGCTGGTCTTTCTCTTGATTATTGTCATGGCCAATTTGACCCTGCACCCAATGTTGTCTGTGATTATTCTCAGCACGGCTATGCCCGCGCCGGAGTCTTTGGGCATCTCGCCCATTTCCATGGGTCTGGCCTATCTTTCCGGGTGGGGTGTCGGGGTCAGTACTTCGCCCTACACCATCTGTAATCTGATTGTGGCCCAGGTGGCGGGCAAAACCGCTCATCAAGTGGCTTACCAGTGGAATGGCCGTTATATTCTGGCTTGCACATTACTGGGTGGTATTGGGCTCTACTTACTGGCCTGAAGCAGAGCCCAATGTATATGCTGTTACCGGTTTTTCAACCAGTCTTCAAGGTCATCACATCCTCCAATTTTCTCACCGTTGATAAAGACTTGTGGGTAGGAGTCAGCTGCGGCCAGGGCCCGCAAACTACGGTAGGAATAATCCTGATTCAGTTCAAGCGCCTCATATTCAATTCCCCGCTCTGCCAAAAGTGCCTTGGCTTTTGCACAAAAGGGGCAACCCTCCCGGGTTAATAGAGTGACGTCCAGTGGTTTTTCTGCATCACCATATAAATATTCAAATAGGGTATCAGCATCTGAAACTTCAAATGGGTCGCCAGGCTGATCAGGCTCGATAAACATTTTCTCGATCACACCGTTACGCACCAGCATGGAGTACCGCCAGGAACGCTTGCCGAAACCAAGGTCGTCCTTATCCACCAATAAACCCATCCCTTCTGTGAAGGCTCCATTGCCATCAGCAATAAAGTGGATGTGTTCGGCGTGCTGCTCTTTCTGCCAGGCATTCATAACAAAAGCATCGTTGACAGAAAGGCAGATAATGTCATCCACTCCGTGCGCTTTAAAGTAAGGCGCAAGCTGGTTGAAGCGCGGTACATGCGACGAGGAACACGTCGGTGTAAATGCGCCGGGTAGTGAAAAAACAATCACGGTTTTGTTTTCGAAAAGTGCATCACTGGACCGTGATACCCAGTCATTACTCTCCCGCAAACGGAACGTAACCGCAGGCACTTTTTGCCCTTCTTTGTTTGCTAACATGATTGATCTCCCAAGTCTTCTTTATTTCAACAAACTGCGTAGCATCCACGCATTTTTTTCATGGACTTGCATCCGCTGTGTCAGCAAGTCCGCCGTGGGTTCGTCACTGGCTTCATCGGCCAACGGGAAAATTCCCCGTGCGGTTCTGACAACCGCTTCCTGCCCTTCCACCAGCTGCTTGATCATTTCTTCTGCCGAAGGACTACCGGTGGCCTCTTCAATTGAGCTCAGTGCCGAAAACGCAGCATAAGAACCCGGTGCCGGAAATCCAAGCGCCCGAATCCGCTCGGCAATCTCATCAACGGCTGTAGCAAGCTCGGTGTACTGATTTTCAAACATCAAGTGCAATGTATTGAACATGGGGCCGGTCACATTCCAGTGGTAGTTGTGTGTTTTTAGGTATAGGGTGTAGCTGTCGGCCAACAGGTGGCTTAAGCCCTTGGCAATCGCTTCACGATTTTCTTCCGAAATACCGATATTAACCTTCATGGTGATCTCCTGTGTGGGTATGTTGTCTACGATAAAACACCCTCATGAGTTAATAAAACTGATTAAACTGATACAAATATTCATTTTTTTAGATCAAAAAAGTCAGATGATGTTGAATCGCACTTTCAATACCAATCAAGCGGGAATAAAAGGACCGAATCTGGCAATACCTCCGGCGGTTTAGTACAGTCGGCCTTTTTGGGCAACGCCCAAGGAAATTCATGGACAACTACATCGAAAGAATCCTCTCGGCACGCGTCTATGACGTTGCAATCGAGACCCCCCTGGAACATGCGCCTACACTATCCAAACGTCTGGGTAATGAGATCCTGCTGAAACGCGAAGATATGCAGTCTGTGTTTTCATTCAAATGCCGTGGCGCTTATAACAAAATATTCAATACCTTGAAAAAACAGCCTGATTTACAAGGTGTCATCGCCGCGTCCGCAGGTAATCATGCGCAGGGAGTAGCCCAAGCCGCCGCGAAACTGGGCATTAAATCAATCATCGTGATGCCCAGAACAACACCGCAAATTAAAGTCAACGCCGTCAAAATGCTCGGCGGCAAAGCGGTTCTCTTCGGTGACACCTATGATGATGCCTATGCCCATGCCCGCCAATTGGAAGCTGAAAAAGGTTACAGCTTTATTCACCCCTTTGATGATCCAGACACCATTGCCGGACAAGGCACGATCGGCCTGGAACTTTGCCGCCAACATCCGGATGATATACACGCAATTTTCATCCCGATCGGTGGTGGCGGGCTGGCTGCCGGTATTGCTGTGTTTATGAAGTATTTAAAACCAGAGACACGTATCATCGGCGTAGAACCTACTGACGCCAATGCCATGAATCGATCCTTGGCCGCAGGCCGGCGCATCACGTTGGATCAAGTGGGGTTGTTTGCCGATGGGGTCGCCGTCAAAAAAGTCGGAAAGAACTGTTTTGATTTGTGTCAACAGTATGTGGACGACATTATTGAGGTCAATGTCGATGAAACCTGTGCCGCCATCAAAGATATCTTCGAGGATACCCGCACTCTGATGGAGCCGGCCGGCGCCATTAGTGTTGCCGGTATCAAAAAGTATGTTGAAAAAAATAACCTTCAAAAACAACAGCTGATTGCCATTACCAGTGGCGCGAATGTCAACTTTGACCGGCTTCGGCACATTGCTGAGCGTGCGGAAATCGGCGAAAATCGCGAAGCACTGCTGATGGCTGCTATTCCAGAACGCGTGGGCAGTTTCCGCCAGTTTTGTCAGGCTCTCGGAAAGCGGAATATTACGGAGTTCAACTACCGCTTTGCGAATAACGGTGAAGCACATATCTTTACTGGCGTTCAGTTACGGGGGGAACCGGACGAGCTGCCGGATCTACTCAAGCAATTAGAGCACAAAGGCTATGCGGTAACAGACCTGACTGGAGATGAAATGAGCAAATTGCATGTTCGCTATATGGTGGGCGGCCGTGCCACTGGCGTTTCTGACGAGCGCTTATTCCGCTTCGAATTTCCAGAGCGGCCCGGAGCGCTTGCCGTATTCTTAAATACGTTGGGGCGTATGTGGAATATCAGCCTGTTTCACTACCGCAACCACGGGGCCGCTTACGGCCGTGTTCTGGCGGGTATTCAAGTCCCTGCTGAAGAAAGTTCGGCCTTTGAAGCCTCACTCAAACAACTGGGGTATGCCTACTGGGAGGAAACCCAAAACCCAGCTTATCAGGCCTTACTCAGATAAGTGGCAGACTCGGTGATAACCCCATCCAACGGCACATCCCAGGGTTCCCTGTGAACCCTGTCAACACACTGAAAATCGTGAGCAATACCGAGCAAGACCGGCCGACACTTCACATTTGAGGTTAACCGGAAAGCAAAACTGCGATCATAAAACCCTCCGCCCATACCAATTCGGTGGCCTTGTGGGTCAAAAGCAACCAGTGGCATGAGCACCAGATCCATATTTTGACCAGAAAGTACGGCTGATGAGGAAACATCGGGCTCCGGCAAACCAAGGCGGTTCTTTTTTAAAGGGGTGCCCGGACGATACGGTGAGAAACGCAGTGCTTTGTTTTCAAGTACGGGCAAATAAACACTCTTATCTTTCCCCCAGGCATGTTCAATCACAGGGTCCAACGCCATCTCACCGTTCACGGCCCAGTAAACAGCCATATGTTGAGCCGATTGGTACACATCCATAACGACCAACCGCTCGCACACAGCCTCGGCATGCTGCTGAAGCTCAGATGCGCTCAAATCAAGTCGCTTTGTGCGCATATGCTTACGCATCAGCGCCGGGCTCTGTGGGTGCATAAGTCATTACGGAAGAAGTTTAAGCCTGGAGCGGGGGAGGAGGACGCTCTCCACGCGTGCCGCCGTTACTTTTGACCTTGAACCAGTCGGTTCAGGTGGGAGCCAATGGCCTGTATCAGGCTTTCCGCTCGTAGCGGACTTGCACAACAACAGACTGCATCAAGCACCCGGGTTTCGATATTAGGCTCAAGAGTACCCCAGTAACTAGCAAACACCGCAGATTGCGCCCAAAACACAATACTCGGTTATTCTTTCAATGCCTTCTGAACAATGGTACTGATTTCAGCGACCCGTGAAGACAGTGATGAAAGTGTCGACTGTTCACCTCGTAAAGTCAACAATTCGTGTGCGATATTTAACGCTGCTACAACAGCCAGCCGATCGGTACCTGCCACGCCCCCCCGTGCCCGCATTTCGCGCATTTTGTCGTCAAGATAACGTGCTGCAGCGATAAGGTCATTACGCTCCTCTTCCTTGCAAACAAGCTGATAATCACGGTCGAGTATTTGCACTTTGACCTGAATATTTTCTTCACTCACCGCGGTATTTCCATAGCTTTCAAACGTACGATCATCGCTTCAATACGGCTCCTGGCTAGCTCATTTTTTTCAATCAAATCGGAACGCTCACGTGACAGTGACTGATTCTGCTCTTGTAACGTTTGGTTGTCAGACTTTAAGCGTGCGCACAAATCCGCAAGCAGTTGAACCTCTTCTGCCAGCTGTTCAAGCTGTTGATCTGTTGATTTTGAAACACTTTCCATAACGCTTCCAATAGTAGGTGCCGATCCTAGTTGGGTCAATTAATTAGTTTAATACAACGCCCAACTGAAACCTGCATGATATTGATTAAACAAATAATTTTTGCGAAATGCATCACCCATGCTGGAATGAATCCCAAACTTCCTTATACTTAGGCATTGTTTCGGACAAAAAACCAATCTATTGAGTATCGAGTCAATACTCGCCCAGACAGGCTTGCAAAATAATATATGTACGACGAACTGGAGACAGCCCTCAAGCAATGCGGCTCCCCCGCATCCGCGGCAGAATGCCATGGCATTCTTGTCGGCACCCTTTGCGCCAAGAACGAGGCCGACCCTACGATCTGGCAAAAGCATATTTTCCCCACCTCCGATGATGAGCAACATTCCGACGAGGTTTACCACCTCATCGCCGAGATCAGCAAAGAACTGCCGCAGTCTCTGTGCGAGGAATCCTTTGATTTTCATCTACTGCTCCCAGATCCGGGCAGTCCACTCGACTTGCGAACCCAGGCACTGAGCCATTGGTGCCAAGGCTTTATTATTGGCGTCACCGAAGGCGGTCTCCAAGCGTTTAAACACTTGCCGGAAGACAGCACCGAGCTGATCAGTGACTTTGTTAAAATTGCCCGTCTGTCCAGCAGTACGCCGGATGAAACCAATGAAAACGAATCGGACTATGTTGAAATCGAAGAATATGTCCGCACGGGAGTCCAACTGATCTACTACGAGCTCCAATTGTCAACGGCGAACACCCATCGGCTTCACTAACACCAGACTCATCACATCACAGACACCGGATATGCTCAACAAAACACAACTGAAAGAATACCACCGCCGGCGCCAGAATCTTATGCGAGCAATGGGCAACAACGCAATCGCCATTATTCCTGCAGCCAACGTTAAACCGCGTAACCGCGATGTGGACTACCCTTACCGCCAAGACAGCGACTTTTTCTATTTAACCGGCTTTACGGAGCCCGAGTCCGTCGCTCTGCTGGCACCTGGTCGAAAAGGCGGTGAATTCATTCTTTTTTGTCGACAGCGTGACCCCCAACAAGAAACCTGGCACGGCCGCCGCCTCGGGGTTGAACGCGCTCCAGAAACACTCGGGGCTGACGATGCCTTTCCTATCGACGACATCGACGAAATTTTGCCGGGAATGATGGAGCATGGGGAGCGCATTTTTTACAGCATGGGCCTTAACCCTGAATTTGATGCTCAAGTGATGCATTGGGTCAATCAGGTTCGTGCCAATATTCGCGCAGGTAGCCACCCCCCCAAAGAATTCATCTCGCTTGATCATATCCTGCACGAAATGCGCCTGTACAAAAGCCGGCTGGAAACCGGGCTGATGCGCAAAGCCGGGAAAATATCCGCGCAAGCACATATGCGGGCGATGCAGGCGTGCAAACCCGGCATGACGGAATATCAACTCGCGGCAGAATTTACTTATACGTTTGCCAAGAACAATGCATGCGAAGCTTACCCTTCTATTGTCGGTGGTGGGGCGAACGGCTGTATTTTGCACTACACCGAGAACAGCGATGCTTTGCAGGACGGCGATCTGGTATTGATTGATGCCGGAGCAGAGTACCAGGGCTACGCCGCCGACATTACCCGTACGTTTCCAGTTAATGGCCGCTTTTCCAGTATCCAGCGCGAGGTCTACGAAATCGTTTTGGAAGCACAAGCGAAAGCCATTGATAAAGTCAAACCAGGTAACAGTTGGGATGATCCTCACCAGGCCGCAATCAGAGTCTTGACCAAAGGTTTAGTTCATCTCGGGCTGTTAAAAGGCAATGTCAATCAGCTGATTAAGAAAAATGCTTATCAGCCCTACTACATGCACCGGACAGGGCACTGGCTTGGCATGGATGTGCATGATGTTGGCGACTACAAGCTGGAGGATGATTGGCGGCTTCTGGAGAAGGGCATGGTTACCACCGTTGAACCTGGCCTCTATTTTCCGGCAGAATCGGGCGTCCCCAAGCCCTTGGCCAACATTGGTATCCGCATTGAAGATGATGTCGTCGTCACACGTGATGGCAACGAGGTACTGACAGACCTTGCACCCAAGTCTGTTGAGGAGATCGAAGCTCTGATGGCCTCAACGCCATGAACACCCCAGTGGATTATGACCTCGTCATTGTCGGTGGCGGGGTCGTTGGCGCAGCACTGGCCTGCCGTTTAGCTGACACGACACTGCAGGTGGCGATGATTGATGCTCACGCCTTTAACGACCATACACAGCCGCATGACGATGACCGCACGCTCGCGCTGTCTTACAGCACCCGTTTATTGCTGGAAGAACTTGGCGTGTGGTCGGCTCTGTCGGCATCCGCCGAACCGATTCATACCGTCCACGTCTCGGAAAAAGGTCGCTTTGGCACCTGCCAATTGCGCCAGCAGGACGCAGGCACACCCGCTCTTGGTTACGTCGTGGAAGCCCGGCAACTTGACCGCATCATGCTGGAACGCCTTCAGTCGCAAGAAAACGTCGATCTACTCAGCGCAACTCGCGTCACCGCCTTATCTCAGACTCATACTGAAGTTGACCTTGCCGTATCAACAACCGATGGCCACCTCAGCGCTATCCGCTGCCGCTTGCTTGTCGCCGCAGACGGTAGCCACTCGTCCATTCGAAAAATGACCGGTGTACATGCCAAACACACCGACTACAGGCAAACAGCTATCATCACCGTAGCCCAGACGGAACGTCCTCACCAAAATATGGCTTATGAACGTTTCACGCCACAAGGACCACTGGCCATCCTGCCGATGCAAGATGGACAATGCTCCATTGTTATGACGGTGGATACGGCTGACGAGGCGATCTTGTCTTCAACAGATACCGAGTTTATTCAAACGCTACACGCTCAGTTTGGTTATCGGCTGGGGCGTTTTCTGTCTATTGGGAAACGCACGGCCTTCCCGCTCTACCTTGTTCAAAGCGAAACACAATTTACCGGCCGAATTGTTTTTATTGGTAATGCCAGAAGAAGCCTTCATCCAGTTGGCGGACAAGGATTTAACCTGGCTCTGCGCGATGTCGACGCCTTGGCCACATGCCTGCTGGAAAACGCCCCCCACCAGTTCGGCAACAGTACACAATTGACTCGATTCACACAGATGAGACAAAGCGACCAGAGCCGCACAACTTACTTGACTGATGGGCTTGCCCGCCTCTTCAAGGAAGGGGTAGAGTGGCTAGGCCCTATGCGAGCACTTGGACTGATTTCTCTCGATTTTTCACCCTGGGCGAGAAAGAAATTTGCCCGTCAAATGATGGGCATGCACCATTTTTCGCACGACAAACACGACACAAAACTGCTCCCATAACGCATGCTTCTGTGCCACAATGACCTCATGATTTGCAGGGTTTAGAGCAACCGTTTTTTTGCAAAACCCCGGTTATTTTAGAAGATCCACTTGGAGTAGCAGATGGACACCAAAATACTACTGGCCGAATCAGATATGCCCACGCACTGGTACAATGTCGTCGCTGACATGCCTACTCCGCCCTCCCCTCCTTTGGGGCCGGATGGCCAGCCCGTTGACCCGGCAATGCTCAGTGCGATTTTCCCAGAAGCCATTATTCAACAAGAAATCAGCTCAGAACGCTGGATTGAGATTCCCAAGCCTGTGCGAGAAGCCCTCTATTTGTGGCGCCCATCTCCACTTTACAGAGCCCACCGGCTCGAAAAGAAGCTGGGCACACCAGCAAAGATTTACTACAAAAACGAATCTATCAGCCCGGCTGGATCACACAAACCCAACACAGCGATTCCTCAGGCCTACTACAACAAACAGGCTGGGATAAAGCGGCTGACAACGGAGACAGGCGCTGGCCAATGGGGGTGTTCATTATCGCTGGCGGGCCAGATCTTTGGGCTTGATGTCAGAGTGTATATGGTAAAAGTCAGTTATGAGCAAAAACCTTATCGTCGCTCAATGATGAAAACCTGGGGAGCAGAAGTTTTTGCCAGCCCCACAAACATGACAGAAGCCGGCCGCAATGTGCTGGCAAAAGACCCTGACTCACCCGGCTCTTTAGGTATTGCCATTTCAGAAGCGGTGGAAGAAGCTGCTGGGCGAGAGGACACAAATTACTCGCTGGGCTCTGTGCTCAACCATGTCCTTCTGCACCAAACAATCATTGGCGAAGAAGCCAAAAAACAGCTGGCAATGGTGGGTGACTATCCTGATACGGTATTCGCACCCTGCGGCGGCGGGTCTAACTTCGGCGGCATCGCCTTTCCTTTTTTCGCGGACAAGGCAGCGGGCAAAGCTATTGAATTAGTGGCCGTCGAACCCACGTCCTGTCCAACGCTGACCAAAGGCACGTACGCATACGATTATGGCGACGTAGCAGGCCTAACACCAATCATGAAAATGTACACGCTGGGACACGACTTTATGCCACCGGGGATCCATGCCGGAGGGTTACGCTATCATGGCGACTCCCCTTTAGTAAGCCAGCTCCACCACGAGGGTTTGATTAGCGCAGTCGCCATCCCTCAACTGGAAACCTTTCAAGCTGGTGTGTTGTTTGCTCAATCAGAAGGCATCGTGCCTGCACCGGAGTCAACCCATGCCATTGCCGCTACCATCCGCGAAGCCAAACGCTGTATTGATACCGGCGAAAATAAGACGCTGCTATTTAATTTATCCGGGCACGGCCATTTTGATATGACGGCTTACGATCGCTTTTTTGATGGCAGTCTGGAAGATTTTGAATACCCAGAGGAAGCGATCAAAGCTTCATTAACCCATTTGCCGAATATTGGCTAATCCACATTACTCGCGCTTAAATACAACCAAGCTGGCTGCTCGTCACTGATCAATTCACATACTTTCAGTAGAGGGCTCGGGCACTTTTTGATGTCAGATGGTCTCGGCTGTGCATGATGAAATAGATTTCAATGGTGTCGTTTTCATATCGTTCTTAGCATATTTTTTCATTGTTGATTACTAAAACACCGAACATTGGTATTATGAAAAAAGCCCCCACATTAGTTCAGAGGCTATTTACAGCACCTGATCGAATTATTAAAGGAGACACTTGTGAGCGACAACATCATTAACATCACCGACAGTAGCTTTGAGCAGGACGTGCTGCATTCTGAAACCCCCGTACTTGTTGACTATTGGGCCGAGTGGTGCGGGCCTTGCAAAATGATTGGCCCGATTCTGGAGCAAGTTGCTGACGAGTATGCAGGAAAGATTACAATTGCCAAACTGAATATTGACGAGAACCCCAACACGCCACCCAAGTATGGTATTCGTGGTATTCCAACTTTAATGGTTTTTAAAAAAGGTGAGGTTGAGGCGACAAAAGTCGGAGCACTGTCTAAATCCCAGTTAACCGATTTTATTGATAGCGTCGTATAACCTTATCCTCTTTGGCTACCTGCTGCGACGAGTACCCGCAGCAGGTACAAGCAACAAGCATAACCAACGATTTTATCGTTACTCAAAATAGCGCTTTATTCTGCAGATCCCATCGGGAAAAAGGTCCCACAACTGTCAATGCCAATCTGACCTTCCTCCTCACGCGCACTTGCCACCAACTCATAATAAACATTTCGGTTAATTAAAGCATAGAGCTGATCCCTGACATGAACATACGGTGAAGGCTCCTCAGTCTGTGGGTCTGTTTTGACCTGTATGGCATGCTCACTATCAACGACAACTTTGTCATCAACATTTGTGGCCATCAACAATTGCTGACTTTTTCCTTCCCCCAGTATCGATAAGTGCGTAACCACGAAAGGCGCGTCATCAACTTGAATACGCCACTTTTCTACTGGTGTTACCAAAAAGTATTCATCACCCTCACGCCTGAGAATGGTTGCAAAAAGCTTAACCAAACGATTGCGTTCGATCGGTGTACCTTCATGAAACCATGTTCCGTTCCGGGCGATGCGAATATCAATGTCGCCGCTGAGTTCAGGATGCCAATCCTGTACTGGGGGACGTTTGGTTTCTTCTACTTGTGCAAGTAGGGATTCAGGGTCTTTTGCTTTCATCAAATAATAGACTCACAATTCACAATGTCCCCACAATCAAAGACCATGCTCAACAGGGCGTCGATCTTCATCAATCGCGACGAAAATGAAATCACCGTCAGCAACTTTTTCAGTCGCCCTGCCACGAAAACGACAAACCCATGTTTCTACTTTCATCGTGATTGATGTTGAACCGGTTTTGAGAAGCTTGCAATAGCAACTGACTTGATCCCCCACAAACACTGGTTTAATAAAAGTGATCTTTTCAACAGCCACTGTTGCGAATCGCCCTTCGTTTTGCTGGCCCGCAAAAATACCTGCGGCAATATCCATTTGGGACATCAACCACCCACCAAATATATCGCCGTTAGGGTTAATACACCAGGCTCCGAGC
>OBIY01000758.1_pt1 | contig 11507 bp, 6 predicted proteins | sample 1519841 | NCBI WGS metagenome assembly OBIY01 (sample SAMN03019774, study PRJEB22545) | beach sand metagenome | biome: beach; feature: sea beach; material: beach sand | place: USA: Municipal Pensacola Beach, FL | collected 2010-07-30 | depth 30-40 cm m
GCGGCGCTCGAGCAGGCGCTGCAGGCAGGCCTGCTGGCGCGCGAGGCAGCCTCGCAGCGCCTGGCCGAGGCACGCGATGCGATGGCCGAGGCGGACAATCGCCTGCGCGAATGTGACCAGGCACGTTTGAGCGCCGAGCAGGCAACGCACGCGCAACGCGCCCACGCGCAGGCCCAGCAACTGCGGCTGACGGAACTCGAGGCACGCCTCGAGGCGCTGCGCGAGCAGGCCGCCGAGCACCAGCGTCCGCCCGAGCAGCTGCTGGCGGAACTGCCGCAGGATGCCGAGGAAAAGGCCATCGAGACGGCACTGGCGGCCGTGCTGCGGCGCATCGACCGTCTCGGTGCCATCAACCTGGCGGCGATCGACGAGCAGCGCGAACTGGCCGAGCGCAAGACCTACCTGGATGCCCAGCACGCCGACCTGGCGGCGGCACTGGAAACCATGGAACAGGCGATGCGGCGCATGGACCGCGAAACCCGCAGCCGCTTCAAGACCACCTTCGATCAGGTCAACGCCGGTTTCTCGGCCACCTTCCCGCGCCTGTTCGGTGGCGGCGAGGCGCGCCTGGAACTGCTGGACGACAACCTGCTGGAGGCAGGCATCGGCATCGTTGCCCGCCCGCCGGGCAAGCGCAACAGCTCGATTCAGCTGCTGTCCGGCGGTGAGAAGGCGCTGACCGCGATCTCCCTGGTGTTCGCGTTGTTCGAGCTCAATCCGGCGCCGTTCTGCATGCTGGACGAGGTCGACGCGCCGCTCGACGACCACAACGTCGGCCGTTTCTGCGCGCTGGTGCGCGAAATGTCGGCGCGCGTGCAGTTCATCGTCATCACCCACAACAAGACCACCATGGAGCTGGCCGGCCAGCTCACCGGCGTGACCATGTCCGAGCCGGGCGTGTCGCGCCTGGTGGCGGTGGACGTGGACGAGGCGGTGGCCATGGCCACCGCCTGAGCGGCGGGCACACATGACACCACGGAGACCGCATGGATCAGGCTGACGCGCAGGCCCGCTTGCAGGCGCTGCGCCGGGAAATCGCCGACCACGATTACCGCTACTACGTGCAGGACGCGCCGAGCATTCCGGACGCCGAGTACGACCGGCTGATCGAGGAACTGCAGGCGCTGGAGGCCGAGTATCCGCAGCTGGTCACGCCGGATTCGCCCAGTCAGCGTGTCGGCGGGACGCCGTCGGCGGCATTCACCCCGGTACGGCACATGGTGCCGATGCTGTCGCTGGCCAACGCCTTTGACGACGAGGCGGTGCGGGATTTCGGCCGCCGCGTGCGCGAGCTGGCCGGCGAGGCGGCGGTGGACTACCACTGCGAGCCGAAATTCGACGGCCTGGCCATCAGCCTGCTGTATCGCCAGGGCGTCCTGGTGCGGGCGGCCACCCGCGGTGACGGCAGCACCGGGGAAGACGTGACCGCCAACGTGCGCACCATCGCTTGCGTGCCGCTGCGTCTGCGCGGCGATGCCCCGGCGGTGCTGGAGGTGCGCGGCGAGGTGTACATGCCGCGTGAGGGCTTCTTGCGGCTCAACGCGGAGCAGGCGGCACGTGGCGACAAGCCGTTCGTCAATCCGCGCAACGCCGCCGCCGGCAGCCTGCGCCAGCTCGACCCGCGCATCACCGCCAGCCGGCCGCTGCGCTTTTACTGCCATGGCTACGGCCAGGTCGAAGGCACGCTGCCGGATCGCCACGGCGACGTGCTGAGCGCCCTGGAGTTGCTTGGCCTGCCGGTGTGTCCGCAGCGCCGGCGGGTGGCCGACATCGACGCCTGTCTGGCCTATTACGCCGAGCTCGGCGCCCGTCGCGCCGAGTTGCCGTACGACATCGACGGCGTGGTCTACAAGGTGGACCGCCTGGATTTGCAGCGGCGGCTGGGCTTCGTTGCGCGCGCTCCGCGCTGGGCACTGGCCCACAAGTTTCCGGCCGAGGAAGCGGTGACCGTGCTCGAGAACATCGAGGTGCAGATCGGTCGCACCGGTGCGGTGACGCCGGTGGCGCGCCTGGCGCCGGTGTTCGTCGGTGGCGTCACGGTGACCAACGCCACGCTGCACAACGAGGACGAGCTGCGACGCAAGGATGTGCGCGTCGGTGACAGTGTGGTGGTGCGCCGGGCCGGCGACGTGATTCCGGAAGTCGTGCGCGTGGTGACGGAGCGCCGGCCGGTCGATGCGCGCGTGTTCGAGATGCCGGCGCAGTGTCCGGTGTGCGGTTCGGACATCGTGCGCCTGGACGGCGAGGCGGTGTCGCGCTGCAGCGGCGGGCTGCACTGCCCGGCGCAGGTGAAGGCGGGCATTGCGCACTTTGCCAGCCGCCGCGCGATGGACATCGACGGCCTCGGCGACAAGCTGATCGAGCAGCTGGTGGATCGCGGCCTGGTCCGCGACGTGGCGGACATCTACACGCTCGACGCCGCGACCGTCGCCGGACTCGAGCGCATGGCCGAGAAGTCGGCAGCGAACCTGGTGGCCGCGATCGAGGCCAGCAAGCAGGTGACCCTGGCGCGGTTCGTGTTCGCGCTGGGCATTCCGCAGGTGGGGGAGGAGATCGCCCGCATCCTGGCCGACCACTTCCACAGCCTGGGTGCGATTCGATCGGCCGACTGGGCGGCGCTGGCGCAGGAGAAAAAGGAGATACAGAAGGAGAACACCAAGCGCCGCGGCCGCAAGGAACCGCTTGCGCCGGTGCCGCTGCCCGGTATCGGGGAGCACATCATCACAAGTCTGTCGACGTTCTTTGGCGACCGGCGAAATGAATCGGTGATCGAGCGGCTTCTGGAGCACGGAATCACGCTCGAGACCCCGGCATCGGAACCGGCCGACCCGACACTCGCCGGCAAGACCTTCGTCATCACCGGCACGTTCTCGCGCTCGCGCGAGGAATTGACCGCCGCCCTGCAACAGCGCGGCGCCAGGGTCACCGGCAGTGTGTCCAGGAACACGGATTTCGTGGCGGTAGGGGACAATCCCGGCAGCAAGGCCGACAAGGCGGCGCAGCTGGGCGTCGCGACGCTGGACGAAGCCGGTCTGATGGCCATACTGGAGGTGCCTGATTCGCGCTGACGGGCGCCGGCGCGGTGGCGGTGAGGCGGAACTATCCGCCCAGCGCGCCGTCTGATGCCACAGTGCGGCGCGATGCTGTCGACTGACAGCTGCCGCCCGCTTGCGCCGCCGGCGCAGCACCATAAAAAAAGGAGCTTACATGTCCGCATTACGTGGTTTTCTCGTGGCTGCGCTGGTGTTAGTGCCGGTCTTTGGCACCGCACAGGCCGCGCTTCCGGAATTCACGCAACTGGTCAAGGACGTCAGTCCGGCGGTGGTGAACATTTCCACCACGCAGAAGGTGAAGCGGCAGGCAGCGCCGTTTCCCGGCATGCCGATGGATCCGGACGACCCCATGAACGAGTTCTTCCGTCGGTTCTTCGGGCCGCCGCCGGGCGGGGTGCCGCAGCAGCAGGCGCGCTCGCTCGGGTCGGGCTTCATCATTTCCTCCGATGGCACCATCCTGACCAACGCACACGTGGTCAAGGGCGCCGACGAGATTCTGGTGAAGCTGTCGGATCACCGTGAGGAGCCGGCGGAACTGGTGGGGCTGGACGAGCGTACCGACGTGGCGGTGCTGCGCATCAAGGAGAAGGGCCTGCCGGTGGTGAAGGTGGGCGACTCGGATGCGCTCGAGGTCGGCGAATGGGTGCTCGCCATCGGCTCGCCGTTCGGTCTCGAGTACACCGCCACCGCGGGCATCGTCAGCGCTGTCGGGCGCACCCTGCCCAGCGACGCCTACGTACCGTTCATCCAGACCGACGCGGCGGTCAATCCGGGTAACTCCGGTGGGCCGCTGTTCAATGCCGAAGGGGAGGTGATCGGCGTCAACTCCCAGATCTACAGCCGCACGGGTGGCTACATGGGTCTGTCGTTCGCCATCCCGATCAAGGTGGCGATGCGCGTGGCGAAGCAGATCGAGAACTCCGGCCAGGCCTCGCACGGTTACCTGGGTGTCACGGTGCAGCCGGTGACGCCGGCCCTGGCGCAGTCGTTCGGGCTCAAGCGCTCGCAGGGAGCGCTGGTGGCCAGCGTGGCGCCCGGCAGTCCGGCTGCCGAGGCGGGCCTCAGGAGCGGTGACATCATCCTGTCCTTCAATGACACGGCGCTGAGCAACGCCGGAGATCTGCCGCCGCTGGTCGGCAACGCCAACGTGGGTGACAAGGCCAAGGTCCGTGTCCTGCGCGATGGCAAGCAGCGCACGCTGAATGTGGTCATTGGCGAGTTGCCGGATGCCGAACAGCTGGCCGGCCCGACCAGTTCACGCGACGAGCGTGCCCAGGGTGGCCGGCTGAAGTTGGCGGTGACCGAGCTGAACGATGTCCAGCGAGACCGGCTCGACGTGCCGAAAGGCGGCGTGCTGGTGGTGGGCGTTGGTGACGGACCGGCTGCCCGCGCCGGGCTGACGCGCGGCGACGTGATCCTGCGGGTCGGTGACAGCGAGGTGAAGGACGTCGACCATTTCAAGAAACTGGTCGACAAGCTGCCCGCCGGGCGGGCGGTACCGATGCTGGTGCAGCGCCGCGGCAACCCGCTGTTCCTCGCCCTGTCGGTGCCGGAGAAGTGACCATGAGCCGGATGCTCCTTGTCTCGTTCACGCCCAAGGGGGATCAATCACGCACCCGCCGCCTGCTCAATGCCTGGTTGGACAAGCGGCGGGCACACAATCCCGATTTGTCGGTGGAGGAGGTGGACCTGTTCGCCTCCACGCTGCCCGCGGTGGATGGGCCGGTGGCTCAGGCCAAGGGCAGCGTGGCTGCCGGTGCCGAGCTGACCGATCCGCAGCGTGCGGCCTGGGATTCGGTGACCACGTGGGCGCGGCAGTTCGTGGCGGCCGACGAGGTGGTCATCGCCGCGCCGATGTGGAATTTCAGCCTGCCGTATGCGGTCAAGCATTACGTGGATGTGGTGGTGCAGCCGGGCGAGCTGTTCCGCTACACCCGCCAGGGGCCGCAGGGCCTGTGCGCAGGCAAGCCCTTGACGCTGGTGACCACCCGCGGCGGACGCTATGCCGACGTGCCGCAGGCGAACTTCCAGACCAGTTACCTGCGCTGGCTGTGTGAGTTCATCGACTGCCGTTACGCGGAGGTGGTGGCCGAAGGGCTCGACGCCGCCGGTCCCGAAGCGGGCGAGAAGATCCTGACCGAGGTCATCGCCGGTCTTTAGTCCCCCGCGCAGGATGCCACTACCGGCGCCGCGGCTGTGTGCCCGGCGCCGGCCCGTCATCACGGGCCATGGCCGCTGCGGAGGTTGTCATGTTCAAGGATCGCGAAGACGCCGCCCGGCGCCTGGCCACGCGCTTGTCGCACCTTCGCGGCAAGCGGCCGCTGATCCTGGCGGTGCCGCGCGGCGCGGTACCGATGGGCGTGATCCTGGCCACCGAGCTGGAAGGCGACCTCGACCTGGTGCTGGTGCGCAAGCTCGGTGCTCCGGGCAATCCGGAGTATGCGGTTGGCGCCGTCGACGAGGCGGGTCACGTGTACGTAAACCCGGACGTTACCGACTGGCTTGAGCCCGCGTATCTGGCCCGCGAGGTCGAACGGCAGCGCGCGCTGCTGGCGGCGCGCCGCGCCCAGTACGGGGCGCCACAGGTCGATCCTGCCGGCCGCTCGGTGGTGGTGGTCGACGACGGGGTGGCAACCGGCGCAACGCTGATCGCTGCCCTGGATGCAGTGCGTGCCAGACGTCCGGCGCACGTGACTGTCGCTGTCGGCGTCGCATCGCCACAAGCGATGGAGCGTCTGCGCGGACATGCCGATGCGGTGGTCTGCGCCCTGGTACCCGAGGACTTTCACTCGGTCGGTCAGTACTACCAGGAATTTGGGCAAGTCGAGGATGCCGACGTCACCGAATGGCTCGGCGCGTGGCATGGCCCGGGGCGTTGATGCTCACGACGGCGCCGGGTCGGTTTATCCTTATGGGCTGTGCCCGGTGCCTTCCGCTCGGACGGAACGGGGTGCCGGATCGCAAAAAACGCTAGTCGCACGCAGTTTTTCACTCAATTTTCCTGAACGGCGTCCGATGTACTGGATGTGCCGGTGGGACGGGCTCGTTGGGGCCACCGCGCTGGAGCCGCGCCGAGGCCTTGGGTCGGGCGAGTTTGCAGCGCCTATGGGTGTCCACCGTCTGCCAAAACGCTTACGCCGTGACAGGATCGCCACTCGATGCAAGCCGCCGCGCAGATTCTTATCGTCGACGATCAGCCGGATAACCTGCTGATACTGGAAGACCTGTTGAGCGAACGCTACGCCGTGCACGCCGCCAGCAACGGCGAGCAGGCGCTCGAACGCCTGGCGCGCGGGGAACGGCCCGACCTGCTGCTGTTGGACGTGATGATGCCCGGCCTCGACGGCTTCGAGGTGTGCCGGCGCATCAAGTCGTCGCAGGAGCTGGCGGACATCCCGGTGTTGCTGTTGACCAGCCTGGAGAGCCCGGATGATGAGGAATACGGGCTGTCGATCGGCGCAGAGGATTTCATCCAGAAGCCGTATTCGCCGCCGGTCGTGCTGGCCCGCGTCAACAACCACCTGCGCCTGGCGCGCGCCAGCCGGCAGCTGCGCGACCGCAACGACAATCTCGAACGGCTGGTCGCCGAGCGTACGCGTGAGATTCTGACCCAGGCCGAAGAACTGGTGCGCAGCAAGCAGGCCGTGATCGCCTCCCAGGATGCCACCATCACCGCACTGTGCTCGCTGACCGAGGTGCGCGACAACGAAACCGGCGGCCACATTCGCCGCACCCAGAACTACGTGCGGGTGCTGGCGCAAGCGCTCGTCGACCATCCACGGTTTCGGCACGAACTGAACGATGAAACCATTGACCTGATGTTCCGCTCCGCCCCGTTGCACGACGTGGGCAAGGTCGCGATTCCGGATGCCATCTTGCTGAAGAGCGGCAAGTTGACGCCGGAGGAGTGGGAGATCATGCGTCGCCACCCCACCTACGGGCGCGACGCACTGGCCCAGGCGGAAGCGGAGCTTGGGGACCAGGGCAGTTCCTTTCTTCGGTACGCACGCGAGATCGCCCACTGTCACCATGAAAAATGGGATGGGTCCGGTTATCCGCAGGGGCTTCGCGGCGATGAGATTCCCATTTCGGCGCGCCTGATGGCGGTCGCGGACGTGTATGACGCGCTGATCTCGCGTCGCCCCTACAAGCAGCCCTACACGCACCAGGAGGCCATCGCGCTGATTCAGGAAGGGCGCGGTGGGCACTTTGACCCGGATATCGTGGATGTATTGATTGGATTGGCGGATACCTGTCGCGACATCGCCAATCGCTACCGTGACGATGACGGGGACGAGGCCATATGAGGCGTCGCCGCGGCGGTAATGCAAAGCCCGCACCGGTAGGCGCCGGTCAGCGTCGTTTCGGTGGCTTGCGCGGGCGGCTGCTGAAGGGTGCTGCCGGCCTGCTGTTGCCCGTCGTGGTGGCGCTTTCCGCGATCGGCTGGTTGCAGTACCAGTCGGCCAAGAACGAAGTGCATGACGAGGCGCAGCGTCTGGCGCGCGAGCGGGCGCAGCAGCTCGAGTATCGGATCGATGCCACGGGCCGGTTGCTTGCCGGCCTGCTGGCTTCGCCGAGCCTGTTTCAGGGCAGTGCCCAAGCCTGCGGCAACGTGTTGGCGCAGCTGCGCGGCAACGACGGTGGCGCCTACCGTAACCTGGCGGTGCTCGATCGCAGGGGCCGGGTGCAGTGCGCTGCCGAGGCAGTCCCGAACGCGGCCGCCCTGCGGGCACTGGCCGGGTTCGAGCGGGCACTGGTCAGCGGGCGGACCCAGGTCGGCGGTTACACCTCGGGGCTGAGCAGCGCCGGGGCCAGTCTGGCGGTCTTCGTGCCGGCGAACGCGGACAGTTCGCTACGGGGCCTGGTGGGCCATGCGGCACTGGATCTGCAGTGGCTGGGCGAGCGCCTGTTCCACGCGAACATGCCGGCCGGGGCCATCATCAGCGTGGTCGATCATGCCGGCAACGTGGTGCTGCGATACCCCGACAAGGAAGGCTGGATCGGGCGCAGCATCAACGGTACGCCGCTGGCGATGCTGACGGAACTGCGCGGGGCGGCCCTGCTGGAAGGCGAGGGTCTCGACGGAGTGCAACGCATACACGCCGTGGTGCCCCTGGTGCACGACAGGGAAACCAGCGGCTGGCTGCGGGTGTCGATCCCGAAACGGGCCGCATACATGCCGCTGGTGCACCAGGCGTTGAGCACCTCCGCCGGCCTGCTGTTGCTGATCGTGATGGTGGCGGCGGCCTGGGTGGGCCTGGAGCGGCACGTGGTGACGCCGCTGCGCGACCTGGGGGTGGTGGCGCATCAGGTGGCGGCGGGTGAACGCGGGCTGCGCGCCACACCGCGTCGCGATGACGAGATCGGCGTCCTGTCCAAGGACTTCAACCAGATGCTGGACAACCTGCTGTCGTCCCAGAAGGCGCTCAGTCTGGCCGAGCGGCGCTGGGTGATGGCGCTGGAGACGGCCGGCCTGGGTGTGTGGGACTGGAACGTGCAGACCGACGCGGTGTTCTTCTCGCACCGCTGGAAGGCCATGCTCGGTTACCAGGGCAATGATGTCGGGGGCTCTCCCGCCCGGTGGCTGGCGCTGGTGCATCCGGACGACCGTGCCGGCTGCCAGGCCGCACGTGAGCGTCACCTGCGGGGCGAAACGCCGCAGTATCGGCACGAGCACCGGGTTCGGGCGGCTGACGGCACGTGGCGCTGGATGCTGGATCAGGGCATGGTGTTCGAGCGCCAGTCGGACGGTCGCCCGCTGCGTGTGGTCGGTACCTACACCGATGTGACCGAACGCAAGCAGGCCGAGCACGCCTTGCTCGAAAAACAGCAGGCGCTGGCCGAGGCGCAACGCATTGCGCACATCGGCAGCTGGTCATGGAATCCGGTGGCCGACATCGTGACGTGCAGCGAGGAGACGCTGCGCCTGATGGGGATCGCGCCCAGTGACGGTCCACTCACGCTGAAGCAGTTCCTGGCGCCGATCGCCAGCGAGGATCGGCGCCGCCTGGTCACCTGGTGTCGCGACGGTGTGGCCGGTTCCCGGCTGCGGGACATCGAGTGCCAGGTCGGCGCGCCGCCGGGCGCGCGCGTGCTCAATGGCCGGGCGTTCTTGCAGCGTGACGTGCATGGCAGGTCGTCGGCGCTTGTCGGGACCTTTCAAGACATCACGAAACGCAAGGCGCTTGAGGAGGAACTGGACAAGCACCGTCATCATCTGGAGGGGCTGGTCAAAAGTCGCACGGCAGAACTGGAGGCGGCGCGGGCTGAAGCCGTGCACCTGGCGCAGGTGAAGACCGAGTTCCTCGCCAACATGAGTCACGAGATCCGCACGCCGCTGAACGCCGTCATGGGGTTGGCGCAGATCGGCGTGCGCGACAGTGCCGGCAGGCGTTCGCACGACACGTTCGTGCGCATTCGCGAGGCAGGGGAACATCTGCTCGGCGTGATCAACGACATCCTCGACTTCTCGCGGCTGGAAGCCGGTCGCCTGGCGCTGGATATACAGCCGCTGTCGCTGGGCAGCCTGATCGACAACGTGGAGAGCCTCATCCGCGAGCGCGCCGAACTCAAGGGGCTGCGCTTTGTCACCGACCTGCCGGACACGTTACCGGACTGGGTGGCTGGCGATGCGCAGCGGCTGCGCCAGATTCTGGTCAATCTTCTGGCCAATGCGGTGAAGTTCACGGATCGTGGTGAGGTCTCCCTGCGGGTCGAGCGCCGGGGAGACGAGACCCTGTTTCGCGTCACCGACACAGGTATCGGAATCACCGACGAACAGGCGGCGCGCCTGTTCCGGCCGTTCGAGCAGGCTGACACGTCCACCACCCGTCGCTACGGCGGCAGCGGGCTGGGGCTTGCCATCAGCCAGAACCTGGCCCGTGACATGGGCGGCGAGATCATCGTCAAGAGTGCGCTGGGGGTTGGCAGCACGTTCACATTGCGCGTGCCGTTGTCGGCCACGGCGGCGCCTGTGAACAAGGCCAGTGCGCAGCGGGAGCCACAGACAAAGCGGCTGACGGGGTTGCGACTGCTGGTGGCCGAGGACGTGGAGGTGAACCGCCTCGTGCTGGAAGACCTGCTGCACCAGGAGGGTGCCGAGGTGACGTTCGCCGAGCACGGCCGGCAGTTGCTCGAGAAGCTTCGCGAGTGCGGCGACGATTACCCGGATGCGGTGCTGATGGACGTGCAGATGCCGGTGATGGACGGCTACGAGGCCACCCGGCGGGTGCTGGAGATGGCACCCAGCCTGCCGGTGATCGGCCTGACCGCCCATGCCCTGAGCGAGGAGCGTGATCGCTGTCTGGCCGTGGGCATGGTGGAGCACGTCACCAAACCGGTGGATGCCGACATTCTGGTGCCGGCCATCTTGCGTCACACCGGCCGGCAACCGCGTCCGGCGGCCGCCGCGGCGTCATCGCCAGCCGGGCACACGGGCGGGATCGACTGGGCGGCCTTGCTGACCCGCTACAAGGGCCGGCAGGATTTCGTGACCAAGCTGGCCGCGACGGCGCTCGATTCTCACCGCGACACGCCGGCGTCGCTGCGCGTGGCGGCACAGCAGACGGACTACGGTGCTCTGGCGTTCAGCGCCCATGCCCTGAAGGGGTTGGCCGGCAACCTGCTGGCACACGAGGTCGAGAAACTCGCCCGGCAGGTGGAAAAATCGGCCCGCGCCGGAAGCGCGCAGGCAGTCGCCGAGGCCGACCAGCTGGCGCAGGCGGTGGAACGGTTGCTGACGGCGTTGGCGGATCGCGTCGGCAGCGATGGCAACACGGAGCCGTCGCCGGGTCTGGTGGCGCGGGCGAGATGAGCGTGGCCCTCAGTTGCGGGGGCCCAGTTCGTTGAGTATTTCCGCGGTGTGTTGGCCGAGTCGTGGTGGCGGACGACGGATCCCTCCCGTCGTGCGCCCCAGGCGCAGGGGAATGCCGGGAATCACCAACGGGCCATGCTCGGGATGATCGACGACCGGCAGCATGCCGTTGTGCTGCAGCTGGGCGTCGGCGCGCACCGCCGGAAAATCGTTAACCGGTGCCGCCACCACGTCTGCGCTGTGCAGGCGCCGCATCAAGGCAGCGCGTGGCTCGCGGGCGCACAGCGCGGCAAGCTCCAGGTCGAGTGCATCGCGGTTGGCTAGACGTGACGTGGCGGTGGCAAAGCGCGGGTCGTGCGCCAGTTGCGGCGCGTCGAGCGCCTGGCACAGGGTGCGATAGAACTTGTCGTTGAAGGCCGCCAGGTGCACCTGGTGGCCATCGGCGCAGGTGTACGTGTTGTATGGCGCGTAGAACGGGCTACGGTTGCCGGTTCGCGGCGGCGGCTCGCCGGTCAGCAGGTACTCGCCAAGCTGCACGCTCTGAAGATGGACCACGCCGTCGATCAGCGCCACCTCGGCCGCCTGGCCCTGGCCGTCGCGGGCGCGTGCCCACAGGGCCAGCGGAACCCGACGGTCCGGCC
>OBIY01000759.1_pt1 | contig 11474 bp, 11 predicted proteins | sample 1519841 | NCBI WGS metagenome assembly OBIY01 (sample SAMN03019774, study PRJEB22545) | beach sand metagenome | biome: beach; feature: sea beach; material: beach sand | place: USA: Municipal Pensacola Beach, FL | collected 2010-07-30 | depth 30-40 cm m
GCGCAGAAATCTGGTCATTGATCAGCTGGCGAGCCTGAAAATGCTTGATGGTGACTCAGCACGGCGGGCGAAGGGCCGAGGCCTGGATATTTCCAGTAAGCCCGGCACCAGTATGAATCTGTTTCCCGGCTACCTTGACCTGACACAGCGGCAGTTGCGCCGGGACTACCCGGAAAAGGCCCTGCGCTCGGAAGGTCTGCGGGTGTTTACCAGTTTTGATCCGCAGCTACAGCGGCGGGTGCAAGCCACACTGGCAAAACAGTTGACAGAGCTGGAGCGCCAATGGCGTCTGGAGAATAACAGTTTGCAGGCGGCAGCTGTGGTTGTGCGCGTGGGCACTGGCGAAGTCGTGGCGCTGGCGGGTTCGCGCAAGGGCGGGGTTGCTGGGTTTAATCGGGCTCTGGATGCCCGGCGTTCGGTTGGCTCGACCATTAAGCCGGCGGTTTATTTAACCGCCCTTGGCCGGGGTTTTACCCTGTCCTCGCTTGTAGATGACAGTTCGTTCAGTTTGGCGCTGGCCGATGGCAGCCATTGGCAGCCGAAAAATTTTGATCGTCTTGAGCATGGTCAGGTGCCAGCCTACGAAGCCCTGGCGCGTTCCTATAATCAGGCCACTGCTCGCCTTGCAGCTCAACTGGGCGTAGCCGCAGTGGCTAAAACCGTGAGAGAGCTGGGCTATGATGGCGACCTGCCCCAAGTGCCTGCTTTGGCCCTGGGTGGAGTGAGTATGTCGCCTCTGGATGTGGCGAGTCTTTATCACACCATTGCCAGTGACGGCTATTACAGTCCCCTCAGCGCCATCGAGTCGGTTTACACGAGCGACAATCAGCCGCTCAAGCGTTATCCGCGTCAGAGCGAGGCGCGCTTCGAGCCGGGTGTCATGCATCTGCTCCAGTACGCCATGCAAGCGGTGGTGCGCGAGGGCACCGGTAAGGGGGCTTATGCAACGATAGGGCCCGAAGTAGCCCTGGCAGGCAAGACCGGCACCTCCAATGATCAGCGGGACAGCTGGTTTGCTGGCTTTGGTGGTAACTATCTCGCCGTTGTCTGGGTGGGGCGGGATGACAACGGCATGATGCCTCTGACCGGTTCCACGGGTGCGCTGAAGGTATGGGCGCAAATCATGGCGCGAATTGGCGTCTCTTCCCTGAATTTTGTCCAGCCTGAAAACGTTGAATACCACTGGGTGGAAACGCGAACCGGCCTGCTCAGTGGGGCGGATTGTGAGGGCGCCCGTAAACTTCCGTTTATCAAAGGCAGTGAACCCGTCGATTTTGCTCGCTGTAGCGAGCGTGATCGGGGCGGTAATATTGCCGACTGGCTCAGAGGGGTTCTGGGCTGGTGAATGCTTTTTCAAATAAAACCAGGGAAAGACAGGATATGAATAGCGGGGAGGTAAGGGGTGGCCGGTGGTATCAATGCATGGGGGTGGGAAGCTCCCTGGTACTGGCCGCGTTGCTGACGGCTTGTGCACCCATGTACCAAGGCGCGCCGGCGCCGATCCATAGCCCCTCGCCCGTTTCGGCGCCGCCTGCTGGCTCTTACCCCGAGCCCGCCACCGATGCCGTATCGGAAGAGGAGCAGGCACCAACTTATGCGATTGCGCCAGTCGAGTCGTCGGGGTCGGCGGGTAAAGCAGTGGACAGTCTGCTGGAAGCGGCCTGGGGGCACTATCGCCAGGACGACTTTGATCGAGCGATTGCCGTTGCCGAGCGCGCTCAACGCCTGGACCCCCGAGCAGCGGAAGTCTACCTGGTCCTGGCCAGCGCCTATCTGGGCCAGGGTAAGGATCAGCTGGCCGGGCAGTTTGCCCGCCGCGGTATTAGCTACAGCGCCGCCGGTTCAGCTTTGCGGCGGCGTTTGCAGGCAGTGATGGCGCAATTGTCGCCCTGACTAATATCGAAGGCGTGGCCTGCTCAAGGTCATCAGTTTAAAGCTTGGGTCGCGGGCGATGACTTCGAGGCTTTCGAAATAGCTGGCCGCCAGCTTTTCCAGGGGAATGAACTGATTTACCACGAACAGGGCCTGACCATGTGGCTTCAGACGGTTGGCGGCGGTCTGCAGAAAACGTAGCCCAAGACGGGAATCAGCTTTAAACCCCCGATGGAAAGGGGGATTGCAGAGCACCACATCGAACGGGTCACGGATTGACCCGGCGCAATCATCGGCGATCACTTCAATGGGTAGGCCCGAGGTTGCGGCATTTTTTTTACAGGCTTCTATTGCTGCGGCGCAATTATCGGTGGCGACGATACGCTCGAAACCAAAGCCGCCGGCGCAAACGCTGAGATAGCCATACCCGCAGCCGAGATCGAGCAAGCTTCGGGGCGCTCGATCAAAGCCGGCAAAAAAAGCCGGCATACAGGCTGCCAGCATGGCGCTGCCCGCATCAATCCTGCCGGCGCCGAACATTCCCGCCTTGCTGGCCAGCGTTATCCGCGTCCGTCCCTGCAGGGACGGCAGTCCCAGGTCTTCCAGATCCACCTCTACCGGCAAGGTCTGGCCGTAATCATCCGGCGGTGGCTGGGTACTGGCTTCATTACCGTTTTTGGTGATGCGAGCAAGGTAAAGGGAGCCGGTTTTGCGAATGTCCGCACTGCCTTGAAACAGTTGCGCTGCGTATTTTGCAAAGCGCTTGAGCCCCTCGTTTTTAGCGCCGCAGAGAATTAGCTCCCCCTCGACCTGGAGTACCCGCAAGGCCTGGCGGATGACGTGCTCGACCACGGCCTTTTCCTTGGATAGGCGATAACAGAGGCGGGCAAAGTGGTTGGCGGGGTAGCCGCTGAAATCGAAGTCGTTAAAGTGTGTTTGCAGACCCGCGTTTTGGGCGGAGTGGGCAATGTCGAAACGGTTGCTGATAACGTCTATCCCTGAGTCGATGGTATTGAAAGACGCTTCACCCAGGTTTTCGTCGGCTACCAGGAGGCAGGTTTGTCCCCCACCTCCCAGATAGGTGTGTAGCAGTGCAAAAGCGCGATCCACCGTTAGTTTTGGCCTTGCAACAGTTTCGCCGCTTCCAGGGCGAAGTAGGTCAGGATGGCGTCGGCCCCGGCCCGTTTGAAGGCCAGCAGGGATTCCAGAATCACCGCCTCCCGGTTCAACCAGTCGTGCTCGAAGGCTGCGCAGTGCATCGCGTATTCGCCGCTGACCTGATAAACGAAAGTGGGAGCCTGGAGTTCGTCCTTGACCCGTCGGACGACGTCCAGATAGGGCATGCCCGGTTTGACCATGATCATATCGGCGCCCTCGGCCAGGTCGAGCGCGCACTCGTGGAGGGCCTCGTCACTGTTAGCTGGATCCATCTGGTAGCTGAATTTATCGCCACCCTTGAGGTTGCCCGCGGAGCCCACGGCGTCGCGAAAGGGGCCGTAATAGCTTGATGCGTACTTGGCTGAATAGGCCAGGATGGCGGTATTGTTGTGTCCGTCCCGTTCCAGGGCGGAACGAATGGCGCCGATGCGACCGTCCATCATGTCCGAGGGTGCGACGATGTTGGCGCCAGCCTCGGCGTGGGACAGCGCCTGGCGGGTTAGCGCTTCGACGGTGACATCGTTAAGCACATAGCCCGTATCCCGGCCGTTCTCACCAAGGATGCCGTCCTGGCCGTGGGTGGTGAAGGGGTCGAGGGCCACATCGGTAATCAGGCCCAGCTCTGGCACCGCTTCCTTTACCGCCCGGACCGCCCGCTGGGCCAGGCCATCGGGATTCCAGGCTTCCTCGGCATTGAGACTTTTCTTCTCCGGCGGCGTGACTGGAAACAGTGCCAGAGCGGGAATGCCGAGGGTCGAACATTGTCGCGCCAGTTCAGTCAGCAGGTCGATGGACAGGCGCTCGACACCGGGCATGGAAGTAACCGCTTCCCGTCGGTTACTGCCTTCCAGGACAAAAACCGGCAGGATCAGGTCGTCGCAGGACAGCTGGTTTTCTCTGACCAGACGCCTGGAAAAATCATGACGGCGACTGCGTCGCAGGCGGGTGGCGGGGTAAATTCCCCGTGGGCTTTGCCAACTCATGGATGTGTATTCCTGGGGTTTGGTTAATTGGGGTCTGCGTAGTTGAGATCCACCGGCGCGCCGATCAGGTTGGTTTCAAAATAGCGGCTGATGATATGGGTGTCGGCCTCGAAGGCCATTTCCGGAAAATTCCCTGTATAGGGAAACCACCGGACTTCCTCCATGCCGTCGCCCGCGTTTAGTTCACCATTGACGACTTCCGCGCTGAGTACGGTAACCAGGGAGTGGATATTGGGTTTCAGGTAGTTGGTCACCACGCTGATAATGGATTTGATGCGCACGTCCATGGTGGTTTCCTCCCTGACTTCCCGCACCGCCGCGCTCAGATAGTCCTCGTGATATTCCACATAGCCGCAGGGCAGGCACCACTGGCCGTGGCCGAGGCTTTTGGAAATGCGCTTACCCAATACGAAATGCTTATCCCGCTCGATAAGCACGGCGATGGCTGGCTGGGGGTTTTTGTAGTGGATAAAACCGCAGGCGCCACAGGCGGAGCGGATACCCCCTTCGAGGTGCTGTTGTTCGCAGGTCGCGCCACAACGACCACAATAACGATTGATCACCGCCTGGTTGGCGGTGTCGACATCCTGCGGGTAGGCCCGGAACACCTGTTGTGGTTTCACTGTGTTGTCTCGGTGTTGTCTAGCGGAGATTATGCGCACGCGTGCCCCTGATGCACAAGGCGGCCTGGATGAGAACAGGCCGATTCGCCGATGAGCCCTCAGTTCTCCAGCAGGTCCGCGCGGATGGCTTCGATGACGGGTTTGGTATGGGGCCTTTTCCCGCGCCACAGGAAAAAGGATTCGGCAGCCTGTTCCACCAGCATGCCCAGGCCATCGACAACCTGTTTGGCTCCCCGATCACTGGCCCAGCCCATAAATATCGTCGGGTCAGCACCATAGAGCATGTCGTAGCAGTGGCTGTTACTGGCAATGATGCTGTCTGGCAGGGGTGGCAATTCACCGCCGAGGCTGGCGCTGGTGGCGTTGATAATCAGATCAAAGGACGCTTGCTGAGCCAGGTCTTGATAGCTGGAAGCCTGGATATTGCCCAGGTCGCTAAAGGATTGCGCCAGGGTCTGGGCTTTGCTCAAGGTGCGATTGCCGATTACCAGGGTCGCCGGGCCCTGCGCCAACAAGGGTTCCAGAACCCCGCGTGCGGCGCCACCGGCACCCAGTAACAATAGGCGCTGGCCTGTTATCGGCCATTGCAGATTGTCAGTGAGGTCGGTGAGTAGACCCTGGCCGTCGGTATTGTCACCCAGTAGTGTGTTGTCTGCTGCCAGCTTTAGGGTGTTAACTGCGCCCGCTCTTTGCGCGCGTGGACTTAAACTGTTGGCGAAGGCAAAAGCATCTTCCTTGCAGGGCACCGTGACATTCATACCCTTGCCGCCCCTGGCCAGAAACTGTCTGGCCGTTTCCCGAAACTTGCCATTGGGCACCAGCACCCGGTCGTATTCGATGTTTTCTCCGGTTTCAGAGGCGAATGCCCTGTGGATCTGCGGCGAGCGGCTATGAGCGACCGGGTTGCCAAAAACCGCGTATTTATCGGGCACGGCTTGAGCAGTCCATGGTTAAACCCAGTCCCTGGTTGGCAGGAAGCGCTCGTAGAGTTCGGCTTCCGGGCTTCCAGGTTCGGGATGCCAGTCGTAACGCCAGCTGGCCAGGGGCGGCAATGACATGAGAATGGATTCCGTGCGGCCGCCGGTTTGCAGACCGAACAGGGTGCCGCGATCGTAGACCAGGTTGAATTCCGCGTAACGACCGCGCCGGTAGAGTTGAAATTCTCTTTCACGCTCGCCATAGGGCGTGTCCTTGCGCCGGGCGACGATGGGTGCGTAGGCCTGGATATAGCTGTTGCCAATGGCTTGCATCAGGCCGAAGCTGTGCTCGAAGCCCTGTTCATTGTAATCATCGAAAAACAGGCCGCCAATTCCCCGTGCTTCGTCCCGATGGCGAAGGAAAAAATAGTCGTCGCACCAGTGTTTGAAGCGGGGATAGATATCCGCGCCAAAGCCGGAGCAGGCCCGCTGGGCTTCGCGATGCCATTCCTGGCAATCGTCCATATTGCCGTAGTAGGGGGTCAGGTCATAGCCGCCGCCAAACCACCACACCGGTTCCTCGCCGGGTTTCTCGGCGATGAACATGCGCACGTTGGCGTGGGATGTGGGCACATAGGGATTGAGGGGGTGAATCACCAGGGAGACGCCCATGGCTTCGAAGGAGCGTCCGGCTAGCTCGGGTCGCGCGGCCGTGGCCGATGCGGGCAAAGTGGCGCCATGAACGTGGGAAAAATTAACGCCGCCTTTTTCAAACACCTCACCGTTTTCGATAACCCGGCTTTGTCCGCCGCCGCCTTCCTCTCGTCGCCACCGGTCTTCCTGAAAGCGCGCGCTGGATTCAAACGTTTCCAGTTCCGTGCATATGCTGCTCTGGAGTCCTAGTAGATAGGTTTTTACCGCGTCTTTATCAATCATGTTGCCGCCTTTGCCTGCTGGTGTTTGCGCTCAACCGGGCCGCATGATCTGGCCGGTGGTCAGATTCCGGATTTCACTGGGCCTGTTGGCGCCGCTCGTTTTGCCGGGTGCATAAGCATCGATTTTATCGCCAAAGTAAGCCTTGACCCGAGTCAAGTTCAGGGCCGGTGGCAGCCCTTGAGGATTGGCGGAAGTGGAAACGATCGGTTTGCCATAGGCACGGCTCAGAGCTGCCGCGACGGGGTGGGCCGTGACCCGAACGGCAAGGGTGCTTTGGCCGCCGCTGATCCAGTGGGCAGCCATCCCATTATCGGGTATCAGCCAGGTAACCGGGCCGGGCCAGGTATCTAGCATCTGGCGCCGCTGCTGGGCGGAGACTTTGCTCAGGTAGGGTTCGAGCATGTGGATATCTGCGGCAACCAGTATCACGCCCTTGGTGACATCTCGGCCCTTTAGCGTCAGGATTTTCGCCACCGCGAGCCCATTGTCAGGGTCGCAGCCCAGGCCCCATACCGCTTCCGTGGGGTAGGCAACGACGCCACCCAGCGCCAGCGCGCGGGTGGCGAGGCGAATGCGAAAAGGCGTCACTGGTGGAACTTGGGTCAGCCTGCCAATTGCGCCTGGAGAGCCGCGTCCTTGTCCATCACTGCCTGGGCGGCGGCTGCTCGCTCGTCAATCAGGCGCTGGCGCAGCTCGGCGTCGGCGGTGGCAACGATCTGAGCGGCCAGGTAGGCGGCATTCTTGGCGCCGGCCTTGCCGATGGCGACCGTAGCGACAGGGATGCCCGCGGGCATCTGGACTGTCGAGAGCAGCGCATCCAGACCTTCAAGGGAAGCATTGATGGGCACACCGATAACGGGTCTCAGGGTTTGGGCCGATACCGCGCCGGCCAGGTGAGCAGCCATGCCTGCGGCGCAGATAAAGGCAAGGCAGCCACGCTCATCGGCGCTGCGTACGTAATTGTGTGTGGCTTCCGGCGTACGGTGAGCGGAGGAAACCTTGACTTCGTGATCGACGTCCAGTTGTTTCAGTACGTCGATGCACGCCTGCATAACTGGCAGATCCGAGTCCGAGCCCATCAGGATGGCGACAAAGGGTTTATCCATAGCGAATCAGTTCTCTCAGGTGATTGGTTCTCTGTGCGGTTCGGATTAGCTTAGAGCTGCATCCTCACCGGACGGTGGCGCAGGCTAACCCAAGAGCATTTTAGAGGCAACTATCTACAGCGCGTCAATCAGGATGCGGATTGAAAGAAGTGGGTGCCAATTGGAGGTTTACCAGAGACGGCAGTAGTTGCCGGCTCGGTTTTCTATCAGCCCGAGTAGTTCCAGTCGCCCAAGTACAGCGGTGAGTTCCCCGGCGGGCAGTTCGCTGCGCACCGCCAGGGTATCCAGGTCAGTGGGGTCAAAGCCGAGGTATTCCAGCACTCGGGTCTCAACTGGGCTGAGAGGGGTGTCGGCATCTACATGGTCGGTAACAGGTCGTTCCGTCTGTTCCCCCGCCAGCGCCAACATGCCGCCCAGTTGGTCGACAATATCCTGGGCTGTTTCCACCAGCGTGGCGCCATCGCGGATCAGACGATGACAGCCTTTTGCCAGGGGGTTGTGGATGGAGCCGGGAATCGCGAAAACCTCGCGGTTTTGTTCGAGCGCCATACGGGCCGTGATCAACGAGCCACTCTGCATGGCGGCTTCCACCACCAGCACGCCCAGGCTGAGGCCGCTGATGATGCGATTGCGCTGGGGGAAATGACCGGCTCGCGCCGGGGTGCCGGGTGGAAACTCCGTGACAATGGCGCCGCCCCTTTCGAGAATCCGCTGATATAGATAGTTATGGCGCCTGGGATAAACCCTGTCTATCCCGGTGCCGAGCACGGCGATGGTTTTTCCGGACTCGATAGCGCCAAGGTGAGCTTCCCCATCAATGCCCAGCGCCAGACCGCTGGTAATGACAAAACCGCTGGCGCCGAGCGTGCTGGCAAAGGCCCGGGCGTTCTGAGCGCCGGCAGCGCTGTGCTGGCGGCTGCCAACCATGGCGATTTGGGGCAGCGATGGCAGATGGGGGTTGCCCTTTACGTAGAGTAGAGGTGGGGCATTGTCTATTTGCCGGAGTAAGTTTGGATAGTCGGTGTCGAGAACGGTCATGATTTTTGTGCCGTTATCGGTACAAACATCAATGATGCGCCGCGCAAGGTCTGAATGCTTGAGGGAGGTGTTCTGGTATTGCTGGAGCACCTGTCGATAGCGCATTGGCAGTTCGGAGCCATGCGCGCGTAGAATCCGGGAAAAGGTGCCGAAATGTTTAAGAAGCCCGGTTATCCCGGCACTGCCAACGCCAGGCAGGGACTGCAAAATGAGGGCGGATTCAAGTTCGTCTTCTGGCATGGTCCCCGTCCATGGGGAGTGAAACGCTGCATTGTCAGGCCGCTTGTGGGCGAGCGGCCCGCGTTTAGTAATACAGACTCAGGGATTTTTCACCGAGTCGTTGACGGTAGTGGGCCGGTTCGATTGCAGAATCAGGCCGTAACTCATTTTTTCAAAGGTACGGAAGATCATTAGCAGGCCGGCACGTTCGGGGGGCAGCGTGACCATTCCGCCGGCAACCCGGTCTTTGACCACTTCGCCTTTCTTGTAAATTGCCATCAGGTCGCCCGCTTCAACGCTATTGCGATCACCCAGATTCAGCGCCACCACATCCAGGAAGCCACCATTGTTAACCCCGCCTTCCACGGCGATGATCAGGCCTTCGGTGCCTTCGGGTGGTTGACTGGGGTGGAAGGTGGAGTTGATCTTGCGTTCTTCGTCCGGCAGCAGCCGGTCATTGACGCGTATTTCCTCGGTGCTGCGTGTGGCGCCCAGCGTGCCGATATCATCGTTGATAAATTTGAGCTTGGCAGAGCCAATGTCCTTGGCTCTTATGCCCAGTAATTCATTGGTTACCGGGTCAACATAGGGGCCGCCGTCGCGGTATATGCCGAAGAAATTGATTTGGTCGCTAAAATCGCCACGAGCGTAAAAGTTGTCGCCGATGCCTGACAGGAGGTGTTTGTCTTCACCGGCAAGGACGTAGGGGGCGGCTTCAAGCACACCCGGGTCGACCACGCGCGAGCGGGAAAGGAAGCTGTCGATAGCGTCAAGAGGAATTGGCGGTATGGGCTGGCGGTCGGTAATTTCCTTGATTTGCGGGCTCAGTTTTAGGTCTCTGCCGCGATTAACAGTCAGGTAGGGTTTACCATCAATGTAAATTAGACTGATAACATCGCCTGGGTAGATCAGGTGCGGGTTGCGGATCTGTGGGTTAACGTGCCAGATCTCTGGCCACAACCACGGCTTACTGAGAAAGAATGCTGAAATATCCCATAGTGTGTCGCCTTTTTTAACGACGTACTTGTCGGGAATGTCATCGTTGAAAGGGCTCTCGGCTGCGAAGGCCGCGATCACCATCCAAATGCCCAGCAAAGCCAACAATACTTTCTTCATTTGATCCGTCCTGTGTCGAAATTCAATGGTGTATACTGGTCTCTACCAAGGTTTTTGCTAGAAGTTAGTCCATTCAACCTCTAATACTAACAGTGGTTTATATAAATTTGCTAGAAATCTATCACAAAGAAGATGACAACTTTAACCATTCTTGAGTTTCCGGATCCGCGCCTGCGTACGCGCGCTCGACCGGTCGAGGTGGTGGGTGAGCAGGTCGGCCAGATTATCGACGATATGTTCGAGACCATGTATGCCGCTGATGGTGTGGGATTGGCGGCGACCCAGGTGGATATTCACCAACGTATCGTGGTCATCGATGTCTCTGAAATGCGCAACCAGCCCCTGGTTTTTATCAATCCGGAAGTGGAGCCCCTGACCGAGCTTTGTCAGGACTACGAGGAGGGATGCCTGTCAGTGCCTGGCTTTCGGGAGGCCGTGACCAGGCCGGAGCGGGTTCGAATCCGTGCTCTTGACCGCCAGGGTGAAGCGATGGATGTGGAAGCCACTGGCTTGCTGGCGGTCTGTATTCAGCACGAAATCGACCATCTTGACGGTAAGCTTTTTGTCGATTATCTCTCGCCCCTGAAACGCCAGCGCATTCGAAAGAAGCTGGAAAAAATCCACAAACAAACCCTTTCAGCGACCGCTTGAAGACCTGCTCCTACCCGTTCGGATGGCCGGCGTGGCTGGGTTGAAACTGGTTTTCGCCGGCACACCGGACTTTGCCGCCCATCACCTGGAAGTTTTGCTGGGGCAGTCTCGCCACCAGGTGGTCGGTGTTTATACCCAACCCGACAGACCAGCCGGTCGGGGAAAAAAACTCCAGCCCAGCCCGGTCAAAACCCTGGCCACGGCCCATGATATTCCCGTGCATCAACCGCCGACCCTCAAAACCGAGGCCGAACAAAAGGTGTTGGTTGACCTGAAGGCCGACATTATGGTGGTGGTGGCCTACGGTCTGATCCTGCCGCCACGGGTGCTGGCAATCCCACCGCTGGGCTGTATCAATGTTCATGCCTCCCTGCTGCCCCGTTGGCGCGGCGCGGCGCCTATTCAAAGGGCGATTGAAGCCGGCGACAGTGAATCTGGCGTCACTATCATGGAAATGGAAGCAGGGCTGGATACTGGGCCCATGCTGTACCACTCGTCCTGCGCCATTGAAACGACGGATACCGCCGGTACGCTTGAGGAAAGACTCTCTGGTCTCGGCCCCAGAGCCTTAATGACGGTGCTCAACCATCTGGCCGACACCGGTCAGCCTCCGGCGTGCGAACCTCAGAACGAATCATTGGCCACCTATGCCCACAAAATCACCAAGCAGGAAGCCTGGCTGGACTGGAGACTGTCCGCCGAAGTGCTGGCGCGAAGGGTGCGTGCCTTCAATCCCGCGCCGGTGGCCCATACCCGGGTCGAGGGACAAAACCTGCGCGTCTGGCAGACTCAGGCGCTTGATCGAGAGCACCAGGCGCTACCGGGCACGGTGTTGGTCAGCGATGAGCAGGGCAT
>OBIY01000760.1_pt1 | contig 11470 bp, 8 predicted proteins | sample 1519841 | NCBI WGS metagenome assembly OBIY01 (sample SAMN03019774, study PRJEB22545) | beach sand metagenome | biome: beach; feature: sea beach; material: beach sand | place: USA: Municipal Pensacola Beach, FL | collected 2010-07-30 | depth 30-40 cm m
TGGCGCGGCGACCCTTCTGGTGACTGGAGTTCAGACGTGTGCTCTTCCGATCTCAGAAGGGTCGCCGCGCCAACCATCAGCCCAGATGGCCGGAGTCGCGTGTTTGCGGTGGTTGACAATACGCAGTGCGAATCAGCTCCATTCACCCCAGCTCTCAATGGCCCGGGTGACTGCACCACCATCATCCTTACCCGCCTCCAGCGCGATCAGCTGGTTCAGTTGGCGGTTCAGGGATTCGGTTAGTTTTGGGTTCTGTCGTGGTGTTGCGGCCAGGTTGATCATCTCATCGGGGTCATTCTGACGGTCAAACAGCTCGACGTCGTTATCTCTGTAGAGTGCTGCAAGGGTCGCTGGTGTATTGAAACAGTTGGCGGCGAAATAGCGGCTAAATTTGTAGCGACCATCGTAAAGGGTCCGTTGCAGTCCCCGCTTGCTGAAATCGGGTTTGAGATCGGGGTCCGACGTGCCGGCCAGTGCATTAGCAGTCGCTTTGGCAACGAAATTGCGGTCTGTGGTCAGCAGCCCGTCGTACCAGTAGAGCAGGCCGTTGGGCCGCAGCGCGTTCCTGTCGCCGTCGGCGGAGAGTGCCAGGTGGCTGAAATCGTGCCCGGGTAGATTCCCGGTCAGTTGTTGAAGCTGATCGATACTGCCCCCCGCCAGCGCGTGGATGGTTGGAAACAGATCGATATGTGAGGTCAGTGCCGCGCACTGCGCTGCGGAGGGGCCTTCCGGATGGGCGATCATCAGCGGAACATGAATATGCTCATCATAGGCGCCGGGTCCTTTGTTGCGCATGCCGCCGTGGGCACCCCCGTATTCCCCATGGTCGGAAGTGAAGATCACGATGGTGTTGTGCTGCATGCCCAGGTCGGCCAGGGTATCCAGCACGGTGCCAATTGTACGGTCGTTGTCAGCGAGTAGATTCAGGTAGAAGTCAGCGTGGGTCTGCCACATATCTTCCCGGGTACTGGGGATATGGCCGACCAACTGGTCCCATGCGGCGACAAATTCGGCATGGCTGGCGGGGCGTCCGGGTTGATCCAGCGGCTGGTGCAGTGCCCTCGGTGCTGGGCTGTTCCATTGACGCCGATAGAGTGGGGTGTCCGGAGCTGGCTGTAATACTCGCGCAACCTGTTCATTCCACTGAATGTTTTCTCCTGGTCGGTCCACCAGCGCCCACTGGATGTCGTGTGGGTTCACCAGTGAGACGGTGAGCGCCCAGGGTTTGCCTGCCTGATTGCTCTGGGTTCCCTGTTTGCGTAACCAGCTGATAGCGCTGGCGGCGATCAGGTCATCATCAAAATAGCCTTCCAGCGGCAGGCCAAAGCGGTCGCCATGGGCGCCCCAGTCGTCGAAACCGTAACGCTGCAATGCGTCAGAGAAATTTCTGTTGCCGGGCTTTAGAGATTCTTTGGAAAGGTGCCATTTGCCCTTGTAACCCACCGTATATCCCAGTTCCCTTAGCGCGTGTCCCCAGGTGGGAGTGTCAGCCGGAAAGTCAGGAGAGTAGGGGTAGTTGGTGTTATCGAACAGCCCGGTTTGCTGTACATGCCGACCGGTAAACAATACCCCCCGCGATGCGGTGCACATGTTGGAGGTGGTGTAGTGGTTCAGAAAGGTTACACCACTGTCGGCGATACGTTGTCGGTTGGGCAGTTCGAAGCTCGGGACGGTGGGGTACTCGAAACTCTCCTGGTCAGAAGTGATGAACAGGATGTTGTATCCGTGAGCCGGAGTGCTACCACGATTTTTCAGGATTGCCGGCGCCTGCGTCCCGAAGTCAGGTTTGCCGGCCGTTTGCGCCAGCAGCGACGAAGTGGCTAGCGAACCGGCGCCAGCGAGTGTCCCAGCAAGAAACTGTCGGCGGCTGTGGCCACCCTTTGAAGATGAATTGTTGTTGTCCACAGAGTCCTCCTCCCCTGAATCTATTAACTTTATGGTTCTAACTTAACAGAATCCTGTGCTTTGTATTTCGCCTCAATAACCATAGGAGCAGATAGAAAAACTGCCGGATATGAAACCACGCGATCTTTCTTGGTTTGTGTGAACTGCGCAGATTAACCGGGACTTCAACGATACGACCACCGAGACTGGCCACTTCCAGTGCCAGAATCCCACAGATACAGGCGCCGTTAATTTGCAGCTGGCGGGCGAGGTCCGTCCTCAATGCTCTAAAGCCGGTGCCGGAATCACCGACGTCGGCCTTTAGTGATGCCAGCCAGGTGAGGAAGCGCTCCGACGGGCGGGCAACAAAAGCTCTTCTGCCCTGACACATATCTGCCGCGCCTTTGATGATGGGCTCTAGCAGAGCGGGAATGTAATCTGGCGAAAACTCTCCATCCCCGTCAATGGTGATGACGAGCTCACCAGTGGCCGCTGCAAATCCACTCTTGATGGAGTCGATATAACCTCGGTTTTCGGTATGTTGAATCACGTCGGCACCGCAGGAGGCGGCTATTTTTGCTGTGTTATCGATACTGCAATCGTCTACCACAACGATCTGGTCAACCCGTTGCTTTAACTCTTCAAGCAGGGCGGCGAGTCTGGGCGCTTCGTTGAAAGCGGGTACGACAGCGGTAACGGTAAGTCTGTTCACTCCAGTTATTATGACCCAGGAATTATTCTGGACAGATAGAAGCGCGGCGTTGTCTGGGGGGCGATGGTCAGACTGGCCGGGTGACCGGTAGCTGTCGCGGTAACGCCATAGAGAGCAGGGCAGTCGAGGCGATCATTAAGGTGGAGACCCAGAGGCAGACGACCAGACCGTAAGCCTGAAACAGCCAGCCGGAGAGTAGCGTGCCGATAAGTCGTCCCATCGCATTAGCCATGTAATAGAAGCCGACATCGAGGGAGACGCTATCGGCGCTGGCGTAACTGACAATCAGGTAACTGTGCAGGGACGAATTAACCGCAAACAGTGCACCAAAAAGCCCGAGACCGCTGAGTAGCACCAGTTGCAGGTTGTCGGAAACACCCATTGCCAGTGCAATAGCCGCCGGGGTCAGGGCCAGCAATAGTGCCCAGATAAATGCATCGCGGCCGTCGGGAACTCGTCCAGAGCGCACCCCGGTCAGACGTGGGGCGAGGGACTGAACGACACCATAGCCAATGATCCAGCTGGCCAGAAAGCCGCCCACCTGGGAATGGCTCCAACCCAGTTCGGCTGCGAGAAACACTGGCAGTGCAACCACAAACCAGACATCCCGTGCGCCAAACAGAAACAGCCGGCAGGCAGAAAGCTGGTTAACCGCCCGGCTTTTGGAAAAAATCTCGCTGAATTTAGGTTTGTTTTTTGCCTTGCCCAGATCCCGCTTAAGTAGCACCAGGCTTGATAACCAGACCAGCAGCAAAGCTGCGGCCATCACCCCAATAGCAGCGCGAAAACCGAACAGGGACAGGAGTAGCCCCCCGAGAAAGAAGCCACAACCTTTGAGCGCATTCTTGGATCCGGTGAGCAGTGCTACCCAGCGAAACAGTCGTCCTTCCGCACCATCTGTAACCAGCAGCTTGATCGAGCTTTTGGCGCTCATTTTATTCAGATCTTTGGCGATCCCGGAGAGACCCTGGGCACTCATGACCCAGGGAACCGTTAACAGTGCGGCGGGCACCAGCAGCATCGATAGTGCGATGACCTGCAGCAGCAAGCCTGCGTTCATGGTCATATTGAGGCCGAGCCGGGCGCCGATCCAGCCACCGACCAGATTGGTGACCACACCAAAAAACTCATAAAAGAGGAACAGTAACGCGATCTGCAGTGGTGTAAAACCGAGCTGATGAAAATGGAGCACCACGAGCATGCGCAGTGCACCATCAGTCAGGGTGAAAGCCCAGTAATTACCGGTGACCAGCAGGTACTGGCGCAGATTTTCTGTGTTAAGGGTCAATTCCGCCCTGCGGGAAAGTTTTAGTGAACTTAATGGCTGGCGATAATTTTACCGGCTAGCTCGACGATGCGGTTGGCGTAGCCCCATTCGTTGTCATACCAGGCAAAGATCTTGACGTGGGTCTGGTCGACTACCAGAGTAGAGAGCGCGTCGACCACGCTGGAGCGCGGATCGCCAATATAGTCGACCGACACCAGTGGCCGCTCTTCATAACCGAGGATGCCCGCCAGGGAGCCTTCAGCGGCCTGTTTCAGCAGCTCGTTGACCTCATCGCGTTCAGTCGGTCTCTGGACATCGAATACCATGTCAGTCAGCGAGGGACTGGTCAGCGGAACCCGAACTGCGTGGCCATCGAGTTTACCCTTAAGCTCCGGGAAAATCTCGATGATGGCGGTGGCCGATCCGGTGGTGGTGGGGATCAGGCTGTCGCTACAACTGCGAGCACGGCGCAGATCCTTGTGAGGGGCGTCGATAATGGTCTGGGTGTTGGTGAGCGCGTGAATGGTGGTTAACGAACCGCGGGCGATGCCCAGGTGTTCATGAATGACCTTGACCACCGGTGCCAGGCAGTTGGTGGTACAGGATGCGGCGGTGACTATCGGGTGATCGGCAAGGTCAAACAGGTGGTCGTTGACGCCAAGCACAACGTTTGCGACCCCCGCTTCCTTGACCGGTGCAGAGACCACTACCTGACTGATGCCCTGGTCGGCGTACCCCTGCAAGAGCTGGGTAGAGCGCATTCGTCCGGAGCATTCGAGCACCAGTTCGCAATCGCTCCAGTCGCTATCGGTAATGGTCGCCGAATGGGTAGTACGGATAGAGTGATTACCGATGGCAATACTTTCGCCATCCGCCGTCGCCTCCTGCTGCCAGCGACCCAGCGTCGAGTCAAAGTTCAGCAGATGGGCCATGGTGGGTGTATCAGCCCCGGGGTCGTTGATGTGTACGATCTCAAAATCTGGATTATTCCAGGCCGCTTTTAATGCAAGCCTGCCGATTCGACCAAATCCATTGATGCCAATGCGCATGGTGTGACTCCTGCCAGGGGAAGCTGGTGAGGTGGTGGGTTAACTATTTCAGATGCAACCAAAGTGATCAACAGAGGCTAAATAGCCTCTGTTACAGAAAGATTACAAACAGACGGTAACTGGATTTCAGGGGATGACCCAGGGAGGCAGCCTGCCGCTATAATTGTGCTGTCTCCTAGTGGTTATCCGGGGATGTTGCTGTCGCGGAATTGAGGCCATCTAGCGAACTGCTAAAGCTTGATTTTTTAAGGGCAGGCGGTGAAGCTTTGTCACTCGCATTCGAACGTAAAATAGCTGTCCTCATTTGACGCTCAATCTGAAACAGATGGATACCCCGGTAAACCTTTCTCTATCCTTTGACCCCGACTGCCGTCTCTGTCCCCGGCTTAGCGAGTTTCTTGACCAGGTGAAGTTGGACCAACCTGGTTACTTTGCTCGACCGGTACCGGCATTTGGCTGTGTTCGGCCTGATCTACTCATTGTTGGCCTGGCACCGGGCATGCACGGGGCCAATCGAACAGGGCGCCCGTTTACCGGTGATTATGCTGGTCTGCTGCTTTACCAGACCCTGCATGAATTTGGTTTTGCCAGTGCGCCCAATTCTGAGTCGGCGGACGATGGGCTGGTTCTAAACGGTGCACGCATTACCAACGCGGTGAAGTGTCTGCCGCCACAGAACAAACCGACCGGTGCGGAAATTAACTGCTGCAACCGCTACCTGCAGCAGGAACTAGAGCAGAGCAGTGCCCGGGTCATACTCGCTTTGGGCAAAATCGCCCACGATGCGGTGCTCAAAGCCACGAAAACTCGCCAGAAGGAGGCGCCATTCAGCCATGGCGGCGTGCATGAACTACCCGGCGAGCGGGTGCTGGTCGATTCCTACCACTGCAGTCGCTACAACCTGAACACCAGACGATTGACCGAATCGATGTTTCGCGAAGTGTTCGAGATTGCTAAAAACCACATAGGTCAGCTGCAGGGTCGTGGGTGACTGATCAGGGCGACAGAGCGGACTCGGCGGGTATCGAGTTGGAACACCCCAAACAGACGGGATCAGCAACACTATCAACAGCTGACGGTGAACCGTTCGACCATAAAGCCTTCCTTAAACACCTGACGGGTCGTCCCGGTGTCTACCGGATGTTTGATGGTGGTGGCAAGGTGATCTATGTCGGTAAGGCGATCAACCTCAAAAAACGGGTCTCCAGTTATTTCAACAAAGACCACGGTAGCAGCAAGACAGCTGCCCTGGTGGCGCAGATCCGCGATATTGACATCACCGTTACCCGTACCGGTAACGAGGCGTTAATTCTTGAGAACAACCTGATCAAGGAGCTGCAGCCGCGCTACAACATCCTGATGCGGGATGACAAAAGTTATCCCTACATCCGGTTGTCGGTAGAACACGAGTTTCCGGCGCTCTCGATTCATCGCGGTAAAAAAAATCGCTACAGTCGCTATTTCGGTCCCTACCCCAGCGCCGGTGCAGTCAGGGATAGTCTCTACCTGCTGCAGAAAATTATCCCGGTACGGCAATGCTCGGAGAGTTATTACCGCAATCGCAGTCGACCTTGTCTGCAGTATCAAATCAAACGCTGTACTGCGCCCTGTGTCGGGTCGGTTTCTGCTGAAGATTACGGTCTGGATGTACAGGCGGCGACGCTGTTTCTCACCGGTAAAAGCCAACTGCTGATTGAGCAGATGACAGATAAGATGGAAGCGGCGGCGAAACATCTCGATTTTGAGCGTGCCGCTAACTACCGGGACAAAATTGCCAGTCTGCGCCGGGTGCAGGAGAAACAGTTTATCGATGGCGGTGATCAGGACCTGGATGTGCTGGCGGCGGTTAGCCGTCACGGTACCGCCTGTATCCAGTTATTTATGGTGCGTGACGGCCGCAATCTCGGAAATCGCTCATTTTTTCCCAAATTCGAAGGCGAGGAGAGTGCGCAGGAGGTGCTCTCCGCCTTTATTGCGCAGCATTATATGGAGTGGTCGTTGCCCAGTCTGTTACTGGTTAATCTGGAACTTGAAGACAGTTCCCTGCTGACTACCGCACTGAGCGAAAAAGCCGGGCGCAAGGTGCGTATTCACCGACCCCAGCGGGGTGACCGCAAACGCTGGATTGAGCTGGCCGAAGCCAATGCCGAGGATGCGGTGAAACGGAGACTGGTTAACCGTGCCAGTCTGGCGCAGCGGTACGAACATCTGCGCATAGCGTTGGCGCTTGATGAGACGCCAAGAAGGCTGGAGTGTTTTGATATTTCCCATACCATGGGTGAGGCAACGGTCGCTTCCTGCGTGGTATTCGACCTGCAGGGTCCGCTGAAATCGGATTATCGCCGTTTCAACATTACCGACATTACGCCGGGTGATGATTACGCCGCGATGGAACAGGCCATCAGCCGTCGCTATAGCCGGGTGAAAAAGGGCGAAGCACCGTTACCCGACGTGCTTTTTATCGATGGCGGCAAAGGTCAGCTCGGAAAGGTAAAGGCGGTGATCGAGTCCCTGGGTCTGTCGGACTTGCTGGTAATTGGTGTATCCAAAGGCCCTGAGCGGCGCGCCGGCGAGGAGCAGTTGCACCGGATGGACAGTGGCGAGCGGGTACAGTTATCGGCAGACTCTCCGGCACTGCACCTGATCCAGCACATCCGCGACGAAGCCCACCGGTTCGCCATCACCGGGCATCGCCAGCGGCGTCAGAAACGCGCCAGCCGCTCTCCGCTTGAAGAGATATCAGGACTGGGACCAAAAAAACGGCAGGCATTGCTGACCCATTTTGGTGGCTTGCAGGAGGTCAAAAGGGCTGGAAAGCACGAGCTACGGGAAGTGTCCGGTATCAATCAACGGCTGGCAGAACTCATTTATGATACTTTTCATGCAGCCGAATAAACCCAACTCCATATCATGAACCTGCCAGTCAATCTGCCGAACCTGCTGACGCTCCTTCGTATTGCCCTGCTACCTGTGATGGCAATGTTGTTTTTTCTGCCGTTTGAGTGGGGACGGCCCGCCGCTGGCTGGGTGTTTCTGGCGGGGGCCCTGACCGATATTTTTGACGGTCTGCTGGCCAGGCGATTGAACCAGTCTTCCGATTTCGGTCGTTTCCTCGACCCGGTAGCGGACAAGTTGCAGGTCGGTATTGCATTGATACTGCTTACCTATGCTCATAGCTCTCTATGGGTGGTGGTGCCAGCGGTGCTGATTATCAGTCGCGAAATTACGGTCTCTGCGCTGCGCGAATGGATGGCTGAGCGTGCCGTTAATGCTGTGGTCGCGGTGAGTCGCTGGGGAAAAATGAAAACCGTGGTGCAGATGTGGGCACTGACGATGATGATCTACCAGCAGCCACTGTTTGGAATCCTGCCGACTTATCTGATTGGATTAATGCTGTTGCAGGTCGCTCTGGTGCTGACACTATGGTCTCTGTGGGACTATTTGCGCGGTGCCTGGCCCTACTTACGCGGCGGCGCCAGCGAGGGTGCTTGACAGCAATGGCAGGCGCTCTACAATACGCCACCCTGCAGCGCGGGAATAGCTCAGTTGGTAGAGCGCAACCTTGCCAAGGTTGAGGTCGCGAGTTCGAATCTCGTTTCCCGCTCCAGATTTCATTGCCGAATTTCTTATTTGGCAGGCTCCACTCAAGGCTGGGTGGCAGAGTGGTTATGCTGCGGCCTGCAAAGCCGTCTACGCCGGTTCGATTCCGACCCCAGCCTCCACTCTGTTTAGCTCTGCCGGTTGCCGTTTTAGCGAATCGGTTAATCTGGTTTTTCTATAGATAATCCACGGGCTACCGGCAATGGACTTGCATACGCTCGATTCTCCCGTTAAACCCCACCTGAACGGATTGACCAGTGTGGCCGCAGCTGAAAAGTTGGCCGTGCTCGGTCCCAATCGGCTGCCGGAGCCGAAAGCCCCCGGGCCATTAAAGATATTTTTCACCCAGTTTCGTAGCCCCTTTATCTATGTACTGCTGGCCGCCGCCGTGGTGTCAGTGGGGTTAGGGCATTCGATCAACGCGGTGTTTATCTTTCTGGTTCTGCTGCTGAACGCGGTGATCGGAACCGTACAGGAATATTCTGCTCAACGAGCTGCAGCCGCACTCAAGAACATGGTGCCGCATACCGCGCTGGTGGTGCGCGACGGTGCCGAGCAGAAAATCCCTGCCGATCAGCTGGTCCCCGATGATTTGGTGATGATCGCCTCCGGGGATCGGATTCCTGCCGATATTCGATTGATTTCGGCTCATGGCTTACAGGTCGATGAGTCGATGTTGACCGGTGAATCGTTGCCAGTCCTGAAAAGCGGTAATAACGCTGGCGACGGTGAGTTACTGGCGACAGAACGAAAAAATGTGGGCTATGCCGGTTCTACCGTTAACCGTGGCCGGGGAACCGGCGTGGTCATGGCCACCGGTACCCAGACGGAGATTGGTCAAATCGCCGGGTCCCTGAGCGAAACGCCCGAGGCGAAACCACCGCTACTGCTTCGGGTAGAGGAGTTCACACTACGCATCACCTACGCGATGGTGGTTCTGATTGGTCTGATTTTTCTGATCGTGCTGGCACGTGGCGACGAGCTCAGTAGCGTATTCTTGCTGGGGGTTGCGCTGGCGGTATCGGCAATCCCCGAAGGGCTGCCAGCCGCTATTACCGTTGCCCTGGCCATCGGTATGCGGCGGATGGCTAAGGTTAACGTCATCATCCGCAAACTGGTGGCGGTGGAAGCACTCGGCTCATGCACCCTGATCGCTTCCGACAAAACTGGAACCCTGACCGTTAATGAGCTGACAGTGCGGCGGATTGTGCTGCCGGATGGTTCAGCAGCACAGGTAGGTGGCGAAGGGCTGGAACTCAGCGGAGAGATTCAACCCTCCGCTGCTGATAACCTGGCCCAAAGGCAGGCACTTATTCTTGCCGGCGCGTTGGCGAATGAAGCGACTTTTGAGCAGCGTGATGGTCGTTGGGTGGGAAACGGGGATGCGGTTGACCTGGCATTTCTGGTGTTGGCCCATAAGGCGGGACTCAATGGCACGTTACAGCGACAGCACCCAGGGCTGGGGTTTATTCCCTACGAGTCGGAGCAGGCGTTTTGTGCGAGCTGTAATCGAGTTGACGGCAGTCCGACGCTATTGGTGAAAGGCAGTCTGGAAACCGTGTTGCCGATGTGTCGGCAAGCCAGTACTGGCGGCGCGCTGGACCATGCGTCGATTCAGCAGCAGATGGAAACCATGGCGCGAGACGGGTTCCGGGTTTTGGCACTCGCGCAACGAACCCTGAGCACAGAGCCGAGCGAACTGGCCGAAGAGATGGTTGGTATGACCTTCCTTGGGCTGGTTGGCATGATTGACCCGCTGCGGCCTGATGTTAAGGAAGCTATCGAGCAGTGCCGAAAGGCGCAGATCGAAGTGGCGATGATAACTGGTGACCATCCGCAGACCGCTCTGGCAATCGCCAACGAGCTGGGGATGGACACTGGGGGTCGGGCGGTAACCGGTAGCGAGCTAAGCGCGGCTGAGCAGCAGGGGGCAGAAGTTTTTGCTGCACTGGTTGCCGGCTCAACGCTGTTCGCGCGGGTCGAGCCGGGACAAAAAAGGCAGATTGTTGAACAGTTGATACATGCTGGCCATTTTGTTGCCGTTACCGGTGATGGTGTCAATGATGCCCCCGCGCTCACCCATGCCAATGTGGGCATTGCGATGGGCAAGAACGGTACCGATGTGGCCCGAGAATCGGCAGACCTTATCCTCACAGACGACCACTTTGCGTCGATCGTTAACGGCGTCAGGGAAGGTCGGATTGTCTACAACAACATTCGCAAAGTGATATTCCTGCTGATCTCAACCGGCGCTGCGGAAATCATACTTTTTCTGCTGTCACTGATCGCCGGATTGCCACTGCCACTGTTTCCGCTGCAACTGCTCTGGCTGAATCTGGTAACTAATGGTATCCAGGATGTTGCGCTGGCATTTGAACCAGCAGAGGGGGGCGAACTGGAACGACCTCCCCGGCCGCCCGGCGAGCCAATCTTCGATCGACTGATGATAGAAAAGGTTGTCGTCAATGCGCTGGTTATGGGTTCGGTGGCGTTTACCATTTTCGCCATCTCGTTACAGCAGATGCCAGAGCAGGAGGCGCGTAATCTGACCCTGCTGCTGATGGTGCTGTTTGAGAATGTACATGCCCTGAACAGCCGTTCCGAGCGGCGTTCGCTGTTTCGAATGCCGATTCTGGGCAACCCCTTGCTGCTACTCGGTATTGTCATTGCGCAAACGATCCACATCGGGGCCATGTACCTGCCCGGTTTGAGGGAGGTACTGGAGGTTAACCCGGTATCAATCCAGCAATGGGCCGAGCTGCTAGGGATTGCGCTCATCCTGCTAATGGTGAACGAACTGCATAAATTCTGGTGTCGCAAGCAAAGCACAGGTTCACCCAGGAGAGCCATTTCTGGTTGATTTAGCCATCGATCAGAATTTTCATTTCCCAAGCGGGTCGCCTCGCAGGGCGTTATAATTTGCCGCAAATATCGGGTCGTATCAGAGCAGGGTCGATA